>Ga0210405_10000198_pt1 | contig 86578 bp, 79 predicted proteins | sample IncBWH11MmetaG_FD_155492 | JGI IMG/M metagenome (GOLD analysis project Ga0210405, IMG submission 155492) | Forest soil microbial communities from Barre Woods Harvard Forest LTER site, Petersham, Massachusetts, United States - Inc-BW-H-11-M | ecosystem: Environmental > Terrestrial > Soil >... | reverse complement strand
GCTTCAACCCGGCCGGTCCCATCATTCGGATGTACATCCACGAGATCGTGAGAATGCTCGCGCTGCCGTAAGGAGTCGCGGCGACATTTCCGCCACTGCCGCCGCCGTGCCGGTATTCTGATCCGTATCCTGCCGGCGGACGTTTCCCTTCTTCGCCGTCGCCGAAAAGTACTTCACCCGTTTCAGGATCGGCAATGAATTCTCTCGGCAAGAACGGCGCGAGATGTTTGGCAACGCCGATCGGTCCGACGCCCGGTCCGCCACCGCCGTGCGGAATGCAAAACGTCTTGTGCAAATTCAAATGGCAAACATCAGCGCCGTAATCGCCCGGCCGGCAAAGGCCGCATTGCGCGTTCATGTTCGCGCCGTCCATGTAAACCTGGCCGCCGTGGGCGTGCACGATTTCGCAAATCTCGCGGATGGTCGGCTCGAAAACGCCGTGCGTGCTCGGATAAGTGACCATCAGCGCGGCCAGCTCGCGTTCGTGCGCGTCCGCCTTTGCACGAAGATCGGCCAAATCGATATCGCCGTCTTTCAACGTCGCGACCGGCACGACTCTGAGTCCCGCCATTACTGCGCTGGCCGGATTCGTTCCGTGAGCGGAAGTAGGAATCAAACAAACATTGCGATGCGCCTCGCCGCGAGAGGCGTGGTATTCGCGAATGGCGAGCAGCCCGGCGTACTCGCCTTGTGAACCGGCGTTTGGCTGCAACGAAACCGCGGCAAATCCCGTGAGTTCCGCCAGCCAATCCTCGAGCTGATTACACATCTCGATGTAGCCGGCGGTTTGTTCGAGCGGTGCGAACGGATGCAGTTTTGCGAATTCCGGCCACGAGATGGGAAACATTTCCGCAGTCGCGTTCAGTTTCATCGTGCACGAGCCGAGCGGAATCATCGAATGACAGAGCGAGAGATCGCGTGATTCGAGTTTCTTCAAATACCGCAGCATCTCGGTCTCAGTGTCGTGAGTGTTGAACACCGGATGAGTCAGGAACTCAGAATCGCGCATTGCGAATCGCGGAATGCGGACAGGCAATTCATCACGAGATTCGTCCGCCAAATCGCGAACTGGCGTCCCGCGAAAGATCGACATCAACAGTTCGACGTCGCGCGCCGTCGTCGTTTCATCGAGCGAAATGCCGATCGCCGCCGGACCCAGCGCGCGTAGATTGCATCCGGCTTTCTCCGCGTGCTCGAGCAAGACGCTGCTCGATTTCACTTCGACCCGGATCGTGTCGAAAAAGTTTTCGTGCGTGATTCTTAGTCCAAGCGTGCGAAGTCCGTCGGCAAGTTGACTCGCATGCCGATGAACGCGTTCGGCGATTGCGCGCAAGCCGCGCGGGCCGTGATAAACCGCGTACATCGACGCGATCACAGCGAGTAGAACTTGCGCCGTGCAAATGTTGCTCGTCGCTTTGTCGCGGCGGATGTGTTGCTCGCGGGTTTGCAGCGAAAGGCGATAGGCCGGTCGGCCTTCAGCGTCGTACGAAACTCCTACCAGTCGACCCGGCATGTGCCGTTTGTATTGATCGAGGGTGGCGAAATAAGCCGCGTGCGGTCCGCCGAATCCGAGTGGAACGCCGAACCGCTGAGTATTCCCGACTGCAACGTCGGCACCGAATTCTCCCGGCGGTTTGATTAGGGTAAGGGCAAGAATGTCGGCGGCGACCACGACCAGCGCGCCGGCAGCATGCGCGGCTTTCACGAAATCCTCGTAGTCGTAGATCGCGCCGTCGGTTGCCGGGTACTGAACGAGCGCCCCGAAAACGCTGCTGTCGAATTTAAAATTCGAGAAGTTGCCGATCTTAACCTCAATGTCGAGCGGTTTGGCGCGCGTCTGGACGACGGCGATCGTTTGGGGATGACAATTGTCAGCGACAAAAAAAGTCTTTCGATCTGGAACGGAGGCGTGACAAAGGGCCATCGCTTCGGCAGCAGCGGTGGCTTCGTCGAGTAACGACGCATTGGCGATGTCGAGCTTGGTCAGATCGACAATCATTGTTTGAAAATTAAGCAGCGCTTCGAGCCGGCCTTGTGCGAGTTCGGCCTGGTAAGGCGTGTAGGCCGTATACCAGCCGGGATTTTCCAGAATATTCCGTTGAATCACCGGTGGCGTGATGCAGTCGGAATAACCAGCGCCGATAAACGATTTTGAAATTTTGTTTTTCTTCGAGATCCCGCGCAGTTCGCTGAGCGCTTCGGCTTCGGGCTCAGCTTCCGGCAGCTTTAATTCGCGATCGAGCCGGATATTCCTGGGAACGGTGGCGTCGATGAGCGCGTCGAGATCCTCGAACCCGACAGCGCGCAGCATTTCCGCGGTCTCGGTTTGGTTCGGCCCGATATGGCGGCGGGAAAAGTCTGTGATGTCTGTCGTAGGTTTTTCGCGCGCGTGCATTGAAGCAGATTACGGAGCGCGATTCGCGCTTCAAGTGGTGGAGCGAGTTGATTCGCTCGTTCCCACTCGCTTACCCTCTCGGGCTTTCCCGTCGATGTCGCTCGCTCCCGCCGGCTCCATTCTCCGAACGCGCTATTATCGCGCTCGGAGAGCGCGATCCACCCTATTTGACGTCATGGGTTTCAATTCCGTGTTCCCTCAATCGGACGCGCACCTGTTCGAAGTGGTCGCGATTTCGCGTTTCAACTGTGCAAAGAACGTTGACCATCGAAACATCGGAGCTGGTGAATGCGCGATCGTGCACGATTTGTTTAACGCTGGCGCCAGCGGCGGCAATTTGCTGGCTCAGGATGGCCAGTCCGCCGGGACGATCGCTGATGATGGCATTGAACCGGCACAACCGGCCATCGGCAACCATGCCACGCTCAATCACACGGCTGAGAATATTTGGATCAATGTTGCCGCCGCACAGCGGAAGAACGACGCGTTTGCCGGCAAGATCCGGCAATTTTCCGGAAAGAAGCGCGGCCAACGGAGTCGCGCCAGCGCCTTCGACGACGGTCTTTTCGAGTTCGATCAAGCGTAGAATCGCAATCGCGATGTGCTCTTCGGTGATTGTGACTGTTTGATCGACATGATCGCGCGCAATCGAGAAGGCGTTGGCGCCCACTTGCGGAATTGCGAGACCATCCGCGAGGGTTGGACTCAGCTCGATCTTTGTTGGTTTTCCGAAATTCAGGGCAGCGGAAAAGCTGGCGACGGTTTCAGCTTCGACCGCGATGACTCTTGTTTTCGGTCGCAAAGTTTTGATCGCGAGCGAAACGCCGGCGATCAATCCGGCGCCGCCGACCGGAACAATTACCGCATCAACGTCTTTGACCTGATCGAGGATTTCGAGACCCAACGTTCCCTGACCGGCGATGATGGCGGGATCATCGTAACCGTCGATGTAGGCGAGACCTCTTTCAGCGGCGAGCTCGTGAGCATGCGCTTTCGCTTCCGCGAAATCGTGGCCATGAAGAACAACATTCGCACCGAGTCGCTGGCAATTAGTCACTTTGATCAGCGGCGCGTATTGCGGCATTACCACAGTGGCGGGAATTCCGAGAAGTTTGCCCTGATAAGCGAGCGCTTGTGCATGATTGCCGGCCGAAGCAGCGATGACGCCGCGTTTCTTTTGGTCAGCCGAAAGTTGGGCTAGGGCATTTCGCGCGCCGCGTTCCTTAAAGCTCCCGGTCCGCTGCGCGTTCTCGAACTTGCAAAAAACTTCCGCATCGCTGATTTCGCTCAGCGGAATTGAATGGCGACAGTCGGAGCAAAAGACCGCGCCCGCAATGCGATCACGCGCGGCTTCGATTTCTTTGAAAGTGGTCACGCACCGGGAATGTCAGCGCGAGATTGCCCCGCGACAAGATTGGCGTCGCGGCCTGTTGGGCGATGAAGTTCCTAACCTATTTTGCGTCCAATGCTTCGCGAACTTTGGCAGACAGCTGCTCGCCGTCGAATGGCTTCGGCAGGAAAAACATACCGGGCTCACAACGATCGCTCGGTTGGAGAGACTCTTCGAGATATCCCGAGATGAAGAGAACTCTGATGTTTGGGTGGGCGGCGCGAAGTGCGTCGGCAAAACGGCGTCCACTGATTTGGGGCATCACCATGTCGGTGAGAAGCAAATCGACTTTGCGTCCTCCATCTTGTGCGAGCAGGTGGCGAGCATCGCTACTATTCGCGGCTTCGATCACTTCGTAACCGACAGCGCGCAAGACGCGGACGGAGATGTGGCGGACGCTCACATCATCTTCGAGAACGAGAATCGTTTCCGTCCCCCCGCGCGCTTTCTTCCCGCCAGGTTTCTTGTAGGCGGGCGGTGGCGGAGCAGGCACGCGGGGAAGATAAATTTTAACAGTTGTGCCCTTGCCCTCCTCACTTTCGACGCGCAGATGTCCGCGACTTTGGTGAACGATTCCGTAGCAAGTCGCCAGCCCAAGTCCGCTTCTATCCCGGTCAGACTTGGTCGTAAAAAACGGCTCGAAAAGGTGCGCCTGGACTTCCGCGGTCATTCCGACGCCGGTATCGGTGACGTTAATCAAAACGTACTCGCCAGGGGCAAAGGCGCCGCATTCAAAGGGCGATTCGGTTTCGGCGGTAAGATCGACGATTCCCGTCTCCAGGGTGAGCTGACCGCCGTTGGGCATCGCGTCGCGCGCATTCACGGCCAGGTTGAGAATGATTTGGGAAATCTGACCCGGATCGGCTTTGACGTGGGCGCCCTCTTTCTCGTGATGAAGATGGCAAACAACCGAAATGTTCTCGCCGATGAGTCGAAGCAATGAGCGTTCGAGGTTCGTGACGATCGAATTAACCTCGATGACGATGGCCTCCATTGGCTGACGCCGGCTAAACGCCAGAAGTTGGTGGGTCAAAGCCGATGCGCGGCCTGCGGCAGCGCGGATTTCAGTGACGTGGTCTGCCAATGTTCCTTTGATTTGGCGCTCGTGCAGCAACAAATCGCCGTAGCCCAGAATGGTTGTGAGAAAATTATTAAAGTCGTGAGCGACTCCGGCAGCGAGCTGACCGAATGCTTCCATGCGCTGTGAGCGACAAAGTTGGTCTTGAAGTTGTTTGCGCGCGGTAACGTCCATCATCGAGCCGATGAACCGCAGAGCTGAACCTTCGCTGTCGCGAACAATGACAGCGCGTTCCAGAATATTGAGTTCGGTCCCGTCAGCGCGGCGGAAACGGTATTCGCCACTCCAATGATCATCGCTTCCAGCAAGGCCCTTGATAATTGATGTAGTGACGCGGGAAAGATCGGCTGGGTGAACATTCTGCTGCCAGAAACCAATCTGGGCCGCGGTAGACTTGGTGTCATAACCGAAAAGCGATCTCAGACCTTGCGGCCAGGAAAGCTCACCGGTTCTTACATCCCAATCCCGAACTGCATCGTTCGTAGCCCGGGCAACAAATGCAAAATAGTCGTTACTTGGCGACGAATCAGTTTGAGATACAGATGTTTTGTTTTCATGAGAGAGACCTTGACGTTGACTAAAGATGAATTGGTCGAGCGACGGCGATTGAATCGGCGTTCTTGTAGTCTGATCTTCGTTTTCCAATCGCATGCGGCACGTCAAACAACGCTTGATTTAATGAGCTAGTTCTATGCCCCTGGTAGAACTGGACCGGGAAGTGTTCGGGGATAATTTCGCAGAGTCTTGGCCGCCGAATTACTTGGCGGTTGCCTGAAGCGGGCCGACGGAAAATGCAGCAAGGTTCAGCTCGCGAGAGTGGCCGCTGAGGGTTGCGAAACTTGAATCGATGTTCTCATCAAGAATGGAACCGCGGAACGGAGTAGAAATTCTGGCGCCCCTGTTTTCCTGGCTATCGACCCGGAACGACAACCGGACAAACTTTGTCTCGACGCCTAACATCGACAACTTGAACAACCGCTTGTGGGCGAAGGGAACAATTCCATCGACCTCAGTCCATTTCGGGCTGTCTACAGGTAGCGATGCACTGGAGACGGCAATCCGAAGCTCGCCGCAAGCGGCAGCATTTTGGTTTAGAAACGTGAAGCGGTCGGTCGTGGCATTCTTGGGCAACTCGATAATGAAGGTCGTTTCGCCTTCCTTCAGTGCGCAACTAACCGTGTTGCTATCGACGAACGCGGCTGCTGATTCATGAACGGTTGGATTGGCCGCCGACAAGGACGAGAATTTCCCATCGGGGGAAATATATTCGATCTGCGGGGTGTTATTGACTGAACCCTCGGCCTGACCGTAGCACGGGCTGACGACTAGTGTCCCGAAGACCAATCCGAAACAAACCTGGGCGAACCGGAGTTGGGTAAGCCGCGAGGTGGAAACCATGCATTTTCTATGAGCTTAGAACGGGCCAAGCGGGGAAATTTCAGGGGACCAAGCCGCAGGGGCCTGACAGCCGCCTGTCACAGGTGTTTAAGTATTGTTAGTAAAAAGTTTTCACGGATTTCACTTGCCTCAAGGGGGTACTTTCTCGTAAAACAGACAGCTAACAAAGAGGACACCACGGATCTTGGACTGAGGACGAGCGTTTGTAGGCGTGCGTCACCGGTTGGGATTTGAAAACGGACGCTGGTACCACAACTGCTTAACTTAAATTGTTGAACCTGCCTATGAGTCATCGTGCTGCCCCTTTCCATCGCAATCAGTTTGTAAAATCGGCGCTGCTTAGTATCGGCATGCTTTCCGCGGGCATCAGCGTTTATGCGCAGGACGCCGTCCGTCCGTCACTCGCCGGTCAGGACGCGTACGAAGCGAGACAAGAGGACGTTTCCCGAATCCCCTACAACTTGTTGCTGGGGCCAGTGCGGTTTCGCGTCGGCGCCACGGTCGGCGTGGAGTACAACGACAACATCAACTACGCCGAGGTAAACACCCAGGACGATGTCATCGTTACCCCGAACTTGACCCTCGACATGATCTGGCCGGTTACTCAGCTCAACACCTTGCGCCTGGATCTTGGAATTGGATATTCGTTTTACCTGGATCACTCGTCGAATGATACCGATGCGATTCTAATTGCGCCGAAGTCGCAACTCGCCTTCGACATCTTCGTTGGGGACTTCCGAATCAACCTTCACGACAAGTTCCAGTTGCAACAGGACCCGGTTCAAGAAGGCGCTTTGAGCAACGTGACGACCTACGGCCGATTTGAGAACACCGCCGGCGTCTCGGTGTTGTGGGACTTGAACAAGTTGCTCGTGCAGGTCGGCTACGATCATTACAATTTCGTGGCGACGGATTCGTTGTTCGAGTATTTGGATCGAAACTCGGAAATTGTCGATGCTTCAGTGGCCTTTATTGTTAACCCGACGATTACTGTCGGCGCGGAAGGCAACGCCGTCTGGAGCCGGTACGATAATAACAATACTGGCGTAGCGGTCCTTAACTCCACCGATGATTACAGCGTTGGCGGATTTGTGGAGGCGTCACTCACTAACAATTTGAAAGTTCGCGCCGCCGGCGGCTTCCAGTATATGGATTTCGGCAATAACTTCGTCCTCTTTCCGCTCGGCCCTTTCGGCCTGGTTCCGTTTCCCGACCACAAGACGCTCGAAGATTATTATGTAAACGGGTTGATCGCCCACCGGATCAACGCCCAACTGAGTCAAACGTTGAGCGCCGGTCACGAGAACCAATCCGGCATTCAGTCCAATTACATCACGCTCAATTATGTCCGCCACACCTTAACCTGGAACCTGATTCGGAATGTGCTGCTCTCGACCGAGTTCTTTTTCGAGGACGCACAAGAATCGGGCGGTCCTATAAATGGCACTTTGTTCACTATTCTTAGCCGTCAGCAGGCTGGCGAAACTTTCCAACGTATTGGCGGCGCGGTCACTCTCGGATATCAGTTAACACCCCACGTGACGCTCGGCCTCCGCTATCAAGGCACCAGCAAAGACTCGAATGCCTTCCTGCGTGACTATAATCAGAACCGCATTTCTTTCGACGGCACTTACAGTTTCTAAAAGGGCAAAAGGGGTAAATTGGGGTCAACATGAGAGTCTTTGTGTATGCAGCAACCGCCGCTGCTTGCGCGGTTCTATTGAGTTCGGGCTTCGCGCAGGACTCGCTTCGCGGCGATGTAGCGACTCCCCCTGCCTCCACACCCCGGCCGACTTCCCCCGATTCGGCTTCGAGCACTAGCGCCGTAATGCGGACAAATTCCATGTCCGTGTTGGATGACAAAAAGAAGCTTGGCCCGAATGATTCAATCAGCTTCCGAGTCGTTGAAGATCGAGATAATGAATCCCAGCGCTTGCGGGTCAACGATAACGGAGAGTTGGAAGTTCCTTATGTTGGCCTGGTGCAAGCACAGGGCAAATCGTGCAAAGAACTTGCTTACACGATCAAATCATTGCTCGAAAAAGAATATTACTATCACGCGACTGTGATTCTGGCTGTCGATCGCGTCAGCGAGAAATCCAAGGGAAGGATTTATGTTTACGGTGCGGTGAAAGGGCAGGGGCCGCAGGAAATTCCGCCGGATGAAAGTTACAGCGTGAGCAAGGCTATTATTAAAGCTGGAGGCTTTGGCGATTTTGCCAACAAGCGAAAAGTGAAATTGACCCGCAAGAATGGCCAGGAATTTACGGTGGATCTCAAACGCGTGATTGAGGAAGGCCACACCGAAGAAGATCTGGAACTGCAACCGGACGATCAGATCTACGTCCCACAGCGTTTGATCAACATGTAGTATGCGCAACTCAGCTACCAGCAAACATATTTCAACTTCCTGGTCGGCCGCATTGATTACGCGGTTGCACCGTTACAAATCACTTCTTCTGCGACGTTGGTGGATCCCGGTTCTAACGATCTGTCTCGGACTCTTCGTGGAGGCGTTCCTGATTTACCAGAGGCCGCCAGAGTACATGTCCACTGGCAAGATGATCGTGGCCGGTAGCATGAAAATTCCGCAGGGCGCGATTTACAGCGAGGAAATGCAGAATTTTTACGGCACGCAGGTCCAGTTAATGCAGAGCGCGGAGGTGAAGCACAGCGCCGAATCGCTGGTGCGCTCCTCGCGCCCCGAGTTGCAGCCTGTTCCGGTGGAAGTCATGGTGGTACAGCGACCGCGCACTTCGATTTTTGAACTCACTGCCCTCGGCAGCGCGCCTGATTACGCGCAGGCATACTTGAACGCGACCATGCAGAAGTATCTCGATCTTAAACGCGGGATGCGTGAAGAACGCGGGCACGAGGTCACCACCGGCATCACCGAGCAGTTGATCCAGGTCGAGAAAGATCTTCGCAACAGCGAAGACGAGCTCATTGAATTCCAAAAGCAGAACAACATCGGGTTCATTCAGGAAGAAGGGAACAGCGCCGCCGCTTACCTCGTTCGCTTGAATCAGCAATACGCTCAGCTCAAGACCGAATACGATTTGTTGAACCTGCTCGATCTTGATCAAAATCTTGACCGGGCCCAAAGCAGGATGGATGCGGCCCAAAACACGCAAGGACCCTCAGCCGATAACCAGGGGCTGCCGTTTTCAGACGTAGGTCCCGAAGCTGATTACTTAAAAGCCAAACAACAGGTGCAGTTGCTGAAAGCGGAGCGCGAGACGCTGGCCAAGGATTTGCGGCCAAACCATCCGAAGATTCTCAAGCTCAATGACGAAATCACCAAGCAGGACAAGTTGATCGAACTTTTTCGAACCGACACGCTTGAGAGATTAAAAACGCGACGCGAATCAATCGGCAAACAGATGGAAAACCTCCAGACCAACGTCAAGGAGTGGGAAACCAAGGCGCTCGATCTAAGTCAGCGTCTCGCCCAGTTCAATCGCATTAAAGGAAAAGCCGATCGATTGAAAACGTTATATGATCGCCTAACCGGCAACTTGAAGGACATCGACGTGTCGCAAGTGGTTGGAGGCGAAGACCAGGTTTCAATCATGGAGGCTGCCACTGCGCCGATTTCGGTTCGTCCGGGTTTAATTAAGAGTCTTCTCATTGGGTTTGGAATTGGTGCGCTCGCCGGCCTGGCGATTCTTCTTCTGCTCGATCGCATCGACGACCGGATGGCGTCGTTCAGCGAATTTCAGCATCATTTTTCTGAAAATGTTCTTGGGCAAATCCCGAAGGAAAAAACCAAGGGCAAAGTGGATTTGTTGCAACCCGACGATGCACGTCACGTGTTCGCCGAGTCGTATCGCAATATCCGTTCCTCCATTTTCTTCATGCCTTATGACGGGCCTCGGCCGAAGAGTTTTTTGGTTACGAGCGCCGTTCCGAACGAAGGCAAGTCGACGGTGTCTGCCAACCTCGCCATCACCATGGCCCTGTCCGGCGCCAAGACTTTGTTAATCGATTGTGATCTTCGGCGGGGCGCGTTGCGCGAAACATTTGGCATTTCTTCCAAAATCGGGTTGTCCGAGGTCTTGAAACAGGAAGTGAATTGGCGCGAAGTCATCGTGCCAACCGCGTGTCCAACTCTCTTCGTGTTGCCACGCGGCAAGACGCTGTCCCAGCCGAGCGAACACTTGCTTCGCGAATCGACCGAGGCGCTGCTGCGCGAGATTTACGAGTTCTACGACTACATCATTATCGATAGCTCGCCGATTCTCGCCGCTGACGACACCACCAGCCTTGCGCCAAAAATTGACGCCACGCTGTTCGTGATCCGTCTTTCCTACACCTCGGCGCGGTTGACCAAGAAATCGCTGGAGCTGCTCTACAATCGCCAGGTGAACGTGCCCGGGGTTATCCTCAATTTCGTCGATACTTCGTTGCCCGAGTATTACTACTACCAGTACTCCGAATATTACACGACGCCGTCGGCGCCGGAGAGCGAACCGGCGCCGCAACTGCGGAGACCGCGGCAGAAAGCGATCGAAACTTCGTAGTTTCGGCTGATTCGCGGAAGTTGTTTCGAAAGAGTCTTGCCTACGGCAGCGGGGCCAGGGTGCAAATTCCGCTTGGCACTTAGTCAGCTCATTGCTCTCTTCCAACATGATTCGGCCATGAGTTTCTTCGCCCCGGTGTCCACGCCCGTTCTGGCGGAAGGCTACACTCCGGTGCTGCGGCGCGCTTTCGATCACGCGCGCCGGATCGGCAATTACGCGCTGGTCCAGGTTGCGGTTCAACTTCTCGCTTTCACCAGTGGCATTCTTGTTGTGCGTTGGCTGCCCCAACGGGAGTATGCCTACTACACCATCGCTAACGCAATGCAGGCCACGTTGAACCTGTTGGCCGACGTTGGCATCAGCGTCGGCCTTATTTCGATCGGCGGACGCGTTTGGCACGGTCGACATCGATTTGGCGAACTGATTAACACCGGTCTGGCCGTGCGCCGAAAACTCGCCGCTGCTGCCGCAATTGTCGTCTCGCCAATTCTCTACGCCATGCTGGCCAGGAACGGTGCGCCGTTCACTTACTCTGTGCTCCTGATTGGCATCGTTCTCGTCGGGTTCGTCCTTCAATTCTCGATCGATGTTTTTGCGGTCGTCCCGCGACTGCGCTCCGATATCGGCAAAATCCAAACCATTGACATCACCTGCGCGACTGCGCGCCTTTTATTGATAGTTGGGCTCGTCTACGTTTTCGCTACCGCAGGATTGGCAATTGGCATCGCTACGGCCATTTTCTTTTTGCAATACTTTCTGCTTCGCTCCTACGCTGCGAAAGTTGTCGATCTAAATGCCGAAGAAAATGCGGAAGATCGACAAGAGATTCTTCGCTTAATCAAAACCCTTGCCGCGAGCGCGCTTTTCTACTGTTTTCAGGGACAGATCACCGTCTTTCTCATCAGCTTTTTTGGACGCGCCGATTCCGTTGCCGAAGTTGGGGCGCTTGGTCGGCTGGCAATGATCTTTACCGTGGTGATGAACATGTTGACGAATGTCTTTGTGCCCGCCTTCGCGCGCTGCCGCGACAAAGGAAAATTGCGCGCGTTGTACCTGTTGATTGCGGGCGGCGTTGCTCTTTTTGGGGCCGGAGTCCTCACCGCCGCCGCATTTTTTCCCGAGCAATTCCTCTTTGTTCTCGGAAATCGTTACACTCATCTGCATCGAGAACTGCTGTTGATGGTTGGCTCAGCGGTCGTTTCAGCTGTTGGCGGCACACTTTGGATGCTCAACGCATCGAAAGCCTGGGTCACCGGGTCCTGGCTCTACATTCCGCTGACTCTGGCCACGCAATTTGTGTTGATTCCGTTTACTGACTTCTCGCGTGTCGATAGCGTGCTGCTTTTTAATCTGATCTCGCTTCTGCCCAGTTTGTTTCTCAACCTGGCGCTGACCTTTCGCGGTTTTCGCGGTTTTGTTGCAGCAGTTGAGTGAATGAAACCGAACGTGCCTTATCATTCGGCGCGCTTGCATGGAAAAATCGCCAGAGATCTCTACCGCGCCGCGCTGCCGATGATCGTTCGTCGGCCAGTGCGGCCGCCACGTGAGCTCGCACTGGATGTCTTCGCTTACTCGGGAGAGAAGACGCTGCCCGAACAAGTCGCGTCGATCCGATCGTTCCTTACGTACGTCGGCCGCCCGAAACAATTCACCGTTGTTTCCGATGGTTCCCACACCGCGAAGAGCGCTGCTTTGCTGGAAAGGATCGATACCTGCGTGCGGGTTCAACGAACCCCGCCACCGTTGCCGCCGGATCTGCCGGAGAAAGTTCGATCCTATCTGGCAGATCATCACACTGGGAAACAGCTCGCACTGATAATGTCGCTGCCGCAAAACGGTCCCGCACTTTACACCGACTCGGACGTTCTTTTTTTTCCCGATGCACGCGAAATCGCAAGTCTCTTATTAGCGCGATCGGTTTCCGCTTTTTATCAGGCCGATTACCAATTTTCCGGTGACGACCGATTGATCGTCGACGCCTCCGAAAAACAGAATCCCGCCAACACCGGGTTCCTTCTTTTATTTCGCAAACTCGATTGGTCGCTCGGGCTCCAGCGATTACAACTGCTGAAAGGCGAGCCAAATTTCTTCACCAATCAGACCGTCACGCACTTGTGCATGCATGCCAACCGCGCGCAGCCGTTCGATCCATGCAAGTTCGTTCTGCAGGTGGACGATCAGACGATTTATCGCGACCGGTATGCGGGTTCTTCGATCGCGATGCGACATTACGTTAATCCAGTTCGTCACAAGTTTTGGACAAGCCCAACGAGTTAATTGCATCGAGACGCGAGGTCGCCCAGCGACCGTTGCGGATCCTAATCGTCGTAAACCTTCCGTGGAATGAGCGACTGGGAGCCGTCCGGGTCTGGATCGAACTTGCGAAACAGTGGACGAGCGCGGGCCACCTCGTCGAAAAATTTTGCCTGACCGATGCATTTCCGCGGCCGGCAGACTCGGGCGGGCTGTCATCTCTTCGACTTATCCGGTTTCCTCGCCGCGCGGCGCGTCACGTTCGGGAAAACGCCCACCGCTTCGACATTATCGATGCTCTAACCGGCACTCTGCCGTTTTCGAAGAAACGCCTGGGCTTCTATGGTTTGGTAGTCAGTCGATCAGTCGGCCTGTATCGATCATACGAAAAGTTCACCCGTTCGATTAAACGACGCTGGCCCGATCAACCGCGCGGTAAATTTCTCGGACCGCTTTTCTACTCGTTTATCAACTGGAAGATGGCGCGGCTCTCCGATCGTTCGGTGCGGCGCTGCGATCTAATCAATGTTCCGAACGAGGAAGAGCTCACGTCTCTGCAAGAGACCGGCGTAAGAAATAAGCCGATCATTGTCCAGCCATACGGACTCAATCAGTCGGACCGTGCCGCGTTCGCGTCAGCCGCGCAATCCTCAGCCGAGCGCTTGAAGAACAAGGAGATAGTTTTCATCGGGATGTGGAGCCTGCGCAAAGGCTCGCGCGATTGGCCGGACTTGATCGGCCGGATTCGGAGCGTCATTCCCGACGCGAAGTTTACATTTCTTGGCACAATGACCGACGACAAGACGCTACGTGCCGATTTGCAGGCGTCGGCGCTCAACAACGTCCGGCACGTGCCGAGCTTCGATCCAAAGGAACTTCCGAATCTCCTGGCGTCGGGAACGGTCGGCGTTTTCCCGAGTTACATCGAAGGATTCGGCCTTGCAGTTTTAGAGCAACTGGCCGCCGGTATTCCGACGGTGGCCTACGATGTTCCCGGTCCGCGCCAAATTTTAAAATCCTTTGGCAATTCAGCTCTCGTTCCGGCCGGAAACACCTTCGCGCTGGCGGCACGGGCGATTGAAATTTTGCGGGCAGATCTGACAGCATACGAACGACTTCGACAGGGCAGCGTAGACATTGCTGCTAAATATTCCTGGCCCGAAATTGCTGAGGCGACGCTTCGCACTTATCGGCGCACGTTCGAGACCGCGGCCGGCGCAATTGTTTTCACTCATCCTTTCGGCCTTCAATCGCCCAGCGGCGGCTCGCGAATCATGCGCGCCTTATTAGAGGAAGCCCCGTATCCATTTATCAGCGTGGCTACTTCGCCGGACAACCCGCCTGCGACGAATCTTGGGCCAGAGCTGCACCTCCCGCTGCGTCCGGCCTTCGGTCGAATCGAACGAACGCGTCTCGCCGGGCTGGCTGATTCAATCGCCCCATTATTCGCGAAACGTTTCGCTCGCCAGCTCGAAGCGATCTGTCATCGGACAAAAACAGTTGCGATCCATTCCATTGCCCACGGCGGACTGGATTTTTACACGGCGTTGCTTGTCGCCAGGAAATTGGGCGTACCGTACTTCCTTCAGGTGCACGACGATTTCATTTTTAGCGCGCGCGGAGTCCGGAGCGAGGCGACGGCGCACGCAACGCTGCAACACGCGTGGACAGAAGCCGCAGCCCGTTTTGTCGTGTGTCGCGCTCTTGGCGAAGAATATTCCCGCCGTTACGGGCAGCGCGACTATATCGTCATCACCGACGGCGTTGAGCGTGTCGCGTCCGCGCCGAGGGTACGCTCCACTGCGGATTTGCGCATTTATTTCATGGGACTTTTTCATCTCGATTACGAACCGAACCTGAAAGTCCTCTTGAAGGCGCTGGCTCGGCTGAACGAGGAAAAAATCGCCGGCAAGATTTCGATTACTTTGCGCTGCGGTGGTCTTCGTCCAGGCTTGCTTACCGGCTATGAGAAGTTCGTGCGCGTTTTGCCGTTTGCCTCCGAAGCGATCGTCCAATCAGACCTGGAACAGGCCGACTTGCTTTATCTGCCTCTACCATTTGAAACAAAATACGAGAGCTTTGTGCGCTTCAGTCTATCGACCAAGATGGTGACCTACCTCGGCAGCGGGATTCCAATTTTGTATCACGGACCGGGCAACTCGGCTGTTCATAAGCTCCTCGAAGCGCATAATGCTGCACTATTATGTACACGGCCTGCTTCGGAAGATCTCCTCTCCATGCTTCGCCGCTACATTAGTCACCCCGAATCCGGCACCGACATGGCTCGCAATGCCCTGGCGTTGGCGAAGAACGATTTCATGCTCGATCACATCAGGACCAGATTTTGGAATGCGGTCGCTAACGCTTTGAAAACCTGATGGCTCGCTCTTTTCTACGACGTTTGTTGTTCGACGGCCTGCTCTTTTTCTGTAACGGCCTCGTTGGGCATTTTCCGAGCCATGTGTTTCGCCAATGGTTTTATCGCGCAGTGATGCAGTTCCAGATCGGCAAGCGCAGCTTCATTTTCATGGGCGCCGAATTTGATACCAGAGGTCAATTCAAGCTGGGCGATCATTCGACGATTAATCAGGACTGTCGCCTCGATAATCGTGGTGGTTTGGAAATCGGAAGCAATGTCTCGATCTCGGCAAATGTTTGCATTCTTACGGCTGATCACGATCCGCAAAGCTCAGGTTTCGCAGGCCGGACGCGACCAGTACGCATCGGCGATTATGTTTTCGTCGGAACGCGCGCGATGATTCTGCCCGGCGTCACGATTGCTCGCGGCGCCGTCGTCGCCGCGGGTGCGGTTGTCACCCGGAACGTGGGGGAACGAATGATCGTCGCTGGTTGCCCAGCCAGGCAAATCGGGGTGCGCGATGCCGATCTGAATTACCAGATCGATTATGTTCGTTTCTTTGCCTGAGTGTTGAAAACGATCCTTCAAATCGTTCCCCGGGTGCCGGGAGGAATCGACGGTGTCGGCGATTATGCGCTCACCGTTGCGCGAAAACTGCGCGAGAAATTCAATTTAGAAACGGTTTTTGCCATTCCTATTACGGCATTCGTGTTACCGCCGGGTTGGAGCAGTCCTTCTGTCGAAGGTTTCGATCTTGTTGCGCTGGAGCATTTGCTTAAACCGCCATCTCGCGAATTCGATGAGCCCGAGTTCGACGACGTACTTTTGCATTACGTGAACTACGGATACCAGAAGCGCGGAATTCCGTTCGGCCTGCTGTCGATCTTGCGCCAGATACGACAGCAACGCGGTGATCGATTAGTGACGATTTTTCACGAGCTATATGCCTCCGGCCCGCCGTGGCGAAGTGAGTTCTGGCTGAAACCGATTCAAATTCATTTAACCAAGTCAGTCGCGGGTTTGTCCGACGAGTGCCTCGTCAGCAGTGAAAATTTTTTGCGCGAATTGCGCCGTCTTGTTCCAGAAGCGCGCGTTCATTTACACCCGGTGCCTTCCGGCTTGGAAGAACCGTTGCTTTCCCGCGAGCAAATTGCGGATCGCGATCCGCATCGGTGGGGGATCCTTGGCGGCACCGTGTTGGCGGAGCGTTCGGTGCGATCGTTTCGCGAAAATCTTCGCCGCCTCCCCGACTCGGTCTCTCCGCGAACAGTGGTTGTGATTGGCGGACACGATAATCCGGCCACGCGCTCGTTTCTTGCCGATCTCGGAGTCGAATCGGTCTATCATCCCGAGATCGCTGCGTCCGATGCGTCGGAGATTCTACGAACCTGCTCGTTCGCATGGTTCGATTATTTTCGTCGGCACGATGTTGAGTTTTCGATGATTTTGAAATCGAGCGCTTATGCGGCGGCTTGCGCGCACGCGATAATTCCAGTTTTCCCCCACCGTGGCTCGCCGATTTCGATTAAGGGCGATCGTTTGCCAGGCCCGTTCTTTGTGGAATCAAATGGTCGCGAAGTTCCCACTGCTGCCGAGCGGCCCAAAATCGCGGCGAACATTTACGAATGGTATCAGCGGCATGCTTCTTCCGATTCTCTGGTGAGCGGTGTCGCTAAAGTGTTCGGCCTGAATCAAAACAAGTAGATGAAGCGCTTTCTCAAAACGCATCTCAATCGCTTTTTGCCTACAGCGGTGCGCGACGCAATCAAACGCCGGACGTCGGCAAAGTTCGTAGCGCCCGTCAGGTCGCAGATTCGCGTCGAGGAGAGGCCCGCGTGCTTGAATTGCAAGGTCGACCACGACATTTCGTTTTTAGCGCCGGCGAATTGCAAACATGATCTCGCCTATTTCACCGATACCGTGGAGGGCCGAGTGGAATTTGATGGTATCGCGCGCGCAGCGCGATCCGGCGGCGTCCTGTTCGACATCGGCGCCCATTCGGGATTGGTCTCGGCTTTGTTTTGCGCGGCCAATCCGCAAAATCGCGTCTACAGCTTTGAGCCGTCGCCATTGCTTGCCAATCGATTGGTTGAGATTCGCGATTTAAACCAGTTCGGCGAGCGAATGGGTATCGAGCAATGTGGCATTGGCGAAAAGAGCGCAACCGTCGAGATGGCTTTCGATCCGGTCGGCGGCCATGTTCAAACCCATAACTTCGATCATTCGATGTGGAGCGTGCCCCAAGCCATTGATGTGAGGATTGAAAGTATTGCCGACGTGGCCGCGCGCCTAAACGTCATTCCGCAGTTTCTCAAGATCGACATCGAGGGCTACGAGTTCGAAGCGATCAAGGGCTCCCTGGAATTCATCCGACGCCACAAGCCGGCGATTTTTCTCGAAGTGCATCTCAATTATCTCGATGCCAGACAAATTTCTGCGAAATCGTTCGTCGGAATGCTTCTCGAAGCAGGCTACCGCTTCCATACGTCTGGCGGTGCAATGTTGAAGCCGTCCGATGTTTATGATTCGCCGTTGTCGATCGTTCGTGTCGTCGCTCGCTAATGAAGATTCTTTTTTCGTCCTATGCCTTCGAACCGAGTGTTGGCGGAATTGAATCGGTTTCGAAGATTCTCGCGCAGAAGTTCGCGGCTGCAGGCGAGCAAATTCATGTCATCACCGAGAGTCCTGGCGACGCGATCCCATCTGCAAATTATCGATTAACACGCCGGCCATCGGTCACCGAAATCTTTCGCCTGCTGGGGTGGTGCGATCTGTTTTTTCAAAACAACATCAGTCTCCGCAGCCTAATTCCGGCTTTGCTCGTGCGACAACCGACGTTGGTTGTGCATCAAACCTGGCTTCAGAACGTGCGCGGCGGAATCGGATGGCAGAATCGTCTCAAGCAGGCGCTTCTGCGATTGGTCACGAATGTCGCGATCAGTCAGGCGATACGAGATCACATTGCTAGGCTACGTAAAAACGGGCCGGCACGCGGAGCGCCTGCCCTACAATTTCCGGTTAGCGTGATCGGCAATCCGTACGATGACGCAGTTTTTCATTCCGTCCCAAACATCGCGCGTGACCACGCGATTGTTTTCGTCGGACGACTCGTGTCCGACAAAGGCGTCGATCTGCTCCTTTCTGCGCTCGAAATCCTAAGACACGATGGATTGTCTCCCGGCCTGACAATCGTCGGCAGCGGTCCGGACGAAAATACTCTGCGACGGTTGACCACAGAGCTTGGCTTGGATCGACAGGTGACGTTCGCAGGTCAAAAATCCGGCGCGGCTCTCGCGGAAACATTCAATCAACACCGCATTCTCGCGGTTCCATCGCGATGGGCCGAACCGTTTGGCGTCGTAGCTCTTGAAGGAATTGCCTGCGGCTGCGTGGTGGTTGGCTCGCAAGATGGCGGCCTGAAAGAGGCGATCGGTCCGTGCGGCTTAACTTTTGAAAACGGAAACGTTGCTGCACTGGCCGCTCAGTTAAAACGATTGCTTGGGGACAATCAGCTCCAAGAAAAACTGCGGCAACGTGCCCCTGAACATCTGGGCCGGTTTCAATCGGACGCGGTCGTGGCGTCTTACCTGAGCATGTTGAAGAAAATAGTCGCATGATTTTATTTTCTCATCCGATTGGGAACGAGAACGTCCGTCAAGCGCTTGTCGCATTTGATCGTGCCGGCATGCTCTCCGAGTTCTGGACGACGATCAGTTGGAATCCAAAATCGACGGTCAATCGCATGCTGCCACCGTCGCTTCGCGAACTTTTCAGCCGGCGTTCCTTTCCGGAATCGGTCCGATCTCGAACGCATACCGCTCCGATTCGTGAAGCGCTTCGTTTGTTCGCCGCTGGAGCGGGCTTTTCTTCGCGTCACGAAACCGGCTCGCTGAGCATCGACGCGGTCTTCCGCGAATTGGATGAAAAAGTCGCGCAGCGTCTCCGAAAGATCGACCCGCCTTCGCGTGGCTACGGCGCGGCAAGCAAAGTCCGCGCCGTTTACGCTTACGAAGATGGCGCGCTGCAAAGTTTTCGCGCGGCAGGTGAGCGCAATTTTCAGCGTATTTACGATTTGCCGATTGGTTACTGGAAAGTAGGACAGCGCATCTTCGCCGAAGAAGCGGAGCGCGAACCGGAATGGGTGTCGACGTTAACGGGAACGCTGGACAGTGCCGCGAAGCTGGCCAGAAAAGACGACGAGTTACGATTGGCTACGCACGTTATTGTCGCGAGCTCGTTCACTAAGCAGACGCTGGCCGAATCGCCGTGCGCCGCGAAGATCGACGTCGTTGCATACGGCGCGCCGCTGGCCGTTTCCGGCGAAATCGCGAAATCGTCGGGACAATTGAAGGTTCTTTTCGCTGGTTCACTTGGTCAGCGGAAAGGGTTGTCGTATTTGCTTAAGGCAATCGAGTTGCTCAAAGGCGAAGTGGAATTGACTTTGCTGGGCAGAAAAGTCGCAGCCGGTTGTGCGCCCCTTGAATCTGCAGTTCGGACGCATCGTTGGTTGCCTAGCTTGAGTCACGGTGCGGTTCTCCGTGAAATGCGCGACCACGATGTGCTCGTTTTGCCATCACTGTTTGAAGGTTTCGGTTTGGTAATCCTGGAAGCAATGGCCCAGGGTACTCCCGTCATCACCACCCATCACACCGCCGGGCCAGATATCATCGAAGACGGAGTAGACGGATTTATTGTCCCGATTCGATCTGCAGAAGCGATCGTCGAAAAGCTGGACTTGTTGGCGCGCGACCGCGAGCGACTGATGTCGATGAAGTCGGCGGCCAAGCGCAAGGCCCAATCTTTTCGATGGGAAAGTTACCGGAATGGCCTGGTGAGAGTGGCACGGGAAGTGATGGAGAGCTAAGATGCGCCACCCAATGAGAGCAGAGTCTGCCCATTCATCCTCCATTATCGCGACGGCACCTCCACCGGCGGAGCAGGCCTCCAGCCTTCGCGCCGTCCGAATTTCGATTTGGGTTTATCTTATTCTTCTTCTGCTCGAGGGCGCGCTTCGAAAATGGGCATTGCCGAGCCTGTCCGATCCGCTACTTGTCATTCGGGACCCCGTCGTACTGGCTATCTATTTCTTTGCTCTTCGCGCACGAGTGTTTCCGTGGAACGCCTTTGTGATTGTGCTCGCCGTCATCGGCGTGCTGTCGCTGCTTCTCAGTATTCTGATTTTCCTGGAGGCTTTGATTCCGCTGAAAGTGATCCTGCTCGTAACCCTTTACGGCTTTCGCTCAAATTTTCTTCACATGCCGCTGATCTTCGTGATGGCAAACGTCCTGGACCTTGAGGACGTAAAGAAGATCGGGCGATGGACGCTGCTGCTAACGATTCCCATGGCAGCACTGATGGCCGTGCAGTTTAAAGCATCGCCGGATTCGTTCATTAACAAGACCGTCGGCCTTGGTGAAGCGCAACAGCTCGCCACCGCAGGAGGAAAAATCCGGCCACCGGCCGTTTTTTCGTTTACATCGGGACCGGTTTTCTATCTGAGCGCGGCGGCCGCGTTCGTGATTTACGGGGCGCTGAGCAAAGGTGTTTACAAACGTTGGCTTTTGCTGATATCGGCCGGCGCTCTTCTGGTCGGCGTAAATGTTTCCGGTAGTCGGGCGTGCGTCCTGGCCGTGGTCCTCGTTGTCCTGGCCATACTAATCATTCTCGTGGTTCGTCCTTCCGCAGTGAACAAAATTGCCGGCACCGTCCTCGCGCTTGTCGTCGTCGGACTGATTGCCAGTCGTCTTCCATTTTTTAAGGAAGGCATCGATGTTCTTTCCGAGCGTTTTACAACGTCCGCCGAGGCTGCCGAGACAACTGTGGTCGGAGGATTACTCGAGCGTGTGTTGCAGGAATTTACAGATCCATTTCAATATCTATCCAGAATGCCGCTCACCGGGTGGGGCCTGGGACTTGGAACAGCGGGCGGTGCGCGGTTTTTGCTCGGACAAGGCACTCTTTTGTTCTCGGAGAATGAATGGACACGAATTTTAGCCGAAAGTGGTCCCATTCTTGGTTTCGCATTTATCTTCTGGCGTGTCGCGGTGATGGTGAAGCTATTCATCGCAAGCTTTCGTGCGGTGAAACACAGCGGCGAGGTTTTGGCGATTCTCCTGTTCGGCACAGTCTTCCTGGGTGTGCTGAACGGACAACTTGGCCAGCCGACTACGCTCGGTTTCACGGTGGTTCTCGCCGGACTCTGCCTGGCTGCAACTAACTTCGAAGGGGCGGAGACCGACGAAACCCAGCCCGAGGAGGAAATTGCGCCGAAACCTTTGCCGCGGCGGTCTGCTTTCGCGGATCGTATTCATGGAGCCCGGATCGGCCCCGATCACACCAATGGTTCTGTTGATCGGTAATTACCCGCTCGATCGCCAACAAAGCATGCAGCGCTTCACGACTATGATGCTGCAGGGGTTGACCACTGCCGGAATTCCTACGGAAGTCGTGGCGCCAACTCCAGTGCTCGGAGAATTTTTTGGCACGCACAACTTCATCGGCAAATGGCTCGCTTACATCGACAAGTTTGTCTTGTTTCCGCGGCAATTGCAGATGCGTCTTGCTGGCCGGCCCGTGATTCTGCACATCTGCGATCATTCGAATGCGATGTACGGCGTCGGCGTTGAAAACATTCCGGTTGTCGTAACCTGCCACGATCTCATCGCGGTGCGCAGCGCGCTCGGCGAAGAACTGCATTGTCCGGTTTCCTTTACTGGGCGACTGCTGCAACGCTGGATTTTGCGAAGTCTTCGGCGTGTCGATGCGGTGGTTTGTGTTTCAAATGCCACCCGAGACGATGCAGAGCAAATCGTTTCGCTGCGTGGTCCTGCGCCCAGGCTGGAGATGATCAGCAACGGGCTGAATTATCCTTATCACAAGTTGGAGCAATCAGACGCCATGGCGCGACTCAAGAATGTTCGCGGACTTGGGCTACCATTTGTTTTACACGTCGGCTCGAACTTGCCACGAAAGAATCGTGACGGCGTTCTCCGAATTTTTGCCCGCAACAAAGGCAAGTGGGATGCGCAACTCGTTTTGGCGGGTGATGCATTGGATTCGGAGCTGGCGTCATTGGCGAAACAGCTCGAGATCGCCGATCGGATTATTGAAATCAAAGACCCATCCGATCAATTGCTCGAGGCGTTGTATACCTGCGCCATTGGCCTAGTGTATCCATCGCTTTCGGAGGGATTTGGCTGGCCGATCATCGAGGCCCAGGCGTGTGGTTGCCCGGTTGTTTGCAGCAACATTCCGCCGATGCCGGAAACAGCCGGAGATGCCGGCCTGCTTCACGATCCAACCGACGAAGCAGGTTTCGCCGCCGATATTTTGCGTCTGAACGACTCGGCGGAGCGCGAACCTTGGAGTGAGAAGAGTCTGCGTAACGCCGAGCGATTTTCGACCGCGAAAATGATTTCGCGTTACATCGACACGTATCGCATTCTGGGGGCGAAATTGTGAGAAAATTTCTGATGCTCATCAGTTTTCTCCTGCCTTGGGGATTGCGCCGTTCGTTTTTGGAGAAACAATTCGGTTACCAAATTCATCCAAGTTGCCGAATCGGATTGTCCTGGATCAATCCAAGGCGCCTGATCATGGAAGAGGCGAGCCGAATCGATCACCTGACGCTTTGCAAAGGACTCGATCTGCTTCACCTCAAAGCCCATTCGATGGTAGGCCGGGGCAATTGGATCACCGGCTTCCCCCTCGGGCCATCGCGTCATTTCGCCGAAGAGACAGATCGCAAGCCGGAATTGATTGTGGGCGAACATTCCGCGATTACCCACCGGCATTTCATCGATTGCACGAATTCGATCACGATTGGGAAGTTCAGCACTGTGGCCGGACTTCAGTCGCAAATCATGACCCACAGTGTCGACATCGAGAAAAACCGCCAGACTTCGCAGCCGGTGCGGATTGGCGACTATTGTTTTGTCGGAACAAATTGCGTCGTCCTGGGTGGCAGTGCTCTGCCTGATTTCTGCGTGGTCGGCGCCAAATCGCTGGTGAACAAGGCGTTCACTGAGTCGTATCAGCTTTACGGTGGAGTGCCAGCGCGCCCGATTGAAAAGTTGTCGCCCGAGTTCAAGTATTTTCAGCGGACGGAAGGTTTCGTTGTTTAGAAGTGCGCTGTCATGTTGAGCGGAGCGAAACATCTCTGGCTATCCCTGTTCAGAAACGATTCAAAGCTGATCAGAGATTCTTCGCTTCGCTCAGAATGACATTTATGAGATGGGTTCGAGAGCGTTGAAAGTCTTGCAACTAGTGCACACGCTCGACCCGAGCGTTGGCGGCGTGGCGGCGGCAGTAGTAAGCCTGAGCCGCGGAATAGCCAGCCGCGGTCACAAGATCGACATCGTCGTATTGGATGATTCGGCGTCGCCATGGCTCGTGGATTTCGGTTTGCCTGTCCACGCGCTTGGTGTTGGCCTAACGAGTTACCGGTACTCGCCGAAATTGTCGCCGTGGCTGAAAGAACATGGCGGCAATTACGATCACGTCATCATAAATGGGATCTGGCAATACCTGAGCTTTGCAGCTTGGCGACGTTACGCTGGATCTCCTATTCCGTATTTCGTTTTTCCGCACGGAATGCTTGATCCCTGGTTCAAAGAGACGTTTCCGCTAAAGCATCTCAAAAAATGGCTTTATTGGCCGTGGACTGACTATCGCGTCCTTCGCGATGCTGCTGCAGTGATTTTCACATCGGAAGAAGAACGTCTCCTCGCGCACAAATCGTTCTGGCTGTATCGGGCTCGGGAACGGGTGTCACCTCTCGGCGTCGAGTCCCCGCCGCCAGTGTCGCCCCAATCCCGTGAGGGTTTCTTTGCCCGCTTTCCGCAGTTGCGAAATAAACGCGTTCTGCTTTTCCTCGGTCGCCTTCATCCCAAGAAAGGCTGCGACATTCTCATCGATGCGTTCGGGCAGATTGCTGATGATTCCCTTGCGCTTGTTCTGGCCGGGCCGGATCAAGTCGGATGGCAAAGCGAATTGCAACGGCACGTCGACAATTTGAATCTTGGAGACCGTGTCGTTTTTCCTGGAATGCTGCAGGGCGAAACGAAGCAGGCCGCGCTGACTGTGGCGGACGCGTTCATTCTCCCGTCGCATCAGGAGAATTTTGGGATGGCTGTGGTCGAAGCGCTCGCCATGGGGCTGCCTGTTCTAATTTCTAATCGGATCAATATCTGGCGTGAAGTCGATCAGGATGGGGCGGGCTATGTTGAGTCTGACGATTTTTCGGGAACGGTCCGCCTTTTGAACAGATGGATTGCTGCTCCACAAAACGTGCGTGACGGCATGCGCGCCAATGCGCGGCGTTGTTTCGAGCAACGTTTTGAAATCAACAAGTCAGTCGATTCGCTCCTGCAGATTTTGACCGAATCGGTGCCCACCCGATGAAAATCACGATCACCCTCGGGGCATTTCTGCCGGTTCCGCCCACCATGGGCGGCGCGGTCGAAAAAATGTGGTATGCCCTGGCGCAGGCCTTCGCCCAGCGCGGCCACGGTGTCGTCATGGTTTCGCGCAAGATGCCGGACCAACCACAGGAGGAGATCGCGGACGGAGTTCGATATCTGCGCGTGCGCGGATTTAATACGCCACGATCGCTGGTTTGGCTGAAGCTCCTCGACCTTCTTTACTCACTCAGAGTGAGGTTGATCTTGCCGCCAGCCGACATTTTGGTGACGAACACGTTTTGGCTGCCTGTGCTGTCGCGCGATCCGATGCGCGGAAAAATTTATGTCCACGTTGGCCGCTATCCGAAAGGCCAAATGCGTTTCTATCGCCGGGCCGCGCGATTTCAGGCTCCATCGAGTGCCATTGGACGTGCCATTGCCGCCGAAGCGCCGCAAATTTCGGGAAAAGTATCGGTCGTTCCGTATCCAGCGCCGGAATGGAGTTCAGGCGCGGTGCCGTCGATCTCGAGTCGATCAAAAATCATTCTTTACGTCGGTCGGGTGCATCCCGAGAAAGGCGTCCATTTGTTGGTCGATGCGTTCGTTCGAGGAACGCGCGCTGCTTTTACCGACTGGAAACTGATGATCGTAGGACCGATGGAGACCAGATTTGGCGGAGGCGGTGCGGAATACCTGTCCGCGCTCCAACGCTCCGCTGCCGAAAGTGGCGACCAGGTGGTCTTTGCCGGTTCGATCTTTAATCCAGCCGAGCTGGAAAAAGCGTTTCGTTCAGCGCGTTTGTTCGTTTATCCATCCCTGGCCGAGCGCGGCGAATCGTTCGGCCTGGCACCCCTCGAAGCGATGACCCATGGTTGCGCCGTGCTGGTTTCGAGTCTCGACTGCTTTGGCGATTTCATTCGCAACCGCGAAACCGGGTTTGTCTTTGATCATCGCTCGAGAAACCCTTCCGAATCGCTTCGTCAAAAGATGGAAGAAGTGGTCAGCAACGAGGCGCTGCTTGTGCGCGTGGCCGAATCTGGTCACCATAAATCGGTAGAATATTCGCTTCCGCGGGTTGCCGATTTGTTCATTGCCGATTTTAGTTCGCTCATTCACAACGCCGATGCCCGAAGCCCAAATCGTTAATCCGGAGCAGAAGTCGCCTTACGAGTCGCCGTGGACTGGGGAAAACCGCTTTCTCCGCGTGCTTTGGGAGTTTTGCTGGCTTCTGTTTTGCAGCTGGACGCCGAAACCCTTGAACGAGTGGCGGCTTTTTTGGTTGCGAGTGTTCGACGCCAAAATCCACGGGACGCCGTTCGTGCATCAGCGTGCTCGCATTGCCATTCCGTGGAACCTCACTTTGCACGACCGGGCCTGTCTTGGAGATCGGGCCAATGCCTATTCGTTAGGCGAAATTGAGGTCGGTCCGCGCGCGACCGTGGCCCAGGAAGTCTACTTGAGCAGCGCCAGCCATGATTTTAGCGATCCGGCGATGCCGTTGACCGCCGCCAAAATTACAATTGGCGAGGACGCTTTCATCGGCGCGCGAGCGTTTGTTCTGCCCGGGGTTCGAATTGGCGCGCGGGCAGTTATCGGGGCCTGTTCGGTCGTAACCAAGGATATTCCGGACGACGTTATCGCCGCCGGTAATCCTTGCCGCGTTCTTCGACCGCGATGACTTCGCGCGTCCCGGTTTCGGTTATCGTTCCGATTAAGAACGAAGCCTCCAATCTGACGCGCTGTCTCGGCTCCGTTCAGTGGGCGGATGAAATTTTCGTGGTTGATTCGCAAAGCACTGATGACTCGGCTCGAATTGCCGGACAAAATGGCGCGCGGGTGGAGCAGTTTCACTTTAACGGGACCTGGCCCAAAAAGAAAAACTGGGCCCTGGAAAATCTGCCGTTTAAAAATGAATGGGTTTTTATTCTGGATGCCGATGAGGTTTTGCCTCCCAACGCGCAAAAAGAGTTTGCAGACGCAATTGCGAACGCCGGCGACATTACCGGTTATTGGATCAATCGACGCTTTTACTTTTTAGGTCGCTGGCTCAGGCACGCTTATTATCCGAACTGGAACCTTCGGCTCTTCCGGCATTCGTTAGGCCGATACGAGAAGCTGACCGATCTGCAGACCGACAGCGGTGACAACGAAGTGCATGAGCACGTCGTGGTCCAAGGACCGACGTCGCGTTTGCGCTGCGAAATGGACCATTACGCATTTCCGTCGATCGACGTTTTTATGGAAAAACACAATCGTTATTCAAACTGGGAAGCGCGCGTCGCGGCCGAAGGAAAAGCCGGGCGAAGACTCGCGCACGAAAACGTCGACCTTAAACGGTCACTCAAGTTGCTGGCCCGGGGGCTGCCGTTTCGGCCGCTCCTCCGGTTCTTATACGTTTACCTCTGGCAGAAGGGATTTCTCGACGGGCGCGAGGGTTATTATTTCGCCAGACTTCACGCCAATTACGAATTCTTGATCGTTGCGAAGACCTACGAGTATCGGAAACAGAACCAGCGCGTCTGACAGATTACCGTTTTAGTAGGCCGTGTGCGGCGGCTTAACGAGATGCCAAAAGGTCCGCATGATGATCGCAACCTCGAGCGAGAGGTTCCAATTCTCCAGGTACTCGATGTCGCATGCGACGCGATTGGCAATGTCAGCGCCGTTGCGCGCTTCTCCGCGGAAGCCGCGCACCTGCGCGAGGCCGGTAATGCCCGGCTTCACGAACGTGCGCACGTGGTAGTTCGCCATGTATTTGGAAAATTGCTGGTTGTGTTCGATCAAATGCGGCCGCGGACCGACGATGCTCATGTCGCCGCGCAGGACGTTCCAAAATTGCGGCACTTCGTCGATGCTCAACTTTCGAAACCATTTGGCCAATGGATAAATACGCTCGTCTTCAACGCTGGCCTGTCGGGACAGCTCGCCGTTGTTGGAGTGCATCGTGCGAAACTTGTAAATCGCAAACTGACGATTTTGTAGACCGGCACGTCGCTGAATGTGAAAAAGTGGGCCGGGGGACTGCAGCCGTTGGCTGATAAACACAATCAGCATCAGAACCGGAAACACGAAAATCATTATCGGGATCGCGATCGCGACATCAATCGCTCGCTTCAGAAATCGGTTGAGTGGATTTTCCAGCGGCTCTTCCCGGAGTCCGATAAAGCGAAAACCGCCGTCCTCGAAGTGCGTGACCGAATGGCGGAGCTTTTCCTCGAGATCGCTCAGGATCAGCAAACGAATGCCGAGCTGGTCGCAGGTTTGGATGACATTCTGGTAGGCGTTGGCGAAAAGCGGAAACTCCAGGAGGATCACCTGAGTGATTCCCTGCTCACGAATCACCTTCTCGATTTCATCTGGCTTGCCGAGCACCGGAATTCCATCGTTGGTCCTGTCGATGTGGTCTTCGCAAACTAATCCGACAGTGCGCAAACCGATCTCGGATTTGCGCTGGAGCCATTCGCGCAGTTGTTCGGCCCGCTGGCTCGAACCGACCAGGAGTGTTTTGTCTTCGTCGCGGAAAATCCCGCGGGCCAGAATTGAGGGAAGATAGTAATGCGAGAACAGCAGAGCGACATACAGCCACGGCACAAAGTTGAAGAAGAACACACGCGATATGAATGCGTCCTTGGTCGCAATCAGATAAACCACGAGCAATCCCACACTCGCGACTGTCTGGCGGAGGCTGAGTCGATGTGGCCGGAGCAATTCATTTTGCAGGAAGTAATTTTTCGACCGTGTGAATGCTTCCAAAAGCATCCCGAGCACGAGCATGCCACAGTAAATACCGTAACGGCGCCAGGTGAGCTCGGCGCTCGGTGAGTAGAACGTCACCATGATCCAGACCCCGAGCCAGAACAGGCCGGCTACCATGACGATCTGGCAAAACAGAAAGAGGCGATAGAGTCCTTCCGTCCGTTGCGTGACCATGTTAATTCGCTGAGCCGAGGGTGAGAGTACGCGATGGCGGGAGACCTTCAACTCGTGCTAGTCTTTCCGCGTTCATGACATCTCAATTTCGCCAACGGATCGCTGAAAGATCGAAAAGCGATTCCCATACCATTCCTGCGCAGGGTGTTTAATGGAGAACGCGCTGGATCGAGGAGAATCTGAAAGTGGGCGTCGGGGCACACCCGGTCCGTTTCCCGAAGCGTTTCTGGCCCTTCTGCCGGTTCTCGCGTGCTTTCTCGGCGGCGCCACCCAAAAATGGGCGGAGGGAATCATTTTTGCGCTGCTTGGGATTTTTCTCATCGTGCGGCCGCCCCGTTATTCTCTTGGTTTTCCGGTCAATTTCGCTCTGTTCGCGCTCTTGCTTTGGCCGGCCACCGGTTTCCTGCCGGCCAGCTGGTTTTTTAAACCGGCCTGGCGTGCCGCATTCACGGACGACTTGGGCATCGCCCTTCCAACAACCTTAAGTCCGCAACCATGGATCACCTTGACCTGCTGGTTTGGTCTTCTGGCGGGCTTGTGTTGGCTCTACGTGATGTCCAGCGAACAGCTCGGGCTGCGTGAGGCACGCACCGCCACGCGCGTGTTCACAGCAGGCATCGCGCTGCTGGCGATGATCTGTGTTCTGCTCTGGTTTCGGCACGAGACGTTGCCGTTCTGGCATAACGCGCGCAATTTTGGGCCCTTCCCAAATCGCAATCAGACCGGCAATCTGTTTGGGTTGACCGCGATCATGATTCTGGTCTGCGGCCAGGACGATATCCGTAAAGGACGAAAACGCTGGATCGCCTGGGTCGTTGCGCTCGGTTTCGTGATTGCTGCGATCATCTTGAATTATTCGCGCGCCGGAATTGCCATTCTTGTTGCGGGCAGCGCGCTTTGGCTCGGTCTTTTTTCTCTCCGGCAACGTTCACCCTCCAAACTGGCGTTGGTTGTTTCCTTTCTGCTGATTCTCGGCACCGCCCTGCTGATTTTTGGCGGACAAACGTTCGAACGATTTCACCTTCGCAATCCCGGCAGTTTTGATGTCTCAACGGACTTTCGATGGAAAATTTTCTCTGACGTTTTTCACCTGCTTCGGGATTCGCCCTGGGTCGGGCTCGGTCTCGGCAACTTTGAATCGGTCTTCGCGACTTTTCGCGCCGCTTCTTTCAGTGAACAGCGCGCGCTTCATCCGGAGAGCGATTGGCTCTGGCTTTGGACGGAGCTCGGTTGGGTCGCGGTTGTTCTTGTTATCGCCGGTTTTGCTTTTCTAATTCGGCGGGTATTTCCGCTTCAAGAAGGCACGAATCAGCGCTACCGCCTTGCCACTCTGATCGCTGCAGTCTTGTTTGCGCTGCATGGCCTCATCGACGTCTCCGGCCACCGGGTTGGCACGATGTTCGCCGCAATTTTCCTGCTTGGCCTTTCGATGCATCGACCATTTTCCGCGCGGCCGATCGGCTGGATGTCGATTTTATTTCGCATGACGGGACTTGCGTTGGCTGTTGTCGGTGTTACCTGGCTCGTTTCTTCGCGAGGCCACAAACTTCTTCCTGGATCGGTCGGCGTGACCAGCGCGAAGCATCTTGCCGTCCTTGCTAATCAGGAGCGGGATTTCAACGAAGCACTCCGCCTGACGAACGTCGGATTGCAATGGGCGCCGCTGGATTGGGAACTTTATTTTTCACGCGCCATTGCCGAAGTGCCGTTAAAGCAAACGGAAAACGCGCTGGCGGATTTCAGACGCGCGCGTTTTCTCGAGCCGAGTTCCTACGAACTTCCGCTCGCCGAAGGAACGGCTTGGCTCGCGGCGAAACAACCGGCTCTGGCTGCAACCGCCTGGCAGGAAGCACTGCGTCGCGCCGGTCCGCAACGCGCCGGAGTTTACGCGCGTATGTTGAGTAATGCCGCACTTCGAAGTCCGGAGCTTCGCCGCATTCTGGCCGAGCGCGGCGTGAGCCGTCATGAGCTGGCGCTACCGTATCTCAGCCAACTGACCGGCGCCGAGTTCAACGGCGCCATAAGCGAGATTCTGAAGAATGACCCGGATCTGAGTTCATATTCCGAACCGGAGAAACTTGCGCTCTTCTCGTTTTGGTCAGAGCGAGGCGATGGCGAAATGCTGGAACAGGCGATCCAACAGCATCCGGACTGGCTCTCTTATGCCTGGTTCGGAATTGCCAAGTACGACGCGAGGAAGAACGATTTTCGGACTGCTTACGATCTCGCTCAAAAATATGGCGAGCCGGCAGCGATGCCGAGAATTACGTCGAAGGCATCTCTGATCGAATTAGAAAGTCAGTTTCGGGTTGCGCCGGATAATTACGCGATCGGCTACGAACTTTATCGCGCCCAGACACAGGCCGGCCGAATCGACGACGCTCTCCAGACCGTGCGCCACTTTAGCGAACACCGAAGTTCGCCCGCTTATTTCAAATATATTGAGGCCGAACTCTGGGTCGAAAAACAAAACTGGGAACGTGCCTGGAAGGCATGGGAAGCGTTTCACGCCTCGCAGACGCAGTCCGGAGCGAGATAGCTCGCTGGCCTCTAATCTGACATTTAGTCAGCGAGCGCGGCTTGGGCGGCGGCCAGACGGGCGATTGGAATCCGGAAAGGACTGCAGCTGACGTAATCCAATCCAAGGCGGTGACAGAATTTCACGCTGTTCGGTTCGCCCCCATGCTCGCCGCAAATCCCGAGCTTGATCTTCGGGCGCGTTTTGCGACCGAGATCGCGCGTCATTTCCATCAGTCTGCCGACGCCCCTTTGATCAATCGACGCGAACGGATTCGTCTCGATGATGTCGAGCTCAGCGTATTGCGGCAGAAAACTTCCGGAATCGTCCCGACTCATTCCAAGAGTGGTTTGAGTGAGATCGTTGGTGCCGAAGCTGAAGAACTCCGCGTCGCGCGCGATTTCATCCGCCAGCAGGCAGGCCCGCGGAATCTCGATCATCGTGCCGACCAAATAATCGAACTTCGTTTTCTTTTTCTTTGCGACTTCATCGGCCACACGATTGACGATATCGATCTGAAGTTTCAGTTCCCTCGGAAATCCGACCAACGGGATCATGATTTCCGGACGCACTTTTTTGCCGCCCTTTTGGACTTCGGCCGCGGCTTCGAAAATCGCGCGCGATTGCATCTCGGAAATCTCCGGGAACGTAATTCCGAGCCGGCAACCGCGATGGCCGAGCATTGGGTTGAACTCGTGCAATTCCTCGACGCGCCGCGCGATCTCCTCGGGAGTCACGTGCAGTTTATGCGCGAGATCGAGTTGCTGCGCTTTTTCCTGCGGCAGGAATTCGTGCAGGGGCGGATCGAGAAAGCGGATCGTTGCCGGCAAGCCCTCAAGCGCTTCAAAAATGCCGATGAAATCCTTGCGTTGATAGGGAAGCAATTTCGCGACTGCGGCTTCGCGGGCCGATTTTGTCCGGGCGAGAATCATCTCACGCACGGCATCGATGCGATTGCCCTCGAAAAACATGTGCTCGGTCCGGCAGAGCCCGATCCCTTCCGCGCCGAATGCGACAGCGTTTCGAACCTGTTCCGGTGTATCGGCATTGGTGCGAAGTCCAAGAGTTCGAAATTCGTCCGCCCAGGCCATCAACTTCGCGTACTCGCGATAAGTCAGGCTTTTCTTCGCGTCGAGCGAGCGATCTACGAGCACTTGAATAATCTCAGAGGGCGCGGTCGTGACTTCACCGGCGAAAACTTCGCCCGCGGTACCGTCGATTGAAATGTAATCACCCTGCGCCAGGGTCGTGCCGTTCGCGCTCAAGGTGCGCTTTTGATAGTCGATCTGGATCCCGGTCGCTCCGCAGACGCAAACCTTGCCCATTTGGCGCGCGACCAGGGCCGCGTGCGAGGAGACCCCGCCGCGCGACGTGAGAATCCCTTCGGCGGCGATCATGCCGCGCAAGTCTTCGGGTGAAGTTTCAATGCGCGCCAGCACGACCTTCTCGCCTTGAGACGATCTCCGAACAGCTTCTTCTGCGCTGAAAACAACGTGACCCGATGCCGCGCCCGGTCCAGCGGCAAGACCACTGCCGATTTTCTTCGCTTCCTTAGCCGATTGCCGGTCGAAGATCGGCGCGAGCAGATGCGCCAGTGAATCGGCCGGGATCCGGCGCACCGCATCTTTTCTGTCGATCAGTTTTTCATCAACCATGTCGACCGCGATACGGACCGCGGCGTGGCCTGTGCGCTTCCCGTTTCTGGTTTGAAGAATGTAGAGCCGGTTTTCTTCGACGGTGAACTCGAGGTCCTGCATATCCTTGAAATGGTGCTCCAGGATTTGGCGCACTTTCATCAGTCCCTTGTGGGCCGCGGGCATCTCCTTCGCCAGCATGGCGATCGGGCGCGGCGTACGCACGCCGGCCACGACGTCTTCGCCTTGTGCGTTGATCAGGTATTCGCCGTAGAAAACTTTTTCCCCGGTGGCGGGGTCGCGCGTGAACGCCACGCCCGTGGCGCTGGTGTCGCCCATGTTGCCAAACACCATGGTCTGCACGTTCACGGCCGTGCCCCAGTCGTGCGGGATTCCATACTTGCGGCGGTAAACAATCGCGCGGTCGTTCATCCACGAACCGAACACGGCGCCGATTGAACCCCACATCTGTTCGCGCGCATCCTGTGGAAACGATTTGCCAGCGCGGTCTTTGATCAGCGCTTTGAAGCGCTTCACCAGTTCCTTCAAATCATTGACAGTTAGCCGGACGTCCGGGAAATCGTGTTTACGGTAGCGCTCGTCCTTCAAGCGCTCGATGACGGTTTCGAATGGCTCATGATCTTCGCCGGCGCGCTTCTGCACGCCCATAACCACGTCGCCATACATTTGAAGGAAACGTCGATATGAATCCCAGGCGAACCGCGCGTTGCCGGTTTTCTTGGCCACGATTTCAACCACTTCATCGTTCATTCCGAGGTTGAGGATCGTGTCCATCATTCCCGGCATGGAATCGCGCGCGCCTGACCGAACGGAAACAAGCAGCGGCCGATCTTTGTCGCCTAGCTTTTTACCGACGGATTTCTCGACTTTGGCCAAGGCGGCTTCGACTTCGGCCTTCAACTGCGCCGGATACGAGCGGTTATGCGCATAAAAGTAACTGCAGACTTCGGTGGTGATGGTAAAACCCGGCGGCACTGGCAATCCGATGCGCGTCATTTCGGCGAGGTTCGCGCCCTTTCCGCCAAGCAACGGCTTCATCTTGCCCGCCCCATCCGCATGGCCGTCGCCGAAATAGTAAACGTATTTTGACGCCTTGGATTTCTTAGCTGCAGCGCGCTTGGTTGATTTCGACTTTCGTCCTGTTGATTCGTTTTTTTTAGCCATGAATGCTCCCGAAGAGGAGAGTGGCCAACCTAATTCTCCGCGCTTGCGCGTGTCAAAGGTGGATCGCGTTCTCCGAACGCGATTTTGGGAGAACGCCTGTCACCAACGCGCTCGAAGAGCCCGTTTCACCCTCACGCCGGCGTCGTCCGTTCGGCTTGCTCGATTACATCATCAATAGCGGCCGTGAAATCCTCAACGCCCGTGCTCGGTACGATGATCGTGTTCCGGCGGCCGTGGGCTTCCTCGGTGATCCTGAGGAATTTACCGCGATCGTTTTCGCGGAATTCAACGTGGAAATGCTTCCTTTCGATCTGCAGCTCCCTCGCCTCGATGAGATTATCCATTATGAAAAAGCGGCGGAGTTTACGATGGTTGGGCTCAAAAAGGGAAGCAGATTTTTAGGCCAAAAACGCCCCCCTGTGAATATCCTGTTGATAGCCCGTGGCCTCGAATTTAACGGCGCCGCGGTGCCTTTTTCGGCGCTGAATCAGCAATGGCGAAATCGATCTGTTGCTTAAACGTATCAACTCGCGCGACATAGACCCGGATCTCGTCTCCAATGGCGTATCGGCGATTACTCCGGCGGCCGACCAGGCGCCGTTGGACGGCATCGAAACGATAGAAGTCGTCGGTCAACGCCGAGACGTGGACGAGGCCGGTCACAACCGCATCCGGCAATTCGACGACCAGCCCGTAATTCCGAACATCGACTATCGCCGCGCGGAAGACCTGGGGGTCTCGTGCCTCAAGCTGTTGCTGAAAGAACTGGAGCTTTTTAAATCGGACCGATTCGATCTCGGCATCGGCTGCATTGCGTTCGGTGTCGGAAATGTGTTCCGCCAACGATTCGAGCTGTCCGACGTCGATCTTCGATCGCCGCAGTGAATTTAGTTCGGCCAACGTGCGATGCACCACGAGATCGGCGTAACGCCGGATGGGGCTGGTGAAGTGAAGATAATTTGCCTTGGCCAGGCCGTAATGACCCAGCGGCTGCGCCGCGTAACGCGCGCGTTTCAAACTCTTGAGCAAGCCGATTTTGAGCGCCTGTTCTTCCGGTTTTCCCCGAACTGACGCCAGGAAGCGTTGAACTTCTTTGCGATGCGTCAGATCTCCGACCTTGTAGCCGAAGCTCAGAATGAATTCACGATATTCACCGAGTTTCTCGGGATCGGGATCCTCGTGAACGCGATAAATCGTTGGAATCGATCGATGACGCAACTCACGCGCGACCGCTTCGTTTGCCGCGAGCATGAATTCTTCGATCAGTTGATGCGATTCGTCGTTCTCGACTTGCTCCAGACGGACCGGCTTGCCGTTCGCGTCGACGTACACTTTTACTTCCGGGAAATCGAGGTCGAGTGAACCATGCTCGAAACGTTTTCTGCGCAGAAGTGACGCGAGTTCCCACGCGCTGCGCAACCAGCCGCTAAGTTCACCATTCGGTTTGGATTGCAGGATGGCGTAAGCTTCCTTGTAAGTGAGACGCTTCGCACTGCGGATCACGCTCCTGGCAAAACGCGCATTTTTTGCCCGACCATTTTGATCGAACTCAATGAAAACCGAAAACGTCAGCCGATCGACGCCCGGATTTAAGCTGCAAACCCCGTTGCTCAATCGCTCGGGCAACATCGGAATGACGCGGTCGGGCAAATAAACGCTATTACCGCGCCGGCGAGCTTCGCGGTCCAGCGCACTGTCGGGACGGACATAGGCAGAAACGTCGGCGATGTGCACGCCGAGCCGCCAGCCTTCGTTACCGATTTTTTCAACGTCGATTGCGTCGTCGAAATCACGCGCATCGTCCGGATCGATCGTAACGACGAATTTGCGCCGCAAATCGTCGCGACCTTCCAACGTTCGTTGCTCGACCGATGTCGGGATTCGCTTCGCTTCGTCGAGAACGGCCTTCGGAAACTCGGTTGATAGATTGTATTTTCGGATGATCGACAGCATGTCCACGCCCGGGGCGCCGGCGGATCCGAGGACTTCGATGATTTCTCCTTCTGGATTGACGTGACGCGATTGCCAGTCTTCCAGGCGAACGACGACTTTGTCTCCGATTGTAGCCACCGGCCTTTGGCCGCTTGGACGGCCCGCGGGGCCGTGGCTCTTCACGTAAACGTTGTGGACGATTCGCGGATCATCCGGGACAACGTAACTGAAATTTTTCGAACTCTGAAGCGTTCCGACAATCGTGTCGCGGGCGCGCTCCAGAATTCGAATCACCCGCCCTTCAGTTCGTTGGCCTGCCCGTTTGCCACGGCCTTTGTCGCGTCGGGTCGGAACATCGCGGCTGATCCGCACAACCACGCGGTCGCCGTTCATTGCCGTGCCGGTGTTTTCAGCGGCTACGAAGAGGTCAGGTTCGCCCGCTTTTTCCGGAACCAGAAACCCGAAGCCGGCTTGATGAATCGACAGTTTTCCGGTAACGAGATCGGCTTCGGCGGGAAGGACGTAACAGTTCTTGCGAATGCGGACGATTTCTCCCGCGTGCTCCATTTCGCGCAATGTTTGCCGAACCTGAACGCGGTCGCGGCCTTTTGCCCCGAGCGCTTGCGCAATTTCGTCGCGATCGCGCGGCCGGTAGTCCGGCTGGCGGAGCAAGCCCAGAACCTTATCTCGAATTGTGCGGCCGTTTTTGCTCATAGTGACGAAACTATATTGGAGGATGTCGATCTAACGACGAAGCATGAAATCACTTATTGCCGTTGGATGCACGTTCGCGGCCGCGGCGGTGGTCGCGCTCGCGGCCGGAGGAGGGAAAATTAAAATTAGCAGTCCAACTTTTGCGGCGGGGGCAGCCATTCCGGCGGAGTTTACCTGCGACGGTGCAAACGTGAGTCCGCCGTTGCTGATCGAAGGCGCGCCGGTGGAAGCAAAAAGCCTCGCGCTTATTGTCGATGATCCGGATGCGCCGTCTGGATTGTTTACGCATTGGATCATTTGGAACATGGATCCTAAGACCAGAATTTCGATGCCTGAGGCGCACGTGGAGAACGGGATCGAGGGTAAGAATGATTTCGGAAAAGTTGGCTATGGCGGACCGTGTCCGCCGTCGGGAACACATCGATACTTCTTTAAGGTTTTCGCCTTGGATCGAATGCTGGATCTCAAACCCGGCGCGAAACGCCAAGAAGTCGATGCTGCGATGAAGGGGCACGTGATTGGGCAGGGACAATTGATGGGAAAATATTCCAAGAAATAGACTGTAGCGGCGGTCTGTGACCGTCGAACGGCGCTCATAGAGCGCCGCTACAACGCCTTCGAATAAGCGGCAATGCGTGTTAGTCTGATTATGGATGACTAACCGCGTTTGGAAAATCGGCGACCGCATCGTCGATCTTTCCAGGCGGGGAATGATCATGGGCGTACTTAATGTCACGCCGGATTCATTTTCGGACGGGAATGAATTTCTTGAATTCGAGGCCGCGGTGGAACGCGGAATTCAGATGGAAGCGGAAGGAGCAGATATTATTGACATTGGCGGCGAATCGACCAGGCCGGGAGCCGAACCCGTTTCGGTAGCAGAGGAATTGCGGCGCGTCATTCCGGTGATCGAGAAATTGCGCGCGAGCACCAACGTCGCCATTTCGATCGACACTTCGAAATCGGAAGTCGCCGGGGCGGCGTTGAATGCTGGAGCTTCGATTATAAATGATGTAACGGGCGGCCGCGGCGATAAAAAAATGTTTCCGCTCGCCGCAACGCGAAAGAGCGCAGTGGTGTTAATGCACATGCAGGGTGAACCGCGCACGATGCAGAAAAATCCGCAGTACGGCGACGTTGTACAGGAAGTGGCCGATTTTTTTAGACAACAATATTCTCGCGCCCTAGAGTGCGGCGTAGATCCCATGAGGCTCGCGTTTGATCCCGGAATCGGTTTCGGAAAAACGCTCGAGCACAATTTGTCGCTGCTCAAGAATCTTGAACAGCTGCCTGTGCACGATCGGCCGCTTGTGGTTGGCGTTTCGCGAAAATCTTTCCTGGGGAAACTGACTGGTTCGAATGAAATGGGCGACCGCCTGGCGCCGACCATTGCACTGACGGCGATCTTACGCGCATGTGGCGCAGATATTTTGCGGGTGCACGACGTGAAAGAAAACGTAGCGGCGTTGCGAACAGTAGAAAGAGTATCGTGATGCTTCCCGAGCTTCTCCAACTCTGGTTCAAAAGCTGGCGAAGCATTCTCGAGATCATTCTTCTCAGTGTCGGGATTTACTATGGTTACCTTTATTTTCGCGGAACGCGCGGCGCGAAGGTGCTCACTGGCCTGGCAATCGTCTTTCTCACTCTCACTCTAATCTCGACGTTGTTGAACCTGGTCGTGATCGGCTGGCTGGTGCGCAGCTTTTCCGTTTTCCTCGCGATCGCTCTGGTCGTGATTTTTCAGCCTGAGCTCCGCCGCGGTCTGGCCGAACTCGGCGGCCACCCGATTTTTTCCCTGACCAGTGAGAAGCGCGAGACGATCCACGATCTCGCCGAGGCCGTGACGCAGCTTGCTAACAAACAGTTCGGCGCACTCCTTGCGATCGAACGGGACACCTCTATTCGCGTTTACGAGGAAACCGGAGTGACGCTCGATTCCGATTTTTCGGTCGAGCTACTGCTGACCATTTTCCATCCGAAGGCGGCTTTGCACGACGGCGGTGTAATCATTCGCAATGGCCGAATCGCCGCTGCGGCCTGCATTTTTCCAGTGAGCCAACGTGAGACCCTCGACCGCAGCCTGGGTCTGCGGCACAGGGCCGCGCTTGGCATCACCGAGGAATCTGACGCAGTTGCGATCGTTGTTTCGGAGGAGACGGGTAGTATTTCCATTTGCCATCGGCGCCGAATTGAGCGCAATTTTACTCCAGAAACGTTTCGCCAGCGGATCGGCGAGATTTTATTGCACGGACGTTATGAAGAGGCTCCTGCTGAAGAACTGGCGCGCGAAGTTGATATCCCTCTTACTCGCGACAACCCTCTGGTATCTCATCAAGAAGAACGTAGCAACGACTCCCTCGCCATCTGAAACCAGCTCGCGGCCCGCCGCCGCCGAGAAACGTTAGAAATCTGCTTTCGGTTCGGAGTTAACGGAGAAAGCGCGCGAGGTTCTGTTCCTCCCATCGCCGGGCGCGATAGTAACTGTGAAATGCGCGCTCGCGTCTATTGAACTCCTCGGTGTGAACCTGTCGTCTCCCGGTGCGAAGGAGTTTGTCGGGCACGACTGAGTGCAGCATTTCGTGAAAGAGAACGTAACTCAAATACCACGCCGGAACGAAGGCCTGGTCCAATAATGGATGAATTCGAATCACCCGGTCTTGTTCCTGGATCGTTCCAAAAACAAAATGATCTTTCGGTCGATGCTTTCGGCGACGCCCCCATTCCACTTTGTAATTGCGAAGCCGGCCGCGAAAATAACGCCGGTTGAGCTGAGCGAACATCACGCCGAGATCGAAGTGTTTTCCTTCCTGTCGCAGGTTCAACTGCTGCTGCATCGGCAGCCTGCGATACGCGACTTTGCGTTTGGTTTTCTTCGCCATAAACTGGGCCCTCAATTAGGAAGGGTTCAATTCTAAATGGGTTCATAAAAGTCGACAAGAAAAGCGGTTATTTTTCTCAATTTTTATATAAATATCTTATAATAAGTGACTTAACTATGATCTAGTCGACCGGCCCCGGGCGGCCCATAAGAAGCCTTTGCCCGTCGATTTTTTCCAAGCTTGATGGTGAAACGCATTGCGAATTCTAAGGCGTGCGTATACTCAAAACTACTCGCTTGCTCGCCCTAAAGTAGACCGACATGACCCCATTTTTGCGAAAGTTGCTCGGGCTCAACTGGCTTCTCCTTATTATCATGCTCACGCTGGCGGTGTTTGGGGTGATCGCTATCTACAGTGCCACCTACATGCGCGAGGACCCGGTCGCGGCCGATTTCTGGAGAAAACAGGCGAATTGGGTCATCGTGGGCTTTTTTGCATTCATGGTGGCCAGCCTTGTTGATTACCGGTGGGTCCGGTGGGGCGCTCTGCCGATGTATGTGGCCGGCATCTTCTTTCTGGTCCTGACAAAGTTCATGGGCCAAAAGGTTTACGGGGCCCGCAGCTGGTTACACCTCGGGCCGATCAACTTTCAACCGGCGCAGCTCGCCGTCGTAGCCGGGATCATGGTACTGGCGTTGTTCCTTAGTCAGTTCAAACAAATGCATCCGATGTTTCGTTTGCTGGTCTGTGCTGCCATCGCCGGCGCGCCCTGCCTGTTGATTTTGCTGCAGCCGGACTTGGGCGAGGTGATCATTTGGGTGCCGGTATTGCTCGCATTGCTGTTCGTTGGCGGAATGCCACTGCGCTATTTGATTTGCATCCTGCTGATTCTGTTCGCGATGATTCCCATCACGGCGAACCTGGTCTTGAAGCCATATCAACAGGCGCGACTCACTGCGTTCGCGCACCCGGACATCGATAAACAAGGTTCCTCATGGGCGATTAACCAATCACTCATCGCCATCGGGTCCGGCGGCTGGGCCGGAAAAGGTTTCAAGGCGCCAAACACCCAGATCGAACTGGGTTTTCTTCCCGCCACCGCCGTTCACAACGATTACATCTTCTCGGCAATCGGCGAGCAATGGGGCTTTGTTGGCGGCGTGTTTCTTATCGGCGCATTTGCCCTGCTTCTGCTGACCTGTCTTTTCGTGGCGTTTTTTGCCGGCGACCAGTTCGGCTTGCTTCTCGTTATTGGAATCACTGCGCTCATTTTCACCCACATTTTCCAAAACATCGGCATGACTATCTCTATGTTGCCGATCACCGGTGTCCCGTTGCCACTGATTAGTTACAGCGGCTCGTTCGCACTCATGATCATGTTTGCACTTGGCGTCGTGAACAGCGTTTGGGTGCATCGTCACGAAGTCGGCCCGTAAGGTCGGATCGTAAGATCGACATCGACACCTTGGCTCGCGCGATTTACTTCAAACGCACGCAATCTACAATTCGTTGAGACATGGAGACCGACTACAAGGTTAAACTCGAAATCTTCGAAGGGCCCCTCGATCTCCTGCTTTACCTGGTTAAGCGGGACGAGATCGACATTTACGACATCTCGATCGAACGAATCACCCGTCAGTATCTCGAGTACATCCAGGCATTCAAAGAGCTCAAGATCGACATCGCCGGGGAATTTGTCGTCATGGCGGCAAACCTCATCTATCTCAAGAGCCGCAGCCTGTTGCCCCTCGATCAGCAGCCGCCGGAAGAAGACGCCGAGGAAGACGATCCGCGCTGGGACCTGATTCGCCAATTGATCGAATACAAAAAGTTCAAGGAGGCAGCTGTGGAGCTCCATGATCGCGCACTCGAGCAGGAACGGATCTTCATTCGCGATGGCGGGACCGTCCCGGTTTCGGATGGGCCTTTGCCACTACACGAGGTTGGAATTTTTCAGCTAATTCATGCGTTTCAGGAAGTGATCAAACGAGCCGAAGCTCGCGAAGATTTTGGGGAAATTTTCGCCGAGCGATTCAGTGTTTCGGACAAGATCGAGAAGATTCTGGAACGAATTGGGAACGGCGCTTCGGTGCGTTTTTCGGAACTTTTTGGGCAGATCGCTTCGCGGGTTGAAATTGTGGTTACCTTTCTGGCGCTGCTGGAGTTGATTCGCTTGAACCAGGTGCGCGCCCTCCAGCGAAACATGTTCGACGACATCGAGATCGCCGCCGTTGCCGCGTAAAGGATCGATCTCATGCCGCGCGCTCTTATTGCCGGGTGCGGTTATCTTGGCCGTGCGATCGCTGATTTGCTCGCCGCTGACGAATGGCAGGTCGAAGGCTGGACAATGTCGGCGGAATCAACCCGGGAACTTTCCCGGCGGGGCCATTCCGCCCGGAGCGTCGACATTTCCGATCGGGAGGATGTCGGTGCGCACAAAGCAGCATTCGATGCTGTGATTCATTGCGCGAGCACCCGAGGCGGTGGTGCCGATTCTTATCGCCGCATTTATTTCAACGGCGCGCGACATCTCGTTGAGCATTTTCAAAGCGCGCGATTTCTTTTTGTCAGTAGCACGAGCGTTTACGCGCAGACCACTGGAGAATGGGTCGCCGAAGAGAGTCCGGCTGAGCCAAAATACGAAACCGGAAAGATTTTGCGCGGGACTGAGGACCTGGTTCTTGGGAACGGCGGAATTGCCGTTCGCCTCGGTGGACTGTATGGACCCGGCCGCTCCGCATTATTGCAAAAATTTCTGTCCGGCGAGGCGAAGATTGATCCGGAGAGCGATCGTTTCATCAATCAGATTCATCGCGACGACGCGGCGGTGGCGATTCAGCTCTTGCTGCGACGGGGGCAATCGGCCAGCCAAGTATACAATCTGGTCGATAATCAACCGACTTTGCTTGGCGATTGCTACCGCTGGCTCGCCACAAGGTTGGATCGCCCGGTTCCTCCCGCCGGAAGATCGACATCGAAGCGAAAGAGAGGCAATAGCAATAAACGAGTCAGTAACGCAAAATTGCGAAGCCTCGGATGGATGCCGCGATATCCAATTTTCACCGACGGAATGGAAAAAAGCGTCCTGTCAACCATCGCCGGTGACAACGCGTAAGCCCGAGCCGCACGCGTCATATCGGTATGGAAGCTGCTAATTTTTCGGGTCGATATGCGGACGATCAAACTCAGTGGGCGCGAAGCATCCGTAGTCCGCGCCATTGGCTTTACAAACTCGATGCTCGGCGCCGAAATCCAAGATTACGTTAGAATGGAGTCGGACGACGTAGCCGACACACTTAACAGCTTGATGTCTGCGGGATTCGTCGAAAGCATTCCATATTCAGAACAGATTCAGCTCGCGGAGATGCCAGTGACTTCGTTCGAGGTGAACCCCGCCTACAGCCACGAACTCAAACGGGCGTTGACTCGCAATTAGGCGACTCCGCTCGCGGCAACTTCGGGAGTTCTGGTGCTGCCGAAAAGCTGGCGAATTACTTCTTCCACCGGGACCTCCTGCACGTTGATGTCAATCACATCGCAGGCTTGAAGCAGTTCCCGCGTCGTCTCGGTCACTTTCGCGCGCGGCACCTTGAGTTGCACGGACATCGGCGTTTGTTCGATCAATTCGCCAAAGCGCGAGAAATCGCAGTTTGGGCTCGCGTTGAACGTAAGACTCACAATTTTGTAAATCGCGAACCGATCAACGATCTTATCGAGGGGTCCATCAAAGAAGATTTTGCCGTGATCGATGACCAGCACCCGATGGGTAAGTTCTTCGATGTCCTGCATGTAGTGACTTGTTAGCAGCGTTACGATGCTATTTTCCTTGTTGTAAACGCGCAGAAATTCGCGGACACGCTTCTGGCTCACGACGTCGAGACCGATCGTTGGTTCGTCCAGGAACAAGACCCGCGGTTCGTGGATCAACGCGGAGATCAATTCCATTTTCATCCGCTCGCCGAGCGAAAGCTCCCGGACCATCACGTTCATTTTGTCGGTGACCTCGAGCAGCTCTGCCAGACCGCCGACGACTTTGTTGAACCGATCGCGATCGATTCCGTAGATGGCGCGATTGAGCTCGAGCGACTCCTGAGCGGGCAAATCCCACCAAAGCGCGTTCTTCTGGCCCATCAACAGGCTGAATTGCCGTTTCATTTCGTTGCGCCGCTCCCATGGAACGAAACCGAGCACGCGCGCGTCGCCGGAAGTTGGATTCAACAAGCCCGACAACATTTTCAGAACGGTTGTTTTTCCTGCGCCATTCGGCCCCAGGAAACCAACAAACTCGCCTTCTTCGATTTGAAACGAGACTGAGTCGGCGGCGCGTGTTTCGTCGTAACGGCGCTTTACCAAACCTTTGATAGCGCCCCACAGACCGCTCTCCTTACGGTAGGTGCGGTAAACTTTGGTGAGGTCCCGAGCTTCGATTGCGGCCATTGCAGGGATGAAAGATGAAGGATGAAAATAGCCCAGCGTTTCAACGCTGGGTCAACATGTATTCTATTGTCGAAGTCCCATTTGGGGACGACAGAACAGTCTTCCGTCCTTGTCGCGACTGTGCCGTCGTGTATCAGAACACCCAGTCTTGAAAGACTGGGTGGATTAAATCACGACTATGCGACGCTCGTTTTCGCGGCCGGTTTTTTCTTTAGCATCGCCAGAACCTTTTCCACCAACGCGTCGGCAGTGATACCGTGCTTCTTGCGAAGAAGCGGAACGGCGCCGTGTTCGATGAATTCGTCCGGCCAACCCACCCGCACGACTGGTGTGTTGATTTGCTGCGAATGCAGATGTTCCATCACCGCGCAGCCGAATCCGTTGTGAAGAACGTGGTCTTCGATCGTTGCCACCACTTCGACGCTGCGCGCGAAAAACTCCAGCGTGCCGGTGTCCATCGGCTTGATCCACCGCGGATTGATCAGCGCGACTGAAATTCCTTTTTCTTCAAGTCTCTTTGCCGCTTCCTCAGCGACTTCGAACATGTTGCCCAGTCCGAAAATCGCGACGTCCCGGCCATGCTTGACGACTTCGGCCTTGCCGATCTCGAGCAGCTTCGGTTCGGGTTTGATCTTGGCGCCGGTTCCGGATCCGCGCGGATAACGAACCGCGATGGGGCCGGAGTTGTAATTCGCCATGGTCCAAAGCATATCGACGAATTCGTCTTCATCCTTCGGCTGCATGTGAACCCAGTTCGGGATGTGTCGCAGATATCCGATGTCGAACAAGCCGTGATGCGTCGGGCCGTCATCGCCGCTCAAGCCTGCGCGGTCCATGCAAAGCCGCACGTTTAGCCTTTGAATCGCCATGTCGTGAATCGCCATGTCGTAGGCGCGCTGGAAAAACGTGGAGTAGATCGCGAGGAACGGTGTCATTCCCTGGGTTGCCAAACCGCAGGCGAACAACGCGGCGTGTTCTTCGGCGATGCCGACGTCGAAGTAACGGTTTGCATGCGCCTTCTGGAAATGTCCAAGCCCGGTGCCACTCGGCATCGCAGCGGTGATCGCCACCAGCTTTTGATTGTTGTCCGCAAACTTGGCCAACGTTTTGCCGATGATTTCCGAGTAAGTCGGCGTCGGCGTCGGGGCGGTTTCGCCGCTCTCGATCTTGTATTTGCCGAGCCCGTGGAATTTGTCCGGTTGTTTGATCGCCGGTTCGTAGCCTTTGCCTTTCTTGGTCAGGATGTGCAGCAGCACGGGCTCATCCTGGGTCTTCAAGAATTCAAACGTGCGGATGAGCAGCGGAATGTCATGGCCGTCGATCGGGCCGTAGTAACGCAAGCCCAGTTCCTCAAAGATCACGCTCGGCACGAGCAATCCTTTGACGCTTTCCTCGACTTTGTGCGCGAAGTGCACCCCAGTCTTGCCGAGGATCCACCCGACGAAATCGCGCGCCTTATCGTGTAAATGCGCGTAGGTCGGATTCGTAACGATCCGGTTAAAGTAATTCGCGATCGCGCCGACGTTTTTTGCGATCGACCATTCGTTGTCGTTCAGCACTACGATGAACTTCTTGGTCTGCGTGCGGATGTTGTTCAACGCTTCGTAGCTGATCCCGCACGTGAACGCCGCATCGCCGGCGATTGCGATGATGTTCTCATCGCCGCCTCGAAGATCCCGGCCAACCGCCATTCCGAGCGCGGCCGATAACGCGGTACCCGCGTGACCCGCGCCGTAGCAATCGTGGTCGCTTTCAGTACGCAGTAAGAATCCGTTCAGTCCGCCGAACTGCCGCATCGTCGAAAAACGGTCGAGCCGTCCGGTGAAAAGCTTGTGGACGTAACCTTGATGGCTCACGTCCATCACAAATCGGTCTTTGGGCGTGTTGAACACGCGATGGAGCGCAATCGTCAATTCCACGACGCCGAGGTTCGGCCCGAGGTGTCCGCCAGTTTGCGATAAAACATGGATCAATTCGTCGCGAACTTCCTGCGCGAGCTGCGGCAGATCTTGTTCACGAAGCACCTTGATGTCGGCGGGCCCATGAACTTCGTCGAGCAAGCGCTTCGGTTTCTCCGGCGCCACCGTTGTCTTTGTTTCAGAAGAGGCTGACTTCGTCATTCTTTAGTTCCTTCTCCGCACTTTCAACATCGTTAGACGATTCGGCCGCAGGTTGAAAATCTTTCACTACGGCCTTACCGGCACTATTGCGAGCGATGATCTCGATCTTCTGCTCTGCGCTGGTCAGGCGTTCCTGGCAAACCTTTACCAGATTCATCCCTTCCTCGTAGCGCACAATCAAATCCTCGAGCGGCAATTTTCCAGTCTCCATTTGTTCGACGATCGCCTCCAGCCGGCTCATCGCCTTCTCAAAATTCAACTCCGAGCCCGGGGGCTTGGCCTTGCTGCTCATGGCGAACGCGAAATTAAGCACACCGTCGCCAAGATGAAAGCCGTTTCCGTCCGAGCGGATGGCACAACCGATGCTCGGGAATGGGGCTTCAAGATCAACCACCATGAAGTTTCAAAAGAAAATCCTCCTAATCGATCACGAACCCGGCGTCACTCGTCTCATTCGGCGAGCGCTGGAACGCGCCGGGAAATATGTCATCCGCGAAGAACACGACGACAAACTCGCGCTAAACGCTGCGCGTTGGTTTCAGCCCGATCTCATCCTCGTAGACACTGCCGGTCAGGAATGCCGCAATATCGAGCGCGAGATCCACATCGATGGCACGCTCAAAGATACACCGGTGCTTTCGCTGACCAGCCTCCGTCCCGAAAGCCAGATGGTTTCCGGCGGCATCCTGTCCGGTTACAGCTTCTTCGCCGCGCCCATCCGCGTGGAAGAAGTTCTTCGCGGTGTCGACGAACTGCTCTTCGGCAAGGACTGATTAGCCGCCGATCTGCTTTTTGTAAGCGGTAGCGTCTTTCAGATTTTTAAGATCGTCCGGATTGTCGATCTTCAAGACGTAGATCCAGCCCTGCCCGAATGGTTCCCGATTGATTAGGCCGGGATCGGCTTCGAGCGCCTTGTTGGCCTCGACGACAGTTCCCTTCACTGGCGCGTAAATATCGCTCGCGGCTTTCACTGACTCGACCACTGCGATCGCTTCCTTGGCGTTCGCCTGACGATCCATCTTTGGCAACTCGACAAACACGACGTCGGTCAACTCGGCTTGCGCGTGATCGGTTATACCGACGCGGATTTTGTCGCCTTCGCGCTTAATCCATTCGTGACTCTCGGTGTAAAGCAAATCGTCTGGAACGTTCATGATTTTTTGTAGAGCGGTTTCTTTTCGATGGTTGCTGGAAATTTCTGCCCGCGAATCTCGATGTCGATCTGTGACCCGATCTTCGCGCTCGGGGCTGAGACATAAGCCATTCCCACGCCCCAATTCAAGCTCGGCGAAAGTGTGCCGCTGGTCACTTCGCCAACTCGTTCGCCATTTTCAAAAACGACGTAATGCGGACGCGGCGGCGGACCTTTATCTTTCATTTTGAACGGCACCAGTTTTTCGCGCGGCCCATTCTCCTTGGTTTTTAACAAAACGTCGCGGCCGATGAAATTCGGTTTCGCCAGATCGATAAAGAATCCGAGCCCGGCTTCGATCGGATTTCGTTCCGGCGAAAGATCGGAACCGTTGAGCGGGTAACACATTTCCAGGCGCAACGTGTCGCGCGAGCCAAGTCCGCACGGTTTCAGTCCGAGAGTTTTTCCTTTTTCAAGCACGGTGTTCCAAAGCTTGCTCGCGTCGCTGTTTCGAAAGAAAACTTCGACGCCGTCCTCGCCGGTGTAACCCGTCCGCGCTATCGAGATGGGCATTCCTTCGAACTGAAGATCTACAATGTGATTCCGCACCGGCAGCTCCGAAAACAACTCGCCGATCCGCGGACCTTGGATCGCGACACCGCCAAAATCCGCGCTGCGGCTTTCGATCTTCGCATCGCCGCGGGCGTGTTGTTTCAGCCAGTCGAGATCTTCGTCGGCACGCGACGCATTTACGACCAGCAAGAATTTCGCGTTGTCAATCCGATAAGCAATCAGGTCGTCGATGATCCCGCCTTTGTTGTTGAGTAGAAAAGTGTATTGGCCTTGTCCGACCTCCAGCTTGTCGATGTTGTTGGTCAACATCGTGTTCAGCCAAATGCGCGCGTCGTTTCCGCTGACGATGAACTGGCCCATGTGAGAGATGTCGAACATACCGACGTTCTTTCGAACGGCCTGATGTTCTTCGACGATGCTGGTGTATTGCACCGGCATGAGCCAGCCGGCGAAAGGGACCATCTTGGCGCCAAGCTTTACGTGCTCGTCATAAAGCGCAGTTTTCTTCGTTGCGGTATCGGTCACGTGCGGAAGCCTAGACTTCGCGATTGTGCTGCGCAATGCTGCGGCTACATGGCCTGGCTCGACAGACTGGAACGTCGCCTCGGTTTTCTCGGGATTCCGGGATTGCCGCGCATTCTGGTTGGTTTCGCTGCGCTGGTATTCGGCCTTTCCTGGGCGCTTCCGGGATTCACGTCGATGCTCGTGCTCGATCCGGAAAAGATCCGCCACGGCGAAGTTTGGCGGCTCGTGACTTATATTTTCATTCCCCAGACGACGAGCCCGTTTTGGGTAATCTTCGCGCTCTGGTTTCTCTGGTGGATTGGGGAAGGTGTTGAACGCGCGATGGGCGCATTCCGGTTCACTCTTTATTTCGTGATCGGCATGATCGGCACGACGATCGCGGCGTTCTTCTTCGGAACAAATTTCTCGAATCTGATGTTGATCGCTTCGTTGTTTTTCGCCTTTGCGCGATTCTATCCCGAAGAAATGATCTACATTCTTTTCATTCTGCCGGTGCGCATTAAATGGCTGGCGTGGACCGCCGGCGCGCTCCTGCTGCTCGGGTTCTTTACAAACGCGAATTCATATCGGGCGTCGTTGATAGCCGCGTTGGCCAATTACCTGATCTTCTTTGGACCTGAATTCATCCACCAGGCGCGGAATCGTCGCGACGTCTCGGAAAGGCGACGTCGTTTTGAAGTGCAGTCCAAGCCGGAGAGCGAATCGCTTCACAAATGCGCCGTCTGCGGGCGGACTGAATTGAACGATCCGGATTTGGAATTCCGGGTTGCGCGCGACGGCGAGGAATACTGCATGGCGCACTTGCCGAGCGCGCAAACGACTGCGCCCAGGTAGAGGCGGTTCACCGAACCGCCACGGACGATTTGGTCAATCGCCGCTACCAGCTTGACCGCAATTCCGCCGAGCGGGAAACTGTGGACGTGACGGATAAGAACACCACGCTCGTGCCGGAACAAGGCTGGCACTGCCTGCACCTGTTTTACCAGGTTGAGCATGGCCAATGGAATTTGCTTGGCCGTGACGATCAAAACGCAGCCAAAACGAATCTGACTAAGCTTGCGCAGGAAGTTCGGGCGACGGATTCAACACAATTGCTCACATTTAGCGTCGTCACGCCCAAGGCGGACCTCGGATTCATGTTGATCACGCCCGATCTGCAAAACGCGAACAAGATCGAAAAGCAATTGTCGCTTTCATTGGGCGCCGATGTTCTGACGCCGGTCTACAGTTATTTGTCCCTAACCGAAGAAAGCGAATACATCACCACCGAAGAAGAATACACCGAGACACTGGACGCTGAGACGAAACGCGACGCGTCAAAGCTGGAAGCGGCCCTAAACACGTTTCGTGATCGAATGAAACATTACCGTCGGGAGCGGGTTTATCCGGCGCTCCCCGATTGGCCCGTGGTTTGTTTCTACAATATGAACAAACGTCGCGGCGAGCGCCGAAACTGGTACGCGCTGCCGTTCGACGAGCGTCGAAAGTTAATGAAAGGCCACGCGAACGTTGGCCGGCAATACGCGGGCAAGGTGAAACAACTCATCACCGGCTCGACCGGACTCGATGACGCAGAGTGGGGGGTCACGCTGTTTGCGCGCGACACATTTCAGATCAAGTCGATCGTTTACGAGATGCGATTCGATCCGGTGAGCGCGGAGTACGCCGATTTCGGCGAATTTTTCATCGGAATTCAACTACCGCTCGACGAGCTATTTCGTCGGCTGCAATTGTAATCGTAATTGCTTGCCGCGCCGTAGCCTTGGCGAAGGCGGGTTTCGCCGCTTAAATCTGTAGCGGCGCTCTCTGAGCGCGGGTTGCAAAAACAGATGCGACGGTCAGAGACCGCCGCTAAAGTCGCTGTCGATCTTACTGGATGGGTGACAGAGTGGTCGATTGTGCACGCCTGGAAAGCGTGTGTACCGAAAGGTACCGAGGGTTCGAATCCCTCCCCATCCGGCAGGGTTACTTCTCGCGATTCCGCCGTTCCAGTATCTGAATTTCCTGGCGCAGTTTTGCCACGCTGCCTTCAGGCAACACGCCGCGAAAGTTTACGTTCGGATAGACAAGGCAATCGCGCCCAAGAACAGAACCGGGATTAATCACCGCGTTGCAGCCAATCTCGGTCCGGTCACCGACAATCGCACCAAATTTCGTGAGCCCGGTCGCGATGTTGCCCTCGTTCGTGACAACCGCGATCTCGGTGTGGTCGAGCTTCACGTTCGACAGGATCACGCCGGCGCCGAGGTGCGCTTTGAATCCGAGGATCGAGTCCCCAACGTAATTGAAGTGTGGGACCTGGGCTTCGTCGAAGATGATGCTGTTCTTGAATTCGCACGAATTGCCCATGACGACGCCGTTGCCGACGACCACGTTCTCGCGCACGTAACAACCGCTGCGGATCTGACAATTCTCGCCGATCCATGCCGGGCCCTTTAGCACGGCTCCTTGTTCGACAACAGTGCCGCGACCAACGAACACGTTGCTGCTGATAAACGGACGGCCCATCAGCTCGCCGAGCACAGCCGGTTTCAAGCGAAACTGCAAATAGCTCGCGATCTGGTTGAGCGCGTTCCAGACAAATTGCTGGTCTTCAAATAGCTTGGGATGGGCTGTGTGCTTGAGGCTAAGGAATTGTGCTGGCGCAAACATTTTCTATTTCGCGCCGGCGCGTCGCGTAATCTTCTGGCCGTCCTTGGTGTCGCGCGCTTCCCAGCCGAGCGCATTCAATTTGTCGCGCAATTCATCGCTTTTCCGAAAATCTTTTGCAAGCCTCGCTTGCATCCGCGTTTCGGCGAGTTTGGCGATCTCATCGGGGATGTTGGCGCGTGTTCTCGTAAAATCGAAGACGCGATCAATCTGCGCCCACCATTGCAGCCACTTCTGAGCGTCGAATGGACTGAATGTTCCTTCGTCCAATGCTCGGTTCGTGTCGCGTATTCCATCGAACAAAACTCCGAGGGCATCCGAAATGTTTAGATCGTCATCAAGTGCCGCTTCGAACCTCTGAGTTGGAGGTTCGATGTTGGACGTTGGAAGTTTGGTGTTTTCTTGCGACTTTTCCTGCAGCCGCATTATCCAATCGTCAATTCGCCCCAGCGATTCGCGCGCTTCCTTCATTCCGTCCCAGGTGAAGTTCAATTGCGTGCGATAATGGACCCGAATCAGCGCGTAGCGAATTTCGCGACCGGTGTACCCTCTTTCGAGCACGTCAGGCACAGTGTAAAAATTGCCAAGCGACTTCGCCATTTTCTGTCCGTCGACCAGGAGATGCGCACAGTGCAGCCAGTAATTGACGAATTTCTTCCCGGTCACGCCTTCGCTTTGGGCGATTTCCGCTTCGTGGTGCGGGAAAATGTTGTCCACGCCGCCGCAATGAATGTCGATCTGATCGCCAAGGATCGCAGTCGCCATCGCGCTGCACTCAATGTGCCAGCCGGGCCGCCCCGGCCCCCAGGGCGAATTCCATTTCACGTCGCCGTCGTCTTCGTCCCACGCTTTCCACAACGCGAAGTCGCCGATGTGCTCCTTGTCGTACTCATCGTGCCGAACACGCCCCGTCGGTTTCAGCTCGGCAAGGTCGAGGTGGGCAAGCTTTCCGTAATTCGGGAACTTGTTGATCCGGTAGTAAACGGATTTGTCATCCGCTTGATAGGCGAGACCTTTCGAAATCAACGCGCTAATCATCGCGATCATCTTTTCGATGTAACGCTGGTCGGTCGCGGACGGATATTCGTCCGCGGGTTTGATGCGCAACGTCCCGGCATCTTCGAAGAACGCGTCCTTAAATTGTTGAGTGAACTTTTCAAGCGGAATTTTGGCTTCCCGGGCACCACGGATCGTCTTGTCGTCCACGTCCGTGATGTTCATGACACGGTGAACCTTGAACCCGCGCGCTTCGAGATGGCGTTGGAGCAGGTCTTCGAAAATGTAGGCACGGAAATTTCCGATGTGGGCTCTACTGTAAACAGTCGGCCCGCACGTGTACATATCGACCTTTTTCGCGTCGCGTGGCTGAAATTCTTCGACTTGCCGCGAATAAGTGTTGAAGAAGCGGAGCGCCATCTAATCTTGCTCGATCGTCGCCACCGCCATCGCGGAAATTCCTTCGCCGCGGCCAATCGGACCGAGACGCTCATTCGTCGTCGCTTTGATACTCACTTGCGTGTCGGAAAGTCCGAGCGTCGCACCAAGTTTCTTTCGCATCTCCGGAATTTGCGGGCCAAGCTTTGGCGCTTCCGCGATCACCGTCGCATCGATATTTACGATTCGAGCTTTCTTTCCGGCGAGCATCTGGCTTACCCGTTTCAAGATCTCAATGCTGCTGATCCCGCGGATCGATTCGTCCGTGTTTGGAAAATGTTGCCCGATGTCGCCCGCGCAGATCGCACCGAGCAACGCATCGGCGATCGCATGCGACAAAACATCCGCATCGGAATGACCTTCGAGGCCAAGCAGGTAGGGAATTTCAACGCCGCCCAGGATCAGTTTTCGATTCTGACCGAGGCGATGAATGTCGTAGCCGATTCCGCAACGAGTGGTGCTCACAATTTTAAATCGATGACGCCATTTGACGCTACGATGCTGTACTTGTGTTTCATATCTTTGCGCGGACGCAAATCGACTTTGCCGCCAGCCGTTTCGATTAGAATCCATCCGGCCGCGATGTCCCACAAACTAATTCCACGCTCGATGTAGGCGTCCAAACGGCCGCATGCGACGTAGGCCATGTCGAGCGCGGCGCTGCCGAGCACACGGCATTTGCGCACGCGATGAATCATCGCTTCGAATAACGGCAGGTTTGAATCGATCGACTTGTCGGTCTTGGCTAGTCCAACGGAAATCACCGCCTCGGCTAACTCGGCGCGATCGCTCACTCGAAAATGTCGGCCGTTAAGCCGCGGCTTCTCGCTTTTCTGCGCGCTCCACATTTCATCGCGCATCGGATCGTAAATCACGCCGACGATGATTTCGCCTTTCCACCGGAGCGCGATGGAAACGCAGAAGTGCGGGATCTGGTAAAAATAATTCACTGTGCCGTCGAGCGGATCGACCACCCACTGATGTTCGCTTGATTGGTCGCCAACAATTCCTTCCTCCCCATAAAGGGCGTGCTCGGGAAATTGTTTTAGCAACGCCTTGGTGATGAGCTCCTGCGTCTCGACGTCGATGGCGAGTTTGATGTCGTGGGCGAGCGCCGCGTTGACGTGCTGTGGACTGTGAAAGTTCTTGCGAAGCAGCTCGCCGGCTTTGCGGGCGGCGTTCTCAGCGGCATCGAGATAATGCTTCATCGAAGAAGTTGAGTTGTTGAGGCGTTGAGCTGAGGCAGAATAGCTTTTCCTCCCAACGGCTCAACTTCTCAACATCTCAACGAATAAAAAACCGGGAGGAAAACAAGTTCTCCTCCCGGGTTGAAGTTTGGAGTTGTGACTTCGAAAGACTTTCGAAGTCGTGAGGTAGGCGAAGCGCTTAATGCCTTTTTCTTTTCTTCGCTTTACGTTTTGCTGCTTTCCTTTTTTTCTTTGCCATCGACTTCTATTCCCCCCTTTCAATCCGCTTTCGCGGAAATCTGTGAAGAGTGGAATGACTTCACTTACCGCATGAATTCATCACGTGATTTTCTTTGTCAAACCTTTTTCACGAACATTTTCAAAAATCTTTACCAGCTGGCGCGCGATAATTTTCTTCGGCGCGCGCAAAATTGTCTTCTTTTCGCCGTCGCGAAAGAAAATTGTGACCTCGTTTTCGTCGCTATCCATGGCAATGCGCGCATCGTTCGCTACGATTACGTCGCAATATTTCTCGCGAAGTTTTTTCAGCGCATTCGCTTCGATATTTTCCGTTTCAGCAGCAAACCCGGCGACCACGAAATGCCGATTCTCTTTCGATAGCGACGCAAGGATGTCGCGAGTCGGGGTTAAGTCGAGAGAGAGGCTTGCGTCCCGCTTTTTGATTTTCTGCTTCGAGATATTTGCCGGCTTGAAATCGGCGACGGCCGCCGACATGACTAGCACGTCGCAATTGCGAATGTTTGCGGCAACCGCATCGAACATCTCCTCGCTGGTCGAAACGGAAACTAATTTGACACCGGGTGGGGGCTCGAGATTCACCGGCCCGGAAATCAGGACAACATCGTGGCCGGCACCAATCACCGCTTCTGCGATCGCGTAACCCATTTTGCCGGACGAACGATTGCTGAGATAACGAACAGGATCGATCGGCTCGCGCGTTGGCCCAGCCGTGACGAGAAATCTCACGCGATGAGATTTTCCTGTCGGGCGAGCAAAAATTCAGCGCGGAAGGCGATGTCCTCGACCTTCCAAAGCCGGCCGAGTCCTTCGTAGCCGCACGCGAGCATTCCTTCCTCCGGTCCGATGAACTCGACGCCGCGCGATTTCAATGTCGTCACGTTCTCAACCGTCGCCGGATGCGACCACATTTTTCCGTTCATCGCCGGCGCAATCAAAATCGGCGCGCGGGTTGCGAGCGCGATGGCGGCGAGCGGATGATTCGCCAGGCCGTGGGCAAACTCGGCGATGACGTTCGCCGTCGCCGGCGCGATCAGAAGCAGATTCGCGCGGTCGGCGAGCTCGATGTGGCCGGGCCGCCAGTTTTCTTTTTCGTCGAAGAAACTCGTCATCACCGGGTTTTTGGAAAGCGTTTGCAACGTGAGCGGCGTAATGAATTCCGTCGCGTCGTGCGTCATTGCTGCAAAAACCTGGTGCCCTTGCTTCACGAGCAAACTGACGAGCTCGGCCGATTTGTAGGCGGCGATCGAGCCAGTCACGCCAAGCACGATTGTTTTTCCACCACTGCGCATGCGCACAACTTTGCGAGAAGCGCTCTTCTCAGGTTGCCGGCCGGAATTTCGTTTCATGGAGTATTGGCAATCACTTTTGGACTAACCGCCGGCTCAAATATCGCTCGGCATTCATGACGTGTCGAAATTTCTGCAAGTCCTCCTCGATTGTCCGGCTGATGATGGTGTAGCGGTATTGCGGCCACGATTCCATTTCGCGGATCGCATTGGCCAGGCGCGTTTCGATTTGTTCGGCGGTTTCGGTGCCCCGCTTAGTCAGGCGCCGGCGCAGTTCATCCACATCCGGCGGCATGAGAAAAATATCAGCGAGCGCCTGGCGAATGAATTCCTCTTTGGAATTGCGAATGTTGGCCGCGCCCTGGGTGTCGATGTCGATCAAAACATCGTGGCCGTTGCTCAAATCTTCCGCAACCGGTTTCAAGAGCGTTCCGTATTGATGACCATGCACGGTGGCGTGCTCCAAAAATTCACCGGCCTCCGCGCGCGCATCGAATTCCTTGTCTGATAAGAATCGGTAGTCCTCGCCTTCAACTTCGCCGGCGCGGGCAGGTCGGGTAGTGCAAGAGACTGAATAAACGAACTCCGAAGTTTTCCGAAGCGCGTCCACGAGGGTTGTTTTTCCGGCACCGGACGGAGCGGAAAGCACGAAGAGAATTCCGTTGCGAGTGAATCGACTACTCAAGGTTTTGAATCTGCTCGCGAATTTTTTCCAGCTCGGCTTTGCAGGCGACGACACGTTGCGCGATGCCGGCGTCGTTCGCCTTGGCGCCCAGAGTGTTCAGTTCACGAAAGATCTCCTGGGTGATAAACTCAAGCGTGCGGCCGACCGGCTCGTGACGCCGAAGGTGATGGGCAAACTCCGCGAGGTGACTTTCCACGCGGGTGAGTTCTTCCGAAACGTCGGAGCGATCGGCAAAAAACGAGATTTCTTTGACAAGGCGTTCATCGTCGGGCGCGATTGGCAAACCGGCTTTTTGAATTCGCTCCAATAACGCGGCCCGATACTTTCTGACGACATCGGGATGCAGGCTGCGGATCTCCTTGATTTGTTTTCGCATCGCTTTCAGGCGGTGAATCAAATCCTTGGCGAGATTCTTGCCTTCACGCTCGCGCATTTTGACTAGCTGATTGAGCGCCGCTCGCAGCGCGCGTTCGATGGCCGGCCACGCTTCGCTGGAATCGAATGATTCTTCAGGCGCCCGCATCACGCCCGGCGCCTGCAATATTGCCCCGATTGTGATCTCACCCGGTGCATTCAATTCCTTTTGCAGCGCCCGCATTGCATCGTGATAGGACCGGGCTAGATCGACATCGAGGGCCAGTTGTCGCGGACCGGTTGAGCCGTTTTGATAGCTGACGACGACATTCGTTCGTCCGCGTGAAATGTTTTCGTTGATGGTCTGCCGAATCTGCGGCTCAAGCGAAACGAGGTCGCGCGGCAGATTGATCACGATATCGCTCTGCTTTCGGTTTACCGAATTGACTTCGACCGTAAATTTCGTGCCGTTGTAATCGGTCTCGCCGTGACCGTATCCGGTCATCGATCTCATTTCGATTTCTCCTTCATGCCGAATGCCGCCGCCGCTTGATCGACATCCTTGTCGCCGCGGCCAGAGCAATTAACGATGACAATTTCGCTTCCTTTCATTTTTGGCGCGCTCTTCACGAGGTACGCAATCGCGTGCGCGGTTTCGAGCGCGGGAATAATTCCCTCCGTCTCGGAAAGAATCTTGAACGCGTTGAGAGCTTCATCGTCGGTCGCGTAAGTATATTCTACCCGGCCCAGATCGCGTAAGTACGAATGTTCGGGCCCGACCGCGGCGTAATCGAGTCCGGCCGAAACCGAATGGGTTAGTTCGATCTGCCCTTCCTCGTTCGCGAGCAGAAAAGTTTTTGTGCCCTGCAAAACACCGAGTCTTCCGCCTTGGAAACGCGCAGCATGTTTTCCGCTGCGAATCCCTTCGCCGCCGGCTTCAACCCCAACCATCCGGACATCTCGATCTTCCAGGAACGGGTGGAACAAACCGATGGCGTTGCTCCCGCCGCCAACGCAGGCGACGAGCAAGTCTGGGAGACGTTGTTCCCGCTCCAGGATCTGATGCCTGGCCTCGACGCCGATGATGCTTTGAAAATCGCGCACCATCATTGGGTAGGGATGCGAGCCGAGGACCGACCCTAATATATAATGAGTGGTCCGGACGTTGGTGACCCAATCCCGCATCGCTTCGTTGATCGCTTCCTTGAGCGTGGCCTGCCCGGCCGTGACCGGAACGACCTTCGCGCCCAGAAATTTCATCCGCGCGACATTCAATGCCTGCCGCTCCATATCCACCTTGCCCATGTAAATGATGCACTCGCAACCAAATCGGGCTGCGACCGTGGCCGTGGCGACGCCATGCTGGCCGGCTCCTGTTTCGGCAATGATCCGCCGTTTGCCCATTCGCTGCGCGAGCAGGATCTGGCCGAGCGCGTTGTTGATCTTGTGCGCGCCGGTATGAAGCAGGTCTTCCCGCTTCAAGTGAATCCTGGGACCGCGAAGCCGATTGGTTAGGCGTTCCGCGAAGTAAAGCGGAGTTGGCCTTCCAGCGAAATAGCGGAGCAAGCTCGACAATTCATTTTGAAACGCGGGATCCTTCTTAGCACGATCGTATGCGGCTGCCAGGTCGTGGTGCGCTGACATGAGTGTCTCCGGCACAAACATTCCGCCATACGGACAGAAGTGGCCGTGAACGTCTGGAAGCGTCTCGATTTTGCCCACGCGCGAAGTTAGGCGTTCGCGACGAGTTGTTCAATTGCGCGGCGATGCGGCGATGGAATTGGAATCGACTCAAGCTCGCGTCCCTTGAACCAGCGAGTTCGATGGTTGTCGATCTCGCGACCTTCTGACGGAAAAACCTGCAACGTGATCTGATGATTAGTGAACGGGAACGCGCGCTTGTAGATCGCGGCGTTCCTTTTTTGGCGGCTTCCGCTGAGATGCGGCAGGATCCACATGCCATGCCAGCGGTGTTGGGCGGATTGCAGCAGGATTTTGTTTTGCCGGAGAACGAAAACATGTCGCTCGATCAAGCGTTTTGTTTCAGGCCGTGATCGCTTAATCGGTAGTAACTCCGGATCTTTGGCACAGCAGAAATTCTTCACCGGGCAGATTCCGCATTTTGGATTTCGGGGGAGGCAAATCAACGCGCCAAGATCGAGAAGCGCAGAATTATATTTCGCCGCGGATTTTTTCGGCACAAGCGCGGTCGCGTAATCCCAGAGAGCGTTTCGTCCCGTTATCAAATCGATTGGTTTTCGTAAGTCGAAAACCCGGCTTAATACGCGGGAGACGTTCGCTTCGACGATCGGGACGGCTTGGTCGAACGCGAATGTTGCGATCGCGCGGGCCGTATATTTCCCGATACCCGGAAGCTTCCGCATATCGCCGATCGCCCGCGGAAAGCGTCCGCGATGTCGATCCGTAACTAGCTTGGCGGTCGCGTGAAGGTTTCGGGCACGGGCGTAGTAGCCGAGTCCCTGCCAGGCGTGGAGAACATCGTTTTCTGACGCGCGTGCCAACGCAGCCAAGGCCGGGAACCGCCGCAGCCAATCTTTATAGTAAGGCAGCACGGTTACGACCTGCGTCTGTTGAAGCATGAATTCGGAAACGAGGATGTCATAAGGATCGTTTGTTCGGCGCCACGGAAGATCGCGACCGTTTTTGCTGTACCAACGCAGGAGCTGGCGTCGGAATTTAGAGGCTGTCACTTGAAGGAATTGAACCACGAAGGACGCGAAGAATTTAGGATTGTCAAAGACATGCTTCGTGTTCTTCGTGCTCTTCGTGGTAGATTTTGCAAATGGCGCCACTGACGAGCTACACAAGTTTGTTAACGCGCGAGCAGGCCAATAAACTTCGATCCCTGCTTGAAGAGCTCGCCTTCGAATTTTCGCCGAAGCAGTACACCCTGGTCTTCGCCCAAAAAGATAAACTCAGTGTCGCGATCTACGAAAAAGGTCCCAAAGTGTTGATCCAGGGCAAAGGCGTGGAAGAATTCGTCCAGTTCGAGCTGGAACCGAAAATCTTGGGCGAAGCGAAACTCGGTTACGAAGAAGTTCATTCGCCGGAAATGTTCGAGCCGCATTTTGGCGTCGACGAAAGCGGCAAAGGCGATTTCTTCGGACCGCTAGTAATCGCCGGCGTTTACGTGGACCGCGGGATCGCCCGCAAACTTGTGGAAGGCGGCGTCCAGGACAGCAAACGAATCAGTTCGGATGCCCGCATTCGGGCATTGGCCGATACGATTCGCAAGACTTCGATGGGCCTGAGCGACGTCGTCTTGATCGGGCCGGCGAAGTACAACGAGCTCTATGAGAAGTTCGGCAACTTGAACAAGCTCCTGGCCTGGGGCCACGCCCGAGTGATCGAAAACCTGTTGGCAAAGAAACCGGACTGCCCTCGCTCGCTTTCGGACCAATTCGCAGACGCGCGAGTGATCGAGCAATCGTTATTTCGCCATGGCCAAAAGATCCAGATTCAACAACGGCCGCGCGCGGAATCGGACGTTGCGGTGGCCGCGGCTTCGATCCTGGCCAGGGAGGGTTTCATAAACTGGCTGGATCGAGAGAGTAAAAAGCTTGGGGTTGGCTTGGAACGGGGCGTGTCTTCCGCAGTTAAGGCAGCAGCCCAAAAGCTGGTAGAATCGAGGGGGGCTGACTCGTTGCGTCTGGTCGCCAAAATCCATTTCCGCACGGCGCATGCGGTTGCGCCTGAGCACTTTGCTGAGCCGGCACCCCGGCAGGAGTGGCGTCGCTAGGACGGCCCGGGGAGCGTCCGTTCCGGCAAGGTTCCTGCTACAGGTCTGAGACCTGATTTGGGGATTGTGGAAACTCGAGTGCTGATTTTAAACGCTGACCCGGTCTTCGAAGATCGAGCCCTGGCCATTCTCGACGAAAGCGGCGAATTGGATATTCAGGTTGTCCGAAACCTGTCCGAAGCAGTCTCTGCTCTGATTGGCGAGAATTTCGACGGCTTGATCATCGAGGGCGAGGCAAGGCTGGCCTTGGAGCAGGCGACAAACGTCCGACAGCATTTTCCATCTCTAACTATTGCTTGCCTTCTTTACGATCGGCGCGGATCGGAAATCGAGGCGATTGCCAGGGAACAGAACATTGAATTGTTGTCGATGACCCGAAGCAATCGTCGGTTGCGGGGAAGTTTAAAACGTTTTGTTCAATCGCTCGATTCCAATGCGGGCACTGCCGCCGAAGGAATCGATCCGTGCCATTCCTTGATCGGGAATCTCAACCAGTTTTCGGCAGCGGAAATCTTGCAGATGAGCTGCCTGAGTCAGCGAAGCGGGCGCTTTACGTTTAAATCCGGCCGTGGCAACAGCGAGATCTATTTGCAACAGGGAGCGGTCCGGCACGCGGTTTTTGGTTCGCTGGAAGGGGAAGCCGCAGTCGCGGAGATTTTCCGCTGGCGCCAGGGACGTTTCTACTTTGAAGAGGGAATCATCAGTCAGGAACAAACGGTGAATCGGCCGTGGGCTCATCTGCTCATCGACAATCTGCAGAAGCTCGATGAAACGCTCGAGCTCGTCAGTGTTTAGCCGTGCAATCCCATGCGTGACAAAGATCTCGAAACCAAACTACGGCTGGTCAGTTTGCAGTTGGAGAACTGGAAAAAGCTTCACGACCTCATCACCTACGGTCTGGATAAGGCGAAGCCAATCATTTCGTCGGAGCAAGAACGCCAGTTCACCGAAATCCGAAGCAATCTCCTGCAGGAGACTGAGTATATTCTTCGAGAATTGAATGTTGTCGCGGAGGTGTCGGGGAAGGCGATGAGCGTTTTGCAGCGAGGCGTGTCGGTTCGAGGAGTGCGTGACCTTACCAATGATGAAATACGCCGCTTGGAGACGGATTGGAACGCCGCGTTCACAAAACTGGGCTTGATGCAGGGCCAGCTCAAGGCACGACGCAGGGAATTGGCCGAGCAATCGGTGTTTGACTATTATTGGAGTCAGTTGCGAAACCGATATTTTCGGCGTCCGGCAACGGCCCGCTGATCGGCCGCTATCGGCGGCCTAGACGGCTCGGCGCAAAGAATTTACTTTTCTTCGCCAATGATGCCCGCGATTGTGTGGTGACACACGATTACTTGTGTAGAAGTATGGCTAAACTTACCAAACGCGACATCGTTGTTGCGATCAGCAACCAGACCGGGATGGTCCAGCACCAGGTATTTGATATTGTTCAGCGAACGCTCGACAAAATCACCGATAGTCTGGCTAACAATGTGCCGGTCGAGCTGCGCAACTTCGGAATCTTCCAGCCGCGACTGACCAAACCTCGAGTGGGCCGAAATCCAAACCAACCCGGAAGCAGTTTTGTGATTCCATCTCGCGCGACGGTGAAATTCAAGGCCGGCAAAATCATGCGGCAGAGAGTCGAAAAACTCTCCCGCGAATTGAAGGACGCCGCCGCCAAGAAGACATCGCCGGCCGGAGTGCGAAACGGCGGGTAACAACGGCCTGCCGGCTTGACATTCACGTCGCGCCCAATGCGACGCGAGGTCAGGATTTGGAGTCGAGGAGCCGGTGAATGGCTTGCTCGAGCAACTCGAAGTTAATCGGCTTGGTGAGGTGCTCGGAGAATCCAGCATCTCGCGCTTTGGCCACGTCTGTTTCCATTCCAAAGCCGCTGAGCGCAATTCCGGACAACCCTTTGCTCTTGTGTAATTCGCTCATCAATTCGTAGCCGGTGCGGTCGGGCAAACCAATGTCGCTAATCAAGAGATCGAAATGTTCCGATCCCGCTTTTTGCACCGCCTGGTCGGCGGAATGCGCAACGCTGATATCGTAGCCTCGCCGTTCCAGCATCAGTTTCATTCCGGTGCAGGTGTCGACATGATCGTCGACCAAAAGGAGCCGACGTTTGCGAGACGAAGCGCGTTTTGTTTCCGGGGCGGTCTTTTCGTCGTCAGTCCCGTTAGCGGTACCAACCGGCGCCGGCACCGTTCTCAACTGAACGATGAAAGTTGCTCCCCGGTCCTTTCCGGGACTTTCCACCCGAATCTTTCCGCGATGGGCGTCGACCATAGCCTTGGAGATGGCTAAACCCAGACCGAGGCCGCCGAATCTGCGCGTGATCGAAGTTTGTCCCTGCTCGAAGGCGTTGAAGATTTTGTCGATTTTGTCGGATTCAATCCCAATTCCGGTGTCGGTAACGCGGATTTCGATTTCACTGGGTCCGGAATTCGACGTACAGACGGTAATGCGCCCGCCGGCGGGCGTAAATTTCACGCTGTTCTTGATCAGATTCCAAAAGATCTGTTGCAACCGGGCCGGATCGCCCTCGACATAGACCTCGCTGGCGTTGAGTTCGAATTTTGCCTCGACCGATTTTCTTTCGAGGTCGTCCCGACAGATCTCGTAGGCACGATACAGAATTTCGTGCACATCGACGATTTCGAGCGTCAATTGCAATTTGCCTTTGGCAATGCGGGTGACGTCGAGCAGGTCGTCAATCAATCGCGCTTCAAGTTCGACATTTCGCCTGATCACTTCGAGCGCCTTCCACAGCTTGGCCGAGCGCGGTGTCGAAGCTTCCAGTTGGGCAACCATCGCGATTACAGGCGAGAGCGGGTTGCGAAGTTCGTGCGAGAGTAAAGCGAGGAACTGGTCTTTCGCCGCGTTGGCGTCAATTAATTCACGACGCAACGTTACGTCGCGCGTCTTGTCCTCGACGAAATAGAGCACGCCCTGGATCGTCTGATCAGCGGCCTGCAAGCGCAGCAGCGTCACGTTGACGAAGTGGGTCATGCCGCCCTCGTCTTGAAACGGCTGCTCGACCAATTGAAATGGCGTGCCAAACGAAAGAACGCGCTCGATCGCATCCGGCGGCGCGATTTTGACGTCGTCGTAATTGGAGCCAATGACGTCGCGTCGCGTGGACAGACCCCCGAAACGTTGCGCCATTTGTGTAAACGCTTCGTTGGTCTGTAAAAATTTCCGCGTGGCTGGATCGACGAAGGCGATCCCGACCGGCATGTTGGCGAGGATCTTTTCGTTGAAAATAACTTCACGCTCAATCCGGCGGGCGGCTTCAGTCTGCCGCCGGTAAAATCGGCCGCCGAACCAGGCGAAAATTGAAATCGCCAGAACCAACCATCCGCTCAGGACGGCCATTCGCTCGAGAAGATCACGAAGAGGCCTGTAAGCGATCGCCTTCGGCTGCCTTACCACAACGGTCCAATCGGTTGTCTCGACCGGAGCGAACGAATAAAGATTTCCGCCGCGCTCGAGATTGCCGGCCTTCGTCTGGGAAATCTCCGGCGGCAATATCGAATCACGTGAAGAGGTTGTTCCCGGATTTGGTCGAAAATCGTTGGTGAACAGCGGGCGTCCGGTCTGATCGATTACCTGGCAGCTCATTCGATCGGCGAACTGGATTGTGGCCAAGCGTCGGCCAATTCGTTCGACGAGGACCGACACGCCGAGATAACCAATGATCGTTTTGTCGGGTGCGCGGATTGCGCCGACGACGTCAGTGACAGGGCGTTTATCCGAAACACGCAGATGCACCGGCGATACGAAAGCGCCGGCAATTTTGGCGGCGTCCGCTCGCCACAAACTTGAATCGACATCTTTCCCGACCAGGGTCGGAACGTAAGGGACCGAAGCGATCAATCGGCCGTCGGGTCCGGTGAAAAACATGCCGTCGATGCGTGGATGCGCATAAAATGTAGTCCCAAGCCATTGTTGGGAGGCAACTTGGGGATTTCCCGAGTTCAGCATCCGCACGACTTCAGGCGACGTCTGGTAATAGTCGATAATTTCGCCGGTGCGGCTGAGATCGTCGCCGACGAGCCGCGCGATCAGTTGCACAAACGATCGCCTGTCCTTGAGAATACTGGTTTCGAGCGTTCGGCTGAGGATTGAGTAGGAAACAACGAGCGTCAGGATCGACGGGATCCACCCGGCCAAAAGGATCGAGATGACGATGTTGAAACGCTCGAGCCGATTGTGCCGTGTTTTCTTCAGGAGGTATCGCAATGGCATACCGCTGGGGTTGCAAAGATAGCATATCAGCAGCACAGCGCTTGCCGCCGAAACCCGTTGTTGAAGAATTTATTCGCCCTGTCGGATCGCGTTGTTCAGTTGATTCGCTTCAATGCGAATCGCCGCTACGTCGGCGCGTGACAGAGCCTTTGGTGATTTATTGAGCATCGGTTGGAGAGCTTTCACTCCGGCACGGATTTTTTCGATGAACGGTGTTTGCGCGAGTGCCGGCGGGAGCGTTTTCAACTCGCTTGCAAAATAATCCGCCAGTTCCGGCCGGGCGAGGACCGATGCGCGTTGCGGCGAAAAATTCAGTTCCACGGTAACGGCGCAAATCTCAAGGCCGCGCAACCAGCCGCCCAGACTGATCAAATGGGCCATCTTCTCGTCGCGTAGCTCGACCATCGCTTGTTCGACGTCGGCTTGGGTAATGATCAATTCCTGCCGCATCCGCGGCCAGTCGCCGCGCTTACCGAGCTCGGTCAGACTCGCACTGTGGCGCATCACACGATCACCGACGCCGAGGGCGCGCGCATGCTGCATCAGGACCCGACCGAAATTCTCAATCAGGTTTTTCTTCTCGCCTTCGACCAACAGAAATCCGTCGGCAATCAGTTCGCCGAATATCAGTCCCTTTTGCTCGCGAGTCGCTCCGGCAACTTGCGGAGGCTCGCGGTTCAATTGATCGAATGGCACCGGTTTGAGATCGTCGAGTTGCTTGAAGATCTGGGCGATCGACGGTGCTGTGTAACGATTCACGCCGAGTTCTTCGAATTCGTGCTCTTCGCCAGCCGGCGGTTCCTCGGCCGCGGTCGGTAAACATGCAAACAAAGCCATAAGAACAAGCACCGTGTACAAGATCGACCGCGGTCGGATTTTGCGGCGATTTTGGGTCGTTTTTGCGAGGGAAGCGCACCATTTTTGATTTGACGGCTGCGACGGAAACGCCATCATGCGCCTGCTGTCTTAATACTGGCAGCTCACCTTATGCAAGGAAGCCTCGGCTATGTGATTTGGACGGCCTGTTATCTCGCCGTCCTTATCGGTCTGTCGGCCTATGGTGTGCACCGGTATTTCATCATTTATCTTTTCCTTAAACACCGCAAGCGCGGGCCCGCCCCCGCCGGCCGGTTTGAGCAGCTGCCAAAGGTCACCGTCCAGCTGCCTATTTTTAACGAGATCTACGTCGTCGAGCGATTGCTCCGTTCGGTCAGCGAGATCGATTATCCGCGCGAGCTGCTCCAAATCCAGGTCCTCGATGACTCCACGGACGATACTCGCGAAGTTACCACGGCCTGCACGGCAGAATTGCGCCAGCGCGGTTACGACGTTCAACTCATTCATCGCGTCGATCGCACTGGTTTCAAGGCCGGCGCGCTCGCGGTGGGACTGGAATCGGCCGATGGCGAATTTGTCTGCATTCTCGACGCAGATTTCGTTGCGCCCCGTGATTTGCTTCAGCGAACGGTTCATTTTTTCACCGATCCGAAAGTCGGCATGATCCAGACGCGATGGGGCCATCTAAATCGTGGCTATTCATTGTTAACCCGTGTCCAGGCCATGTTTTTGGACGGCCACCTCGTGCTCGAACAGACCGCGCGCAGCCGCAGCGGCCGGTTTTTCAATTTCAACGGCACCGCCGGGTTATGGCGTAGATCGTGCATCAAAGAAGCTGGCGGTTGGCAGCACGACACGCTTTGCGAAGATCTGGACCTGAGTTATCGAGCGCAGCTGGCGGGCTGGAAATTTATCTTCCTGTCCGATGTGGTGACGCCGGCGGAATTGCCTGTCGACATGAACGGCTTCAAGTCACAGCAGCACCGCTGGACCAAGGGGTCGATTCAGACCTGCAAGAAACTCTTGCCGAGCATCTGGCGCAGCCAACTTCCGTTCGCGATCAAGGCCGAAGCGACCGGCCATTTGGTTTCAAACTTTGCCTACCTTTTGCTCGCCTGCCTGTGCGTCCTTTTGCATCCTTCCACCGGCGGTCCGCAGAGCGGTTGGGTGCGGACACTGTTGATCGACATTCCGATTTTTCTGACCGCGTCAGTCTCAGTCGCGGTATTTTACGTTTGCGCCCAACGCGAGTTGCATCCGCGCACCTGGGTGAAGCAGATGCTACTGCTTCCGTGCTTGCTCGCGCTTGGCATCGGTCTTTCGCTGAACAACGCGCGCGCCGTGTTGGAAGCGATCTTCAACCACAAGTCCGATTTCACGCGCACGCCGAAATACGGGATCGAGCGCAAGTCACAATCCTGGCGGAGCTGCAAATATCGCGCGCTAAAATCAACTTTGCCGATCGCGGAACTGGCCTTCGCGATTTATTTTAGCTACTTCGTGTGGTTCGCCCTGACCAATAGGCAATATCTGTCGGTACCGTTTCTGCTCTTGTTTCAGGGCGGGTTCTTCTATGTGGCACTTTCTTCGCTCCTGCCTTGGTCGCCGAAATTCAGTTTCGGCGCCTCTCGCTCGGCCGAACCAATTATCGCGTGACAAGGCCCGTTTTGTGAGTATTGAAGCGCGGATGTTTCGTTCCTCCGCCTTGGGGTTGGCGCTTTTTTTGGCAATCGCGCCGGCTTACGCCAAAAGTATTCCCGCTCCCACGCTTAACACGCGCATCATCATCAGCGTTCGCGATCAGAAACTGATGTTGATGGAAAACGGAGCGGTCACCGCCACCTATCCGGTTTCGACGTCCAAGTACGGACTGGGCGACGCCTGGGGCAGCCTCGCTACGCCACTTGGTTTGTTGCAAGTCGCCCAAAAAATTGGCGACACTGCGCCGATTGGCGCTGTCTTCCACAATCGCCGGTGGACAGGCGAAATTCTTCGACCGAACACCCCGGGGCGAGATCCGGTGATGACCCGAATCATTTGGTTGCGGGGTTTGCAGATCGCGAACGAACACGCTTTCCGCCGTTGCATTTATATTCACGGCACGAACGAAGAGAATTTGCTCGGCCGCCCGGCTAGTTTTGGTTGTATTCGAATGAGATCCATCGATGTCGCGGCGCTTTACAGTCAGCTACCGCTCGGGACCCCGGTAGAGATTGTTCAGGATCGCTTGCCCAAAGCCTCGAACCTGGCTGATCCAGAGGTTTACGGATTCGACACGCCTGCTTCAGCGTCGGGGTTGAGAAAAGACAAGGACACTTCGCAAATCAAAGTCGCATCGGGCGCGCGCGCTGGATCGTAGTCGCGCAGGATCGGCATCTTGACATTTCCCTGCTCTGCGCGACCGTCGACGCCCGATTTATTTAACTAAGAATGGCTAATACACGATCAGCTGCCAAACGTTCTCGACAGTCTCTTGCTCGCTCCGTCCAAAATCGAGGCGCGCGGACTCAGATCAGGTCACTTCAGAAAAAGGTCCGAAGTACGAACAAGCCTGACGCTGAACAAATCCGTCGGCTAGTTTCTGCGCTCGATAAAGCGGTCAAACGCGGTCTCATTCATCGCAACGCGGCCGATCGTCGCAAGGCCCGGTTAAACGCGCTCATCCGCTAGCAGGTGTTCGGGTTCCATCAGGCGGAATCCGTCTTAATTCGTCTGCCTCTGAGTTTGGCTTCGCGAGCCGGTTTGGGCAACATTCCTGCCCAGGTCTTCTTATGACGGTACAGTCCCACGCTTCGAAACAGCCCCCGAATCTCGTTATTTTTCTGCCGGACCAGCAACGCGTCGATACGCTTGCTTGCTATGGAAATGCCAAAGTCCACGCGCCTAACCTGAACAAGCTTGCCGCTGATTCTGTGGTTTTTCAGCGCTCCTATGTAACACAACCGGTTTGTTCGCCATCGCGCGCGTCGCTGATGACGGGATTGTGGCCGCACAAATCGGGATGCACCAACAACGCATTCCCACTGGATCCCCGGGTCGCGACCTTGCCGCAGCTTATCGGCAGTGAATATCGTGCCGGGTACATCGGGAAATGGCACCTGCGCGATAAGCCACCCACCGAGAGAGGATTTCGCGAATGGGTCTCGGTAGAAGGAGTCAGCGATTACAGTCAATTCCTGATCGGGAAGGGTTTGGCGCCCGATCATAAGAACGGATCCTTCTCCGCTCTAACCATCAGCAATCTGCCATTGGAATTATCGCAGGCGGATTTTCTCCAGCGACACGCTTGCGATTTCATTCAACGCAATTGCACGGCGCCCTTCATTCTCGTTGTATCGTTCGTTGAGCCCCATTCGCCATATAACGGGCCTTTTAACGACGAACATCACCTGACAGAGTCGGACCTGGATGGTTCGGCATTGGAATCCGGCCCGAACGCAGTCCCGCTCCGGTACCGATTAATTCGCGAATGGCAAAATGAAAAAGCGCTGAATGACCAGACGGTTCGGCAGTTTCGTTTTGGCCTTACTCCGGCTGAGTGCTTGAATCTTAAGCAAAGATATTTCGGGCTTATTACATTGGTTGATCGCAGCATTGGCGCAATCCTGGCTTGCCTTGAAAATACTGGATTGATGGAACATACCCTGATCGTCCATACGAGTGATCACGGCGACTTGTTAGGCGCGCACGGCCTGTTCGGTAAAGGCGTAATGTACGAAGAGGCCGTTTGCGTTCCTTTTTTCATTCGTGTTCCGGGTGGGCCCCGAAAAATGATAACGCGCCGGGTCAGCCACATCGACTTCGTCCCAACCGTGCTCGATTTGTTGCATAGATCTGCACCGGCGGCTCAGCTGGCAGGCAAAAGTTTGACGCCGATGATTTTTGGCGAGAACGGCGAGCAGCAAAACGTTTTTATCGAGTGGAATCCGTACAAGAGAACCGAAAAGCGACTTAAGGATGGAACGTCGATCGCGCCGTCGCGACAGGTCAACCGGGCGATAAGGGAATCGACACGGACTGTGATCACTCCAGATGGGTGGAAGCTTAGTTTGCGAGACAACGACTTATGCGAACTTTATAATCTTTCGGAGGACCGGTCAGAGCAGCGAAATCTTTATTACGGCGGACAGTTTGGAAAAGTCATCGAGCGCTGCACCAACGATATTCGGCGTTGGCAGCAGCAAGCCGCCGACACCGTGCAACTTCAACCAGACTGATTTCGATTCATGTTGACGAACGGCTTCTACAAGCGGTTGGACGACGTGCAGGAATCTGAGTTGGAGGTCGTCTGTTACGGCATACCTCGCTCCGGCAGTACATTGGTTTACCAATTGATTAGCGGTATTTATCCGCAGGGGGTCGCCAAGACTCACAGATATTGCCCGCATCGCGTTAAGACCACGGTGTCGTTCCGAGATTTTCGTGATGTCGTCGTATCGCTTTGGCGGCGAAGTAATCCGGCGAGGCTGGATCAAGGAATGACGGATGACGATGTAGAAAAATTTACTGCTACATGCCGGCAGCGGATTGAAGAATTGGACCGATACTTTGAGCGGGGCGGCATTTGCCCCTTGCGCTATGAGGAGTTTGCGCCGAAACCCGCATTGGTTTTCTCCGCACTGGAGCGCGCGTTCGGGGTTGCGGTCGCTCCGGATAAGGCTGCGCAACTGATTGCCGGGTCTTCGATCGAAAAGAACGCGGCGATCGCGCAGAAGCTTGGCAAGTTCAAGAGCATCGATCCAGCCTCGCAAATTCACGGCAACCACATCTATCGCGGGGAGATTGGTGGCTGGCGGCAATTCGTCGCCGGCGGCGCAGCCGAACGATTGGAGAATTTGCTGCGCGAGCCGCTACAGCGATATGGCTACGACGTGGGGTAAAGAACGTTTGCGTTACAGCTTTCCGTTGATGACCTGTTTGCGGTTGGGCCGGCGAAACCATTCTGGCAGTTCAATATCAGTCTTAATGATACTGTCGTAGCAGTTTTGGTTGATTGTCCCCTTGTGCGTGCTCTCGCCAAACACGGCGAAATTGTCTTTGGTCACATACAACCGAAGATCCGGCGGCTTCGGGATGTCGTCTTTCAAATGGTCCATCAATTTGGCGGACGCGATCTCGGCCGGCATCTGGGAAAAAAGATAACGCAGCACTTTCACCCGGAGCAGTTGATGAATCCAGATCTGGTTCCACCCCCGCCGCTCCAGGTAAATATCGCCGGACGAATTCCTTTGCTCGCCAGGAAAAAGAGTGTCGTCTGGACGGCGCAGCAACGCCTTGCATCGACAGAACAAGAGCCCACTGGCCTCGGGCAATTCTTGAGTATCGGCCACGAACGTCCGGATTTTTGGAAGCACCAGCTCGATCGGATATTTGTCATCCACGCACCAGTAAATCCACTCGTTGTCATCGAGGTCGGCGATCAATTGCAACGTCGTCGCACGGATTTCCGAGGGAGTTTTGACGTACTCGCGGCGATCGCTAGCGGTCCCGGCAAGTTCTTGGTAGGGGATTCGGAACACGAACGGATGATCGGGCCAAAGCTCCTCATACTTCAGGATCATGTGTTCGGTCACGGCGCGGGACCGATCATAGGTGAGAACAATCGCTTTCATAAATGGCCAAGAACTTTGAGCTTAATTATGAGGAGTATTTGTTTAGCGCAACGCCGGTACCCGTGCGCCAATTCTTGAGTTCTGAAGGTAATCGCGATCATCGCAGGCTGTAAGCCAGCTTTACATGTAACGCGAGGCATCTAAGGTTTTCGGTCCCATGATTGCCGCTGTTTCACGCCGCCATTTTCTTTGTACTGCCGCCCTTGGATCAGCGGGTCTCGCCATTGGTGCTCCTACTCGCAGTCAACCCGCAAAACTTCCGGTCAAGCCTAACTTGATTGTGTTTCTTCCAGATCAACTTCGCGCAGACGCGGTCGCCGGCGAGACCGTGAGCAGCGTTCACGCGCCGAACATTCACAAGCTCGCAGCCCAATCAGTTATTTTTGATAGGGCCTATGTTACTCAACCGATCTGTACCCCGTCACGCTCCTCTTTGATGAGTGGAACATGGCCGCATCTAAACGGGGCGACCAGCAAAACACGTATTCTTTATCCGCAATTTCGTTGTTTGCCGGAAATGCTCGCAGATTCCGACTATCGTACCGCTTACTTTGGGAAATGGCACCTGGGAGATGAGTTCTCGGCGCAGCACGGTTTCGAAGAGTGGCTATCGGTCGAGGAATTCTTCAAGAGTGCCAAGAGTGATCACAAAATCGACGGCGTTAGCGATTATACGAAGTTCCTTCTTTCCAAAGGCTACAAACCGGATAGCCACAGTGGAAAGTATTTCAGCCGAGCATTCGCCTACTCACTGCCCTTCGAACTTTCAATGGCTAAGTTCCTCGAAAAGAGAACTTGCGAATTTCTGCAAGCCCATCGCAACGAACCATTCCTCGTGTTTGTCGCTTTTGTTGAGCCTCACCCACCATATAACGGCCCCTTCAACAATGAACACTCACTGGATACGATTTCATTAGATGCAAGCAGTGGAGATACTTTCGGCGAGGACATCCCGTTGCGATGCCGCTTACGCCAGGAGCTGTTCAGGCACCGCCTAGGTAATGCGGAAGCATATCGCAAGGTTAAGCAGAAATATTTCGGTCTCATTACCGAACTCGACCACTGCATTGGTGCGATTCTTGCCCAGCTGGATGATCTTGGGCTTACCGAGCGAACGATCACCGTCCTCTCGAGCGACCACGGCGATATGATGAGCGCGCACGGCCTTTTGGGAAAGCAGATGATGTTTGAGGAATCGGCACGTGTTCCATATCTCGTCCGAATGCCTGGCCAAAAACAGCCAATCCATTGCACACAGGCAATTAGCCACATCGATTTTGCGCCGACGATGTTGGACCTTTTGGGGAAACCGCAGCACTCTCAATGTGTCGGACAAAGCAAAGCCAAGTTGGTCCGCGGCGAGACTTGTGAGCCGGAGCCGGTCTTTATCCAGTGGTCACCGGTAAAGGAAAAAATTAATAAGCACTCCAAGCTCGCCAGCCAGGAGCAAATGAAACAAGCAGTGACCGAATCGACTCGGGCCATCTTCACTCCTGATGGTTGGAAACTTTGTCTTCGCGACAAGGATAAAAATGAGCTCTATAACCTTCGGGGCGATCCGGCTGAGCGGCACAATTTGTATTACGACAATTCGCACGCCGACATGGTTTCTGAACTGACGACACAAATTCACCGCTGGCAGGAGGGCGTCGGCGACTCGCTCAGGGTTTGAAACACGGAATTCTGAGAATTTGTCGGTCCTACGAATGCCGGCAAATCGACTTTGCATCTCTGTCAGGACGGCTAGATTTTCAATGATGATTCCGGCGCTTATTCTAACTTTGTCCGCCGTCGCTTATCGAATCGCGGCGGGTTTCCTGATTCATTCCGGCACCGCGTTGTGGCTGTCCAACTTCGCGCCCCTGGCCGCAATCGCGCTGTGCGGCGCGGCTTATTTTCCGCCGAAATTCAAATTCACTATTCCACTTGGCGCGCTCTTCGTTTCGGACTTGGTTTTGAATTACCTTTACAGCGCACCGCTGATTCAGGCGCAGATGCTCGGACACTACATCGCCCTTGCGCTCATCGGATTGATAGGATTTGGGCTCCAGGACCGCGCATCACTTAAAACGTTGCTCCCGGCTTCGGTTCTTGGATCGGCGATCTTCTACTTGATCGTGAATACCTTTTCCTGGTTGAGCGAGCCGGGTTATGCGAAAAACTTTGCCGGATTCATCCAGGCGCAAACCGTTGGCCTGCCGGCCTACAGCTCAACGCCGACCTGGATGTTTTTCCGCAACACAGCGCTCAGCGATCTTTTCTTCACATTGCTTTTCGTCGGGTGCATGAACTTCGGGGGAAACACTAGCCGGGCCCGCGCTGGAGCCGCATTGCCTCGCGTCGCGTAAACTTCGATGCAGCGGGCCGAGCAACGCGACGAAGTCGAGATGCTCGCGCTGATGCTGTTGATTCGCCGCTTCGAGGAACGCGCGAGCCAGCAATATCAGGCGCAGAAGATCGGCGGCTTCTGCCATCTCTATATCGGCCAGGAAGCGGTCGTCGTTGGAGCTGTAGCTGCGGTGCGCGATGACGATTACATCATCACCGCCTATCGTGATCACGGCCACGCCCTGGCGCGCGGAACCAGTGCAAACACGTGCATGGCAGAACTTTTCGGGAAAGCGACTGGCTGCTCGCAAGGACTCGGCGGCTCAATGCACTTCTTCGACAAGAAAAATCACATGTATGGCGGGCACGCGATCGTTGGCGCTCACGTGCCGCTCGCAGCAGGATTGGCGTTCGCGTCGAAGTATCGCGAGGAGGACCGGGTAACGCTTTGCTTTTTCGGCGACGGAGCGATCAACCAGGGTTCTTTCCATGAAGCGCTGAACCTCATCGCGCTCTACAAGCTGCCGGTCATTCTGATTTGCGAAAACAATCTCTTCGCGATGGGCACGTCGGTGAAAAGATCGACCTCACTAAACCAAATCGTTGATCGCGCCGAGGGCTACGATATCCCGGGCGAGATCGTGGACGGGATGAACTTTCGTGAAGTCCGCGACAAAGTCGCCGAAGTTGCAGCGTCGATCCGCAAGGATCCGCATCCAGCTTTCCTGGAAGTGCGGACCTATCGATATCGCGGTCATTCGATGTCCGATCCCGCCAGTTATCGAACGAAAGATGAATTGGAAAAATATCGACTGGACGATCCGATCATTCGTTTGCGTGCTCAGCTCACTCGCGAAAGCAAGTTGACCAATGAGCAATTCGATGCCCTCGACAAAAAAGCGAAACAAGCTGCGCTCGAATCGGTGAAGTTTGCCGAGCAAAGTCCGGAGCTAACGGTCGAAGACGTTTACAAGTACGTCTACTACGAGGGGAACAAATCGTGAGGGAAATCACCTACCGTCAGGCCCTGAATGAAGGGCTCGCCGAAGAGCTTGCCCGCGACCCGAATGTTTTCCTGATGGGCGAGGAGGTCGCCGAATACCACGGCGCTTACAAAGTCAGCCAGGGTTTGCTCGAGCGTTTTGGGCCTAAACGAATCATCGACACGCCGATTAGCGAGAATGGATTCGCCGGCCTCGGAGTCGGCGCTGCCATGGCCGGGTTGCGGCCGATCATCGAATTCATGACCTGGAGTTTTTCGCTGGTCGCTTTCGATCAGGTCGTGAACAACGCCCCCAACATGTTCATGATGTCGGGCGGCCAATTCAACGTTCCGATCACGTTCCGCGGACCCAATGGTCCCGCACATCAGCTCGCCGCAACCCACTCGCACGCCACCGAAAATTTGTACGCCAGCGTGCCCGGCCTGAAGGTTTGCACCCCCGCGACGCCGCGCGATGCGAAAGGTTTGTTGAAAACCGCGGTTCGCGATGACAATCCGGTCCTCGTTCTCGAAGCCGAGCTTCTTTACAGCTCGAAGGGCATGGTCGAGGCCCCGGACGAAGAATTGCTGATTCCGCTTGGCCAGGCGGAGGTCAAGCGCGAAGGGAGCGACGTTTCGATCATCTGCTATGCGCAAACGGTTCCGCTTGCTCTCAACGTCGCCGCCCAACTCGAGGACGAAGACATCTCCGCGGAGATCGTCGATCTTCGCTCGATCAAGCCCCTCGACGAGGAAACCATTTACAATTCGGTCGCCAAAACGCACCGCGTCGTGATCGTCGAGCAAGACCGTCCCTACTGCGGGGTTGGGGCGGAAATCTGCTACCGCATCCAAAAGAATATTTTTGATGAGCTCGACGCGCCAATCATGCGCGTTTCTCAAGATGACGTGCCGATGCCATACAACGAGAAGCTGGAGAAATTTGTGCTGCCCAACGCCGACAAACTGATGAGTGCAGTAAAAAAAGTGTGCTACACATGATCTCTGTTCTCGTCACTGGTCACAAAGGCCGGTCCGGCTCGGACTCACTGGTCACTTCTTGATATGCCTGAGATCCAGATGCCGAAGCTCAGCGACACGATGACGGAGGGGACTCTGGTCGCGTGGAAAAAGAAGAAAGGCGACAAAGTTTCGGCCGGCGAAGTCGTCGCCGAAATCGAGACCGACAAAGCGACGATGGAATGGGAGTCCCCGGAGGATGGAACTCTGACCGAGATTTACGTCGAAGAGGGCGGGAAGGTGAACGTCGGCGACAAAATCGCGTTCATTGGTGAAGAAAGGAAAAAAGCGCAAAAAAAAAAAGAAGCGAAAAAGGAACAGAAGCCGACAACGGAGGAGAAAAAAGAAAAGAAACTCCAGGCCGAAACTGAAAAGGCGGCGCCCCCGAAAGCGAAGGAAAAAGAAACCGCGCCGCCGCAGGAAAAGAGGAAAGCTGCAGAGGCAAATGCCAGTCCGGCTCGGACCGTGTCGCCTGCGAAAGAGCGGCCGGCACGGCCGCCACTACAGGAAAAAGGCGACGAAGCACGCGTCAAAGCGTCGCCGGTCGCGCGGCGAGTCGCCACCGAGCTGGGTATCGCTCTTGCCAGCGTGATAGGCACTGGCCCGGAAGGTCGCGTGACCGAATCCGACGTCCGCGCGGCGGCGAAGGGAAGAACGATTGTAGCGGCAAGTGCCAGTCCGGCTCGGACCGTGTCGCCGGCGCCAAAGCAGCCGGCACCGCTGCCACTACAGCAGATAGGGGCGTCGCGGATTCAACTTTCGGGAATGCGCAAAGGAATCGCCGAGCGCCTTGTGCAAAGTCTCGGACCTGTTCCGCACTTTTATCTCACTATCGAAATCAATGCCCGGCCGCTAACGGAGGCCCGGGAAGAACTGAAATCCGCCGGCGAGCAAAGCGACGCGGCCAGAATCACGGTGAACGACTTCGTGTTGAAGGCCGCGGTGATGGCCGCAGTCAAAGTTCCGCGCGTGAATGCATCGTTCGACGGCGACTCGATCATCCAATATGCCGATGTCGATCTTGGAATCGCGGTCGCGATCGAAGACGGCTTGCTTACGCCGGTGGTTCGGGCTGCCCAAAACAAATCGCTCCGCGAGATCAGCGAAGCGGTGAAAGATCTCGCGCACCGCGCCCGCAACAAACGAATGAAACCGGAAGAATTTCACGGCGGCTCATTTACGGTTTCAAATCTCGGCGGAATGGGAATCGATTCGTTCAGTGCGGTGATCAACCCGCCGCAGGGATTCATTCTCGCCGTCGGCAAAGTGAACAAGGTCCCGGTCATCGACGATTGTGACCAGGTCGTGGTCGGACAACGCATGTCGATCACAATGAGCTGCGATCATCGCGTGGTCGATGGAGCGCTCGGCGCGGAGTATTTGAAAGAACTCCGCCACCTTCTCGAGAATCCCGCGCTGCTTCTGGTTTAGCCCGCTGTCGTTTCCCAGGCCGTAAAATCGTCGAGAGTCTCGCGCGTTTTCTGGACGGCAAACGCCAAGATCGTCGCGTCGTCGACGAAACCGAGAACGGGAATCCAGTCGGGGATCAGGTCCCACGGATCGAGCACATAGATTATCGCGCCAATGATCACCACCAGATTCGCAATCCTGACATCGCGATAATCGCCGCGATAGTACGCGCGAATCAGACGCAACATGGATTGAAAATAGGACCACAGATTCGCAAACGGCGCCTTTGGGATCGAACTTGTTTTGCGAACGGCTTCTTCGAACAACACCCGTAACGCTTTCGGGTCTTTGGCGTATGATTTTGCTCGCGCCAATGCATTTACGAATGCCCGATTGCGCTTAGAATCCTTTGGCAAAGCCGTTCACGTCTGTCTCACAGGCGGTCCAAACTTATCGCCACGCCGGACAGCGGAGTCAAAACGCCGTTATTTCCCAGGTCATGAAATCGTCGAGCGTCTGCCGGGTGCGCGAGACTGTGAAAGACATAACGGTCGCGTCATCCACGAAACCCAGGAACGGCACTTCGTCCGGAATAAGGTCGAACGGATCGACGAAATAGTTGAGCGCAGTGATGATCCAAAGCAGTCCCTCTTGCGAAATATTGCGATATTCGCCGCGAAAATAAGCGCGGACCAAACGCAGCATCGCCTGCACATACGGCCACGAATCCTCGAAGGGGTCTCTTGGAACCGCCGCCGCCTTGCGCGCAGCTTCCTCGAACAGCACGCGCAAGCGTTCGGGATCGTTTGCATGCGCCTTCGCGTCCGCCAGCGCACGCGCAAAGGCTTCGCTCCTGAGTGCTGCTTTCGGCTGCGCTACGCGACGCTCGACTTTTTTCTGACCGGGCTTTTTTTCAACGCGAGGTTTGGAATTCGCCTTCGCTTTCTTCATCGCTCGCTATCAAAGCACCGCCCGCTGCTCCTGAGAAGGCGTTTGTCTTGAATTCTTTGATCTGTAGGGTCGACAGAGAGAACATTCAATGAACGAATCGCGCGAGGAAAAGGATCTAGAAACGGTTTCCTTTGTCGTGCACGCCACGCGCGGGGTGATCCACGACCAAAAGACTCGGCGCAAAGCCATGGTCTTCTGCCTGGCGCTTGCCGTTCTGGTGCTGTTGGCGGGCTTTACGGTTTTTCGAACGGACTTGAATCCGCGCGAGCATCCGTGGTTCGTCATTTTGTTCTGGATCGTCTGTGTCTGGCTCACTTTCACGGCGATGCTGTTGGCGATATTCGATTTGCTGATCATCCGCAGGGAAGCCCGTCTGGCGCAGCGGGCGTTGCGCGAAAAACTCGGAGTGAATTCGTCGCTGTCGAAATCCGACTCTGGGAAATAGCCCGGGCAATCGAGTCCCAGCTTTGAAAAGCTGGGCTATTGCCAAGTCGGATCGCAATGTTATGTGACGTTTGAAGATCGTTTTCAAACTTGTGATCGGGACTTCGGACTCATCGACAGTGAAGAATGGTTGGAGAACGCGGGAAGAGATGGAGGCGACGGAGCGCGCGACGCTGGCGCCGTTTGCCCAAAAATCCGGCGAGTCGCGCGGCCGAAAATATCCGGAGCAAAGTCACGCCTATCGCACCGAATTTCAGCGCGACCGGGCGCGGATCATTCATTCTCGCGCCTTTCGACGGCTCGAATATAAAACGCAGGTCTTTCTGAACGGCACGGGCGATCATTTGCGAACCCGGCTGACGCACTCAATCGAAGTCGCGTCGATCAGCCGGACCATCGCGCGCGCACTCGCTCTCAACGAAGACCTGGCCGAAGCGATCGCGCTGGCTCACGATCTCGGTCACTCGCCGTTCGGACATTCAGGCGAGGAGATTCTGGCCGAATGCATGCGTGATCACGGCGGCTTCGAGCACAACCGGCAAAGTTTGCGCGTGGTCGAGCTACTGGAGAATGCGTATCCCGACTTTCCGGGATTGAATCTCGCGTTCGAAGTCCGCGAAGGGTTGCAAAAGCGCGAACGGAAGGACGGATTTCCAACCCTTGAAGCGCAGGTGGCGCACCTGGCGGACGAAATCACTTACTACAGCCACGATTTGGACGACGCGGTCGACTTTGAAATTCTGACCGCAGAACAATTAGCAGAGAACGAGGTTTGGAAACGCAGCCAGCAACAGGTGCTGGCGCATTATCCGGACGCGCGCGAACCGGAGCTGCACAAACTGATCGTTCGTAACATCATCGACATTCAGGTTCAGGACGTTGTGACGACGAGCGCGGCGTCGATTACCAAAGCGAATCCGAAAAGCTCCGATGACGTGCGCAAGGAATCGGCGCCATTGATTCGTTACAGCCACGATTTGCGCAAAGCCAACGCGGCGTTACGAAAATTTCTTTACGCGAACGTTTATTATCATCCGCGGGTGGCAAAGGTGAACCAGCGTGCCTGCGAGATGCTGAAAAAAGTTTTCGAAAGTTACCTGACCGATCCGGCGCAGCTCGGCGCTTTAGCGACGCGCCGACTCGAGCATGAAGGCTTGCATCGCACTGTATGCGATTACGTTGCCGGGATGACCGACCGTTACTTGACGGAAGAATACGCGCGAATCACGGGCAGGGTTTGAACCTTTCGCCGATGTCTGTGCCGAAGCTCGATGATTAGGTGGTAAAGACTCCAACCACACAGAGGCACGCCCATCCAGATCAGCAATCTATCAATCGAACTCTCGAGCACAGAATGGTAGGCGTGATAAACAGCATAAAGAATCATCGCAAGTCCCCAGCCACATGCGACGACGTGGATAAGCACGTAATAGCCCGTGTGGAATTTTTCAGTCACGAATTTGAGTCACGCAGCGGCGCTGCCGCTTTCGTCCTGCAAAAAAGTGATGAGCAGGCGCAGGCGTTGGTTCACCGACGATTCTTCGAGCATTTGCTGGCGCCGGAGCGGGTCGTCCACAAAGGCGGAGGCGACGAGATCGGCGAGCATTTCCAAGTCGCTGAGCTGCGCGAGGTAACGATCGACCTTGGGCGGGAGCTTGCGGTCGGCCCGTTTTAGTTTTCGATAAAGCTCGAGAACTTTTTCGCCGAGCGCTTCGGTTTCGACGGTGGGGTCGCCAGAGGATTCTACGATGTCGATCTTCGCGACCGGAAATGGCGTTTCCTGTTCGAAACTGGTGAAGCGCACACGATGCAAACCCTGCAACACAAGATTGGAAGTTCCATCGCCGCGGCCGACACACGCCCGGATCAATCCGATCGTCGCTAAATGAAAAAAATCTTCGGGGGCGTGCCATTCCGGGCAGCTTGGTTTAATGAGTGCGACACTGAACATGCGATCGCGTTTCAGCGCCTGTTCGAGCATTTCGCGATAGCGCGGCTCGAAAATGTACAGCGGTAACAGCGCGTTTGGAAAAAGGACCGCGCCCGGCAAGGGCATGACCGGCACTTCATCAGGCAAATCAACGGACCCGTTTTTCATCCCCGATCAATATCCTTCAACGCCCTAGGGCGGAGCGCAACAATGCTATCGATGTTTGTCCTTCAACGTTTGGCCGTTCGAGTGACGCGTAGTTAAGGACAGAACCGCTACGTGCGAGCAGCAATCGTGACAGCGCGCCAAGTCTGCCCATTCCCATCGCACTCACAGGCAGGTCAATATTCTTGTGTATGATGAAGTCGATCAGTCGGGCCAATGCTGCCGGTATGTCGGTGCGTGTGGCGACTTTGAAGACGTCTGCGCCAAGCGACCTGGCGATTCGGGCTTTGGCACACAAGCTGCGCGACGTCGGTGTGGATTGAAAGTCATGGTACGACAAAACCCGGCGGATATTGTTTTTTTGCGCTCGAGCCAGCAACGATTTGAATTTGCGGGCCGAACGCAATTCGACATCGATGTACGTGGCGCGCGGCAGAAACCGGAGGAGCAACTCGCATCTCTTTTCGAACAAAAGACCTCCCGTTCCGCCTTCGCGTGGATCCCGCGCAGTGATGATAAGGGGCGCGCGAAGTCGAGAAATTCCTTTCTCGAGGCGATTGGTGATCGGAAAAAGAGAATCGAGACGAAGCTCGAAAAGATCCGGAAGTTGTTTCAGTGCAATCGCTGCGTTCAGATCAGCGGGCGAAGCTACGACGGCCACGATTTGCGGTTCACTTGCTTTGACCCGTTTTCGCGTTGTCATATACTTGTTACTTCGGGAATCAGCGAGGAGCGATTAACTGCTCCTATGTAGCATGCTCGCGCGACGACAGGAATTAAACACGCAGCTGCAAGTCGTAATTGATGGCTTTCTGCTAGCCTTTTCCCTTTGGGTGGCCTGGGTCCTCCGCTATTACAGCACTTTCTGGTTCGAGCTCAAAGATACGGTCGATCCGTTTCATAATTATCACTGGCTCTTCATCGTGATCATGCCGTTCGGACCGATCCTGCTCGACCTCCAGGGTTTTTATCAATCGCCGCTGAACAAAACGATGTGGCGATCGCTCATGCAGATTGTGCGGGCGATGATCGGGCTCAGCATCATCGTTAGCGCGTGCGTGATTTTTCTTCGGTTTCCTCTGGCAAACCGAAGTATGCCGCTGCTCTTCATTCTGATTGGCACGCTGGCGCTTTTGATTAAGGAGCGTTTGATCGCTGCGCGATTGCGGCGCCGCGCAGTGCGCGGCGTGCAGCGCGAGCCGGTGCTGCTTGCCGGTTTGCCGCAGGACCTGGCGGCGCTCGAACGCAGTTTCACTCCGGAACAACGATTACTCATTGAGGTTGTCGGGCGGATCGACATCGATCAGCAGCCGATCTCCGATTTGGTTGAAGCGATGCACCGGCACGCAGTCTCCCGCGTGGTTTTTGCCGCCGGCCACAGCCGATTGAATCGCGTCGAGGAGGCGATCAGCGCCTGCGAAGTCGAAGGCGTGCCGGCCTGGCTGGTCGCGGATTTTATCCAGACGTCGATCGCGAAACCGGATTTCGACGCGTTTGCTGGCCGGCCGATGCTCGTTTTTCGCTCAACGCCTGAAGTCTCATGGGCGCTTTGGATCAAGAGGGGAATAGATTTCGTCGGCGCCCTGGTTGCTTTGACAATTTTCGCGATTCCAATGGCGATCGTCGCGCTGATGATCCGGCTAACGTCGCACGGGCCGGTGATTTTTCGCCAACGCCGGGCGGGCCGTTTCGGCAAACCATTCGTCATGTACAAATTTCGCTCGATGACCGACGATGCCGAAATGCGGCGCGCCGAATTGGAACCGTTCAATCAAATGAGCGGTCCGGTGTTCAAGGTGGAGGCGGACCCGCGGATCACGCCGCTCGGTCGCTGGCTGCGCCGGACGAGCTTCGACGAATTGCCGCAACTTTGGAACGTGCTCGCCGGCGACATGAGTTTGGTTGGGCCCCGGCCGTTGCCGCTTTACGAAGTGGAAAAATTCGAGAACACCGCGCAACGGCGACGCTTGAGCGTGAAGCCCGGGCTGACCTGTCTCTGGCAGATCAGCGGGCGCAATCAGGTGCGCGATTTCCAGGACTGGGTGCGACTCGATCTCGATTATATCGATCGATGGTCGCTGGCTTTGGATTTTAAGATCCTGATCCGAACGATTCCAGCCGTGATTCTCGGCTTCGGAGCGAAGTAACGGGTACTATATATAGAGCGGTTAATCCTGCGGCGCGTAGCGCGTCAGCATTCGCTCGACGTACTTGGCCAGAATATCGAACTCGATATTCACAATGTCGCTGGCCTGCAGGACGTCGATGTTAGTATGCCGTTTGGTGTGGGGAATTATCCATACCGCAAAGCTTTTCGGGAGGAGCTCGGCGATTGTCAGACTGATGCCATTGATCGCGATGGAACCCTTGTAAGCGGCGTAATGCGCAAAATCGGGCGGCAGATCGACTTCAAGTCGGTAGTCGATTCCGCTTCGCTCAAACGAAATTACCTTCGAGCCGCAGTCGACGTGGCCCTGGACGAAGTGCCCGCCCAACGGCGCGCCGGCGACAAGCGCGCGTTCGAGATTCACCAGACTCTCACGCCGAAGTTGTTTCAGATTCGTGCGCTCGAGCGTCTCCTCGAGCAGATCGAATGTCAGCTGATCCTCCCGTTGCGCGCTCACCGTCAGGCAACAACCATTCACGGCAACACTGTCGCCAACTGCGGTCTCGGTGGCGAGCCGGGGCGCCGCGACTTGAAGTTGAGTGCCGCGATCGGTCATCCGGATCCAAAGCACTTTGGCGACTTCCTGGATCAATCCGGTAAACATGGCCGCGATTTTAGCGCGTCAGGCGCGAGCAGCCAACTCCAGACCGCGCAAATCGAACTTGTTTGCGTGGGCGTCGGCTGGGTCTTAATTCCCACGCAACTGTGGGCGCTAGATTAATTTCGAAAATCGCGGTCTGCGCCGTCTTGATCGGGATCACGTGGACTGTCTTCGGTCAGACCCTGCGATACGGGTTTGTTAATTACGACGATCCCGGTTACGTCAGCGAGAACCGTCAAATTCAGGCGGGACTGAGCTGGAAAAATGTTGTCTGGGCCTTTACTCACGTTCACTCCCACAACTGGCATCCGCTTACAACCATGTCGCACATGCTCGATTATCAGTTTTTTGGTCTGAAACCGGGCGCTCATCATTTCGTTAACGTTTCGTTGCACACTGCGAGCGCGCTCCTTCTTTTTTTCCTGCTCGAACAATTGACGGGGGCGTTTTGGCGCAGCGCTTTCGTCGCAGCGCTCTTCGCGATTCATCCGCTCCATGTCGAATCGGTCGCGTGGATCGCGGAACGCAAAGACGTGCTGAGCGGTTTCCTTTTCATACTAACGCTCCAGGCCTACGTCCACTACGCGAGAAAGCCGAACGTTGAGCGCTATGCAACGATGTCGATTCTGTTTGTGTGTGGCCTGCTGTCGAAGCCGATGTTGGTCACTCTGCCGGCCATTCTCTTGTTACTGGATTATTGGCCTCTAAACAGAAGTCGGAGGTCAGAGGCCGGAAGTCAGAAAGAGTTCACGCCGGCAAGGCTGGTCCTGGAAAAAATTCCGTTGCTTGTGCTCGCCATCGGTTCGGCAATTGCGACGCTGATCGCGCAGCGCGGCGGAATCCTGGAGACTGCCTATTTGCCGTTCACGTGGCGAATTGCTAATGCGGCTTCTGCTTATCTCTTCTACATCTGGCAAATGTTTTGGCCGATAAATCTGGCGGCGATTTATCCACACCCCGGGCGACTGCCACTTTGGGAAACAGCTGGCGCGAGCGCGCTGCTGGTTGTGGTGACGGCGCTCGCGATTTTTCTGCGCAAACAGCGGCCATATCTCATCACTGGATGGTTGTGGTACTTGATCATGTTGTTGCCGGTCATCGGATTGGTTCAGGTCGGCAGCCAGGCCCACGCCGATCGTTACACTTACTTGTCGCAGATCGGGCTCTACATTGCGATTGTTTGGAGCGTTGTCGACCTTGTCCGGTCATTTCGCTATCGGCGCGAGATTTTTGCAGCCTGCGCGCCGATTATCATTGCCATCCTTGGATGGCGCGCCTGGATTCAAACCAGTTATTGGCACGACACGGAGCGACTGTGGAACCGGACGATTGCCGTTACCGGTCAAAACGATTTTGCCCGATTCGCGCTCGGCGAATACCTGCTCAAGGTCCACCGACTGAATGATGCGATTGCGCAGTTTGAAATTGTGCTCACCGATCATCCAAACGATCCGGACGCGAATTTCCAGATGGGCTACGCCTTGATGGAAAAAGACGACCGTGCGGGAGCGATCGACCATTTTGAAAGAACGCTGAAGGCGAAGCCGGAAAATCCGGATGCAGAGACCAACCTCGGCAACGTGCTGCTCGAGGCGGACCAAGTGGAGGAGGCGGTCGAACATTATCGAATCGTGGTTCACCGCGAACCATCGAGCGCCCTCGGCCATTACAACCTCGCCGTCGGTCTTCATCGCCTGGGGCGACTACCCGAAGCGATCGCTCAATACAGAGAGGCGCTCGCGCTCGATCCAAAGTATCCGGATGCCGCGGAGTTCTTGCAGCAAGCGCTGTCGCAGAGCGGTCAGATGGAATCCAAACCGGACTCCGACCAGCGCTAACATTGTGAATTCCGAATCGTGAGCATCAAAGAATCCTGGCGGATGCAATTAGCCATCGCCGCGTTCCTGTTTGCCATCACGTGGGCGGTGTTCGGGCAGACGTTGACTCATCAGTTCATCAACTACGACGATCCGCTCTACGTTTACGACAACCCGCATGTGCGCGCGGGACTGAGCTGGCCCGGAATCGCGTGGGCGTTCACGCACGTGCATTCCCAAAATTGGCATCCGCTCACCACGATTTCGCACATGCTCGATTGCCAGCTCTTTGGCTTGAACCCTGAAGCGCATCATTTGGTCAACGTGTTCTGGCACAGCGCCGCGGCGGTGCTGCTATTCATTTTGCTCGCACAGATGACGAACAGCATTTGGGCCAGCGCGTTCGCTGCCGCGGTTTTCGCGATTCACCCGTTGCGGGTGGAATCGGTGGCCTGGATTGCGGAACGCAAAGACGTCCTCAGCGGAGCGTTCTTCATGCTGACGCTTCTCGCCTATTTCGGCTGGACTCGAAAGCCCACGCTCGGCCGTTACCTGACGATGTCGATCCTGCTCGCGTTCGGTTTGATCTCGAAGCCGATGCTGGTGACGACGCCGCTGGTTCTGTTGCTCCTCGATTACTGGCCGCTCGGCAGAAATCAGAAGTCAGAGGTCGGAGGTCAGACAATCGGCAAGCTGATCGTCGAGAAGATTCCATTGTTCGCGTTATCGCTCGGTTCTGTTGTCGCAACTTTATGGGCGCAGAATTTTGCGCTCGGTTCGACTGAGTTTCTGCCGCTGAAATGGCGGATTACAAACGCGGTGTTTAGTTGTTTCGAATACGTCCGGCAAATGTTTTGGCCGGTGGATTTGATTCCGTTTTATGTTCATCCCGAAAACCGGCTGGAAACCTGGCGGCTTGCCATGGCGATCGTTTTCCTGACTGCGGTGACGGGGATCGCATTTATCCGCCGGCGGCAAAATCCTTACCTGATCGTCGGATGGCTTTGGTATCTGGTGATGCTGGTTCCGGTGATCGGAATTGTGCAGGTTGGCTTACAAGGTCACGCAGACCGCTACACTTATCTTCCGCAAATAGGGCTCTACATCGCGCTGGTTTGGTTGGTTTGCGATGCGACGAAATCATTTCGCGCACAGAAGGCCATTTTGAGCAGCGTTGCAGTGATCGTCGTTGGGACGCTGTCGATCCTGTCAGCGAAACAAACAATGTACTGGCGCGACACGGAAACCTTGTGGCGGCACACCCTTGCCGTGACTCCGGACAGCGACGTAGCAGAAACCGGCTTGGGCGGAATCCTGTCTGTTCGCGGCCAAATCGACGACGCGATCGATCATTATGAGCACGCGCTGCGTTTGCGCGACGGCAATGTGGCGGCGCATTTTGGTTTGGCGCGTGCGTTGGCGGCGAAACAGAAAACCGATGCGGCAATTTTTCATCTCCAGAAGGCGCTGGCCATTCAACCCGATTATATCGCAGCTAGCAACGATCTTGGGGTGCTGTTGGCCAGCAAAGGGGAAATCAAGGAAGCAATTTCAGCGTGGCGGCAAACGTTAGCGTTCGATCCGGACAATGCAGACGCTGAAAACAACATCGCGTGGGTGCGCTCGACCGCGGCTGACACAGACTTGCGTGATGGCAACGAGGCGCTCGATCTGGCGCAGCGCGCGATCCGAAGCGGAGGCGAGAACCCGATCGCGCTGCGGACTCTGGCGGCGGCGCAAGCGGAGAATGGTCGGTTCAAGGAAGCGATTGCAACCGGTCAACGCGGCGAAGAATTGGCGCAAGAGAGGGGGGACCAGGCGATGGCCGAAAGCTTGCGTTGGTGCGTTGAATCGTTCCAGCGCGGCGAACCGTTGCGCGGGACCCAGGTCGCGCACTGAAATGCCGCCGACAACCCGGCCGTTTTCGGTTACTCGGGCTTGACCCTGAAAGCCCCTGCTTCGGGGGGCTGAAAATTCTTTAATTTTTTTCTAGGCAGCCGCCGGGAAATCCGATAGAACCGCCGGAAAACGGGAACGGTCCAGACAATGGGCTCGTTTCGCCCGTTCAAAAAAATTTCAAAAAACTGAAAAAAAACCTTGTCAGGTCGCAGACTTTTCAATAATCCCGAGCGCA
>Ga0210405_10000197_pt1 | contig 86702 bp, 78 predicted proteins | sample IncBWH11MmetaG_FD_155492 | JGI IMG/M metagenome (GOLD analysis project Ga0210405, IMG submission 155492) | Forest soil microbial communities from Barre Woods Harvard Forest LTER site, Petersham, Massachusetts, United States - Inc-BW-H-11-M | ecosystem: Environmental > Terrestrial > Soil >... | reverse complement strand
GGTCGGCGGCAGCGTCGGGATCCATTTCCTCGACGATGTCGGCGGCGCGTTCAGAGTCGAGGGATTCGACGACGGACTTCTGGACACGGGGCTCGAGTTCTTCGAGAGTTTCGGCGGCGACATCTTCGTCGAGGGTGCGGAAGACGGCTTCGCGCTCGTTGGGGGCAAGGTCTTCGACGATGTCGGCGATGTCGGCGGGATGGAGGGTGGCCAGACCATCGTGAGAGATTTTTAGTTTGATGCGGCGGGCGGGATCGGTTTCGATCAAGTCGACAAAACTCCAGGGAATCGTGCGAGGAGGAATTTTTTCGACTAGCACGTGGAGAGCTGCGCGAGGCGCGAGGCCGCGGAGGAGGCGGCGAACGGCGCCACGGACCCCGATGTCGACAGACTGGATGCGCAGGACGGCGTGCGAGACGCCGGCTTCGGTTGTGGCGTCGACTTCAAGGTCGACGTCGTTGACGCGGACGACTTTGCGTCCGTGAACGTCGATGACCTGCTGGTCGAGTAGATCGCGTTCGAGCAGGAACAATCCCTCGGCGCCGTTGGCGGCTGGCCAGTCGGCTGGATTGGTGGAGGTGTGAATGTTGGCGTCGATGGTGGTGACGGCAGAGAAGGGAAGGACGCGGTTGCCGGATTTTGTTTTGACGATGAACGAGGCGATGCGGTCGCGGTCTTCCTGAGGGGCGAGAGTGACTTCGCGCACGCGTCCGGTTGCCGCGCCGGACGGGTCGTAGACCGTGGCGCCGAGAAGCTCGGAAAGAGGCAGCGTAGTCATCCCGGGGTAGAGAATAGCGGAATTTTGTGGGGGAGAGAAATGAAATTGTGGGTGTGGGAAGAAAAACGACGGCCCTTGCCACGGGTTTGCCCGGATTCACACGGAAAGACCCAAACCTTAACCACAGAGGGCACAGGGGATCAGAGGGGATTCAGTTCGCGAAACCGACCCCCTTTCGGGCTATTTCAATTTCACAAAGAGCAAGACGAAGATCGCCCATATTCCAACTGTGACGGGAAACTGCACTACGGCTGCATCGCGCATAGTGCCTCCTCTGGGCAGCGCATACGTAAGCAGCATCATTGCCAGAGCGGTTAGCACGCCCAGGGCCAGCTTGCTTTTCCAGTTCATCGTGTGACCTCCATTTTTTCTTTGTCCGACTCGCCTTCGCGCAGCGCTGGGAGTATACGCCCCAGGGCGCGGCTGAACAAGCGGCTGCTGGTGGTGAGCGCAGCACGCGTCTTAGGGCAGGAGAACTGCGCGCATTCGATCCTCGTATAATCAGGCTGGCATGCGGCTGATCTTGGACATCTTCGGGCAGACGTTGCGGACGTTGTGGGGGCACAAGCTGCGGTCATTTCTGACCATGTTTGGAATTGCCTGGGGAGTGTTTTCGCTGCTGCTGCTGGTAGGGCTGGGGGAGGGATTCCGGTCAGGGAACAAGAAAGAGTTCGATCAGCTCGGCGACAACATCATGTTCATCTGGTCGGGACGGGCTCCGGCGATGCAGGGGAGTTTTACAGCGCTGCGGCAGTACTACCTGACCTACCGTGATTATCTGGATATTGTGCGCGAGTGCAGGAGCGTGGGGAAGGTGGCGCCGGTGATCCGGCGCAACGATATCCGGGCTGTGAGCGATTTTTTTCAGGCCAGCGGACAGATGTTTGGAGTGCCGGCGATGTTCAACCAGATCCGGAACCTTCCCATCAACGAAGGGCGTTGGCTGAATGACATGGACGATGCGCAGAAGCGCGCGGTGATCGTGCTGGGCGATGAGGCGCGGCGGACGTTGTTTCCGGGACGGCCGTCGGTGGGGAGCACGATCCTGTTGAATGGGGTGCAGTTTGAAGTGATCGGGACCCTGCAACGGATTGGGCACGGCGACAACAACACCCAAAATCTGCAATGCTTTGTGCCGTTCAGCACCATGCGTGAGTATTTTCGTCCGATGAACGTGGGGCAGGCTCCGGACGTGATCTCGATGATGAACTACCAGCCGAGGACGCGGGCGCTGCATGAGACGGCGCGGCAGGAAGTGCACCGGGTGATTGCGCGGAATCACGGGTTCGATCCGGACAATCCGGATTCGTTCGATGAGTGGGATACGGTGAAGACGGTGGACCAGGTCGGAAAACTTTTCGACGCGATGAACACCTTTCTTGGCAGCGTGGGTTTGGTGACGCTGGCGCTGGGCGCGATTGGGATCATCAACATTATGCTGGTGGCAGTGGCGGACCGGACTCCGGAGATTGGCTTGCGGAAGGCGCTGGGAGCGACGCATGCGAGCATCATGTTCCAGTTTTTTGTGGAGGGCGCGTTTCTCACGCTGCTGAGCGGAGGGATTGGAATTGCGGCCGCGGCGGCAGTGATGTCAGCGTTGTCGGGAGTTTCGCTGGGCGAGGGATTTGATCCTCCGAAGCTGGTGGCACGAACAGCTCTGCTGGCGGTGGGATCGCTGGCTGCGGCAGGGGTGGCGGCGGGATTGTATCCGGCGCGGCGGGCGGCGATGCTGCAGCCGGTGGAGGCGCTGCGGAAGGAGTAAGAGCAGTGCAGTTGCCAGTTAAGAACCACTTGCCACGGATTCACACGGATAGAAACAAGATCTTCACCACGGAGGGCACGGGGGATCACAGGGTAGATCGAAATGTGAGGGTTTCGCTAGGAGCTAGAAGCTGACTTATGCATCGGGATTTGTTACAACAGGCGTTTTCGGCGATGCGGCATGACTTGCGCAAGACCTTGCTGACCATGGCGGGGATGGCGTGGGGCATTGCGACTGTGGTGTTGCTGCTGGCTTACGGGAACGGATTCGCGGGGGCGATCGAGAATATTTTTCAGAGCTTTGGGGCGACGGCGGTGGGGATTTTTCCGGGACGGACGTCGCAGCAGGCAGGAGGAAATAAGGCGGGAGTGCAGGTACGGTTCACGAATGACGACCTGGAACTGCTGCGCAACAACGTGCCGCTGTGCAAGCATGTGGCGCGCATGTCGCGGAAGGATTCCACGGTGCAGAACGCCAATCGCTCCTTCACGATGCCAGCACTGGGACTGGATCCGGCGGCTGGCGACATCTGGGCCCTGGAGATGGACCAGGGGCGGTTCATCGACGATGCGGATAATGAGCGGCACGCGCTGGTGGCGACGATTGGTTCGGAGGCGAAGGATAAATTGTTTTCGGGGATGCCGGCGGTGGGGGAGGACATCCGGGTGAATGGAGTGGAGTTTCAAGTGGTGGGAGTGGTGAAGCCGCGCATGCAGGAAGGCGACGACGACGATAACCGGACGATCTATATTCCTTACAACTCGATGGACGTGGTGAAGGACAATCACTATCTGGATGGAATCTGGATGGATTCGCAGGGCCTGGATCACGACAAGCTGGACCGGACAATTCGCGAAACGCTGGCGGCGGCCCATGGTTTCAGGAGCACGGATCAGCGGGCAGTGTTTGTGTTCGATGCGCAGAAACAATTGAGGCAGTTCGATATCATCTCGCTGGCGCTGAAGTTGTTGCTGGCCATCATTGGGACGGTGACGCTGGGGATTGGCGGCGTGGGGCTGATGAACATCATGCTGGTGTCGGTGACGCAGCGGACACGAGAGATTGGAGTGGAGAAGGCGCTGGGAGCCCGGCGAAGAGACATTCTGTTTCAGTTTCTGGCCGAAGCGATGGTGATTACGGCGGTGGGAGGGGTGCTGGGGATTTTGCTGTCATACGTGGTGTCGGTGTCCGTGGGGCGGCTGACGTTTTACAGCGCGATGGCCAAACATGCGGAGGCGGGGGACATCCGGCTGATCGTGTCGCCGATGATTCTGCTGGTATCAACAGGGATCTTGGCGGTGGTGGGCGTGGTGAGCGGGATGGTGCCGGCGATGCGGGCGTCGAGGCTGGATCCGATTGAGGCGCTGCGTTACGAGTAGGAGCAGTGGCCAGTGGTCAGTGATCAGTGGCCAGTTTAGGAAACATCTTCGCCGCTGATTTGTTGAGAGGACGACAAAAACCTTTACCACAGGGGACACAGAGGAACACAGGATAAACCGGAGTGATGACATCATCCGATGACATTTTGAGTTTGGCTCCGCCTAAGGCGGATGCGCGCGCGGCTTATGGCAGCGATGCCAATCAGTTTGTAGATTTGCGGATGCCGAAAGGGAAAGGGCCTTACGGGCTTGCCATCGTTATTCATGGAGGGTTCTGGCGGGCGAAGTACGATCTGGGATATGCGGGGCATTTGTGCGCGGCGTTGACGGCGAAGGGGATTGCGACCGCGAATCTGGAGTACCGGCGGGTCGGGAATGCGGGCGGTGGATGGCCGGGGACGTTTGCGGATGTGCGGACGGCGTATCAGTTTTTGCTACAGAGTGCGCGGCAGTATCAGCTTGACGCGCGGCGCGTGGTGGTGATCGGGCACTCGGCTGGAGGTCAGCTCGGGATTTGTCTGGCGGCGCATGAATCCGGCGTGAATGCCGTGGTTTCACTGGCGGGCGTGCTGGATTTGCAGCGGGCGTACGCGCTCCATTTGAGCAACGACGCGGTGGTGGAGTTTCTGGGCGGGACTCCGGCGGAGGTTGGGGATCACTATAAGGAAGCAGATCCGATGAAACTGACGGTTGCGGCGCGGCAGTGGCTGGTGCATGGAGCAGAGGATGATGTGGTGCCGCCGGCGTTCAGTCGCGATTATGCTGGCGCGAAGCGGAAGATGAAAGAAGACGCGCGGCTGGTGGAGATCGCTCGGGCGGGGCATTTTGAGGTGGTCGATCCGCGGGCTGGGGCCTGGAAGGATGTGGAGAGAGTGGTGATGGAGGCGGCGGGGTGAAGAGATCTCTATCAACGGTGAAGAGTCGGGCGCGCTGTTTGGAAGCACGGCTCACCCTGTAGCCCTTGGCTCTCGGCGAATCGTTCGCACTAGCAGACCCATAAGCCCCCGGGCAGCACGAGGGCTGCACCCACTCCAATCGCATCCAAAATATACGAACATAGGGTGCCGAAAGCTACGTACTTCCACATGCGCGCCCGGGCTTGCAGACCACGGTCGAAGAACAGCCAGATCAATAGAGACCATTCCCCGATGCGAATTGGCAAAAGGAAGACGTAGTAGAGGACGCCACTGTAGCTATCTGCAACGAACTTACTGAGGACGAAAATCCAGAGGCTCCCATAGAGAAGACCGGCGGCAATCCCGATCCCGGTGCGTGTCAGTCCCGCGCTCCAGACATTGGGCTTACTTGACCCGCGTAGCCCATATCCGTTCTTCAAGACGACGGATGCGGCTGTGTAGCCGGCGGCTTTCACGGCCGCGAAGTAAACAAATCCCATTGGTCCAGGGCCTGCTGGCATGCGATCCCTCCTTTCTGTTTCTACTTCCGATCTTCGATCACTTGTGCGCGAGCGCGTATCGCCGTGTCTGTCTCCATGGCTTGTCGACGCACGTCGTTTGAAATATCCGGGAGGTCGCGTTCGTAGGGACCGATGGCGGGGATGTCGCCGGGCTGTCCGATGAGATAGAGGGCGCGCAGGGCTTCCCATACCTGATCGTTGGCGGGATCAATCACTGCGACTTCTGCGCCTGCTGCCAAGTTTGCGCCAGCGCCGGCTACAGAGCGGATTCTCCCGGGAATTGGGGAGCGAATTTCTGCAATCTGCTCGTGACCGTATTGCAGCTTGGCAATCAGGCCGCCCAGGTGGATGGCGGTGCCGGGGCGGTCGGAATCGATGATGCAGCCGGATTGTGGGGAGGTAATTTGCGCGGGCTGCAATAGGGCGAGAATCTGCGAACGGCCGGTGGCGTCGCCGAAGCGGACCAGCGAAAGCGCGGCGTTGCCGCGGACCATTTGCGACGGGTCGTTCAGCATCTTCAGCAGCGTTTCGTGAAAGCCTGCGCCGGACGTGTCCTGGCCCATGACCCAGGCGTCGGTGTTGCGAACCTCTTCGACGGAATTGGCGGCGAGGCGAACCAGATCGGGATACCACTGTTTCGAAGTACCGTCGCGGCGCGTGATCCGTTCGCCCACCTGTACGAGAGCTTGCTGGATGTGGCGCGGCTTTTTCGTGTCGTGCAGGTACTCGGTCAGCTGCTGGTCGGAAAGCTTGCGGCCAAACCAAGTGTTCCACCAGAACAGGAACGGCATCAGGCAGATCAGCCACGCGGTGAGGAAGAAGAGAAGTTTTTGGGTGCGGGACATGCCGTGCTTTGGCCGCGGTTGCAAAACGGCACATCCGTCCGGAGTGGTTGGAGAATCAGCAAACGGGGACGCGGTAGATTCAGATGGTGTAGACATGCAATCCGATAGTGAGTTCAGTCTATTACATCGGCGTCTAGAACGCGCTCCTGCTCGAGATAATGCGACACGGCGTATTGGGCCAGGAGCGGCGTCAGGAGCGTAATTTCGGCGCCGATCCATTCGCCCTTGGCGTGTGGAGCGTCGGGGGCGTGGTTGCAGCGGCCGCCGCTGCCGAACTGGGGGCCGAAGTCGGCGCTCTGGATCTGATCGAACTGCTTGATCTCGCGCCAGGCTTCGTCGGCTATCGTCCCGGCTACGTCGATTTTTAGTCTCACGACCGACATAAAATCAAAACCTCTAACACAGAAGGCAGAGGGGAACACAGGGTAAATTTCTATCTATCCCGTGCTTTGTTTCATATTGGACCCTAGCTGTGCGGGAACCATTGGTAGAGCATGAAGTATACGATTACGCCGGTTACGCTGACGTACATCCACAGCGGGAAAGTCCAGCGCGCGATGATGCGATGACGATCATAGCGGGCGCGCAATCCGCGGCTCAACGTGATGATCACCATGGGGACGATCACGATGGCTAGGGTGACGTGCGGAATCAGGATCGCGAAATACACCGTACGCCATAGACCCTGGCCGAGAAAAAGAATGTTGCCGGCACGAAAATGGAAATAAAGGTAGCAGGATAGAAACAGCGCGGAGGCGATTACGGCAGCGATCATGCAGGCACGATGAGCGGCCATGCGTCCGCGCGCGATCATGTAGCGGCCGGTAACGAGAAGTACCGCGCTGGTTCCGTTCAAGCTTGCATTAAGGGCAGGGAAGAAAGCGTATTGTTCGGCGATCATGCAGCGGGCCTCGTGGTTCGGCGGTTGGCCATCAGGAATGCTAGCCCAAACATGGCCAGCGAAAACAGAAGCAATGTCGCCATCGAATGAGCCAGGTCGAACGAGGTTTCCATCCCAGGATAAAGCAGGTCGCGCAAGGCTTCGACGCCGTAGGTGAGCGGGTTCATGTACATCAGGGCGCGAATCCATCCCGAGGCGCCCGACAGCCGGAACAGCGCGCCTGACAGAAGCCATAGAGGGATCAGAAACAGATTGATGATGCCGTGGAAGGCCGATGTTGAATCCATGGGCCACGCGATGGCGAAGCCCAGCGCGGTCAGGGCGAACGAAACCAGAAAGACCACCACAGCCACTAACAATACTTGCAGTGGGTTGAGATGCACGCCGGCGAAGGGCGCGAAGATGAGGAAGATCATCCCCTGAATTGCCGCGAGCATGGTTCCACCCAGAACTTTTCCCAGCACGATTGCCGAGCGTGGTACCGGGGCCACCATCACGGAGAGCAGAAATCCCTCTTTGCGGTCTTCGATGAGAGACATCATGGCGAAAATAGAGGTGAAGAGGACGATCAGGGTCAGAGTGCCGGGATAGAAGTAATCCAGATAGTGCTGTTGGCTCGCCCCACCTGCGGAGCGGAAGGAATTGCCAAATCCCGAGCCAAGTACAACCCAGAACACGAGCGGGGAAGCGAGCACGCCGACCACGCGCGACTTCTGCCGGTAGAAGCGCACGATCTCGCGCCACCACAGCGTGAAGGCGGGCAGCAACACGCCTGCCGAAGCAGGGGCGATCGGTCTCGACAGGGCGGCGGTTTGAGTGGCCACGAAGTTCAACTCGCTTTCGCCGCTGGAGGTTTGGTTGCAGGCACCGCGGATTCCTTCTTGCCGGGCATTTTCTTGCCGATCATGCCCAGGTCGCGCATTTCCCAGTAGGCGTTCAACATAAAAATTCCTGAAAGTGTGAGCAGGATCAGGCTCATGAACAGGCCGTCAACGGTGGTGATCATGCCGTTCATCAGCGTCCAAACGACTCCCAGCAAGGGGAGGATGCCGAGCACGAGAGAAAGAGCAAGCATCATAGAAAGCATTTTACCTCCTGTGATCTTCTGAACCTCGGTTCACATCTTCACTGCCGTAATTTGCTTCGCTCCAGAATTTATGTCCGGTGCGGCGAATGAAAACGTCTTCGAGCGCAGGCTTGCTCACCGAAATCGCCTCAATCTCTCCGGGGAAAGCCTCGACGACTTCGGTGACGAAGCGGTGTGCGCCCTCGCGCTCCATGCGTACTTGATTTTCCAGGACCGTGGTCTCCACGTGAAAGCGGGCACGAATGCGCTCGGCGAGCACCCCGGCATCATGGGCGGCATCGAGCCAAATCACATCGCCGCCGATTTCGCTTTTCAATTCCGCGGGCGTGCCCAGTGCCACCAGATTGCCTTCATTCATGATGGCCAGGCGGTCACAGCGCTCGGCTTCCTCCATGAGATGCGTGGTGACGAGCACGGAAACATGCTCCTCGTCGCGCAACGTCGCCAGGTATTGCCAAAGATCGCGCCGCGCACCGGGATCGAGTCCGGTGGTGGGTTCGTCCAGCAAGAGCACGCCGGGATGATGCAACAATCCTTTGGCCAGTTCGATGCGGCGTTGCATTCCGCCGGAGAAAGTTTCGACGAGTTCTCTGGAGCGATCCGCGAGGCCGACGCGCGAAAGAATTTCCTGTATGCGCTGTTTGAGCGCAGCCCCGCGAAGACCGTAAAGATGTCCTTGATGCCAAAGGTTTTCGTAGGCGGTGAGCTTCAGGTCGATGCTCTGGGCCTGAAAGACGACGCCGATTTGCCGCCGCAATCGAGCCGGCTCTTGCGTTGCGTCGTATCCCATGATGGTGGCGCGGCCGGCTGTCGGGAGCATCAAGGTGGAAAGAATCCGGAAGAGGGTGGTCTTGCCGCTGCCGTTGGGGCCGAGCAGGCCGAACAATTCCGCCGGGCGTACGTCGAACGAAACGCCGTTCAGAGCCGTGCGGTCGCCGTAGCGATGCACCAAGTGCTCTACGGAAATAACGGGCTTGGCGGAGGAATACGTCTCTTCCGGGGCGGCGTCAGCGATGGCGGAAACTTTCGAGACCAAAGGGTACCTGAAAAACGTTCAATACCAGTTTACGGCATGTCGAACAATATCGGGGAGACAGTTAGGCGGCGGAAGCATCCCGTTGTGGATGGGGAACGCGCTCCGCAAAGGCCGCCGGAACGTGCCGCCATACCTGAATTGCCAGAACCACCGTCGTCGCCAGCAGCAGCGCTCCCACGGCAACGTGTGCCACTGTAGCCGCTACCATGGGAAGCTCGGGTTGCGCCGCGCTTCGGCCCCAGGCCACGCGAGTCAAGAATGCTGTGAAACCCAGGCAGAGCTGCATGATCAGGAGCGACAGCATCACGATTGCCGGGCGCCGCACTGCCTCAATGTTCGAATACACCGAGATCGCCCGGATTGCGGTCCAGGCCAGCACGACCGACACAATCACCGCATGCAACACGTGCGGCCACCAACTCATGCCGTGATGGCGGAACATCCCGCCAAGAATGAGCTGGACGTAGAGCACGAAGATCGAGAGCAAGGTCAGCGTGAATAGACTCGGGCGACGGGAGTCGAACTCCACGTGCGGTTGTTCCTTTTCCGGTTGATCTCTGACCCAATTGCGTCCGGTGAAGAGGGCGATGGCTACGGCGATGCAGAAAAATGTTTGCGCCACCGTGGCGTGCGCGGTAGAAAGCCATGGAGGCTGGAAGAACAGGACCGTCAGTCCCCCCAGGGTGGCTTGGGCGATAACCGTGCAGACAGCGCCCATGGCCAGCCAGCGCAACCAGCGCCGGCGCTCGACCAGAAGAGTCCAGACCGCGATTGAGAGGGTAAGGAAAATTAGAGATCCTGCCACCATGCGGTGGCTCCATTCATAGCGTACGCCGCCCACGAAGTGCGGGACCTTTACCAAGTAGCCGAACGAAGTTGGCCAGTCGGGAACGGAAAGGCCGGCGTCGTTGCTGGTGACTAATGCGCCGGCAGTGATCACGACCAGCGTCGCGCACGCCGTAAACACGGCGAATGCGTGGTGGGCGCGGTTGTAGGTGGCCGGGATGGAAGTCAGAATGTTTCCCTTGGGAACGGGGATGAGAGTGTCCCCGCTTTCGAGCGCGGCGGGGTGCGGCGGTCGGCCCAGCCCGCTACGCAAACAGGTAATTTTATCAGATGGCGCGGTTCCACTTATCGACCTCTAGGCCACATCGATCACAGGTGTAGCCACCCCATAGTGCTTGTCGAAGGCTGCGAGGGGTCCGAATTTGTCCGTGCATTCTATGGCAGCCGGGACATTCAATCGGGCTGCTGAGGTTAATGCCCCACCGCGTCTTGAAAATCGTGCCGTGGACGACCAGAAGAATGCCCGCTCCTAATGTTCCACCGATGATCAATAGCTCCATCATGCGGGCAGAATTCCCTGCAGCGAGTTTCAAAACCCTCGATCGTCCCCGGCAATTTCGCAGCCTGCTTAGTCGCCTGCTGCCTTGAAGCTCTGGTCAACGGTCTTGGTGTCTTTCGCGGCGACCGTGACCTTCTGGGTCTGCTCGCCCAGTTTTTCATGGACGAAAGCGATGGTGTAGTCGCCCGGGGGCAGGCCCTTGATTTCATATTTCCCGCTCTTATCGGTAACCGCGTAGAACGGGCTCTTCACCACGTTGACGTACATCTTCATCCACGGGTGCTGGTTGCACTTTACCGGGAGCATGATTTCTTCGCGGGCGAAGTTCTTCTCCAGCGGAGCGGCGGCCGGGGGCTGCGACTCGTTCCACTCGCGGTTGTCTTTCGGCGTGGGATGGATGTTGTGCGTGGTCTGATCGTCGTTCTTGATCTGCACGGTCTGGCCCGCCATCACGCCCAGCACGTGGGGATGATATTTGCAGCCGCTCTGGTCGAGGACGACCGGGTCTTTGGGAACGTCGAAGGTGCGGCTGCCGAGTCCGTCTTTTACGTATACGAACACGTTGGCGAGGTCGCCGCCCGTCACTACCACGGTCTCGGCTTCGTTCGCGCCTTTGCAGGCGGGATCCTGGCTCATGTCAATCTTCGCCGACTTGGGTGCTGTGCCATCGAACTTGACAGTGCCGCTAACCGTGGCTGCGGTTGCGGGATCGATAGGAGCGGCTGCGGGAGCGGGCGCCGCTGACTGAGACATGGTGCTGGCCGGCTGTTCCTCTTTCTTGTTGCAAGCCGTTGTCACCAGCAAAGCGCTCAACGCGAGCGTGCTTACGAAAATCATTCTCCAATTTCTCTTATTCATGATGTCCTTCTTTCCGTAGTAGTTGAGAACCACACAAATTTCGTATTCGCCGAACCCGCCATTTTACCGCGAACCTCCGCTGACTGCTTGATGCGATTCCGCAGCGGCTTGCCTGCGATTGCTCTTCGGTTGTACCGCTGCTTTCGCCCGCGGCATGGACGACGCTACTTTGCGCTGTTCTTCCGGCGTCAACTGGAAGATGTAGTCGGTCAGCAACTTGCGATGATCTCCCTCGTAGCCCTGGAACGAGGGCGGTGTGGGGCCGGCAAATACCCACTGATTATTCTGCTGCTTGAACAATCCTGACGGCATGGACGTGCCGGGGCTGACGGCTTGCGGGTCGGTGATCCAGCGCTCGACCCAATCCGGCTTTAGGCGTTCTTTTGCCAGCAGGAAGTTGGGCGCGGTGGCGATCTTGTCGTGCGCGGGATCGCCGGTGGCGTGGCACTTCAGGCAAGGAGCCGCGGTGCTTGAGAACAAGCTGCGCGCCATGTCCGATTCTTTTGTGGTGAGCACCGGCACCTGCTCCGGAATATAGGGCAGTGGCTGCTGCGACAGTGCCTGGAAGAAGCGCACCAGCTTGCGCAGTTCGTTGTCGGAGAACGAGAACGTTGGCATGCGCACTTTTAAGTACGGACGCACGCCGTTGCGGTTCGTATCTGTCGTGCTCAACGCGGGATTGGACAGGAACTTGCGCAGCCACTCCGGATCGACGCGAGCGCCTTCCGTCAAGAGCTTTGGAGGCAACTGCTCCTGATTATCCTGATACTGCTTCAATCCCATCAAAATCGTTTGCTGGCCGGGGATGAACTGGTGGCAGCCCATGCAGTTGTATTTCTTGATGATCCACCAGCCCTCCTGAATATCGTGGCGGGCGTCGCCGGGCTTGTATTGATAACTCGCGGGCAGGGAAGTCTCTTCGCTCCCCATCAGGAAAGTTGTGAGATCGCGCACCTGATCCTTGGTGAGGTGGAGGTTGGGCATGCGCAGGGCTTCGGTCTCGCCCTTGACCTTGCCCTGATCGTAAATGTTGGGCTCGGCGAGTTTGTGCTCGAAAAATCCTTTGTGGTCGTACCAGGGCTCCGTGGCGGGGCCGTCGGGCAGGCGCGCCAGATCTTCCTTGTCTTTAATCGGCTCGCCATTTTTACCACCGCGCTGGGCGGTCTCGGTGAACAAGGCGAAATCGAGGCGTTCGATGGGTTTGCTGCCTTCGTAAGTTAGTTCGGTGCCGATGCGGCCTTCGTCTTCGAATCCAGCGATTTCATGGCAGCCGGAGCAGCCGAAGTGACGCACCCACTTCTTGCCTTCGGCCTTGAGGTTCCCGTCGTCCATGAATGAAGCATCGGCGTAGGACGACGGCTCCTGCTTTTTCTGCGTCATCAGATATGTCGCAATGTCTTCCGCATCTTCCGGGGCGAGGCGCAGGCTCGGCATCACAGTCATGTTCTGCACTTGCAGTTCGTGGCCGTCGTTGGGGCAACGGCTGTGATCGAGATCGAACTTATACGGAAGGCCCTTCTTGGCGTAATCCTCAGGGCCGATATCCTTCTTCTCGTAGGGGCAGTAGGGACGCGTACGCTCGCGGGCGTTATGAATCCATCGCACGAGGTAATCGTAGTTTGCTTTTTCGCCGACACGCGTCAGATTTGCGGCGAACGTGCCGCCCTGCACTTGGTCGCCTTCGCCGATGGAGTGGCAGGCCATGCATCCGCGGGTCTCAAATAATTCTCTTCCGTGGGTGGCGTTGCCGGGCTTGTGCTTGGGAACGGCATCGCTGAATCCCGATTGCCAGATGTACGCCGAAATTGCCTGAATCTGATGGTCGTTCAGGCGGAAGTTCGGCATCTTCGTTGTGGGGCGGAAGTCCGAAGGCTTTTTCAGCCACACGGGAATCCAGTTCTTGTTCAGCTTGAGACGCACATCTTTCAGGTTCGGACCGACCTTCTTCTGGTCCTGCATCAGGCTGTGGGACTGGTAATCGAGCTGCTGCAAACGTCCGTCCAGCTTGCTGTTCTCTACTCTCAAGTCAACTGCCTGGCCATTCAGGCGGTTGGCTTCTTCGTTCGACTGTGCCGCGTCCGCCTCTTTCATCAAATAAGCGGTCTGCTTCACGTTATCTTTCTTCTGAGTTTCGATCTGCTTGATCTGCTGGCCGATCGAGTTCAGATCTTCCGGCTCTTTGTCGTAACCCTCGTAGCGGTGGCAGCCCATGCAGCCGCGCTGGCGGAACAGGTCTTTGCCGTTGTTGATGGTTTGCCACTGCACGTCGCCGCTGGCGAGGACCATGTCGGCAGCGTGGCAATTCTGACAACCCGCCTGCGAGTTTTCTTTGGGATGGAGCGGCCACAGCCAGTGCTCGTAGTTTCCGTGCGCTTTCTCGACGCTGGTAGTGGCACGCCCGTTGCCCTGATGGCAGGGCGAGCAGCCAAACTTTTCCGGATCGTGAATCTTCAACAACTCGGGCTCGGGATGGCTGGTGAGAGCGTTCGCGTATTCGTCCGGTTTTTTCTCACCTTTTGACGTCATCGAAGCCGGAGTAATTTTCAGGGGCTCGCGCGCGTTCAGGTGGCAGGATTCGCAGCGGTCCACGATGTTCGCATCGGCCACATTGATCTGGACGATCTGAGGGTCCCAGTCCGCGATCTTGCGCTTGAGACCGTCAATCTGCTGCGGCGTAAGGTCGACCATGTGGTCGGAGACGTACTCCTCCATCTTCGCTTTCGCCGCAGTCACGGGCTTGAGGACATCGCCGAGTTCAAGGCTAAGCCTCGTGCGCTCGTCGCGGATCTCATTGTATTTTTCTTCAAGCTGTGGGAAGGTGTATTTCTGTCTGCTGCCGTCAGGGAATTCGACCGTGGCCTGCTCGCTCTTATAGCTGTCGATTTCTTTGCGCTTGCTGGCTTTCGCGGAATCGCTGGTGCTGGTTTCGAGTTCGTAGGTGAGCGCATTCACGTAAGCGCGGCGGTCGGTGAACACGCCCTGCACGGCGAGGAGGCGGGCGCTGGCATCATCGAGCTTCCGGCGGGCTTCATCCGCCTGCGGCTTCGAGTCCTGATACGTTTTGTCGTACGCCTGCTTAAGCGCTGCGTAGTCCGAATTCTGCTCAACGTCTTTCTCGGACGTCGCCGACTTCGACCGCGAAGTGTTCAGGAATGCGCTGTAGCGGTCCTTCCAGTGCTCCTGGAAGGCCTTCCACGGGCGCTGCGTCCAGGCCTCGTCCCACAAGGCCCAGAACAACGTCGCCATCAGAATCACCGTCGCGATCAGGTAATACGCGGCGTACGATTTGGTTGTAATCGGGTCCTGCTCGAGGTTGGGTTGTTCAGGCACCGCGCTTCCTCCGGAAAATCGGGTCTTAGGTATCAGGTCTTAGGTCTTAGGTTCGAGACCTTGAGTTCATTGGTGTTCCCAAAACCCAAGACCCAAGACCTAAGACCGCACTCAAATATTGAACCAGGGCGTAATCCACACGTACTTGATGTGCCACAGGAGCCGCAAGCCCATCTTTAAGGGCAACGCTACCATGGTAAGCAATAGAAACTGCGTGATCGAGAATTGCAGCAGGCTCATGCGCTTGAAATCTTTTCCCATGTACCGCCGGAACAGCGAGTAGACGAGAAATCCTCCGAGCAAGTAATAGCCGCCGACTACGATGGCGCCAAAGATTGCCTTCGCCATGTTCGAAGTGATTCCGAAAATGTCGGGTAGGTCGCGGTTCACTTCGTAGATCAATCGGTTGTGATCCCAGGTTTGCCCCGGCCAGAACCACTGCCAGCCAGGCCCTCTTATGAAGGTACCGATGATGATCATCGCGATCCACAGAATGATGAAGCCGAACAAAAATGTGCCGATTGAAAACTTGCGCTGCTTCCACGTGTAATAGCCGCTGCCCAGCGGGTTCGTATCGATATATGGAATGACCATCAGGCCGATGATGATCATCGTGGGCATTACGACGCCGGCGATCCACGGATCGAAGTAGACGAGCATCTCCTGCAGTCCGAGGAAGTACCAGGGAGCCTTCGCCGGATTCATGGTCAGGTTGGGATTGGCGGGCTCTTCCAGCGGAGCATTGAGCGTGATCGACCACACCATCAGAATGATGGTGACGATGATGGCGGCGAGAAATTCAATGCGGAGGAGAAATGGCCAGACGTGGACTTCTTTTTGCCACCCGGGCTTGAACGGCCAGGTCTTGCGGTGATGCGTCTTGGCGAGGGCGGCGTCGCCTTCCAGTTGCTCGATCAGCACATCGTTGGCATGCGCCTGTCTCCATGCCAGGTAAATGTAGAAGGCCAGCAGCGGAATCAAGCCCACGATCGGCACGTTGTCTGGAGCCGAGCAGATTTCCCAAAGTTGTCGCCAGTCCATACTTTCTCCAAGAACTTTGTGGGGACGGCCGCCCTCGGCCGTCCATGTCGAGCGAAGCTCGACGGGTTGTTGCTGGCGCCCGGCCAAAGGCGGCCGAGCTGCGCTCGGCGGACAGCCGAGGGCGGCTGTCCCCACATGAATGCCCGCTATTCCCCCGCAGCCTTCGGTCCTCGGCGAGGCTTATCCGCCTCGGCCTCCAACATCACCGGGGCCGGACCCGAAATTCCGCCATCCTTGCGCACGCGCCAGAAGTGCACGATCATCAGAATCGAGGCAACAATTGGAATTCCAATGCAGTGCCAGATGTAGGACCGCAGCAGAGCATTCGCATCCACGATCGACCCGCCCAGCAGGCCGAAGCGCACGTCGTTGTATGGGGTCATGCCGAGCATCGAACCGAACGGGCCTTCGTGTCCAAGCAGCGGCGTAGCGCGCGCCATGTTCGTGCCTACAGTGACAGCCCAGAATCCCAGTTGGTCGTCGGGCAGCAGGTATCCCGTGAACGACAGCAACAGGGTGAAAACCAGTAACAGCACGCCGATGTTCCAGTTGAACTCGCGCGGTTTTTTGTATGAGCCGGTGAGAAATACGCGGAACATATGCAGCCACACGCCGATCACCATCAGGTGGGCGGCCCAGCGGTGCATGTTGCGCAGAATCTTTCCGAAGGGCACATCGTGCTCGAGATAGAGCACATCGCGAAATGCCTGCACCTTGCTGGGATGGTAATAGAACATCAGCAGCACACCGGTGTAGGTGAGGATGATGAAGAGAAAAAACGTGATCCCGCCCATGCCCCAGGTGTAGCTGTAACGGACCGCATCGCGATCGATCTTCGCGGGATGCAGATGTAGGAACACATTGGAAAGCACGCCCAACGCCCGGTTTCGCGGAGTGTCGTCGTGCTTGTGGCGGAAGATCGAGGTGTAGACCTGGGTCTTGGTCGGATCTTTCAATCCCTCGATCTGTTCTTTCGCCTTGTTGGGGATGTCGACCTTCATCGCCTGAATGTCTTCTTTGACGCGGTCGACTAATCCCACTTTACCGTTCTTGCCGTTCGGATTATTTTCGTCAGCCATGATTGCCTCTTCTTACTTGAGAAAGCCGGCGGGACGCCAGCGCTACACTCCCGTTAAGAATGCTCCCGGATCGTTGAATTTGCTGGGCTGTCCTTTCGGCCATTGATAGAGGCGCGACGTATCGACGATGATCTGTCCGTCTGGCGCCAGTTCCACGTGGGCGCGGTCCATAGGACGCGGGGCCGGTCCCTCGAAGTTGATGCCCTCACTGTCATATCCGCTGCCGTGGCACGGACACTTGAACTTGTTTTCGCTGGGCTTCCAATCCGGAGTGCATCCGAGGTGGGTGCAGCGAGCATAGATCACGAACACGCGGTCGGGCGTGCGATCGACCCAGATGCGGAATTTCTGCTGGAACTTCGTATCGACCCCGAGCGCGAATTCCGAGGGATACCCGATCTTGAAAACCGAGTTTGGTTCGAACAGAGTGCGGGGAAGAAAGAATCGGAAGAAAGCGAGGAACCATGCGGTCAGGAACGCGGTCACGCCGACCCACACCAGGCGCCGCCTCCGCCGGTCGATGTCGGTGTTCGACGGGCCGGACGAAGACAAGCCGGCGGACGCTGCCGCCTTCGAGGTTCCCACCGCGGGTGTGCCTACATACTTCGTGGCATCGATCGTGCCCGCGGTAGCGAGCTTTGCCGCCTCTGGATTCGGGTTGGGCTTACCGCCCTCCGGCTCCGTCATACGTCTCCTCCTGTACAGTAGAACAAATATTTCGTTTGTTTCATCAGTCGGCCGCCACCAGCGCTGGCGTGACGACCTGACTTCCCGTTTCATGAACCGCAACGCCGGAATGAAACAGCTCGCCCAGGGCTTCCACTACCAACTGCCCAAGCGCCGAAATAAACTTTGGAGAATCGTTCAGGCCCGCGCTCATCTCGAATTGCGTAATGCCGAGCCGCCGCGCTTCTTCGCGCGCTTCGTGATCAATCTCGCCCAGCGTCTCCACATGGTCGGAAACAAATGCCACCGGAACGATACAAACTTCCCGCGCCTTCTCCGCGGCCAGCTCACGCAGAGTCCGGTGCAGGGAAGGCTGCAGCCATTTGCTCGCGCCCACCTTGCTCTGGTAGCAGAGCCGGTGACGATTGGGCCATCCCCCACGCTCCATCAGAAGCTGAACCGTATCCTCGATGTGGTGCTGGTAAGGATCGCCCTTGGCAATCACCGACATGGGCACGCTGTGTGCGCTGAAGACGATCTCGGCGCGCTCCGGAACCGGAAACCGCGCTAAGGCTTCTTCTATTTTTTCGATCACCGCGTCTAAATACATCGGATGCTCGTAGAAGGATCCCACGCATTGCACGGGAACGTCGCCGCGGAAAAAGCGCTGCCATTCATTCAGACTGCTGCCCGTGGTGGTTGAAGAATACTGTGGATAGAGAGGCAGCAGCACCACCTCGTCACACTGTGCCGCCTCGACCTGCGCAATGGCTTCGCGAGTGAAGGGATGCCAATAGCGCATAGCGACAAAACAACGGGCATCCAGACCTTGATTTGCGAGCTGCGCCTCGAGGGCCCGCGCCTGCCGTTCGGTGAAGCGCCGGATGGGCGAACCTCCGCCAATCGTTGCGTAATGATGCTGCACCTTACGGGCGCGTGTGGTCGAAATCAGTTTGGCCAGAGGCTTTCGCCCGATGCGGGCGAAAGGAAAGTCAATGATATCGGGGTCGCAGAAGAGGTTATAAAGGAAAGGCTCTATCGCAGCCAGCGTGTCAGGCCCGCCCAGCTGAAACAGAACTACCCCCACACGGCGCGTTGTCTTCGCCATCCCCTGAGATTCCCCAGAACGGGCGAATTTACTCTCATCTGCGGCGAGAGTCAATGGTGGAATGCGATCCGCGTAACTTGCCGGCAACGCACTTCCTTTTTCAGGACCTATGGCAGCCTTAATTCGCCATGTTCCGGAACCACAATCTGCCTGCGCTCGCCGTCGTACCAATACAGCACGCGCAACACCTTGCGCACTTCATGATCGGGGTCGCCACCCATGCTGCGATTATCGACCCTGACATAGAGCCTGCCATCCTGCTTCATGCTGCGGAGCAGTTCCGTGACGTCAACGAAATGCCCAGCCCCGCCATAGAACGCGCGCATGATGTGGAATCCACGATCATGCCACTCATATCCCCGCTCGGGATCGAGGACCAGATTCACGTGCGCATATTCGGGAAAGCGGAACTCCTCAGTCTCGCCGTTCCAGTGCCGTACGCGGATGAAGAGTTCTTTGACGTGGCCTCGCGCGGGATCCACGCCCAGGTTGCGGTCGTTCACGTCGAACTGCAGGATTCCGTCGTGAACATACGAGCGGAGCTGTGGAGTTACATCCACGCGGTGATTGCCGGAGCCATATTCCGCGGCCACCAACTCGCCGCCCTGCGCCGCCGCCAAGCCAACGGCAAGAAATATGAACGCCAAACTACTGACCACAACTGCGAGTGACCTCTGCTTCATAGCACCCCTTTCCGGCTCACTGACCATGAGCCCGCAAACATAAAACGACAATTTTAGTGAACGGCTGCCGGAGTGGCCTTTGCCCTGTCCATCTCTTCGATTACCGCGTCAACGAACTCCGATGTGCCAGCCAAACCTCCAATATCCTTGGTCAACTTTTCCGGATGGCGGTACACCTTCTCCAACGCGTTGCGAATCAGCGTGGACGCCTCGAACTCGCCCAGATGGCGCAGCATCAGCAACCCCGAGCGCAACAGCGCCGTCGGATTTGCTATATTCTTGCCCGCAATATCTGGCGCCGACCCATGAACCGCTTCGAAAATCGCACAATGGTCGCCCAAATTGGCGCTGGGGACGAATCCCAGGCCGCCGACGAAAGCCGCGCACAAATCGGAAATGATGTCACCGTAAAGGTTTTCCATCACCAGCATGTCGTACTGGTAGGGATTCATCACCAGTTGCATGCAGGTGTTGTCCACGATGTGCTCGCCGTAGGTGATCTCGGGGAAGCCCTTGGCCACGGTGCGGCAGCAGCGCAGAAATAATCCGTCCGACAACTTCATGATGTTGGCTTTATGAATGGCGTGGATCTTTTTGCGCTGATTCTTGCGGGCATACTCGAAGGCAAATTTCGCAATGCGCGTCGAGGCCTTCTCGGTGATGATCTTCAAGCTTTCCACCACGCCCGGCACCACTTCATGTTCCAGCCCGGAGTACAGACTTTCGGTATTCTCCCGCACGATGATGAGGTCCACGTCAGGATAACGCGTAGGGATATGCGGCAGATTGCGAATCGGGCGGAAGTTCGCGTACAGCTCGAACTTCTGACGCAAGGCAACGTTGATGCTGGAAAAGCCGCCGCCAACAGGCGTGGTCACCGGGCCCTTCAGACCGACGTGCGTGCGCTCAATGGATTCAATCACTTCTTTCGGGATGTACTCGCCGTGCTTCTCGAAAGCATCGGCGCCCACCTGGAATGACTCCCACTCAAACTTCACGCCTGTCGCTTCGAGAATGCGGACCGTGGCCTGGGTGACTTCAGGGCCAATGCCGTCGCCAGGGATCAGGGTTACTTTGTGGCTCATGATTAAGATCCACTTTTCTTTGCCTTAACTTCCACTGTTTCTTTCGCCTTGACCAAATCCCTCAACTCATTCATGAACTCGTTCACATCCTTGAAATCCAGATACACGGAAGCAAATCGCACATACGCCACTTTATCGTAGCGCCGCAAGCGGTTCATGATGAGTTCGCCCAGTTCGCTGGTTTTGCGCTCGCGCTCCTGCGATTCGATGACGAACGATTCCGCCTCGTTCACAATCTGTTCCAGCTTGCTGATCGGTACGGGCCTTTTTTCACATGCACGCAGCAGGCCGTTCAGGACCTTCTGGCGGTCGAACTTTTCGCGCCGGCCGTCCTTCTTCACCACCATGTAGGGGATTTCGTCGATGCGCTCGTAGGTGGTGAAGCGCTTGTTGCATTTCAGGCACTCGCGTCGGCGGCGGATCGACTCCGCCTCTTTGCTCTCGCGCGAGTCCACCACCTTGTCATTCGCAAATCCGCAAAAAGGACATTTCATGGCGCTGATGCTTTCCAACAAAAATTGAAACTCTTGTCATTCCGACGCCTGACACTGAGCGCAGCGAAGCGGAAGAAAGGAGGAACCTGCTGTGCTTTCCCGCAAGACAAAATTGTAACAGGCGAGGGCGGCGGCACTTCCCAGGCCGTACCTACGGAATAGACAGGTTCTGGGCTTACACTGGCGGCCGGCTGATTTCAGCGTCCTCCGCCTGATGGCTCTCCTTCGACAACTTCCGCAATGACAATCTCTCATGATGTGCTAACGCCAGGCCCAGCGGCACGACCGCGGCGAAAGTGACTAGCCACAGCAGAATCCCGCAGCTCGCTGCCAGTTCCGGAGGCACGGCAAATAAGCCTGAAAGCGTCCTGATCGTGGCGAGTTGCGAGCCTCCTCCCACTGCCGGTAGTTGCAGCATTGACCCGAGCATGCTCGATCCCATCAGAATCAGAATCTGCAATTGTGGAATCTCAAGCGCTGCTTCACCGTAGGAGTGGGTCACGTCCTTGTACGCCATTGCAATGACATACCACATCCCGACGGACACCAGAGTCAGCCACAGGAAGGAAAGTGGACTGTGAATCGTGTTCAGGCCCGCGCCAAACTCGCGGATCCAGTGTGCAATTCGGTGCCCCAGGTTAGCCGAGAGATGTCCGAACTTGCGTTCGACCCAGCTGGCCACCGCCTCACCTCTGCGGTTGATCACAAACGCTGCCACTGCAATCCCCGCGACCAACCCCACGAGAATGAGGACTCCGCGTTGCAGGCTGGAGTACCAACCTGGCTCCGGAATGGAGTACAGTCCTGCTTCCCGGAAAACCGCTAGCCCAATCAGTAGAGTGAACGCTCCCACGTCGAAGATCCGTTCGACTGCCCATACAGCCATTTGCGAGGAAAGGGTAAGTTTTTGGCGATGTGCAATCAAATAGGGACGAATAGGTTCTCCGGCGCGTCCGAGCAGCGCCAGTCCCGCAAAACCGATCATCGTCGGTGACACAAAATCTATTATTTTCGCATTGGGCCGCACAGGCTTCAGAAAAATCTTCCAGCGGATTGCCCTCAGCACATAAGCGGCATAAATCAGTGCGACAGCTCGGGCCACGCGGAACCACTTGATATGACGTGTTTGGTCCCAGAATGTTCCCCAGTCAAAGCTATGCCATTCGCGGTATTGCAGGTAAATCAGAACGGCCACGATGAGGAACACGATCGCGCTGGCCACGATGTGCTTTTTATCCATGAAGGGGAGCAGCCTCGCGCCGCGACCTCGCAACCCGAAGCGGAAACGGCATTCCAAAGGTAAATGAGTGTGAGTGGAGGGTCAAACCGCGCGGCCTGCTACTCGAGGGCGTGCGTGGGATTCGCCTTTGCCTGCGTTTGCGGGACGGACTTGTGTTGCTTGGTTGCACGTCGATGCGTTGCGGCCGACTTGCTTGCCGAACTCGTCTTAGCCACCGGCTGGGTCGCGTTCTTCGCGGCGAGCTTTTTATTGTAGTCCCGCACGATGCGCGCGACGTAGGCTTTGGTCTCGTAATAAGGAGGCACGCCGCCATACTGCTCCACTCGGTGCGGGCCGGCGTTGTAGGCGGCCAGCGCTTTGATCAGATCAAAGTCGTAGCGCTCCAGCAGTTCGCGTAGATATCGAGTCCCACCTTCCACATTCGACTGTGGATTAAAGACATTTTGCACACCCAGTTGCGACGCGGTCTGAGGCATCAACTGCATCAGTCCCTGTGCGCCTTTGGGCGAGACCGCCCGCACGTTGAAGCCGCTCTCGGCGCGAATCACGCTGTTCACCAGATCCGGGTCCAGGTGATAGGTTCCACTGGCTGCGTTTACTACCTCATTAAGATTGAAAGTGCGCTCGACGTTCCGAGGCGGAAATTGCATCTGGAGCTGCGAAGCCGCCTCATCTTTTCCCGGTTGAGGAGTCACCGTTTCAATTGGCGCAGCTTCAAAGTGGTCAATCTCCGCGGTCGGGATGTCCACGAAGCTCAAGCTGTCCGCAGTCGTATAGAGGCGGGTAATCGTTCCGATGACTTGTCGGCGCTCGTGACGGATGGAGAATCCGTTGCGCAGCACGGCGGAATCGGATGCCAGGCAGGGAAGAGCGGCGAGCACGGCGATGACTGCTGTCCATCCCCCGATCTGGATAAACTTCCTCATGTGACACATTTTAGCTGCTGACAACTTCCGCCACGGCGGCCGCGACACCGCACTCGTCATTGCCAAGGGTCACGCTCCAGCCGCGGCCGCGCAACTCCTCGCAGGCATTCCCCATGATAACCGGATGCCCGGCAAACTCAAGCATTTCTATATCGTTGTGGTTGTCACCGATGGCCATGACCTGTTCGCGCCGGAAGCCTCGATGCGCGGCCCATCGCTCCAGGGCGTGACCCTTGGAGCAGCCCGTATTCAGCACGTCGATCATGGAAAGATCACGCTCGGGATATTCGGTGCGCAGCACGGTGACGCGGTTGCCCATTCCGCAGCCTTCGAGTGCCCGCAGCGCATGGCTCATTCGCTCCATCGAGCCGCAAAACATGGCCTGCACAGGATCGGCAATTAGCGCATTCTCGATCGGGACCACGAACTCGATGTAGGCCATATTCTTTTCCAGCCAGCGCCGGATGCTGGTATTCAAGTCGTCCAGGTGTTCAATTACGATCGCGCCCTTGGTTTCTTTATCGAAGGTGAGAACGGTGTTGCCGCGGAAGTCTTGCATCGCGCCAACCAGTTCGCGGCAGATGTCGCGCGGCATCAGGTCGCGATGAAAAGTCTCCCCGGAGAGAGATCTTGTTACGGCGCCGTTCGAGCTGATCAGCCATAAATCAAAGCCGAGCTGTTTTGCGATGGGCAAGGCGAATGTGTGGCGGCGTCCTGTAACCAATACGATTTCGATGCCCGCGGAATGTGCGCGCCGCAGAGCGCTCAGGTCGTCTTCGGAAATCTGAAATTGCGGGTTGAGCAACGTGCCGTCAATATCGGAGGCCAACAGACGGATGGAACGCGTGAAAGGATTCACCACTCATGAGTTTACCATCTGGATGCTGACACTAAAGCTAAGCTGTCGGAGCGCAAATAATTAAAAAACAACTTTTCGCCGGCGGCGGGGTTCGCAGACCTTGTGTAGCCCCTGCGTGCCGTGCAGGCCTTGTAGCCACTCAATTTGGGGAGGTTTTCCATGCCGGACCGCAAGAACATAATGACAATTTTCTTTGTCGTGATGTTGGTTTTCCAAACCGCAGGATGCGGAACGTCAAGCTCGAACCGCGTGCTGCAATCGATGACGGTTACTCCGCCAACGGCCGACGGGCTGAGTTCCCCCATTGGTCAGGTGCAATTCACGGCGACCGGCACCTTCAGCAAAGCCCCGTCTCCGGCGCCAGTGACGTTTGTCGCGCCGTACTCGGGAGGATGGCAGAGTTCTGACCCCTCGATCGCAACGCTCTTCGCGACTGGGACCGGTACTGGAACTGCCACTTTTCAATGCGTAGCTGGCGCCTCCGGCGTGGTGACGATCACCGCTACGGCATCTACCAATGCCGCCACCGGAACCGGGGCCACCGGCACCGCGGTTTCAGGGACGGCACAACTCACTTGTCCGTGAGGGACGGTGGCTTGCTCATACCGGCTTCTGAAGAGGCGTAGCCTCGCCGTGTTATATTGCGCTGTCCATGGGATCGCTCCTTTTCTTCGCCTTCTCGTGGTGGGGCATCCTGCTGCGAGTCGTGGCCATTGTTCATTTCGTCCGCCGCCGCCCGGACTTTTTCTGGCTGTGGATCATCCTGTTTCACTGGGTTGGCGCTCTGGTTTACATCGTGGTTGAGGTCGTTCCTGACGCCGGTCTGCTGCGCACTCAATTCCAAGTCTTTCCGCGGCGGCGGCGCATTCATGAGTTGGAGCGGGCGATCCTCGACAATCCTTCCGCGGGCAACTACGAAGAGCTGGGACTGCTCTATCTGGACAATGGCGACTATGCGCGCGCCCGCGCCAGCTATGACAAGGCGATCGCCTCGCGAACCGATTCGGTGGACGCGTTCTATCGCCGCGGCGTCGCCGAAGTAGAGTTGGGAGACTTCGCCGCGGCTGTGCCCGATCTCGAGCGCGCCGTTGCCGCCGATGCTAACTACGACTTCCATCGCGCCAAAGGCCTGCTGGCTCATGCCTACGCGCAAACGGGGCAGGCGGAAAAAGCCGAGGCTCTGTTTCAGCAGGCGACAAGGATTTCCACCAGTTCGGAGACTTACTACAACTACGCAGTCTTGCTGCAGGCGCAGGGACGCGTCGAAGAAGCGCGGCAGTGGGCGCAGAAAATTCTGGATCAGCGCCGCACGATGCCCGGCTACCAGCGGCGGCGCGAGCGAGTTTGGTTTCGGAAGGCGTATGCGCTGCTGGCGCGGTCGAGATTGTAGAGCGTCGTAGCGAAATCTGAATCGTTGCTTCACATGAACTTCTCAGTGTTCCCAGTTCGGGAAAAGACTGTTTACGATATAGCTACTGGTGGTATACCCCCTCCCCCTTGGTCTATTGGAATCATCGCGTTAGCGGGAAATTGCTAAATAATATATTAGAATCAGCAGCTTACGGGTAAAATCTTGACAACATTTGACTTAGCTCTGCGCTAAGAGCTGATAAATCGCATTCGCGCACTGCCTCCGCTGCCATGATCGTATGTTGGAGTTGTGGATGGCAAGGTTAGATGTCACACCACGCTGTGGATCTCCGAAGAATCTAAGGATACTGCATCCGAGCGGGGAGTGATCTTGGAAACTCTCTGGCAGGGATAAGAAAAAAGCCCACTTCTCGCAAACACCGCGAGAAATGGGGCGCCCAGCTTTTTGCAGACCGCGTATACTAAGCCGCTAGAAGTGGGGCCACCCGCCCACAGAGGCCACAGTATGAGCGACCAAGAGATAGTTCCGGGGCAACAGGTGAGATTGCGAGGAGCTGAGGCAAAACTGCGTGAGGTCAAGAAACGGATCATCCCGTTTGAACAGGACGATCCGCAAATTGAGCCGCTGTTTATAAACTTCGGCCACGGCGCTATTCTTGGTGAGGACGTTTATCTAGACGTAGGAGTCATAACACTTGAGTCGATTGATCCGACCGCTGAAGGAGTCGGCGATTTTGCTGTGATCCATCGACTGGTAATGAGTAAACGGACAGCAAGTGCGATTCGAGATCAGATAGACGAAGTACTGAAAAAGAGAGAAAGTGAAGACACGCAAAATGCCGCTCCATAAACCAACGAGAGGTGGACGAGCGCGTCTTCGTCGGAGATCGGCAAAGCTGTACAAATTCCAAGGAAGTCAACCTCGCCGACCTCTGGAGACCGTGCCAATCACGGTCGATGTCCGAGTATTCATCGCCGATACAGCACCGCTTCCTGCGCAGGGCCCGGTTTCGGCCATGGCGGACACGCAGAGCGAAAAGCAAGAAAAGCTAGAACGTGTGTTTCGGGAGCACGCAGAGCGTTGGAAGAAGGACACGCGCCATTGGTCATCTGTGACAAAGATGGTTATGCACCCATCGTATCGAAGGATCATGGGAATGGGACCTATTGCCTTGCCTCTTATACTGCGTGAACTAAGGGATTACCCGGACCATTGGCTGGTAGCATTAAACGCGATATCTGGCGAGGACCCCTCTTCTCCAGACAGCACATTTGAACAGGCCGTCTCAGCTTGGATGGAATGGGGAGTACGGAACGGGTACTTGCACTGATGGACGAGCGCGATCTTGAACTTGAAGAAGACTGTCCGGGACTCAGGCAGTCAGCCTACAAGATCACAAGCCCCAAAGACCCGAAGTACAATTGCATAGCGTTTGCTGTTGGTGATGTGACGCAGTTTTGGGATGATCTTGGACTTCCGGCAGGAGTGCGAGTTAAAGGTTATTACTGGCCGCCAGGTGCTCCAACAGCAGACACGCTCTTAGGATGGGTGAAGATATTTGAGATTCACGGGTACAGTGAGACACAAGACAGTACCACAGAACCAGAGTACGAAAAAATCGCGATCTATGGCAGTGACATTGGCGCCGAGCATGTAGCTCGTCAGAAAGCATCTGGCATCTGGGTCAGCAAGATGGGTAAGGGTGTGGACATCGAACACACGCTGAGCGGGTTAGAAGGGGACTTTCCGGGCAGAGTGGTCAAGATTATGAAGCGCAAATGCCAAGGCGGAAAGCGGGTGCTTTGAGTGAGTCATAGAAACCAATACCGAGCCGACCGAGGAATTGAAAGCGCAATGCAACGTTGAGAATCAGTTCAGCGATCTCGAGCGGGTGTTCCGTTCCATCATGTCAGTTCGGCGGAAGTGCTGAAGCGAGAAGCGAAGGAGAAACACCGCAACGCGCGGAAGCGAGCAAAGAAAAAGAGGAATTGATCTTCATGGACGACGAGAAGCGCGTTAGTGGTTTGTTGGAGATGGCTAGCCAGCACATGAAGCGATTTCGTGAACTGGAGGAAATCGAGTGGAGGATCAACTTCTCGATTTGGGCTTTATTGGGAGGTCTCGCTTATCTGTGGGTGACCGGGAAAATGACAGCGCCCGCATGGTTCACATTGTTGAGGAACCCGTATGTCTTCCTTCTAGCGCCGATTCCCGCGACGCTGATCCACGGCGGAGCATTGTTCATGCTGAATAAACAGCAACAGGCGCAGGCGAAACTCCGTAACTATTACAGAGATCAAGCTGAGGAACTTCTTAGCAAGCCGATTCACAAAGACAAGTTTCGATACGTAGGTGGTATCAGATGGCGGGATTGGGGCTGGATCGGCTGGGCTCTACTTGTGACGTTTCTGCTATTTGAATCGGTTCTATTTCTAATGCAGACTACAACGCCCCCAACAAGGCCGTAGGATTAGCCAACTATATAATCAGTTAGGGCTAATACCTGTCGTTGGTGTCGATGTTAAACCCGAGGATGGCGTTTACTTCGACCGGCTGTTGGCCGCGCATGGCAGGGCGGAATTTCCAGCTGGGCAGCGCGGCCATGATCTTGGCGGTCATGGCGGCGGGGCCGGGTTCGAGGACTTGGAGATTTTTCAGGTTGCCGGAAGTGTCCAGCATGCATTTGATCGCGACGCGGGCATGAGGAAGGTCGGAGGGAAGATCCTTGCGCAGGCCTTCTGGGCTGACAAGCGCTCCCGCCTGATGGTGCGCGGCGGGATTGGCTTCCGCGAATTGCATTACGACCACGCCGATTGCCGTATCCAAGTAGATGGTGTAGTTGTCGCCGGGAAGCTTGCCGTAGAAATCAAACCCTCCGCCAGAACTCGCGGTGGCAAGGACGGTGAGCGATGGTCCCTCCTGCTTTTTCACCGAAGAGCGTCCGGGAAGAGTAGGTTTGCTGGCGCCATCGGATCCGAAGCTGGGCAGATTGACGACACTGGTGGTGCCGCCGCGAACGTCCACGCCGGGGACGACGGGAGAGCCGGTGGGCGCGCTGCCTGCGCCGCCGGGACCGGGCGTGGGAGAAATTCCTCCGCGCGCGTTGGGGTCGGAGCCGACGCCAGTTCCGGTCTTGCCAGCGCCGGGACCGGCTCCCGTCATGCCACTGCCGGGGCCTGAACCGTGCCCAATGCTTGTACCTCCGCCCGCGCCGCCGAGGCCGGGTTTGTCTCCGCCGGAGGGAGACATCGCTAGCGAGCCTTTGCCGCCGGTGCCGGGGATTCCGACTTTCGATCCGGGTTGGGACGAGACTACGATGCCGGAACCTGAGTTGCTTCCGCCCTCCGCTTTTGGAGGAGCGAGCACTGAGCCGACGTCGCCGGGACCGCCGAGGCCGGAACCTTTTCTGCCGAAGCCAGAGAGGCCGGGGCCTGAGCCGATGGAAGGTGGCGGCGGAACGACGTTATTGGCTAGGAGCGTGCCGCTGCCCGAGCCGCCGGAATTTCCTGTGCCCGCCGACGAGGCGATGCTTGTGCCTGAGCCGGTGATGGAGGGCGGCGGAGGGATCACGTTCGATCCGCCCAGGGTTGGATTCTGAGAGCGTCCGCTTGTCGAGCCGTCAGCTAGCGAACTGGAGCCACTTCTGATCGACGGTGCTGGTGGAACGACTTTGGCAGTAAGCGAGCCACCGGGCGCGCCGCCGGGAGTGCGGCCGGTTCCGGAGGCGGTTCCTCCGGAAACTGTCGGCGGAGGTGGAACGATGTTGCCGGCCAGTGTGCCTGATCCACCCGCAGGATTGCGGCCGCTTCCCGAAGTGTTTCCGGAGGTGACAGTGGGCGGAGGCGGGACAACGTCCTGTGCGCCGAAAAGCTTGCCGATGATACTGCTCACGAGCGAGGTGTTACCCGCGGGTGTGGGCGGAGGCGGAATCACAGTTCGCGAAGGATCGGCGCTGCCGCTTTCCAGCCGCCGCAAGTCGCGCGTGGAATCGGCCGAAGGCGGCGGCGCGATGACGGAGGGCGCGGGTAAGTTGAGTTTTGCTGACCGGGAAGTGTCGCGCTCGGGCGCGGAAACTGGCGGAGGCACGACCGCAACGTTATTCATCTGCACACGCGAGGGCGAGACTTCGCGGCTTGCGACACTGGGAGCGGGCGGAATCACGCTGGTGTTAAGAGCGGGAGCGGAACGCGCCTGGTCACGCGAGACACGCGTGGATGCTGGACCAATCACGTTAGGATTTAGCGAAGGCGAGGCGAGAGTGCGCTGCTGAGACACGTTGGGAGCCGGCGCGATGATGCTGGGGTCCAGACGCGGTGTGTACAGCGTATGCTCGGAGCGAACGCTGGGCGCGGGCGGAACGACGGCCGCATTCAGCGCAGGTGCATTCCGAGAGTTGTTGGACGAAATGCTGGGAGCGGGCGGCACGACGGAACTGAGCGTGAGTCCGCCGCGGGATTGGTCGTGGGTGACGTTGACCTGCGGGGGAGCAATCACGTTGGCGGAAAGACTGGGAGCAGTGAGAGAAGAGTGCAGGCCTTCGGCCGGAGGTGGCCCGGGGTTCGATTTGATGTTCGACTTGAAGGCGAGCAGGTTGGCGACGGCTTCGCTGGACGACGGAAGCTTCAGGTTGGGAGCGTCGACGACTTGGGGCGCGAGCGAGCGGCCCCGAGCCACATGAATGGTCTGAGTGGGGTGATGTGCTTCCTGGCCGCCGGCGCGTCCGGTGGCGCCGGCTTGAGCGCCGCCGAGGTCTGTAGTGCGCGGCAGTTCGTTGCCCGAGTAATAAATCACTTCATAGGGCTTTAACTTTGGCGGGGCGTAAGGACGGAGTTGATTGATCTGCCGCGGAAGAACGATAACGACGAACAGCAAGAACGCTTGCAGCAGCCAAGAAGCGAGCATGCCCCGGTAGGGGAAAATGCCGTAAGGAGCTTCTCCTGCCAGGCGCCCGCCGGAGCGGGCAAAGGCCGGACGGATCGAGGTGACGAACTCATCCCAACGCGAGGTCCACTCGACCAGCAGCCTGGGCGCATCGTGCAACTGGATGATCCTGACTTCTTCGAGTTGGAGGGTCCCGGTCAAAGTGCGAGGGTCTTAAGATGGCTTGCGGGGGGATGAAAGTTAACTTCTAACCCGACTCCTTCACATTGATTTCAATACTATCGCCCAACGCAGTTTCAGTTCTGGCCGCCGTGTGGCTGGGTAACTCCAGGACCGAGGCTGACTGCATGCGGATGGGGGAGAAGCGCCAGGGCTGGAGGTTGTGCTCGACGTGCACCACCGTCCCCGCGCGGTCTAAATAGACTACGTCAATGGGGAATCGCATAGCAAGAGTATGAACTCCATGGCAGGGACTAATCCAGAGACCTCTTCCATTACGGAAGTCACCTTCGGTCGTCCCCAGCAGGCCACGCAGGCGGGACCAGTGTGTTTCCGCCACCGCGAGGTCGGTGGCGAGATAGAGCTGACGCGTCTTGTTAAAAGCGTGGCCGCGCGGGATTAATCCCGGCATGATGACTCCTGATCCTCTATTAATATTGCCTCAGGTTGCTTCTCACTGCCCGCGGTTACTTGCTAACGAGGGAGCGATAGGCCTGAATGAGCGCCGGGCCCACGGTGACGGCGAGGAACGGCACCAGAATGAACACAACGAGGGGAGGAACCATCTTAATGGTGGTCTTGGCGGCCTGTTCTTCGGCGCGCTGCCGGCGTGCGGTACGCAAAGAATCTGAGTGAACCCGCAAAGCCTGAGCCACACTGGTGCCGAAGCGATCGGTCTGGATGAGAGTGCCCACCAGAGATCGAATGTCGTCCACACCGGTGCGGTCGACGAGATTGCGCAGGGCCTCGGCGCGGGGCTTGCCAGCGCGCATCTCGAGGTTGACGAGATGGAATTCGTCGCTGAGGTCGGGATGGGCATGATGCAAGTCCTTGCCGACGCGCATCAATGCCTGGTCGAGCGCTAGTCCGGCTTCCACGCAAATCACCGTAAGGTCGAGGGCGTCGGGGAGGGCGATGCGGATGCGCTGCTGGCGATCTTTGATCATCCGCTTCAGAAAGAAGCGCGGCACGAAGAAACCGAAAGCGGGCACGCAGACCAGCAGGGCCAGACTGTCGAAGCCCGAAAAAGCCACGACTCCTGCCAAACCCAGAAATGCCAGCAGCAGACGAGCCCCGAAATAGTAGCTGGTATGTCGCGGCTCTCGCAGTCCGGCCTGGATAAGCCAGGCCCGAGTACGGGAGACATCGGAAGGCGAAAGCGGGATTGCCTTGCTGATCGGATCGAGGGCCTGCTCCAGGCGCTCTTTCATCTTCACGGCGGGCTTTTCCGGGGCCTGTGTTGGCTGGCCGCCCAGAGCGCGCAAGCGGGCTCCCAGCACGGAACTGGGCGTGACCACAGCCGCGCCGAAAGCGAACACAACCAGCACGACGGTCACGAACACGACGATGGTCAGAATCATCAGTGGCATTTTTACTAACCTGTCTTACTAAACCTGGATCTTGATAATCTTCCGGATTACGAAATAGCCGATCGTTTGCAACGAAAGACTCACCACCAACAGAGCATGGCCGATGGGATCATGAAAAAGGGGGTAGACAAACTCCGGACTGAATATCTCAAGAATCGCCACTACCGCCGGAGGCATGCCCATCAGCAAGGCCATGGTAAGGCGGCCCTGCGCGGTGTGAACCCGCACCTGGCGCTGGATTTTGAAACGCTCGCGGATCACGTAAGAAAGGTTATCGAGGATTTCGGCGAGATTGCCGCCGGTTTCGCGTTGCAGCATTACGGCAGTGACGAAGAACTTCACGTCTACCAAAGGGACGCGTTCGGTGAGGTTCATGAGGGCATCGCGTACCGGCATGCCGAACTTTTGCTCTTCAAAGAGTTGGCGGAACTCCCCGGCCAAAGGCTCGGAGGTTTCGTTGGAAATCATTTCCAGGGCAGTGGTGAAGGCGTGTCCGGCGCGGACCGCCCGGGCCAGAGTGTCGATGGCCTCGGGGAAAAGCTCCTCGATTTTTTCAAACCGCTTCTGGCGCCGGTAGGACACAAATGAATAAGGAATGAATGCGCCGATAATGATTCCTGCCCAGGCGATGGCAGGATTTCTGCTCCATACCAAAGTTGCGAATCCGGCAATACCGCCGCAGACCAGGCACAGCACCAGAAAGTTGCCGGCGCGATATTTCATGCCCGCCTGCAGCAGCGATTCCTGGATGGCTGAGACCCGCGCCGAGCGGCGCAGCAAAGTGTCGAAAGCGGGAATCTTGCTGAGTTGTTCGTCGCGCAGCAGGGCGAGTTCCGCGTCCGGCTCGCGTTCCGCCGCTTTCTGCACGGTGGCGAGACGATCTTTGATGAGGCGAGCCTGGGCGCGGCGCTCGTCGAATAGAGTCGCGACGGCGAAGGTTGCCAGCGCAACCACGACGAACACGATAAAAGCAATCAGGAGTGCGGACATAACCAGTGCATCTCTAACGGCACGATCTTTGCAACATCCTCCCTCAAATTTCAGTCTTCGACTCAAACAGCGCCGGACGCAATCGCGCTCCCGCAGTGGCCAGCCGGTCGGCAAACACAGGGCGGATCCCGGTGGCGCGGAAGGTTCCACGCACTTTTCCGCTTTCGTCAATGCCACGGCGTTCAAACACGAAAATGTCCTGCATGGTGATGGATTCGGCGTCCATGCCGGTGACCTCGGAAACGGAGACGACCTTGCGCGTTCCGTCCGACAGGCGAGCGACCTGGACCACGGCATGAATGGCGGAGGCAATCTGGTGGCGCACGGCACGCTCGGGAATGTTGAGATTGGCCATCGACACCATGTTTTCCACGCGGGCCAGAGCGTCACGCACGGAATTGGCGTGCACTGTGGTCAGCGAACCCTCATGGCCCGTATTCATGGCCTGCAACATGTCGAAGGCTTCTTCGCCGCGGACCTCGCCGACCACAATGCGGTCGGGACGCATACGAAGGCTGTTAATGACCAACTGGCGCTGGCGCACTGCGCCTTTGCCTTCAATGTTGGGCGCGCGCGTCTCCAGGCGGACCACATGCTCCTGCTTTAGCTGCAGTTCGGCGGCATCCTCGATGGTGACGATGCGCTCCACGTTGGGAATGTAGCCGGAAAGCACGTTGAGCAATGTAGTCTTGCCAGCGCCGGTGCCGCCGGAAATCAGCAGGTTCAACTTCCCTTTCACCATGATGGAAAGAAGTTCCAGCATGGCCTCGGTCAGAGTGTGGTTCTCGATCATGTTGCGGGCTGTGACTGGGTCGCGCCCGAAGCGGCGGATGGAGAGGCAAGCGCCATCCAGGGCAAGAGGAGGGATAATTGCGTTCACGCGGGAGCCATCGGGCAGCCGCGCATCCACCATGGGAGAAGATTCATCGACCCGCCGGCCCACGCGGGAAACGATGCGCTCGATGATCTGCATGAGGTGCCCGTTGTCTTTAAAAGACAAGCCCGTCAATTCCAGCTTGCCCGCGCGCTCGATGTAAACCTTGTCGAAGCGGTTGACCAGAATGTCGGAGATGGTGTGGTCTTTGAGCAGGGGCTCGAGCGGACCAAGACCGAAGATCTCGTCGAGGATTTCGCGCGACAACCGCTCGCGCTCCGCGAAGCTGAGGGGGATGACCTCGCTGTTGACCGCGTTGCGGATGAGGACCAGGACTTCTTCGCGGGCCGAGTCTCCGGTGGAGCGGCCAAGCTTTTCCAGATCCAGACGATCGAGGATCTTGCGGTGCAGGTCTGCCTTTACCTGCTGGTACTCGCTGTGCTCGAAGGTCTGCAGATTGGCCATAAAGTCTTATACGCTCTTAAACAGCGACCAGGCAGCGCGTTTCACGTCGACATCGTTGCGGGTCAGTTCACTTGCCAGTCCGGAAAAACAACGGGCAATCTCGGTGTGACTCTGCTCCATCACAGGTGTACCCCGATCAATCGCCGAGGAGATCGCGAAATATTGATTGGGAACGCGCCACAACAATTTGACCCCGGCGGCGTTTTCCGCATCCGCTTCGCTGAAGCCGGGCACTTTGCGGAAGCGGTTAAGAATCAACCGCAGACGCTCGCGGTTGCCAGTCTCTCCCAGATATTGTTGTACGCGGGCGGCGCTCCACAAACTTGCCACGTCGGTGCAGGCCACCAGCAGTACGCACTCCGAGAGATTGGCGACCAGGCGGCTGGCGACATCGAGGCGTGAGGAGTTGTCGACAACCACGTAGCGGTAGTGCGTGACCAACATGTCGAACAGCCTGACAAACTCGGCCGTCGAGGGTTCAATGGCGGCGGGCGCATTGGTTCCGGCCAGCAACTGCAAGCCGCCGCTGTGCCGGGTCATGAAACTCTCCAGCAGGGAACTGTCCATGCGGTGCAGATTGCGTGTGGCGTCGGACAGCGTAAACAAGGGTTTCAGATTCAGATGTAAAGATGTGTGCCCCAAGGGAGCGAGGTCAATGAGCGCTGTGTTGCCATGTGCCGACTGTAGCGCGAGCGCGAGATTGACCGCCACCGTGGTTGCTCCGCTGCCGCCTTTGGCATTGACGACGGAGAATACCTTGCCGCGCGGACCTTCCTTCTGTACCCGGCGCTGGGCTGTAGTCAGGCGAACAAAAGCCTCCAGCAGGTCGGTGGTTGTGGTGGGGCGCTCGATGAATTCGCGGGCTCCGGCGCGCATCGCACTCACGATGACTTGGGGCTGGTTGAGATTTCCGATGGCGAACACGGCTGAGTCGGGCAACTCCTGGTGCAGAAGTTCAACTGCGCGCATCGCCATGCCTGGATTATCGGCCGGAATATCGATCAGCAGGACGTCGGGGTTGGCGGCTTGCACACGCCGCGTGACTGGATCCGTGGCCGCAACCGGAAAACTGGCGCAGGTATGGACCGTCCGAGCCACGCTGGTGCCGTCCACCAACACCTGGAGCACGGTGCGCTGCTCATTGTCAGTGGCTACGATAACGACTGAAAGCTCGGGCATACCCTACGCCTATCTATCACTCCTTAAAACTAGTTGCCAGTGTCCAGTTGTGAGTTGCCAGTCGGTTCATTAATGACTTAGGACCGGCCGCCGGCCAGCTGTTCCCTACTATTCTCGCACCGAACTTCCATACACCGCCCGGCTCGAAGGTTCTACTTCCCCGAGGGCTTTTTCCCATCGAACTTCTCATTGTCAATGAAAGGCTGCGGATTCTTGGGCCCGGGCGGCGTCTCGGTATTGGGCGAGACCCGGTGTACAGTGCACAGGACCATCAATTCCGAATTGCTCTTCTGCGCGCTCTTGCTCTTGAAAAAGTTGCCCAGGATTGGAATGTCACCCAGGCCTGGAACCTTGTTCCATATATCGGTGACGCGATTGTCGATCAAGCCAGCGATGACGAAACTTTGCCCGTCGCGCAACTCGAATTCGGTTTCAGCCTTGCGCGTGCTCAAGGCTGGAATGGTAAAGCCGGAAATGGTGAGCGCGTCGGCGAAATCCAGAGTGCTCACCTCAGGAGCGACGGTAAGATGAATGTTGCCGTTGGGCATGATCACGGGGGTGAACTCGAGCCTCACGCCAAACTCCTTGAAGGAGATGGTAACGGCGGTGAATCCCGCGCCCGGCTGCACGATGGGAAAAGGAAACTGGCCGCCGGCGAGGAAGCTGGCTTTCTTGCCATTGACCGCGATCAGAGTGGGCTCCGCCAGAATTTGCAGAAGGCTCTTGTTCTGCAACGCCTCAATCACTACGCCGAGGTGAATGTCAGGACGGAACAAGAACATGTTCAAAACATTACCGACAGTCTGGGTGGCGCTAAAAGGCGGGCTTTGTCCTTGAGTTTGGCTGATCGACTGGGAAGAGAAGCCACCGTATTGGCCGGTAGTGGTAGTTCCGACAAAGTTGCCGGCGCCAGTGGAGAAGAAGTTGGATCCCAGCTGAGTGAGTGCGGAGCGGTCGACCTCGGCGAACTTCACTTCCAGCATGACTTCCTGAGCCCCTACCGGACCGAAGGTAAGCACGTTGATAACGTTCTTCGAATAAGCGGAAGCCAGTTCGCCGGCACGCTTGGCGACGTCCTCCGTCGTGACGTGGCCGGAAAGAACAATGGCGGCCCGCGACGGCGTGACTGAAATCTGTTCTTCGGGGAATACGCGACGTTCTTCCTCGGCGGCGGCGCTCACATCGACATCAACGCGAAGATCAAAGCTGCGCGAGCGTTCCAGTTCGTCCCAGATAAGAAGGGAGACCTCACCCGAGGCCCGCCCATGGACCAGGATCTGGGTGGGGGTAATTGGGGTGGCGTAGGCTACGGCGGGATCGGTCACCGAAATGCGCTTGATCGGCTCCGTCGTATTGATGAGCAGAGACTTGCCGACCATGACGCGCAGCGGAGCTGCACCTTGCGGCTGGGCCGATTGCGCCGGAAGAGTGGTCTGGGGAGTGGCGGGCGAGACCGGTTCCTGTGGCGCTTGAGTCGCCGCCTGTTGAGACTCCGCTTCCGCCAGCATGGACTCTGGCAGAACCAACAGCGGGAGTAGAAACGCCGCTGCGACCGTTGCGAAGACCGTCCTGCAATGCTTCATCTTGTGATTCCTCTCCACATGAGGAAACCTGTTCTGCAGCCTGTAGAACTCGCAGGCCGAAACGCTCTCCGACTACTTGGGCTCTTCACTGCTCTGTTCCGGAAACGTGACGACATCCTTCTTCTTGTCACCTTGATAGACCTCAATACTGAGCACCGAAGGAGAGGGAGGCGGTTTCTCAGTCTTCTGCTGCTTAATGGGATGAACAGTCGTCCGGGGCGGAGCCGCGGGCACAGTGCCACCCTTGTACAGTCCCTTGGCATTGGCTGCGTCGACAGGGTCGGAATGGGTGTCGAGCGGGTTGCGCAGCGACAGTTGGATCTTGCCTTCGGAACTGGCCAGGGTCAAACGTTCGGCGTCTTCGGGCGAAGCCAACAGAGTAATCACCGGAGTGTTCTGGGCTTCACCAGAGGCATTGCGCTCCAGTGTGTGGCCGGATGCAATCACAGCTACATTCTGCAAGACCGTGGTGGTTTGAGGCTCGGAACTGCCGTTGGGAGTTCCCGTCAGGAGTACATCGACGCGGGTGCCGGGACCGACGAAACCTGCGACCGAGACCACCTCATTCACGCGCACGGACACGGCGCGCATTCCCGGTGGAATCAGCGAAGGCAAGCCGGATCCGGCATTTTCAGGCGCCAGCTTGTTGGGCAAAATGAACTCACCCTTGGTGATGGGAATGATTACACCACGGCCCAGGACCTGAGATTTCTTGCTGTACACTCCTGCCGGCAGGCCAGACGCAGGGAACTTGGCGATCCGCGCATTGTGGTCGTCGACCCTGGCTCCAACCTGAATGTCTTCGGCCGCCACGATCACGTCTGCGCCCGCCTCCACCCGCGGGCCGTTGCCTTGCACGTTCTTGTAAACAAACAGACTGACAAAGGCGCCGAGGGCCAAAGCCAGAACTCCGATCATTAACAAACGAGTGCGGTTCATGGTTCTCCGTCAGAGCGAGCAAACACGACTCGCCGTCAACCGGCGAAGATTGCCTGTTCTTGTGCTGCTGCCTGCAGATTCTCTACTGCGAGATCGCACTGGCGACGTTCGAGAATGCATTGTTTGCGTTCGAACCGATCAGCCGAATGGTGCCTACAACGATCACAAGGATCACCGCCAGCATCACGGCATATTCCGCAATATCCTGTCCTTCATCCTCGCGCCACAATCTCCGGAGATAATGCATTGTTCGCCCCTCCCGGGACCTCGAGCTTTTGAAACAGTCCTCAAAGCAGCTCAAGGCCTCTTAGCTGCTCAGGCACTTGCGTCCCCTCATTTTCCACTGCTTTGTGGATTTGATATCACTCATAATAACCTGCAAATTGCTCTCGCAGGTGTACTTTCTTGGGTGCCAATGGTAATAGGCAGGCTGCCTTTGCTCGGATGGCGTGACGAGGTGCAGTCAGCACAATGGCCTGAGCGTCTTCGTAGGAGACCGTCCAGCCTGGACAGCTCCGCAACCCGGTAGCCAGGGCAGAATCCGCTGGAACAAGCACGGTGTCGACGTTCCAACTCCGCAGGGTTTGTTGCCATGCGCCCCTGAACTGATAAGTCTCAGCGAACTGATCAAGTAATGGTTGTCCGTAAAGATCGGCTCGGCCGTCGATGAAGACGGGAGTGGAAGGATAAAGCCGCCAGATCAGATAGCCGCCCCAATCGTAGTGGTTGAAGATTCGGCCCGACGGGGAATGAGTCTGGAGATATGCAACCGCGCTGGCAGGGAATAGATGAGTTTCAGCCTGGGTCTGGCGTTGGATCACTTGGGAGATTTGGACACCTGCAAAGACGGCCATGGCCAGAACGATCACGGCGTTGAGCAAGGTGCCAGATGCGGGCTCCGAGCGCAACCGCTGGGAACGTTTCATGGGCCGGTCCCCGAGCCTTCGGGAGATGAGCGGGACTGCGATCAAAACAAACAGCGGCATCATCCGGATCGAGCAAAGACCTGCATACAGACTAACCACCAACAGAAGCAGATCTCGCCAGCTGACCTGGAGCCGAGACCAGCTAAGAACCGCGAACGTGATCAGCACCAGCAGAAGGAATGGCCAGTACTCCCCGTGGTGGAAATTGGGCGAGGCCCATTCGGCGATGTAGTGTTGCATGGCTGCCGACCGGAGAGTTTCGATCGGGTAGGAGAACATTCGAAGGCCGTTTGGGTTCAAGGGCACAATTGCCAGGTCAAGCAGCAGAATGAGCGTTGCTGTCCGCAGGCGCTGTGCCCTTTGTTTCGAACGTTCCAGCGCGCTCTCGATCCATTCTCCTGTGAGGAACAAGGCTGAGAGCGCCAGACCCAGCGCAAATTCCGCGTGCAGATTCACCCAGAGCAAAGTGAGGGGCAGAGTCCACCATAGCAGTCTTGCGTGGCACTCGGAACGATCGAGGATCAGCAGCCACAGACTGGTCAGTAAGAGCGAAAGAACCTGCGGCCGCACTCCCCAGACCGGCAGGGTTGCGCAAGCCGCGGACAGCGTGAGCACGCCCGCTACGTAGGGACGAGGGCCGCATCGCAGATACAGGAAAAAGAACGTGGCACAGAGGATTGCGGCGAAGACGACGATCAATCCGCCCCATCCTGTGGTGCGCTCAAGCTGGTATAGAAGGACATCGGTGAGCCACTCATGTGCGACCCAGGGTTGTCCGGAACGAGTGTAGGAAAATGGATCCATGTGCGGAACGCTCTTGTGCCCGGTGATGTACTGCCCGGTCTTGAGATGCCACCATACGTCAGGATCGGTGACATTACGGGCGGCCATGGCAAACAGTCCGAGAAACAACACTGCCAGGAAAACGCGCTCTGTGCGAAACATCCTATTCATCGCGGTCAATCATAGCGGAGGACTGGCGCACAGGGTACAATTGCGATCCACCGTTGTCTTCGAACGACACACAATCCGTGCCGGGGACCTGGCCGAAATCGCGGCGGCGTCTGGTGCAATTCTTTGTCGTGGCCATGCTATGGCTGAACCTGCTGTTTTTCCTCGACGTTTGGCAAGGCATAAAACTCGGATATCAGGACTTTACGATCTTCTACACCGCCGGCAAGATCTTGCGCCAGGGACTTGGACATCAGCTCTACGACAGAAAAGTCCAATACGCCGTGGAGGAAAGCATTACGGGCCACATTGCTTTCCGGTTGGGTCCTTTGCCGTATAACCATCCGCCCTTTGAAGCTTTGATTTTCGTGCCGCTGACCCTGCTGTCTTATCAGCAAGCATTTGTCGCGTGGGATTTGTTGAATGTCGGTGCGCTCTTGGGTGTCGCCCTGCTGTTGCGAAGGTCCGTCGGCGCTGTTCGCTCGCTTCCGCCCTGGAAGTTTGTGCTGGGGTCGCTTGCTTTCTTTCCAGTTTTCGTCTGCGTGCTGCAGGGCCAGGATTCTATCCTGATGCTGCTGCTTTGCACGCTGGCGTACCATGCTTTGAAAAGGGAGGCCGATGTGCTCGGCGGTTGTTGGCTGGGCCTGGCGGCGTTCAAGTTTCAATTCATGGTCCCGCTGGTTCTGCTCCTCGTCATCTGGAATCGAAGACGAGTGGCTCTTGGGTTCGGAGCCGTTGTCCTGGTTCTCGGGGTGCTTTCGGCCGGGCTGGTGGGGGTAAAGTCGTTGCTGCAATATCCCGGATACGTGCTGCAAATTGCCAACAATCCGGGTTTAGGCGGGGTGCCTCCGCAATTTCTGCCGAATCTGCACGGATTGGCGATGGGTTGGCGTGCTCCGTTTTCCGGGAGGTTCGGGAGCGCATTGGCTGGTCTCAGCTCTGTGCTGGTATTTCTTTTCGCAGCGTGGAAAGGGTGGGCATCCACCCGGCCCGGAAAATTAGAGTTGCAATTCTCCCTGGCCATTTTGGTCTCGGTGCTGATCGCGTGGCAGACGAATTCGCACGATCTTAGTTTGCTCACTCTCCCGTTCGTCTTTCTTGTGGATCACGGTTTGCGTGCGCTACCCCGGCGGCAGCGCATCAACTTGTTGATACCAACGATGCCGCTTCTGGTCAGCCCGCTGTGGATGACGCTGTGGCTGGTGACCACCAGGGTGAATCTGATGGCGATTCCGCTGCTGTGGTGGACTATCAAGATCGGCAACGAGTTGTCGCACGCCGATGCCGTGGATGCGTCCTAATTCTGTGCGTAACAGAAACCTGACGAGAATGTTGGTCGACCTCTACACATCCCGCAAGTCATCCGTCATCCTCTTGTTCGCGGCTGTGCTTGCCACCGCCAGTATGTGGTTTTATGTGCAGCGTGTGCTCATCCCCCAGGAGGAGAAGGATGCTGCCGAACGTCAACGTCCGCGCGGCAACCTGTCGGATCTTTATCCGCGGTGGCTGGGTGCGCGTGAATTGCTGCTGCACCATCGCAATCCCTACGGCGAGGACATCTCGATCGAAATCCAGCAGGGCTACTACGGACGAGCTCTGGACCATCGGCGGCCGAATGATCCTCTGGACGAGGAAAGATTTGCCTACCCTGTCTATGTTGTTTTCCTGTTGGCGCCGCTGATCCGTCTTCCCTTCCATGACGTGCAAATAGTATTCCGCATTTTGTTGGTGGTTCTCACGGCGGCGAGCGTCTGGATGTGGCTGCGCACCCTGCGCTGGCGACTGCCGCTTGTGGAAGTTTCGGCCACCGTTATCCTCACGCTTGGGTGCTTTCCCGTGGTGCAGGGAATCAAGTTGTGGCAGCTGAGTCTGCTGGTGGCGGCCCTGTTGGCGGCAGCTGTAGCCTGTGTCGCCAGGGGCTTCTTGCTCTGTGGCGGAGCGTTGCTGGCACTGACCACGATCAAACCCCAACTGGCCTGGCCCGCGGTGCTCTGGCTGGTAGTGTGGGCGGCAGCCGATTGGCGGGTTCGGCGCAGGTTGGTCTTTGGGTTTGCCTCGATAATGGTGCCACTGCTGGCTGGGGCAGAAGTGCTTCTGCCCGGCTGGTGGAGAATGTTTGCCGAGGCGATTCAGCAATATCATCGCTACACTCAGAATCAGTCGGTGATCGAGGTACTGGTTCCGTGGGGTTTCTCGGGGACGATCCTGGCAGTGAGTTCCCTGCTCGCTTCCGCTTTTCTCCTGAACAAGTTGCGCCAGGAACCAGCCGACGCAGTGCAGTTCGGTCGGGCGACCGCGCTGGTGATGGCGCTTACGGTGCTGATTGTGCCCATGTCCGCGCCCTATAACCAGGTCCTCTTGCTGCCTGCGATTCTGGTGTTGGCGCGTGATCGAACGCTCTTTCTCCCGCGGTCGCGCCTGCGTCGCTTCGGATATGTAGCAGGAGCCTACGCTCTCGTATGGCCCTGGATCGCCAGCCTGGCCACGGATGTTATCTGCCTGGCCGGTTTTCAGGAATTTGCCTTCAGTGTTTGGTGGTGGGTGGATTTGACGACATTTATATTTCCGGTGTTCGTCTTCGCGCTGATGTTTCTGGACGTGCAGACTTCACTCTCGGACGTGACGGTGCCGCAGGAGGGATGCGCTGGTTAAGAACATCCCAAGTACCGGAAGACCAACAAGCCCATAGTCGCCCGTCCTCAGCGTCCACAGATGCAGCGGAGGCAGAAACAGGATCGCTAGCAACCCTGCAATTATCCATTTGCCTACGGGCGAGACTGGCGTTCGCGCCAACATGCGATGCAGCAGCACAGCAATCGGCAGCAGCAGAAGAGTGAGGTCGTGCGGGTTGAGGTGATAGCTAACCAGCAGTGCAAACAACACCGTGTTCGCGAAAGCAAGATCGAACTCCTCCCGGCTGGCGTCGGCTGAGCTTGGATGGGAGGCGGCGTGGGCGTGGTTCCAGCCCGTCAGCGTCCTGATCAATGCGGCCGTGCAGAGGATCGCCACCGCGGCGACAGCCCACGAAGTTTGGCCACTGCCGAAGAAGAAGTAAGTCAGGCCGCGAAAGTTCGCCATGGCTTGAGGGATAATCCCGGCGAAGGGCTGTGCCTGAAGATGCAGCAGAAATTCTGGATAGGCTGTGAAAACGGACCATCCCGAGATGGTCGCCGATAGTCCCGCCAGCGTCAGCGCAACCAGGCTGAAGCCCTTCGCAACCTCGCTTCTGGCGCTTCTGCTTTGAGTCAAAAGCAGCACCAGCACCAGCGGCAGCACGATTTGGAACTTGAATAGTCCGAGACCAAGCCAGCAGCCGGCTGCAAAAGGTTTACCGCGCCGCAGGTCCCTAAATCCAAGCGCGATGAGCAGCAACAACAGCAGCGAGTCCTGACCCTGTAGAAGACAAAGCAATACAGGAACAAAAGTGAGCGAAGCCGCCAGCAACACGCTCCAATCCCACGACTGCAATGCGTCCTTCGTCAATAGGCGCAGGCCGGCGGCGAGAAATGCCAAACTCAGCAAAGACCACACTAGATAGGCGCGTTCCAGTGGCAGCCAGGCTACAGCAAGATAGAGCACAGCCTCGAAAGGCGGGTGAATGTATAGTGTCCCGACCCTTCCGGTGTAGCGAGCCTGATACTGGCGCTGAACGTCGGCATCATAGAGTTGGTGTCCGTGGCCCTCGGCCAGCATGCGCGCCGCGCAATAAAAGTCAGGAAAATCGGTCCCTTGCAGAGAGTCCGAGAATCGTGCACCGAGGAAAATGGCCAGGACGAACACGAAAACAACGAGAACGAATCTCTTAACCCGGGGGGCCATTGCCAGCTTGCTGGTTGGGTGCGGGGGGAGCATGCCGCCGCAGTCTATCGAAGGCGCGGAATAAGCGCCACAGCCGGTCCCAACCAAGCCTCTTCCCGCCGAGGCATGATTCCTGTCATTATTCCTTATGACGCGATTCCCAGACAGGATTTAGCACTAGGTCGCGCCACATGCCATGGTCCTGAATTCCATAAGAACGCCGGCGAGCTCTGGTTCGGGAGTCTTTCCTGCGCTGGTGCTGGTGCAGGGCAACGAACAGAAGAACATCGTTCTCAACCGGACGCCGTTCAGCGTCGGCCGCAAGGTCGACAAGGATCTGGTGATCGCCGATCCCCGCGTGTCGCGCGATCACGCGCAGATCATTCTCGAAGCCGAGGGATTCTTTCTAGTCGATCAGGGCAGCAAGCACGGCACGTTCGTTAACGGGGAGCGCATTCAGCGCCAAAAACTGGAGCGCAACGACCGCCTTGAGTTTGGCGCGCGCGATTCCGCTTACGCCATCTTCAATCCCGCGCAAGGCAGCTCGAACACGGCGCGCGACTTCCTGAGCCAGATTTCCGAGATCCGGATCTCGCAGGAAGCCACCGATCTCGAAAAATTAACTCTGTTCCTGGAAGCGGCGCGCAAATTGAATACCGCCGGCGTGCTCGACGAAATCCTGATGACCATGCTCGAGGTCACGCTGCGGTTGACGCGCGCCGAACGCGGCTACGTTTTCCTCAAGGACGACGAAGGCAAGCTGCGGCTGGCCGCGGGGCGCAACAGCAAAGGCGAGCCGTTGCTGGACGACAAAACCATTTCGCACTCCGCCCTCGACGAATCATTGCGCTCGAATTCTGAATTCTTGCTCACCGATACCGGCAGTTCGATGGACCTCGCCGCGCGGCAGAGCATTGTGGCCTACGACCTCCGTACCGTGATTTGCATCCCGTTGCGCAAGCGCCAGGTGCAGTCCTCGCGTGACCAGAACACGCCCGCTGCCAACGCTCCCTCCGAAGTGGCAGGGGTTCTATACGTCGATTCGCGCTTCGCCTCGCGAGAATTTTCCGGCGTGGGCCACGATATTCTGCGGGCCATCGCCACAGAAGCCGGATCGCTCATCGAGAACGCCCGGCTGGTGCAGGCCGAGGAAGAATCCCGTCGCTACCAGCAGGAACTCACCATCGCCGCCAGCATCCAGCAGCGTCTGATGCAGGTGAAGATTCCCGACGTCCCTTACGCCAAATTACGTGGCAAGAATCTTTCCTGCAAAGAAATTGGCGGAGACTTCTTCGATGCGGTTAACACTAAAGAGGGTCTCGCCGTCGTCCTCGCAGATGTAAGTGGCAAGGGAGTCTCCGCTGCGCTGCTGGCTTCCACCTTGCAGGGAATGATTTATTCGCATCTGAGTTCGGGCATGCCGCTGCTGGATGTGGTCGCTGCGGTGAACCACTTCTTCACCGAGAAGCTGGTGGGCGAAAAATATGCCACCGTTCTACTGGCGCGCCTTCGCCGCGACGGAGATCTGGAATACGTCAACTGCGGTCACGTGCAGCCGCTGCTCATCTGTGGCGGAGAAGTGATGCGCCCGCCGCACGGCAATGTGCCTGTAGGATTGCTGGGCGATGCCACTTTTGAGAGCGCTCGCTGCCAGCTCAACTCAGGCGACCGCTTCATATTAGTGACCGATGGCGTGACCGAAGCGGAGAATGCGATGGGCGACTTCTTCGAAGACTCGCGGCTCGAGGCCGCCGCCGCCAAGACTCCGACGCTCGAGGGTATTTTCTCCGCGGTCACGGAGTTCTGCGCCGGAAACCCTCTCAGCGACGACTGCACCGTGGTGGAACTGCTGTACTCGAACCCCGGGGCGGAGGCGTAGGGCTCCATTCGCGAGAACGCTGCAAAAAAAAGAGGTGATGCATGACTAAGCTTCGTTTGTTCGGCCTTGTCCTGGGCCGGTGCAGCGTGGCTTCCTGCCTTGCGGTTTGTTGCGTTGCGTACGGGCAAATCTATTACCCCAACCAGGAGATCCGCATTCACGATTTGCCCTCGCTGACGGCATCGTCCGGAAACCTCTCCGACGTGCTGGCGACCTCGGTCGAGATTATTCTCCGCGACAAGGAAGTTTGCTGCGGCAAAAACTCCGCCCTCGAAGACAGCCTCCAATCAGCGGATCCCGCGTCCCTCGACGACGTGGCCAAAAAGCTGCAGGGCAGGCATCTGTTGAGCGATGGCCGCCCAGTCATGGTCACGGCGCAATTTGTGCCGGCGGCAGCCGTCAATTCCGGTTTGCTGATCTACGCACTCACGGAGAAGCACCCGGCACTCATGGAGTGGGATTCTCACTTATACGTTGTTTACGGAGTAACATTCAACCGGACCATCATGCAAAACAATGGCCCAACCATGGACACCATCCAGCAGTTCTTGCTGGTGGATACTCGATTTTCCGACAAGCGCCGTGAAGTTACCTTCGATCGGCAAACCGACGATTGGGGCAAGGTGCCAGGCCTGCTGATGCTGAAGGTTGCGCGGCAATAATCGCCCGCGTGTCCCAATTCGCATTGAATTCGGTTTGTTTCTACTCCACAACCACGCTGTAGTCCTGGCCCTCCCAACGACTCTCCTGCGGCCAATAAAAAGTGAACACAACCTGGCTTCCCACGGGCAGCGAAGCCGTCGGCAAGTCTAGCGTATAGATGCCCAGGCCTGTGTCGCGAGTGTTCGTATCCATGGAAGTCTTCCAGCCATCGATACTCCAGTGCACCAGCGCGGGAGTGAGCAATACGATGCGCAGCTTCTTGTTGCGCGGCACGGACCGGGTCTTGTTGTTAAACCTCCAGCCAAAGACCTGCCGCACAGGTTTCTCGACCAGATAGCGCTGTACCGTTTGCGGAGGCTGGTCGAAAATCTTACCGTCGCGCAGCGAGCGGCGCAATTTCACATATTCGGAATGTGCCCACACCAAGGGGCAGGCAGAGCCGGAAGGCTTACCTCGGAAAAGCTCTAAGGCAGGGATATCGTCGGCGTCCCAGACTTGCTCCGGGAGTAGCCGGCTGTCGCCGGCGGTGCAGTTCTCCATCATCGTCAGCAAGGCGTCCGCTTCTTTGGCATGCCCGGCGGCAAGTTCGTAGTGGCCACGTTCCCCGGCCAGCAGCGGCCAGGGGCGGCCAATCCCGGTGCCGTCGAAAGCCGAGCCGTCTTTGTGCTCGCCGTAGCCGTCTCCGTTGTAGCGATACCAGCATGGGCCTTGCGGCAGTTGCACGCGCAACAGAGCGTCGATAACGCGAACCGTGTTCAGAATGCGGGGATCATCCGGCGCGCGCAACCCGAACCGCACCAGCGCCAGTGCGTCGGGACTGACGATATGAAACGCTTGCTCGGGATTTCTGCCCATTGGCCGGTTCTTGATGGGAACGTAGCCTTGCGTCGGGGAGGCCGCAACATCAGTATCCGCCGGGGCGATGCGTACGTAATACCCTTCCACTCCAATTTGCTGGGCGAGGTCACCGCCCGTGGCGTAGATCCACCGTTCGATATTGTCGTTCCACGCATCGGCTGCATCGCGAAGGGTAGAAACAACGTCGCTGTGTCCAGTGAGTTCGGCAATGTCCGCTGCGGCCAGCAACGCGGAAATTTCCGCCGCCATGGTGAAGGGAGAATATCCCGCGTCTTCTTCCCAGCGATCCTGCTGCGTGACCGGACCATTGCGCAAAATAAAGCTCGCAGCGTTGCGCACCAGGGGCCACCAGCGCTCAAGCTTGCCCAGACCGGGCGCGGCTTCACGGCGCAGCAGATCGAGCAGCAGGATGGGGAAGGCGGTTTCGTCCATCTGAACGCCGCTCCAGTAGGGCCGCCCATCGATCCAGAGATTCTGCGCCCAATTCCCCGCGGCTTCCTGTGTGGACTCGAGGTAGCGAAGCACTCTGACTGCGTCAGTAGCGGCGCCCGCAGCCAGTAGAGCCCCAGCGGTCTCAACCAGATCGCGGGGCCAGATGAGGTGATAGCCGCCGAGGTCTTCGTCGCCCTTGTTGAAGCCCCACGGAATAGACAAACTGGCAATGATGCCGCCCAGAAAATCCTTGGACTCATGCGTGCGCAAGACTGCCGTCGAAGCGCGGTAAAGATCGTACGGACGCTTCGGCTCATCGAGTTTGATCAGCGTGTTCTGCCAGTTCTTCCAGTGGAAGACGTAGTGCTGGCGCAGTTCGGCATAGTCCTCCAGCAGGCTGGAGCGCACTTGCTGCCCGGCTTCGCTCCACATCGCTCCGAAACCGAGGGCCAGCGTAAACTCTCCATTGCAGGCGGCCAGGTCGATCTCTCCCGTGCAGGCAAGGTTGCCATTCTCCGCGCGCTGGTATTCCCACTCCATCTGGAAATGTTCGGAGATATCCTGCCAGCCGTCGGAAGTCCCCACGAACCCGACGGACATTTTTTTCCATGGCGCCGAGGACCCCAGAGCCAGAGCTGTGCCATCATGCTCGGCCAGAAACATGGGCAGACCTTTGTAATCGCCAACCCAACCGGTGTTGCCGTAACCGCAGTTGGCCAGGTGCGGCGAGAGCAACGCGTAGAGGTGATAGTCGGAGAGTTGTCCCCGCACTGGCTCGAAGTGGATTTTCTGCAAGACAACGTTCCGGTACGGATCGGTGAGAACCTCCTTGTGGATTCGGTAGCGTCCGCTGTTGTCGGTGTTGGTCAATTCAAAAGCGGGAACGCCGGGCTCGAAAGGGCGGTTCTCAAAAGAGCAATGCCGCTTCTCCTCCGAAAAGAAAGCCTTGCCATCGGTGACGATAAAGCCGAGATCGCGGGTGCATGCCTGGTCGACCCGCGGAAAATACACTTCGTTCAGAATGCCGTGACTCAATGTGAACCAGACCTTGCTGTGTTGATTCAACGCTGTGCCCGCGCCGGTCTTGGCGCTTGAGGTCCAGCGCGGAGGAATGCCCGGCCAGCCCGGAGCATGGTGTATAGAATCGCTCATGAAGTTTTCGTCCTAAGGCGTACAACCAGATTGGGATCCATAGCGGGAAAGAAGGCCTCTGCGATACCAAATGACAAGAATGTGACAAACGGAACCCGGAATAGTTGCATCGAAGCAAGGTGTGCTGAAAGTAATGTTGCGCTGCCGCGAAAACGCAGGATAATGATAGTCGGGCAACGAGAATTCATGGGATGCTACGCTCCATTCAATTTCGTAAGGCTTTGATCTTCGGTATGGTAGCAGCCCTGTGGCTGGGCTTGGGGTTGCGCCCTGCGGCCGGCGCGGCTGCTCCACCCGATCCTAGCGTAAGTACGGCTCTGGACCACGGATTCGCAGGCCTCTATAACCTGGATTTCACGGGCGCGCAGAGGGATTTCTCCGCCTGGCAAGTCCAGCATCCCGACGATCCCGTCGGGCCAGTCAGCGAAGCTGCGGGATTTCTCTTCTCGGAATTCAACCGCCTCGGCGTGTTGGAAGGCCAGTTCTATGAGAATGACGAGTCGTTCCTGTCACGCTCAAAACTCAGCCCGGATCCAGTGTTGCACAGAAATTTCCAGGCCGCGCTGGAACACGCTCAACAGCTCGCTCACAACCGCCTGGCCAAGGATTCGAAAGACCGCGACGCGTTGTTTGCGCTAACCCTCGCCTCAGGACTGCAGGCAGACTATGCAGCGCTGATTGAAAAGAAGAACCTGGCTTCGCTGCACTTCGCGAAAGAAGCTTCCGCCTGGGCGCAACAGTTGCTCGCGATTTGCAGCGACTGCTCCGACGCTCTGGTAGCCACGGGATTCAGCAAATACATTGTCGGCAGCATGAACGCACCGGTGCGCTGGCTCCTGCGCATGGGCGGATTGCCCGGCGACAAGCAGGCCGGCATTGCTGACTTGCAAAAGACGGCTCAACACGGCCACTATTTGGCTCCATTTGCCCGCATCCTGCTGGCGATTGCCTACGTGCGCGATAAGAACAAGCCCCGCGCCCTCGAACTCCTGACCGCGCTACGCACCCAATTTCCCGGCAATACCCTGTTTCCGCGGGAGATTGCCCGTTTGCAGCCGTCGCTCACCAGGTAGCCAGGTCATTCATCAGAAATTCACCCGTTTGTAACCGTCCTGTAACACTGCGCCTAGAGACTTGAAGATATCCATTCTCAGGAGGAATCATCGAGCGATGCGCAAACTCACCCTGCTGTTGTTGTGCTCTCTTGTTGCCCTGCCCGTGATAGCTCAGACCACGCTGAACGGGGCTGGGGCTACGTTCCCCTATCCCATTTACTCAAAATGGTTCAGCGAATATCACAAGCTCCACCCCGATATTGAGGTGAACTACCAATCGATTGGAAGCGGCGGCGGCATACGCCAGGTCATTGCCGCTACAGTCGATTTCGGCGCCAGCGATGGTCCCATGACTGACGATCAGCTGAAAGAAGCCAAGACAAAGATTCTTCATTTCCCGACCGTGCTGGGAGCGGATGTCCCGGCCTACAATATCCCGGGTGTCACCGCAGAATTGAAGTTCACTCCCGAGGCTTTAGCTGGAATTTTCCTGGGAAAGATTGCGAAGTGGAATGACAAAGCCATCACTAGCGCCAATCCCGGCGTGAATCTTCCCGATCGGGACATCGTTGTGGTTCACCGCTCTGAAGGCAGCGGGACCACCTACATCTGGACCGACTACCTGTCCAAGATTAGTCCGGAGTGGCAGAGCCAGGTGGGTAAGGGCGCGTCGGTGAAATGGCCCATCGGACTCGGCGCGAAGGGGAACGAAGGTGTCTCCGGAATGATCCGGCAGTTGCCGGGCTCGCTCGGCTACGTCGAACTGATCTATGCCGTGCAAAACAATATTTCCTACGGCAGCGTCAAGAACTCCGCGGGAAACTTTATCAAGGCTTCTCTGGAAAGCGTTACCGCCGCAGCCGCGTCATCTCCGAAAATGCCACCGGACTTTCGCGTCTCCATCACCAACGCACCTGGCAAGGACGCATATCCCATTTCCAGTTTTACCTGGCTGCTTATTCCTCAGCAGTCGAAAGATGCGGCGAAAGGCAAGATTCTCGCCGACTTTCTCAACTGGATGGTTAGCGATGGACAGAAGATGACGGCCGCGCTCTCCTATGCGCCCTTGCCCGAGGGCGTCGTCGAAAAAGAGAAAGAGGCAATCAAGCTGGTCCGGTAGGCCGCAGGGCTGCCGCTCTTAAATGGGGCTGAACAATTCGGGAGACATCGCTCGCGATTGGCCGGATCATTCTTGGTGTTAGACTGACGTACCAGCGGACAGATCATCCGAAAAGGGGTGATTAAAGTGGCAATCCAGATACAGGAAGGACTTTTTGAAAGGGGTCGCCTTCGGACACTGACGGCTGCGTCGGCGCGTCAGTGGTTCCGTGCCGATGACCGCGAGATTCCTCAGGACCTGGACCTTGCATTAACCGTGATGCTGGGCAAAACGAAGGTGTATGGGTTCCTGCAACACACCGAATTTTTGAGGGATTTAGAGCTGGTTCGCGATTTCGGTATGTGGCATGGGGACCACCCGCCCAACCGCCTCTCCGTTGTTGATGTGCACCTGGCCGCCAATGTGCAAGCGCGAAATGTACCGGAATGGATTCTCCTGCACAACGAACTGAACATCGACGACACAGTGGGAGCCCTGCCGAACTTCTCAATCGGAGGGTACAAGACACTTCGATACAGGGTTGGGATAAATCCCGTGTTCGTTGTGTGGCCCGCAAGGTTCGCGGCACAACCACCCAAGCCGAACCGTCTAGGATGGCTGCCCCAGATGGAGTTTGGTGCGAACCCTGGCCAGACGGACCCGCGGCCGAACGTTACTCATAATTTCAACTATGTCGCAATGGATGATTCGGTGGTTCACATGGTGTATCCGTGAGCGTGTGAACGCTGACGCGCGGCGCCGATTTGGGGTGAACCAAGAACATCGAGAGGCTCGGGATGCCCCGACATATCCTCTTTGCCACTTGTCTGCCTTGATTCACCGTTCTGCGCCGTCTGCTGGGATGTTTTATACTAGGTGTTTGCAGATGTCCCGTCTGCAAAGAGCAAAGGCAGTGGCAGGATGAAGGCGTAAGACCCTCGCAGATGGCTCGCATTTCGCTGGAAAATCCACAGTATTATCTCAACCGTGATACTTCCTGGCTCGCGTTCAACGGCCGTGTGCTCGAGGAGGCCGAGGATGAAGGCAACCCGCTTCTGGAGCGGCTGAAGTTCCTGGCTATCTCCGCCAACAATCTGGACGAGTTTTTCGAAATTCGCGTGGCCGCCATGATGCAGCAGATCGAAGACGGCTACAACGAAGCTGGCCCCGACGGATTGACGCTGGCCGAGAAGCGCGAAATTCTGGCCCGCCTCACTCACAAGTTCGTGGATGAACAGTACGAATGTTGGAACGCTTTGCGGCCCGCCCTGGCGGAGCACGGAATTCGAGTGCTCGCCTTGCACGAATTGGACGCGGAAGCCCGCCGCTTTGTGGATGAATATTGCGAGAAAGAATTGGATCCTCTGCTCACCCCAGTGACCGTGGATCCCACACACCCCTTCCCCCGCGTGATCAACAAGGCCCTTTGCCTCGGTCTGCTTCTGCGCCGGCGCCGCCGCTCCGCGCTCACCTACACCGGTGTAATCTCCGTCCCCCGCGCCTTGCCTCGTTTGGTGCGGTTGCCCTCGGACACTACGGCCGACTTCATCTTCCTCGCCGACCTGGTCGCCCACCACGCCCAGAACATGTATCACGGCTACGACATCGTTTCGTCTGCGCCATTCCGCGTCACCCGCAACAGCAATCTTTATCTCCAGGAAGAGGAAGCCCGCAATCTTCTCGAATCCGTGCGCGCCGAATTGCACAACCGCCGCAAAGGCGACGCAGTCCGCATGGAAATCGAAGCCGATGCCGATCCCGAGATCATCGAGCGCCTGCGCACTGTCTTCGAGCTCGATCCCTGGCAGGTTTTTCCCGTGAACGGCCCGGTCAACCTATCGCGGCTGTTTAACGTCTACGAGCAGACCCAGCGCCCCGATCTCAAGTACCGGCCGTTTTCCCCGCGCGAATTGCGCCTCACCGCCAAGTCCCAGAATCTGTTCGAGGAACTGAGGCGGCATGACGTGCTGCTCCATCATCCCTTTGACTCCTATGACGCGGTGGTGTCGTTCATCGAGTCGGCGGCAGAAGATGAACACGTGCTTTCCATTAAGCAGACCCTCTATCGCACCAGCGAGCACTCCGCCATCATCCCTTCGCTCATGGACGCGGCTTCACGCAAGGAAGTCACAGCAGTGGTCGAGCTAAAAGCGCGTTTCGACGAAGCCCACAACATCCGCTGGGCACGCGATCTGGAAGATGCCGGCGTCCAGGTGTTTCACGGACTGGTCGGCCTGAAGACGCATTGCAAACTTTCCTTGCTGGTGCGCCGCGATCCCGATGGCGTGCGCAGCTACGCGCACATCGGAACCGGAAATTACAACGCCACCACGGCGCGTATCTATACCGATCTCAGCCTGTTCACGGCGAATCAGGAAATTACTCGCGCCGTGCACGACGTCTTCAGTTTTCTCACCGCCTATGCCGAGAACCCGAGTTACGACCCGTTGCTGGTGGCCCCGCTCGATCTCGCGGAAAAAACGATTGCTTTAATCGACCGTGAGGCCGACCACGCGCGCCAGGGACGTACCGGCCGCATCATCGCCAAAATGAACGCGCTTCTCGACAAGAACATGGTGCAGGCTTTGTATCGCGCTTCTCAGGCCGGCGTTGAGATTGATCTCATCGTGCGCGGCATTTGCGCCCTGCGTCCCGGTGTGCGCGGCTTGAGTGACCGCATCCGCGTACGCAGCATCGTGGGACGATTTCTGGAGCACAGCCGCATCTACTACTTCGGCAATGGCGGGGAGGAAGAAATCTACATCGGCAGCGCTGACTGGATGCCCCGCAACCTCTACGAGCGCGTGGAAGTGCTCGTCCCGCTGCGCGATGAATTCCTGCGCGAGCGCGTGCGTCGAGAGATTCTCGACGCCTACCTCGCCGACAATCGCAAGGCTCGCATTCTCCTGCGCGATGCTACCTACATCCGCGCCTGGCAGCCCATGCAGGGCAAACGCAATCGCAAACCGCCCACTGGCGCAGCCGCCTTCAGTGCGCAGGACTATCTCATCAGCGTGGCCGAAGGCAAGCAGGCGGCGGGCTTTGCTCTACCCCAGATCCCTGCCAGAAAGCGCAGGGCCCCCGCCGGAAGAGTACGATAGTTCCTCATGATTATTTATTTTCTGCGTCACGCCAGCGCCGGTGAACACTTCGTCAATCCCAGGAAAGACGAGAAGCGCGCCCTCGACAAGGAAGGCATTGAGCAGTGCGGCTACGTGGGCCGCGCACTGGCCGCAATCGAGGCGCAGGTGGACTGTATTATCTCCAGTCCCCTCAAACGCGCCACCCAGACCGCTTCGCTGGTCGGAAATGAAATGGGTTACGAGGGCAAGCTGCAGATCGAAACCACTCTGCGCCCTGAAGCCACCCTGGCTGACTTCCGCCGCCTGCTCGAAAAGTACGCTCGCCAGGAATCCATCATGGTTGTCGGACACAATCCCAACCTCAGCCAGTTCCTCGGCGCCGTGATCAGCGAGTCCGGCTGTGAAGCATCGGTCGAGTTGAAAAAGGGAGCCGTGGCCCGGGTCGACATGCGCCGCAGTTCCGGTACGCTCCAGTGGTGTCTGACGCCGAAAGCGCTGCGCACTCTCTACACCGCCGCGGTGGAGAGTTCGCGTCCAAACACTTCCCGAAAATAAGCGGCGTCCCTCTCGATCGCCCAGAGTTCCAGGTCCACTCCCATGCGGCGGCGGGGTACCAGCGTGAGCCGCACTTCGGCGGCTCGCTGGCTCACGCGCACCCTTTCCACGGCGCGGCTCCGCCCCAGGTTGAGAGCGCGGGCCAGACGCAGCAGCATGATCGCCTTCTGCACTCCGGGACGATCCGCGGGGTCGATCGCTTTCATGGGAGCTTCTTCCAACGCCGGGCGCGACTTTCCCAGATAGCGCGCGATGGCCGCGATGATCCGGCGCTGCTGCGGCGTGTAGCCAAGAATCTCCGAGTTCGAAATGATGTAATAGGTGTGGCGGTGATGGGCGTTGCGGTTGACGTAGTCTCCCACTTCGTACAGCATGGCGGCAGCCGACAGCCATTCGCGAAATTCCGGCGCCAGCCCGTGTACCGAACGCAGCGCCGAGAACAAGAACATCGCGGACTCCCGCACATTGAGAGCGTGCTTCATGTCCACGCGATAGTGAGCGACTGCACGGGTGATCGATTCCCAGCGCTCCGATTCAATCTGCTTTCCCGAGCGCGTGCTATGGTCGCGTTCCGCCGCCATCTGGGCCAGCAATCCGTCGCGCAAGCCGAGCGCGGAATAGCGAAAGCCTTTGAGATGGCAGCGCTCGAGAAGTTCGTGGTAAACGATCGCCCCCGCGACAATAATTTCCGCGCGTCGCGGGCCAATGCCTTCAATCTGGCGCCGTTCCTCCACCGGCAGGCGCGCCAGTTGCTTCGCGATTCGCGTCATCTCGGTGCGGGAGACGATTGCGCGCTGGCCGCTCCCGTTTTTTCGCAGGCGGCTGGCCGCAGCCGCCAGCGCGGCGGCGGTTCCCGAGGTCGCGATCACGCTTTTGATTTTTGTCGCCACGATGCGCGGCGCAATGCGATTCACTTCCCGGGCGACGAATCCTTGGAGACGTTTGAGTTCGCCCTTGCGCGGCGGATCGTGGCTGAGAAACTCATTGGTGAGGCGCACGGCGCCCAGCGGCAAACTCACCATGTCTCGAATATGTCCCCTCCCGGAGACCGTCAACTCGCAGCTTCCGCCCCCCAAATCCATCATCAACGCGGGCGCACTATCGACCCGGAGATTGGAGACCAGCCCCAGATGAATCAGGCGCGCCTCTTCCAATCCGGAAATAATTTCGACCTTCCAGCCCGTTGCGGAGCCTACCCACTCCAGAAAAGCTTGCGAATTGCGAGCATCTCGCAAAGCGCTGGTGGCTACGACCCGGACTGGGTCCGTGACCACCTGCTGTGTGGCCCGGTGAAAGCGCCGCAACACCTTGACGGTCTCGGCCATCGACTCCGGCGTCAGAAAGCCGGAACGGAACACGCCTTCACCCAGGCGTGTGACCTCGCGATCTTCGTGGATGGAACGCAGGCGGCCACGCGTGAGGCGCGCAATCTTCAACCGCACGGAATTCGAACCGATATCAACCGCGGCAAAAGTAGGCATGAGGCAAGGCCAACAGTTTACATGCCAGATGTTGCCCGGTCATCAGGTCGTCGAAGACGGCAATGGCGGACCGTCTTGTGGGGAATTCCGTTTAAGCGGCCGTGGTTTGATCTGCGCAAGTGCATCCAGCAGGTGGCGTGCGCAAGTCAAGCAACAGGACCCTTGCTGCCGCGAGCTTTCTGGATCGCATTGGATGTCAAACTCGAGCCGGGCAGGGTGCGCTGAGCACAGTTCGCATAGAGTTTGCCCGCGGTGCGCCCGGAAGGTCATCGAGTCATGCACAAAGCCCCCTTTTATTAGGCTAGAGCGGACGGGGAGCGAGTGCTGTGATATGGCGCACAGATGTCTATGACCAGGATCACAGTAGAGCTAGTGGTTGGAATAAGGAGTTTCCAGAGAGAGTCCGGCCGATCACGCTGCCGAGGCCACTGAGCGAGCTGTTTTTCCAGGGGATCGCGCTGGAGCCTGCGGGCTGGACTCGTGAGCCGGAACCGGTTTGGCCCGCATCTGCGAGAGCACCGCCACCGCATGACGAAATTTTGCTCCGGTAACGTTGTGCAGTTCCGCCACCAGCGATGACTCTCGCACCTCGCCCAGATGCTCGCTGGAGGTTTGCGTTAGCGTAAGCCAGTCATGCCAATCGCCCAGCGCGTCCTGGATGCGCTTAATCCCCGCGACGAAGCGTTCAGCTTCCGCGGACGGCTCCGCGAACTCCGCTGCATAACGTGCGCGCTTGCTCAGGATGCGGTATTGGTGCAACAGTGCCTCAGTGACTGGCGCGTCCGTCCGGTTGATCGCTTCCAACATCCCTCGGGCGACTGCTAAAGGGTCCGGACTCACCTCCGGGTCGAAGTCCTTTCCGGCGCGTTTCAGCCGCCTGCGAATCTCGCGGACGGTTCCTTCCTCGACCGCCTTCCGCAGCTTCTTTTCCTGCTGGCCGCGAAGTTCGATCAGATGGTTCACCAATTGTGTCTTGCGCCGCGGCTCCCGCGGAATCTTCAAGCTGCGCAAAGCTGCCAGTTGCACGTCCAGGTCGCGCACCTTGCCGGCACGCTTGCGGATCCGTCCCAGCAGCTTCAGCAATTTTTTCTGGCTGCGATCTAACTTGGGCGAAAGCTCGCCCAGCAATATTTGCAGGCGGCGCGTTCCCGTGCGGAAGCGGTGCACACTCTCCGCCCGCGGTTTCGAGGAAAGCTTGACCAGGTCCTGCTCAAGCTTCTGAAAAACCACGCGGCTGCGCTTTGGCGCGATCGACATAAAAGAAAAGAATCGGATCGGGAGATGAAAATACAGCGTTAGCCGGGAAAAGGCAACCCTGAAAAGCTTTGTTATTTTAACATCCTGTTAACAGGATTCTGGTACGGTGAAGCACGAATGGCCTTTTCCGCACTACCTCGGCCTGATATGCCTTCTCCGCAACCTGTTGAAGTGACGAAGGTTAGCAGCCTCCCTCCAGCGGGAGGACAGGCCGCGCCACTGCTTCGCGCCACCAACGGCGAAACCGGCGATCACGTCTTCAGATTCGCCATGTTGGTGTGCGGCTTGACTGTGCTTGCCATACTGGCACTGATCGTCTACGAACTCATGCTGCGCTCCGGCCCCTCTTGGCACTCCTTTGGATTCAAGTTCTTTGCCGGCCATGATTGGGATCCAGTGAACGAACAATTCGGCGCTATGCCCTTCGTTTACGGAACTTTGGTCTCCTCGCTCCTCGCTCTGCTCATCGCCGTGCCGCTCTCGATTGGCGTTGCCGTTTTTACAACGGAGATGTGTCCTGTGGCATTGCGCGGGCCGCTCTCGTTCTTCGTGGAATTGCTGGCCGCGATTCCCAGCGTAGTCTATGGGCTTTGGGCGATTTTTATTCTGATACCTATTTTGACCAACTATGTCGGACCCTTCCTGGCCCGCACAATGGGCTGGACCGGCCTGTTTACAGGGCCGTTCTACGGCGTTAGCATGCTCGCTGCCGGAATCATCCTGGCCATCATGATCATCCCGATCATCTCTTCAATCACCCGCGAGGTTCTAATGGTGGTACCCCAGCACCAGCGGGAAGCCGCACTCGCGCTGGGCGCAACGCGCTGGGAAATGATTCGTGTCGGCGTGCTGCGCAACGCGCGCGCCGGCATTATGGGAGGCGTCATCCTCGGCCTCGGCCGCGCCTTGGGAGAAACCATGGCTGTAACCATGGTCATCGGAAACAACCCTCAAATCATGAAATCCCTGTTCGCCCCGGGATATACCATGGCCAGCGTGCTGGCCAACGAATTCAGCGAAGCCACCGGCAACCTCTACCTCTCGGCGCTCGTCGAGATTGGTCTGGCTCTGTTCCTGGTTACCATCGTCGTCAATGCCCTGGCACGGGTGCTGGTCTGGACTGTTACGCGGGGCCAGCCTTCGAGGGCGAATGCCTGAGACCACCAGGACTTCCGCGCTGCAAACCGTGCCGCCTATTTCCTTGCGCCGCCGCATCACCGACCACGCCATGACTGGTGCCGCCGTGCTTACGGTCATACTGGTGTTGGTGCCATTGTTTGCGGTCTTTGCCTATCTTGTGTATCGCGGTGTCGGCTCAATCAATTGGGCCTTTCTTACGCAAACCCCAAAACCGGTGGGCGAAGCGGGCGGTGGCATGGCGAATGCCATCGTGGGCTCGGTACTCATGCTCGCCTTGGCCAGCGTTATCGGAGTTCCCTTGGGAGTAGGCGCCGGCATCTACCTCGCAGAATATGGCCGCAACCGCTTGGGCGATGCCATTCGCTTCACCGCTGATGTGCTCAACGGTGTGCCTTCCATCGTGATCGGCATCGTGGCCTACTCCATCGTCGTTCTCACCCAGAGGCACTTCTCCGCACTGGCGGGCGGAGTGGCTTTGGCAATCATGATGATCCCCACCATCACGCGCACCACCGAAGAGATGCTTCTGCTGGTCCCTCAGGCTTTGCGCGAGGCTGCATATGGTCTGGGTGTTCCGCGCTGGCGCACTACTCTATCCATCACGCTGCGTACCGCAACTTCCGGAGTGATAACAGGAATCATGCTGGCGTTTGCCCGGGTGGCAGGCGAGACTGCGCCGTTACTGTTCACCGCGCTGGGGAATCAATTCTGGAATCTGAAGATCGGCCAGCCGACAGCCGCCCTGCCGCTGCAGATATACACCTACGCCCTCTCTCCTTACGACGACTGGCACCGGCAGGCGTGGGCGGGAGCGCTCGTCCTCATCGTTCTCATTGTTACCTCGGTTGCCGCCGTGCGCGTCGCCGTGCGCCGTGGTACCTTCGGAGCGGCATAACCATGGGCGTTGGAATCCAAGTCGAAAACCTGAATGCCTGGTACGGCAAGAACCAGGCGCTGTTCGACATCCAATTGACAGTGGCGGCCAACCACGCCACTGCCCTGATTGGGCCCTCGGGCTGCGGCAAGTCTACCTTCATCCGCTGCCTGAACCGCATGCATGAAACCATCCCAGAGGCGCGAGTGACGGGCAGTGTCCGCATCGGCGACATCAACGCCTACAACGGCACCTCCGCCACCCAGCTTCGCCGCCGCGTGGGCATGGTGTTCCAGAAAGCGAATCCCTTCCCCACCATGTCGATCTACGACAATGTCGCATCGGGTCTGAAGCTGAACGGTTTTCGCGACCGCCATAAGCTGGACGAGATCGTGCATCGATCACTCGACTCCGCCGCGCTGTGGGACGAAGTGAAAGACCACATTCACAAGAAGTCCGGCGCAAGTCTCTCCGGCGGCCAGCAGCAACGGCTCTGTATCGCCCGCGCTCTCGCCGTTGAGCCTGAGGTCCTTCTCATGGACGAGCCCTGCTCCGCGCTCGATCCCATCTCCACCGGCAAGATCGAAGAGTTGATCTTTCAGCTTAAAGAACGGTATACGATAGTAATTGTCACGCACAACATGCAGCAGGCGGCGCGCGTTGCTGAATTCACTGGATTTTTCCTGCTGGGCAAGATGATTGAGTTCGGCAAGACGGAGAAAATCTTCACCAAACCATCGGATAAAAAGACGGAAGACTACATCACCGGCAGATTTGGATAAGGCGCGCTTTTGGGTGGCGCAGCGCTTCCAGCGCTGCATGTAAGACGCTCTTTTCAGAACGGCTTTAGCCGCTGAGGTATTTGCGATAAGCAAGATATAAGAAAGGTTTTACGAAATGCGCACGCGCTTTCAGCAGGGGCTCGACGATCTTCGCCAGAAATTGCTCCGCATGGGTGGACTGGCGGAACAGGCGGTGGATCGCGCCCGTCAGGCCTACGTCGAACGCGATCTCACCCGTTGCCAGATGGTTCTTGAGGGCGAGAGCCTGATCAACAACTCAGAGCGCGAGATCGACGAGGCCGCCTTCGATCTGCTCGCCATGCAGCAGCCCATGGCTGTCGATCTGCGCTTCATCCTCGCTGTCACCAAAATTAATTCTGATCTCGAACGCGTCGGCGATCAGGCCGTCAACATCGCCGAGCGCGTCATGGACATGATGGACCTTCCCACCGTCGACCTGCCGGTGGACATCGCACGCATGGGGGCCGCCGTCAGCGCAATGGTCCGCCGCGCCCTCGAGTCATTCATCGAAGGCAAAGTCGAACTCGCTCAAGCTGTGCTCGAAATGGACAACGTCGTCGACCGCATGAAGGACGATGCCTTCATCCAGCTGGTGAAGACCATGAACCAGCGTCCGGAAGTTGTGCGGCAGGCGCTCGACGCTCTGCTCGTAGCCCGCAATCTGGAGCGCGTAGCCGACCACGCCACCAACATTGCCGAAGATGTCATCTTCTGGGTGCAGGGCGCCGACGTCCGCCACAACGTGGGTAACGAAGAGCATCCCGAGCACTCGCCAACGCACGAAGGCTCAACCCGCGCCTCCGGAGCCTAGAGAATCTCCATCAGCGATTTGGTTAGCGCCAATGTCATCCTGAGCGGAGAGAACCGATTCGCTTTTTGAATCGGTTCGCGGAGTCGAAGGCTTGCCCTGAGCGAAGTCGAAGGGATCTCTTGCGCCTTATCGCTGCCGTCGGCTCCGCAAGGCGTTTCTGCCACGGCGCCGCGTTTCTTTCTGGTAACTGCTTTGACCGTAGGCTGCGGACTGAATTACGCTCATCTCTCTTTGCAGAATAATTTCCGCGGAGGCCCCGTGATCCGATTCTCCCGCTTGATTCTCCTGACCGCACTCCTCGCCTCACACATTGCGCTCCCGGCACAAGAAGCCAAGCCCGACACCTCTTCCATCTCGCTACCAACCAGCAAGACCTTGACGATCCCTTCGCCCGGCCGGATCGGCCCCACCAACAGCTTTCCCGCCACCATCGCGGTGAGCCCCGATGCCCGCTACGCCGCTCTCTTGAACGATGGCTACGGAACCCAGGAATCCATGGCCATGCAGTCGATCGCGATTCTCGACCTGAAAACAAATCAAATCTCCGACTATCCCGACAAACGTTTCAGCGAGGAAGAGCGCGTCCACCAGAGCTACTTCCTCGGACTGGTCTTCAGCTCCGACGGCAAGCATCTCTACGCTTCGGTTGGTTCCATCACCGATCCCACAGGACAGAAGCCAGGAGACACCGGCGACGGGATCGCGGTCTATAGCTTTACAGAAGGCAAGGTCGCACCCGAGCGGTTCATCGCCATCGAACCCCAGGCACTCGCCGCCGGGAAAAAAGTCGCGATCGCTCTGCGCACAACGCCGCCAGGGACGGCGATCCCTTATCCCGCAGGACTCGCGCTGGTTTCAGCGGGAGGCCACGACCGTCTCCTCGTGGCGAACAATCTTTCCGATAACGTCGTACTGCTCGATGTGACGACCGGCAAAGTGCTGCAACACTTCGATCTGAGCACCAACGATCTCGTGCCCTCTTCTTTCCCCTACACCTGCGTAGTCACGCGCGACGCCCGCCGGGCTTGGTGCAGTCTGTGGAATGCGTCGCAAGTGGCGGAGCTTGACTTGATCAGCGGCAAAGTCGTCCACTGGATCAAGTTTCAGCAACCGCCGGACCCGCTCGCTCCGGGCTCACACCCGACTGCGCTTCTCCTGAGTCCTGACGAGAAGACTTTGTATGTGGCCTTGTCGAATGCTGACACCGTGGATGCGTTCTCAACCACCGATACTCCGCCCGAGGTGAGCTTTAACACCGATCCCTCAGGACAACACGGGAGTCATCCGACAGCACTTGCCGTTTCCAGGGACGGCAGGCGCCTGTTTGTGGCGGATTCCTCGCTCAATGCGATTGCCGTCCTTGACACCTCTTCGCAGCCCGAGCTGTGGAAGGACATCTCCAGAGGGGGCTCGCCCTCGGTGCTTGGCTTCATTCCAACAGACTGGTACCCCAGCGCCCTCGCCGTGCAAGGCGACGACCTCGTGATCGCCACAGCCAAAGGCCAGGGCACGCGCCCGAACAATGGCCCAGGGAAGACTCCCTATGAGATCCGTCACCACGAGCATCCCTACATTCCAACGCTGATGCGCGGATCCATTGCGCGGCTGAATATTCCATCCACTCTCGGCAAGCTCGAAGAACTAACTCGGGTCGTCGAGCACGACAACTTGCTGCACAACCCTCCGGGGACGATTCAGTTCGCCAGCGGCAAGAATCCCATCAAGCACGTCATCTATGTAATCAAAGAAAACCGCACCTACGATCAAGTGCTCGGCGATCTAAAGGTTGGCGACGGCGATCCCTCCCTCACGCTCTATGGCGCCGACATCACGCCCAACGAGCACAAGCTGGCCCTTCAGTTCGGCGTGCTCGACAACTTCTACGACAGCGGAGAAGTCTCCGGCGACGGCCATCTCTGGTCCACCGCCGCCATCACCAGCGACTACAACGAAAAAACCTGGCAGATCGCCTACCGCGGCAAGGAACGCACATACGACTTTGGCGGCAGCGTCGCCGACGAAGTACCGCTCGATCACAATCAGCCGGATGTCGATGATCCCGGCACCGGCTTTCTCTGGGACAACCTCGCTCACCACGGCCTGAGTTATCGCGACTACGGAGAATTCGTTAACGCCGAATGGTGCAACAAGCCCCGCAAAGCCGAATCGCCCAAACAGGGCACTCCTTCCGCCCAAGAAGCCGTTTGCCCGCGCACCGAAGTTCACAAAAGAGATTCACTCCCGCCAAATGTCGGAGATCCGCACGCCGCGCCGAGTCCTTGGCCTTGGGCCGTTCCGCTATTCAAGCAGGTCAAGCCCACGAAAGCCGTGCTGCGCGATCACTTCGACCCGCTCTATCCCGATTTCAACACCGACTATCCTGACCAGCTCCGCGCCGACGAATTCCTCAACGAGTTCGCCGCCTACACGCGCGCCCGCGAGCTGAACGAGGACCCGGAGTTCCAACTCCCCGCCTTCGTCCTGCTCTACCTTCCCGACGATCATACCGGAGGCACGCGCCCCGAGCGCCCGCGTCCGGCGGCCTCGGTGGCCGACAACGACCTCGCCCTAGGCCGCGTAGTCGATGCCGTCTCGCACAGCCCCTACTGGGATGACACCGCCATCTTCGTCCTCGAAGACGACGCGCAGGACGGCGGCGACCACGTCGACGCCCACCGCTCCATCGCCTTCGTCATTAGCAAGTATTCGCCCGGAACGTCCGCCGAGCCCTACGTCGAGCACCACTTCTACACGACGGTCAACATGGTTCACACCATGGAAATGCTATTAGGCCTGCCTCCCATGAACCACAACGACGCCTATGCGCCAGTAATGGGTCCAATCTTCTCTGGTACAGGCACGCAGCCTGCATTCGAGGCGGACTACCGCAACCTGAAGAACGGCCTGATTTACGAAACCAACAAGCGCGATGCCAGAGGCGCAAGCGATTCGGCGAAGATGGATTTCTCCCGCCCCGACGCCGCCGCAGCCGCAAAGCTGAATAAAGTTCTCTGGCACGACCAGAAAGGCGACGCGCCCGTGCCCGTGCCCAAACACTCTGTCTTTCCGGCAGGAGGAGATTAGGACCGGGGCGGACTCGGATCGAGCATGCTCATAGAAATCGGACATGTGGAGGCGATCTTCCGGTATCCCGTGAAGTCCATGGCCGGCGAACGACTCGAGGTCGCCAACCTGGGCTGGCACGGCCTCGATGGTGACAGACGCCTGGCATTCCGGCGGATGGACGACCGCAGCGGGTTCCCGTGGCTATCAGCAAGCAAGCTTCCCGACCTGCTCCGGTTTACTCCACACCGCCGGGAAGACAGTGCTCAGGGAGACCTTCACCTTCCCACGCATGTTCGCACGCCGGATGGAGAAGACCTGCCTGTCTTCGGGGAGGAATTGGCCACGGAGGTCGGACGCCGGTACGGGGCTCCCGTGCAGATGATGCAGTTGAAGCAAGGCATCTTCGACGAAGCGAGCATCTCCGTGATCGCCGTGGAGACGATGCGCGAGATCGGACGACTCGCAGGGCGGAGCCTGGACGTGCGGCGATTTCGCCCGAATGTTGTGGTTTGTTTGCTGCGATCGGGTCCCTTCCAGGAGGACGAGTGGTTGGGCGGTGTGCTCTCATTCGGCAAGAGCGACGACGACGACGCCCCCGCCATCGCCGTCACCATGCGCGACGTTCGCTGCTCAATGGTGAACCTTGATCCCGACTCCGCAACTCCTGCGCCAGAAGTGCTGAAGGCGGTCGTTCGTGCGCACCAGAATACCGCGGGAATCTACGGCACGGTCACTCGCATCGGTCGACTGGCGGTCGGACAGACCATATTCCTCCGTGCAGCGACCGACAAAAGGGAACGTGAGTGATCGAAGCACTTTCCTAACGCTCTTGGTCAGTTCAAATACATTACGGAACTATGCACCTTACGCAACTTCTATTAAGTTCGCATGTTCTTGACGAGCAAGGTGCGCTGCAAACTCGCTGACCGGGATGACTTCATCGCATGTCCTGCATAAGACCACAACGTGAACAGGTTTGCCGTGCTTTCCCTCCGGACATTGTGCGGTGTCATTCCTTCCGAACCAGATTAGGCCGCATGTTTTACACTGAAAGAACCCACTCTGCTCGGCCTCTTGCACCAGGTGTTCCGGCGAAAATGATTTGAGAGTTGCCATAATCCTACCGCCTTTCTATTTCGCCTTCCGCTGGTTTCTTGTTTTGGAATGACTTCTTGATAGCGGCCCGCCAGTTGCCCTTGATCTTTAACACGTCGGGCTTTGGGCCGGGAGTGCTCGGTTTCTTCGTTCCCTGTTTTGCTTTGTCTCCATACTCGTTACTTCGGCCCTGTGATCTGATCGCGGACGAAAGTTAGCACATAGCCCACGATTAACCCGAGTAGGAATGTGAATGTTGACCCGTCAATCTTGCCCTTCCATGTAAGCACTGCGGCCACTGAGACGATGAATCCAATCAGCAGAACGGCAATCAGTGACATCTGCTTTTGAAATCTGATTTCGCGTTCTTGGCCGTTCTGGTAGCTTGTTACCGCCGCTTGGATCAGCTTGACCACAGGATCAACCCTGTCCGCAAGGACGTTAATCATTTCGATGATCGGCGGCGGCTGCCTCTGGGCAGGTTCAGATGGAGGGCCAGTTGGCGGTGTTATCGCGTTTTGATCGGACACAATCCCTCCCTAGTTGACTGATGGCCTATACTAGGTCCGATATATTATTACGCACAATTCCCTTGACTCCAATTCTCAAACCTGACACCATATCTCTGTAGGCATTGGTTCTTTGAAATCAGAATAGCAATGAGATAACTCCTGCAAATGCAATATTTTGCAGGCGGCTCGTTGATTCCAAGCGCTTAGCCGAAGCGAAATCGCCTAAGTCCTTTGAATGGAATATTTTACGAGCAAGTTCTTTGTTTCCAATATTTTAGCCAGATTAGACTCATATCCGACACTCGTAACTCGTTGATTCCAGATATTTTAACCAGATCGATCCGCATTTTTTTTGATCTGAATCTCGGCCCGATCTGAGCCCCTCGCGATGGAACGCCAACGCACTCCGGTGAGAGTCTTGAACCGCGCCCTGCAACCTGTTAGACTCCATGTAGCTTGTAGGCTACATGCCTCACCGAATGTCGAGGTAAAGCTTCGTGCAGGCGCGCCCGAGAAACGTAGAGGTCTATGAGTCAGCATCGGAGGCAGCTCCTTTTGATGACTGGATGCGCGATCTCAAGGACCCAGTTGGGAAGGCTGCCATTGATGCCAAAGTAGCTCTGCTACGCCGGGGATCGCTGGGGAACCATCGCGATGTCGGAGACGGTTTGATCGAGCTGAAGGTAAACGTGGGACCGGGCTACCGGGTCTACATCGCCGACGACGGAAGGAACTCGCTCATTTTGCTCGCCGGAAGGAAGAACACGCAGAAGCAGGACATCAAGGCCGCCAAGCGATACTGGAACGACTACAAGGCGAGGGGGTAGCGATGCCACGATCACGGCCATACAAAATCGGACTGAGTGAACGGCTAAGAGATCCGGAGCACGTTGCCGCTTATCTGAATGCTGCGGCGAAGGAATCCCAGGACGTATTCATGTTGGCTCTGCGGGATGTGGCAGAGGCACACAAGATCAGCAGAGTCGCGGTAGCGGCGGGCGTCAACCGGGAGACGCTCTACCGGACGCTTTCCGCACGCGGGAATCCAACGTTCACGACTCTGGAGAGCATTCTTGAGGCGGTCGGGGTTGAACTCCACTATCGAGCGCGGGCGAAACGCAAGCGTGCCGCGCTGGCCGGCGGCTAGCGCCTCCGTTCCCCTCGGCTTTACACTAATCCTGTGAAGATTGCGCTCGGCCAAATCAATCCCACGGTCGGAGATTTCTCCGGCAACGCCGCCAAGCACATCGAGTTTGCGAGACGCGCGCAAGCGAGCGGCGCCGGGCTGATCCTCTTCCCCGAATTGTCGGTCTGCGGATACCCGCCCCGCGATCTGGTGGAGCGTCCATCCTTCGTCGCGCGCAATCGAGAAACCGCCGAGCTTATCGCAAAGCAGACACAAGGCATGGCTGTCATCTGTGGCCTAGTGACTCCCGCGCACTCCGAGACCGGCAAGTCGGTCATGAACTCCGCCGCTTTGTTGCAGGATGGCAAGATCGCCTTCCTGCAATCGAAGATGCTCTTGCCCACCTACGACGTCTTCGACGAGATGCGCAACTTCGCGCCCGCCAAGAGTCAGGACCTGTTCTCCTTCTGCGGCAACCGCATGGCGCTCACCATCTGCGAAGACGCCTGGAACGACAAGCTGTTCTGGCCCAAGCGCCTGTACACGGTCGATCCCATCGAGACGCTCATTCGCGCCGGCGGCAACTTTGTGCTCAACATTTCGTCGTCGCCCTTCTGGATCGGAAAGCGCGAACTCCGCCGCGACATGCTGGCCTCCATCGCGCGCCACCACAAAGTCCCGGTTGCGCTGGTCAATCAAGTCGGAGGCAATGACAGCCTGATCTTCGACGGCTCCAGCATCGTGCTCAATCCAGAGGGCGAGGTCATCGCACAAGGTCGCTCGTTCGAAGAAGACCTGATCTACTTCGATTCGAAGACCTTAACTGGCGATCTTCACGAACAGATCGCAGGCGAGGAAGCCAGCGTATACGCCGCACTGGTGCTGGGCACACGCGACTACATGCGCAAGTGCGGATTCCAAAAAGCCATCATCGGCCTGAGCGGAGGTATTGATTCGGCGCTCACCGCCGTGATCGCCGCCGACGCGATCGGGCCCGAGAATGTCATCGGCGTGAGTATGCCAGGCCCGTACTCTTCAAAGGGATCGATCGATGATGCTCGCACCCTCGCGGCCAATCTCGGCATCCGCTTCGAGTTGCTCGCGATCAACGACATCGTAGAAGCGTATCGGCTAACTTTGCACAACGTTTTCGCGGGACGGAAGGAAGACGTGACGGAAGAGAACATTCAGTCGCGCGCCCGCGGCACGCTGCTGATGGCGCTATCTAATAAGTTCGGTGCCATCGTGCTGTCGACGGGCAACAAGAGCGAACTCGGCGTGGGCTACTGTACACTTTATGGAGACATGGTTGGCGGCCTCGCGGTCATTTCGGACGTCCCGAAAACGCTGGTGTATCGGCTGAGTCATTACGTGAATTCGCAGCGTCCGGTGATTCCCGAGGCCACGCTGGAGAAGCCGCCGTCCGCCGAATTGCGGCCCAACCAGAAAGACAGCGACTCGCTGCCGCCCTATGAGATTCTGGACGCAGTGCTCGAGGACTACGTGGAAGATGCGCACTCCGCCGAGCAGATCGCTGCCGATCATGCTTTCGACATTGCGGTGGTGCGCCGTGTAGTCCGGATGGTCGACCGTGCTGAATACAAGCGTCAGCAGGCGGCCCCAGGCATCAAGATTTCTCCCAAGGCATTCGGCTACGGCCGCCGTTTTCCCATCGCCGCGAAAAGCGAGGTTTGAGGGATTCGCAAAAAGAGTCAGCACGTAAGGCGATCCCAAAGTCTTCTGCTCCACACGAATTCTTAAATTGAAAGGAAACCATGCGCAGTTCTATCAATCTGATTCTCATTCTCACCCTAACGTGCAGCCTGGCCGCAGCGCAAACCTCGATCGCGAAGCCACCGGAGAAGCCCGCCGCCGTCGCGGCCGTGACTCTTCCCTCGGAAGCTACTGTGGACGCCTTCCTGCAACAAACCTTCGGATATGAGTCGGACATGAGTTGGAAAATTTCCAGCATCAAGCCTGCCCCCGTGCCAGGACTCGCTCAAGTCGACGTTATCCTTGCCAGCCCGCAGGGCCAGCAAGGCAGCCGGTTCTTCGTCACGGCGGATGGCCAACATGCTGTGATTGGCGAAATTATTCCGTTCGGCGCCAAACCTTTCGAACCGGCGAAGAAGACGTTGGAGAAGGGCATCACCGGTCCATCGCGCGGACCGAAAGACGCACCGGTCACAATTGTCGAGTTCGGTGACTTGCAGTGTCCCGCATGCAAAGCCGCGCAGCCGGCGATCGAAGGGCTGATCGCGGCTGAACCGAACGCGCGTTTTGTGTTTCAGAACTTTCCCCTCGAGATGCACAACTGGGCGGCGAAAGGAGCCGCTTACGCCGACTGCGTTGGGCAGGCGTCGAACGACGCGTTCTGGAAATTTGTTGCCAAGACGTACGAGACTCAATCCGACATCACGTCGGCAAATGCCGACGAAAAGCTGATTGCGATCGCAGACGGTGCGGGTGTGAAGGGCGCGGACATTGCAGCCTGTGCCTCCACCCCTGCGACCAAGGCGCATGTGGACGCTTCTCTTGCCCTGGGCAAGGCAGTGAACGTGACCGGCACGCCGACTCTTTTCATCAACGGACGCAGTCTCGGAAATGTGAGTAACGTTCCTGCCGCCACGCTGAAGAGTCTGGTGGATTTTGCGGCGAAGGAAGGGAAGTAGCGCTACTTCTCGCTCACCCAGATTTCATCCGTGGAGTAGTCGCGGCTCACCACGACGTGCGGTGTGATCACGATGAGCAATTCGTCGTTCTCTTTCATCCGCGTGTTGTCAGATGCGACTCAGTTGAGGCCGGGTATGGCTGCAACCGCGGGGATTCCGCTCATGGATCGCTGATCGTTCGTTGTGATTTCACCCGCCACCACCGCCGGCTCACCATCGCGCAGCCGTATGCTGCCCTTGTATTCCTGATTGGAAATCACCGGCGCACCATTCGAACTTTGTCCCGTCAGCGAGCGTACTTGCAGCTCAAGCGTCAGGCTCACTTCCCGGTCTCCGTGGATGACAGGCTTGGCTTTGAAGCTCAAGCCCAGGTCTTCGTAACTAACCGACGGAAACGGCGGGACGTAGCTTTGATTCCCCAGCACTGCTGAAATCTGTGGTGAGTTGTAGATGGGCGCGTAGGTTGCATTCAGGATGGGATAGCGCTGGCCGAGGTGGAATGTCGCTTCGTTGCCTTGCCCTGCGCGCAGCGTGACATGACTCAGGCTGCGGGCCCACGACTCATTGAGGGAAAGAGCCGTAGTGAGGTGATCCAGGCTCACTCCTGAGAAGGTAAGGCCACCGCCGAAAGTGGCTAAGGGCTGGCTGAAGATGGAATTCTGTTGCCCTTGCAGTTGCGCCAGCAGCCCGGATAGAGCCGTACTCCCGGCGGCATTAATGCCGCCCGAAGAAATCAACTGGTTGATCAGCGACTGGATGCTTTGTCCACCCAACCCCGCCAGCGCGGCCAAAGGGATGTTGAACATGTTGAAGGTATCCGGAATGTGCATGCCGATGTCGCGCGTGAAGTTGTGGCTGATGTTATAGACCTCAACTTCGATCGCTACCTGCGGACGATCGCTGGTTAACTGTCGTAAGAGCCTGGTGCATGCGGCCAGTGTCGCCTGTGGCGCGCGCACCTCGACTGTCCCAATTTGTCCAGAGCTTATTTTCTGGAAGTCGCAGATGTTGCGCAGCGACGTGACCATTTCGGTTGACTGTTGTGGCGTGGTCGCTCCGGGCACCGTGAAAGTCGCGAGCGACATGCGGTCAAACTGCTTGTGATTATCCGTGGTATCCGCGGCAATCAGCATCTGGTGCGCATCCAGGGTGGTCCACATAGTCTTGCTGACCCGACATGCCAAACTGAGGGCGGTGAAGAAGTCGACATCGTCCACATAGAAACGCACCGTCTTGGTTTGTACCGAATCGTCAAACTCAGGGTTCACGCCGTAGGCAGAGGCCAACTCGGCAAACATGCCGCGCACATCGCCGCGATAGTGAAATGTTGCTCGCGCTTCTTTTGGTTGGAGATGGATTTCGCTGGAATCGGCCACCATCGCCGCCATCCCGCTCAACGCCGGACGTGAAGGGTCACGTACCGCTTCGGCCAGCCGCTCTTGCGTATAGGCATTATCGGGGTCGAGATTGAGGGCGGCGCGATACTCGGCAGCGGCTTGCTCGCGCTGGGCGTCAGCGAGGAAGGCGTCGCCGCGCTCGGTGTGTTGAAATGATCTCTGCGCCTTCATCATTTCCCGCGCTGAGAGGAACTTTGCGTCTTGAGGAACCAGCCGCGAAGCCTGGTCAAACTGCGCGAAGGCTTCTTCCAGACGATCGAGACCGTTCAATTTCAGGCCGCGATTATACGCGTTGAGAGCTTCCTTGTGATCCTTCCTGGAGGGGATGCACGTAACGCCGCCCGGCACGCCGTTGCCGCAGGAGACCACCGGCATCGTGACGGCTGGATCGTTCCCGGCAAACGAGGGAACGTTGGCCAGCACTGTCAGAAGACCAACGGCGAGAATGATCCGCACACTGCGCATGCGCTTTGATTTTAACCCGCCGCGCGCTCCTCGCCGAAAGCTAATAGTCCCCGTACCTTCGGGCTTAATGGTGACAAGGACGGAGCAGGCAGCAAGTGAGAACGGGGAACAGGCGCTTTCTTGCCCGGACGTCAATTTCAAGGGCTTTTTGCGATGTTAATTTGCCACTCTCCCAAATTCGGCAATTCTCAATCGGAGCCTTACTGGCACTGCCGCCGCCCCCAACCCCTATCAGCGGCAACCTTGCGCGGCAACAACGGCATCCCAAACGCCCGGGGAGATGGGCAACATGGGCCGTACACTAGTGTTCGCACTGCTATTAGCCTTCGTTTCGACCTGCCATGGACAATTCACCTTTACACCGATAAACGTGCCCGGAGCGGTGGCTACTGTAGCGCGCGGCATCAACAATTCGGGCGAGGTCGTGGGATTCTACCAAACCGTCGCCTGCTCAAATTATGACCGCAACGTTCCCAACTGCGCGACTGAAGCATTCAAACTGGTGAACGGCGTCTACACAAAGTTTATGGTGGCGAAGAGTACCTCGACAGCGATTATGGGAGTCAACGATCTCGGTGATCGTGTCGGGTTTTACATGAAAACGGATGGTACGCGCCACGGCTTCATTTTGTATCACCAAGGTACATTTAAGGTCATTGACTATCCCGGTCTGAGCTCCCCCTACTTCACGGTTCCGATGGGTATCAATAAGGTTGGCACTGCCGTTGGTGGAATTTGGTCAATCAGCGCGACTGGGACGTTTTCCTCGAGTGGCTGGGAATGGGTAAACGGTACGTTCAGCAGCATGAATCCCGGAGGTACGGGAAACGGCACCTGCTGCCAGTCGGTGAATGGGATCAGCAACAACGGCAGTACGGTTGGGCAGGTTTTTCTTACTGATTTCTGGCAAGCTTGGTTCTCTCAAGGAACCGACCAGGACTTCTGGAAATACCAGAGCGGTGACAGCTTCGCGGAAGCGGTGGACCAGAACGCTGATGTGGCGGGCTATTCGTCAGTAGCAGGTGGCTGGTTCGCTCAAAAGATCGAAGCTAACGAGGGCAGTGGCGACCGCGAGGGCACGATTAGCTTCAAGGTCGTCAATTATCCCAACTCGCAATCGACTACTCCATTTGGCATGAACGATTCTCGGAATCTGGCGGGAACTTACGTGGATTCATCGGGGCAGCAACATGGGTTCACTGCGACGCCCACGTTCTGACGGAGATTATTCGGCACTAGATTGTTCGCGCTACAAGCTAGCTCAGCATCAGGCGTTCAATGTCCCGAGCCTTGCCGGTCTTTTCGTCGCAATCAACGACCACGGCGCACAGCCGGACGTCGCCCGTGGCGGGCTCAAAGCGAACAGGCATGCCGTTGAGGAACTTGCCAACCACCAGCTCTTTCTTCACGCCGATCACGCCATCATACGGACCGGTCATGCCCACGTCGGTAACGTAGGCGGTTCCTTTGGGCAGAACGCGCTCATCGGCGGTGGGCACGTGGGTGTGAGTACCGGCGACCGCCGTGACGCGGCCGTCCAGATACCAGCCTAGTGAAATCTTCTCTGAGGTCGCTTCAGCGTGGAAGTCCACGAAGATTATCTTGGCCTCAATCTTTTGCAGGAGCTGATCCGCGATGCGAAAGGGATCGTCGTTCGAAGCCATGAACACGCGCCCTTGCAGGTTGATCACGGCGTAGGGAACCTTTGCCTTGTAACCTTGATATAAGCCCCACCCCGGCATGTCCGCAGGATAATTTGCGGGACGAAGCACCCGGCGTTGTGGGCCGTGGCCGTTGCCTTCAGCCATCTGAAAGAAGTCGATGATCTCGCGTTTGTCCCACACGTGGTTGCCGGTGGTGATGACGTCAATGTTCAGTTCAAACAGTTCCTCGGCGAGCGCGGGCGTGATGCCGAAACCCGCTGCCGAGTTCTCTCCGTTGGCAATGACGAGGTCGATGGCATGATCGCGGACAATGCCCGGCAGCCGGTCCTTGACGATGGTCCGTCCCGGCCGTCCGAAAATGTCGCCAATGAAGAGAATCCGCATGATACGAGGCAAAGCTCGATGGTAACACGCGAATTCAGACAGTAGCTCGCTCAGCTATTCGCTTAACCTCGCGCAGCATGGCCTTGCGGATCAATCCGGAAAAAGGGCTGACGAGGGTCCAGTATGCTCGAAAAATGAGCGTTGCGAAACGGCCAAACGTGTGCACCCGCGTTTCGGTGCTAAGCCGCGTGCCGCCATCTGAGTGTGCAAGTGAGAAGTTCCAAACCGCCTTGGCATAGCCCTCGCGGTGAAAGTCCGCAAACTCCTCTGGAGTGAGGCCGCGAACGATGCCGCCATCCGGCCTCCAGAAGCGGCCGGTAATGCCCAGGACCAATTCGCGCGGCGGGATCGCTGCGAGTTCGAGAAAGGGGTCGCGTCCGTCGTGCCGGACGTTCGACGACGGAATCTTGCCGCCGCCGATACGATAGCCGCGAAGCCGCGTCAGACCACGAACAATGGCGAGGTCCGAGAAATTGGCGCGCTTCAGAGCGGCGTATGTTTTCTCCTCCGAAGCATGGACTAGAAGCGAATAACTGGCGCTGACTTGATACCGCGGCAGCCATTCATCAATGGCCATCATTTCGACAGCTCCGCCGTGCGCAGGAAATCGTAGTTTCCTGCGGGATTCAGTTTCAGATTCACCACGCGCTTGTTGTGCACCAGAACATTATCCAGATACCACAATTCGATGTAAGGCAATTCCTCCGCCAGGATGCGCTGCAGCTCGGCATAGATCGGCTTGCGCACTTTCGGATCGACTTCGCGGCGGGCCTGGTCGATCAGCGCGTCCACTTTCGGATTCGAGTAAAAGCCGCGGTTGGCACCGTTCGGCGGGAACCTCGAGGAATGAAACACGTAGAAAATGTCTGGATCCTGGTTGCCTCCGACCCAACGAAGCCCGTAGAGCTGAAATGCTCCGTGAGTAACGTCGGCAAAAAAAGTCGCAGGCTCGAAGCTGCGAATATCGAGCACAATCTCAACCTCGCGCAGCTGCTGCTGCATGACCGCGGCCATTAATCGTGTGCTCTCGGTGGTGGAAGTCTTCATGGTGATGTGAAAACGCACACCATTCACCGCCGGATAGCCCGCGGCATCCAACAAGCTGCGTGCTTTCTCGGGATCGTGATCGTAGGCAGGCACGTTGCCGTTGTAGGCCCAACTCTGCGGGGGAAGAACACTGCGCGCCGGTTTCGCCTCGCCGCGCCACAGATACGCGATCATTGGGCGGCGGTCGAGGGCGTAGGCGATGGCCTGGCGGACTCGCACATCTTTCAGAATCGGATCGCGCAGATTGAAACCCAGATACTGAACTTCGGTTCCCGGGGCACGTTCGACGGCAAGGAAAGGTTCGCGCTCGAGCGTGAGCACAGTGTCCGGCGTGATCGAGTTGCTGGCGATATCGCCGGTACCTTTGCGCAGTTCAAGGGCCTCAGTCGTTGCGTCGGGCACGACGGCGAAGCGTACCCGCGACAGCTTCACCTTCTCGCCCCAGTAGTCGTCGTTGCGCTCGATGACCACTTCCTTGTCGGTTTCGGCGCTGACGAACTTGAATGGCCCGGAGCCTATCGGATGCCGCGAAGGTTCATCCCCACTGCCGAAGGGGACGATGCCAACCGCCCCGTCGGTCAGGTTCCACAACAGCGCGGCATCTGGTTCCTTCATGTGAAATATGACGGTGAAATCGTCCGGCGCATCGATGTGATCGACAAAACGATACGCTGCTGCCCTGGTACTGCGAATCTTTCCGCCGAGCAGGGAATCGAAAGTCCACTTCACGTCGCGCGAGGTAAGTGGATCCCCGTCATGGAACCTCACGCCGCGATGAAGGTGAAAGATGTAGGTCAGTGGATCGGGAACCTCCCAGCGCTCGGCCAGTCCGGGCGCGGCATTCAGGTCAGTACCGCGCACGACGAGGTAGTCGAAAATCAGACTGTCAATGCGCTCCGATTGTGCGTCGACCCCGACTCTAGGATCCAGATTCGTGGGGCTCGATTCAATCACCATCACCAGCGTGTTTGGATCAGGCTTGCTGGAGCAGGAGAGCATGGAAAGCGTCAACGCAAGAGTGGCGAGAGCTGACGAAGACCGCATCACAGGCAGTCCTGGCACATCCGATGCACGTTGTTAACGGTTTTCCAGTTGCGCAGTGTGGTCGTGACCGCCAGTATGCGGTCGACCGGACTCTTCCACAGAACACTTTGGGAAACTCCGTTTGGGAGGTAGAAATAAATCTCGCGGTCAGAACAGCGGCACTGATCTGGGGGCGCGGTTAGTTCGGCCAACTTCTTCAGAGCGGCCGGTGTTGGGGCCTCGGACAAGAACATTACGTGGAGCTTTGCAGGCTCGATTCCGCGCTCCTTCAGAAACGGATTGCCTGCGATCGTCTTGTTCATTTCGTCGGCAGTTCTTGAAATGACCGAGACCGAAAGGCCGAAGTCCTGGAGGATTCTTTCCTCGATTCTCTTCGACAATTTTGAAGTAGAAGACTTCCCGGCTTTGAAAACCACGTTGCCGCTTTGGATGTAAGTCTTGACCTGCTCGAAACCCAGCGCTTCGAACGACGCTCGAAGCTGGTCCATCTTGATCCGCTTGTGGCCGCCAACATTGATTCCGCGAAGCATCGCAATGCAGATGGGCATAGGTCAACAAGACCTCGTTTACGAGTCTTCTTCGCCTGCGAACTGAGGATACGAAATCTTACCAAGCACCGCGGGGTGCTTCGCCCCAGTCGCGGAAGGAACGTTGGACGCCCGCCGATACCAGGTTTCGTACGCCAGAAGCGCAAACGCCACAGCCTCTTTCGCCGTCGAGGGAAGGCCAAGTTCGTCAGACAATCGCAGTCGCAGTCCCAACGCTGTAATTTCGCCGGTTAACATGGCAACGAGCGTGGAGTTTCTTACGCCTCCCCCGGAGAGAATGATTTCATGAAACGCATGCTTCCGTGTGGCTTTCGAGTCTCTTAGGACAAACCGCCGCACTGCATCTGAGATTGACTTCGCAGTCAGCGCCGTCGCCGTTGCCACAACGTCTTGCTTCCGGCAGCGTCCGCAGCTACGCAGGAATTCGTGCACGAACTCGCGGCCGAACTCTTCGCGTCCAGCGGTTTTAGGGGGCACTTTCCGGAAAAAGTCGCGGCGCAATATTTCGTGGATGACTTTGTCCAGTACCTTCCCGGATGCCGCGATCTTTCCGCCCCGATCAAACGGTTGGCTGAATAGTTTCTCGGTGACGGCGTCGATCACCATGTTGCCCGGCCCGGTGTCGAAGGCGATCAGATCGCCTGCAGCCGCGCCTGCGGCGATTGCTGTAAGGTTGGCGATCCCCCCGACATTTTGCACAATTCTTCCCATGCGCGGGTCGCGAAACAACATGTAGTCGAGAAAGGGAACCAGAGGCGCCCCTTTGCCTCCAGCGGCCATATCCGCCGGGCGAAAATCCGAGACTACCGGCACGTTCACTCTGGCTGCGATGATCGCCGCCTCGCCCGTCTGCCACGTTGTGGCAATCTTGCGTCCAAGAAAGAGTTGCGGCTCGCTTTGGTGGTAGAGAGTCTGTCCGTGGCAGCCGACGAGATCCACTTGCGCGCGAAGCTTGCGCTGGGCCGCCAGCACGGCATCGGCATAAAGTTCACCCAACAGGAAATTCAGCCGCGCCAGATCGGCCACGGCGGCTTGCGGAGAATTCATCGCTGCCAACACCGCTGCGCGGACTCTCCTTGGGTAAGGGTATTCGGAGTGCCCGAGCAATTCGAAGCTGGTGCGGGAGCGGCCAGTCATCCGCACGAAGGCCACGTTGATGCCGTCCGCGGAGGTCCCGCTCATCACCCCAGCCACGATCATGTCTTTCTGGTTCACGTCCGCGCCCGCCGCGCATTCTTACTGCGATCGTTTTGCTCACGATCATTCTCCGCGCGTTCCATCGCTTCCAGCCGCACTTGTTCCCCGAACTCCCACAGTTTGCGCGAAAGCCGCTCCACTGTTGCGGAAGAAGGCGCCGCCTTTTTGCGCAAGACTGTCGTCGACTTCTTCTTGAACGCCAGTACGCGTTGTGATGATTCTGCGGCGCGATTGGCGAACTTCGGGTCGCGCTCTGCCGCTTTCACCAACTCTTCGTGAGCTTGCTCGATGTAATCCTCGCGATGGCAGACCAGGCACAGATCTCCGCCCGCTCGAATGAACTCGACCGCAGCTTCTCCCACCGGAGCCGCCGACAAAACTCCGCCCATCTCCAGGTCGTCCGACACGATCAGATTGCGGTAGCCGATGCGCTTGCGCAGGATGTCAGTGATCCAAAGTTTAGAGAGTGATGCCGGAGTTGGAGTCTTCGTCACTCGCGGATACGCCGCGTGCGAAATCATCACCATCGGCAGCCGGGCGCGTAACCTGCGGTAAGGAACCAGGTCCTCGGCCCACAGCTTGTTTAGCGGCTTCTTGATCACCGGCAGTTCGTGATGGCTGTCGAGTTTGCCTTCGCCCAGGCCAGGAAAGTGCTTGCCGCATCCGAGCACGCCCGCTGTCCGCAGCCCGGCGAGGAACTCGCGGGCATAGGCAACCGTTTCTCGCGGGTTCGCCGAGACCACTCGCGAACTCATCACGCTACGCGAGGCTTCGAACGCCAGGTCGAGCGCGGGAGCAAAGTCAACATTAAATCCCAGAGCACGGCAATTCTCGCCGATGACCCGCCCCTGCTTGCGGAAGAGTTTGCGATCGCCGGTGGCGAATACGTCCGCTGCCGAGGGTGACGGTCCAAGCACATCGCGAAAGCGGTCCACGCGCCCGCCTTCGAGGTCGACGCAGGTAAACAGCGGCGTGGAAATGCACTTCTGGCAATCGCGCAGCAGCCGCCAGCTCTGCTGGGCAGTCTTTATATTGCGCGCAAATAGAATCACACCGGCGGGTTGCAGCCGCTTGAGCAGGGAAGTCAGGCGCGGCGTCATCTCCGCGCCGTCGAAGCCGACGATCAGAAGTTGGCCGATGTCGGGTGTCTGGCGTGCCTTGCGTTGAGCAGTCATCCGATAAGATCTGTTCTACCCTATGTTCCCCTGCCTGCCCTGAGCGCAGTCGAGGGTGCCCTCTGTGTTAAATCTCTTTCTTCAATTCCGCCAGCAAATTCAATGCATCGAGAGGTGTGAGCCGATTCAAATCCACTTCTCGCAGCCTTTCCAAGACGGGCTGCGAGATTGGCGTGAAGATGGTCAACTGCGTGGGCGGAGGTGCGGACCCGGGCGAGAGATGCTCCGTTAATTGACGTTCAGCCGACTCGTGCTCGGCCAGCACCTCGCGTGCTCGAACGATTACTTCATTCGGCAGGCCAGCCAGCTTGGCGACTTCGATGCCATAGCTGCGGTCGGCTGCTCCGGGCTCAACCTTGCGCAAGAAGACGATGCCGACGCCGGTTTCCTTCACCGAGACGTGATAGTTCTTCACTCCCGCAAGCTGCTCGGCCAACTCCGTCAACTCGAAATAGTGAGTGGCAAATAAAGTCTTGGCGCGCACGCGCGCGTGCAGATACTCGATTGCCGCCCAGGCAATCGCGAGTCCGTCGTAAGTCGAAGTGCCGCGGCCAACTTCGTCCAGCAAGATGAGTGAGCGCGCCGTCGCAGTGTGCAGAATGGCGGCCGTCTCGGTCATCTCGACCATGAAAGTGGAGCGTCCGCGGGCCAGGTTGTCGCTGGCGCCAATGCGGGTGAAGACGCGGTCCACCATACTGAGCCGCGCCGAGCGCGCCGGAACAAACGAGCCCATCTGCGCCAGGATCACGATCAGCGCCGTCTGCCGCAGATAAGTAGACTTGCCACCCATGTTCGGCCCGGTCAGCAGCAGAATGGTGTGCGTGGAGGTATTCAGGTAAAGATCGTTGGGGACGAAGCGCTCGCTGCCTCCGGCCATTTCCTGCTGCTCGATCACGGGGTGGCGGCCTTCGACAATCTCCAATTCGCCCGCCCTCCCCTCGGGCGAAGCAGCATTTTCCGAAGCGATGAGTCGTGGTCTGCAGTAATTCCGCAGCGCCGCGACGTGAGCCATCGAGGCCAGTACGTCCACCTCAGCCACCGCGAGCGCGGTCTGGCGAATGCGCTTCGCCTCAGACGCAACCGCGGTGCGCAACTCGGTAAACAGCCGCCGTTCGATCTCGACAATCTTTTCCTGCGCGTCGAGGATCTTCGCCTCGTACTCTTTCAACTCAGGGGTGGTGAAGCGCTCTGCACCCACCAGAGTTTGTTTGCGTTCATAGTCTTGTGGCACCAGATGCAGATTCGGCTTCGAAACCTCGATGTAATAGCCGAAGATAGAGTTGAACTTAACCTTGAGCGAGCCGATCCCCGTCCGCCCGCGCTCCCGCTGCTCGATTTGCGCCAGCACCTGCTTGCTATTGCGGGAGAGCTCACGCAGTTCGTCAAGATCGCGATCCAAGCCCGCAGCAATCACGCCGCCGTCGGCAAAGCTCAGCGGCGGCTCGGGCACAATTGTCTTTTCGATGCGGTCGCGCAGATCACCCAGTTCGTCGAGCAATCCATGCAGAGTATTGAGGCGCTCTGCGGATAGCCGGCCCACCGCAGCTTTGATTCCCGGAATCTTCGAGAGCGACGCCGCCAGAGTCAGGACATCGCGTGGGTTCGCCGTCTCGAGTGTCACGCGGCTCAGAAGCCGCTCCAGGTCGAATACGCCGTCGAGTGCGCGGCGCAGTTCCTCGCGCGCGATGGTTTCCTTTACGCCCACCTCCACCGCATCGAGGCGTGCATTGATCTCCGCCAAATCGAGCGACGGACGCAGCAACCACGCTCGCAACAGTCGCTTGCCCATGGGCGTGATCGCGGCGTCGATCGAGCGAAACAACGTAACTCCCGCATCCGCCCCAGCAAACAGCGGCTCAATCAGCTCCAGATTGCGGACCGTGACTGCGTCCAGCACCAGGCAATTCTGCCGCTCGTACCAGCCGATGCGGTCAACGTGGTCGAGCGATCCGCGTTGCGTCGAGCGCACATAGTAGAGAATCGCGCCCGCTGCCGCGGCTGCGGCTGCGCGCCCAGCCAGGCCGAATCCCTCCAGCGACAACACGCCAAAATGATTCTCCAGCAGCGGAATGGCGTGGTCGGGCGCGAAGATCCAGTCGTCGAGGGGAGTCTCTGTACACGTGGCGCCCGGTGCCCGAGGTTGCGATCCTTGACCAGGCCTGGTATTGGCGTCAAACAGCGGCGCCGCCGACCCATACAACAGTTCCTTCGGCCGCAGTTGCTCCAGTTCCTCCTGCACCCGGCGCAGAGCGCTCTCTCCCGAGAATTCCGTAGCGCGAAACTCTCCGGTGGAAAGATCCAGCGCGGCAAATCCTACGCGCTCCCCTACCTGCGCCAGAGCCGCGAGAAAGTTATTTTCTTCGGAGCCAAGCAGCGAATCCGCCGCCGTCCCCGGCGTGACTACGCGCGTCACCTCGCGTCGCACCAGCTTCTTCGCGAGCCGGGCATCTTCCATTTGCTCGCAGATTGCCACCTTGAAGCCCTTGCGGATGAGCTTCCCGATGTAGCCTTCCGCCGCGTGGTGCGGCACTCCGCACATCGGCACTGCGATGCCCTTTTCTTTGTTACGCGAAGTCAGCGTGATTTGCAGTTCTTTGGAGGCCACAATCGCATCGTCAAAGAAGAGCTCGTAGAAATCGCCCAGGCGAAAAAACAGCAGCGCAGTCGGATGTTCTTTCTTGACGGCGGCATACTGCCGCATCAGCGGAGTGGACGGCTCAGTCATTAAAAGCGGACTTGGCGCGGATTATAACAAAGCTTCGTTCCGCTTTCTGTGCGCGATGTCACAGCGCGACGAAGAGATGGCAGTTGACGCAGCTTCTTCCACAGTGTTTACCTGATATATGGAACTGCGCAAAGATCCCATCACTCGCTCCTGGGTCATGACCGGAGATGACCCGGCCGAAAGCGCGCCGCGTCCTGAAAGCGCCTGCCGATTCTGCCCGGATTCCCCAGAGGCTACGCAGGTCATCTCAGCCCTGCCCAGTGCTTCGGGTTGGTCGGCGCGCTCCATGGTGCATCCCAACCCTCTCTATCACATTGAAGGCGAGCCCGGCCGCCGCGGCGATGGCATCTACGACCGCATGAGCTCGGTAGGCGCGCATGAAGTGTTGGTCGAGAATCCCCGGCACGATCGCCAGCTCTGGCAAGCCAGCGACGACGAGATCGGCCAGTTCCTGCGGCTCGCCGCAGAACGTATCCTCGACCTCAAGCGCGACCCGCGCATCAAGTACGTGAGTCTCTATAAGGACTACGGGCCTAGCGCCGGCCAGGAATTCAGCCATCCCACCTCGCAGGTTACAGCGACAATGTTCGTGCCGCGCCGCGTGCTCTACGAGTTGCGCGCGGGACGAGAATACTTCCAAGCCAAAGAACGCTGCGTCTTCTGCGACATTCTCGCGCAGGAAGAGCGTCAGGCTTCGCGCGTGATCGAGGCCCGCGGTGATTATGTCGCGCTCGGTCCCTACGCCCCGCGCGTCCCCTACGAAACCTGGATCATTCCGCGCAACCACGAAGCCTCGTTCGAGCGCACGGGTTTGTCGAAGCCTGGACTGCGGACCAATCTTGCCGCGCTACTGCGCCGTACATTGCAGCGGATTCGCACGGTCACGGAAGGTTTCCATCTGGTGCTGCACACCTCGCCCAACAGCCTGCATCCCTCGAAGACGCTCGGCTATTGGAAGACGATCGACGACGACTACCACTGGCACATCGAGATCATGCCGGTCCTCGCGGCGAAGGCGCGCTCCTACACGTTCAAGGAAGTTTATTATTCTCCGGTGAGTTCCGAGACCGCAGTCAAGCAATTAAGGGAGGCGAAGATTGATGGCTGAAAGCGCGACTCAGGCTCGTGTCACAGGTCTCATCCCCATGGCGCACGTCGCCGACGTGCAGCGTGCGGTTGATTTCTACAAACTGCTGGGGATGGAACTGCGCGGCAGCTTGAAGGCCAAAGGCGGCGTTCTGCAGTGGGCGCACATTTCTTGCGAGCAAGCAGACTTGATGGTCACGCGCGCGAGTGAACCGGTCGTCCCCAGCCAGCAGGCCGTATTGTTCTATCTGTACTCGCCGAATCTCGTCGCTCTGCGGGAACACCTGATCGCAGCGGGAGTCGGGGTTTCATCCATCACATATCCCGAATACATGCCGAAGGGCGAAGTTCGCGTCGAGGATCTGGACGGTTACGTGCTGCTCATCGGGCAGGCTGGATGATCAAGTGCCCTCCTGAGAGCAGTCCGCATTTGAAAGAGGCTAAATGAACAAAATTCTGTTGGCAATGATGTTGACGATGAGCCTGACATCTTACGCACAAGTCAAGCAGGAGACTGGCAAAAATGTAATCTTGCCGAGTTCTAAATTGCTGAAATGTGTTTCGTCTGATTGTTCTCGGATTTGGGAAGACAAGCCTCCAGACAGAAATGACATCTATCCCAAGCAAGTGGTCGTTGACCTTCTCAAGAATGATTACTGTCCAGCCGGAGTGATGGCACACTACGACAAGTCCGTATCGATAGATGTCTTGAAAGCTGCTATCGATGAGCGATATGGAAAATGGGCTATGCCTGAGTTCAAGACTGGCCCGGTAATGCTCTGGCGCGTGGAGTCCGAGAAGTTCGTAATTTCAGTATCCACTGGAGACAAGCAGGATGAAGAAAGAGAGGGGTTGGAGCCTGGGACGAAGACAGTTATTTACTTGTCGTTTCAACCCACAAAGTGTGGCTCGCAATGACACCCCAGAGCGGGAGACGAAGATGAGACACACACTCTGCGTCGTGCTGCTTGCAGCCGCGTCCATAGCCCAGACCGCCAATCCGCCGGCCAACACTCCCTCGACTGAAAAACAAAAAGCCCTCTGGCAAAAGCTCGAATCCGCCATTCACGATGTCGACCAGCATCTCGACGGCGTGATGGGCGTAGCCATCGAAGATCTCAAGACCGGGGACCAATTCTTCCTCCACGAAAATGAAGTGTTCGCGCAGGCAAGTTCGATCAAGATCACGGTCCTTGCCAATCTTTATCTCCAGGCGCAACAAGGTAAGCTCAAACTCACCGACGTCTACACCGTGCAGGCTTCCGACCTCGTCCCTGACAGCGACATCATGGGTGGACTCACGCCCGGCGTAACCCGCATCACCCTGCGCGATCTTGCCACCATGATGGTCGCGGTCAGCGACAACTCCGCCACCAACGTCCTGATCGACCGCGTGGGCATGGAGAATGTCAACGCGATGCTCGATTCCCTCGAACTCGCGCATACCCGCCTGCGCCGCAAGATGATGGACCTCGAAGCGGCCAAGCAGGGCCGAGAGAATATTTCCACCCCGCGCGAAATGATGACGCTGCTCGAAGACATCCACAAGGGCAAGGTGCTGAACAAGGAATCGATCGCCGACTTCTTCAAGGTTCTAAGCACAAATAAAAATTCGTGGATTCCCCGCGACCTTCCTGCGGATGTCAAGAGCGCCAATAAGCCGGGCGCACTCGAAGGCGTGCGGAACGATTCCGGAATCGTGTTCGTCGAAGGCCGTCCCTATGTGATTTGCGTGATGACCGCGTTTTTGACCAACGAACGCGATGGCGAACAGGCCATCAGCAAAGTTTCACTCGCGGCCTGGCGCATGTTCGACCGCTTCAGCCGCGCCTCGGAATACGGCCGTGTCGTCTCCCCGGGCAACGGCAGCCGATAAGTCCCGTCAGCGCAGCGGATTTGACAGGCCATCGTGATTGAGTTGAAAGGCGGCGCAGAGAGTCCGGCCAAAAAATAGGACCGCGCGCGTAACGAGATTGAGGCCGCAGCGATGCGGCCTCTTTTCCTTGAGCCTAGTGCAATCGGCAATGGAATCCGAGCCACAAAAATGTCTGACTACCTTCTTGCTCCGGCGCGGCGCAACAAGCGGCTGACTTCGGCGTTGTTCCGGGCAAGGGCCCACGTCAGAGCGGTATAGCCGTTCCGGCTGCGCAGGTTCACATCCGCACCTGCCGCGAGCAGTGCCTTGACCACGTCCGGGCTTGTTTTTGGATTTTGGCAGGCCAGGATCAGAGCCGTTTGCCCGGTCTGGTCCAGCGCATTCACATTTCCAACCGCGGTTCCGGACAGCAACCGCTGCACCGCCTTTAAGTCTTCCTGCGACGCGGCGCGCATCAAGTCGGTTTCATCCGGATCCTCAAGGGTTTCGCCGCCGCTGCCCAAGTCAATCGGCCATGCGATCGGAATGATTCGTACAACCTTGATAGGGACGTCCCCATTCATCTTCTGCCAGTCGTTCAGCTTGAAATAGTTTTTCAACAACGGCTGAATCTGGGTCTCAATGATCGACTGCCATACCGGATTCCCATCCACGCGCCACGCCGCTCCAGACTCGTCCCAAACCTGCAAACGGAACGCGCTGAAACCGTCGGCTGCGTTCCATTCGAAATGCGCATTCAGGGTACGAGTGAAGCCGGCAGGGCTGACCCACACCACAGCGCAGAACACGAGCAAAGCCGCTACCACGTAGGGCCAGGCTCGACGGCCAAAGCAACGAGATACAATTACCGCCAACGATCCAGCCAAGGCTAGAGCCTCAAGCAGGAGTCCCGCAGCGGTTAGTGTCTCGCCGGCAGCGTTCCACCAGTAAACGCGGTGATCGAGAAACCCGCTCTCATCAAAATGCCAGAACGGGTTGAAGTAGAGGGTGGCCAGGCCGGCGATAAACAGTAGAGCACCTGCTTCCAGGCCAATGATGGCCCATCGCGTGCGACGCTTGTGGCTTGCAATTGGACTGAGCGCTGGATTGGGCATCGATCTCTACCGGCAAGAAGAGTATAGACACTGTGCGGGCGAGGGGGAATCAAGGAGGGAACTAAGTATCGACAGAAGGACCTCAATTGCTTATTGCGCTCCCGCCACCTTTGCGTGCGAGGCCGGCGTCCGCTGGCGCAGGAGCTCTTCCGCGGCCTTCGCGTCCACCGGCGCGGAGAAGAAAAATCCCTGCCCTACTGCGCAATTCAACTGGCGGAGGTGATCCAGCTGCTTGACGGATTCAATTCCTTCCGCAATCACTTTGAGCTTCAACTTGTGCGCCAGCAGGATGATCAAATCCACCGTCTCAAAGATGCCTCGGTCGAGCAGCATTCCGCCAATCAGAGCGCGGTCAATCTTCAATGCTTCCACGGGAAATTGCCGCAACCCGCTTAGGGACGAAATCCCAGTGCCAAAATCATCGAGGACCACGCCCACCCCCAGGCGCTTAAGGTGTGAGAGAACGGTCGCGGTCAGCTTGGCGTCGGCGGCCGCAACGCTCTCAGTAATTTCCAGGTGCAGCCGCGCCGCGTCAACTCCGGTGGACTTCAGAATCGCTTCCACGCTGGTCACGAACGCGGGGTCGGCTAACTGACTGGCAGAGACGTTCACGCTGATGCCCACGGGCTCACCCGTGGGAGCTTCGGAGTCCCAGGCCTGCAACTGCGTGCAAGCTTCCAGCATTACCCACTGGCCCGTGGAGACTGCCAGGCCCCGGTTCTCGACCGTTGGCATGAACTTGTCCGGCGAGATCAAGCCTTGCTCTGGATGCTGCCACCGCAGCAGCGCTTCAAACCCTGTGATCTGTTTCGTCTCCAGTTCCACGATGGGCTGGTAATACACGCGGAACTGGCGTTTCTCCAGCGCCTCGCGCAAATCGGCCTCCAGTTTCAGCCGATTGACGGCGCGGGTGTGCATAGCCTCGTCAAATACCTCACAGCGCGATCCTCCCATCGCCTTCGCCCGGCGCATCGCGACGTCGGCATCCTGTAGCAAGTCCTCTGGCCGCTCATGGGTTGGTGTGCTCAAAGCGATTCCCACACTCGCCGACGTACGTACCTCGCGTCCCTCCACGAGAAAGGGCTCTGCTACGGTGGATAGAATTCGCTCGGCAGCGCGCATCGCGTGACTGGGATCGGTCACTTCTTCGAGCAGGATGGTGAACTCATCGCCGCCCATTCTAGACAGAACGGTATCTTCCATGGACTCGTCTTGCGGGCGGCAGACTGTATCGTCGTGCCGCAAGCGGGTCCCGAGGCGCCGAGACATCTCTACGATCACCTGATCGCCGGCCGCGTGCCCCATGGTTTCGTTAAATACCTTGAAGCCGTCGAGATCCACGAATAAGACGGCGTACTGCCGCTCCGGATTCCGTTGCGCCCGGGCAAACAATCGTTGCAGGCGATCCAGGAAGAGACGCCGATTTGGCAATCCCGTTAGATCATCGTGAAACGAACTGTGCTCAAGTTGCTCTTCCGCCCGTTTGCGCTCGGTGATGTCGCGATTCACAATGACCAGCTTGACGACCTCGCCCTTCTCATCGCGGATCGTGCGGGCGAGCGATTCTACAACGCGCCACGTACCGTCTTTGTGCCGGATGCGGTAGTCCAGCTTCTTGCCGATTCCAGTGCTGCGCGCCTCGCGTGCCGCCTCGAGCACCTTAAAGCGATCATCGGGGTGGATCTGATCAAACGAAGATGTTGCCCCCAACTCCGCCGCCGAATAACCCAGAATTCTCTTGTATGCCGGACTGTTGTATAGCCGACGTCCCTTCACGTCGACCAGCGCAATCATGTCGGCGGCGTTTTCCGTGACGATCTGAAACAACTCTTCGCGTTTCCTTGCTTCGCGCTGAATCCAGTAGATGCGGATCTGCTGGCAGACAAGAAGGATGGCGAGTGCACCGAGAGCGATCCAGTTC
>Ga0210405_10000196_pt1 | contig 86914 bp, 81 predicted proteins | sample IncBWH11MmetaG_FD_155492 | JGI IMG/M metagenome (GOLD analysis project Ga0210405, IMG submission 155492) | Forest soil microbial communities from Barre Woods Harvard Forest LTER site, Petersham, Massachusetts, United States - Inc-BW-H-11-M | ecosystem: Environmental > Terrestrial > Soil >... | reverse complement strand
TCGGCGTCATGAAAATTGAACTCAGTCCATTCAGCTTTTCGTAATTCGCCAGGTCGTACGAATAAAAGCGGCGCTAATCGAAGAGCAGCACGCGTCGTCGGTTGACCATCAAAATCATCGATTGCGCGCAGGAGCGCGCCGATCGCGCTTGGTTCAACGATAGTTGCGCGGTGTGTAACAGTCGGAGTGATTAATGCGCCGCGGAGATCGCCGGACGGATCGCGCTCTGCCCGCCCTGTAGCGATCGCATATCGAAATACCGCTCCGGCCGTACTGCGGACGCGGCCAGCAGTCTCGAAGCGGCCACGTTTCTCGATTTTGCGAAGCGCATCCAGGAGCTCAGGAGCTTTTATTTCGGCGATCGGACGGCTGCCGAGTTCAGCAATGGCGAAATCAAGCAGCCACTTCTTCTTTTTTAACGTTGCCTTCGCATCGCCTTCCTTTTCAAACTTTTCCATCAGTTCTTGAGCGACGGCTTTGAAGGTATTCCGACGGGAGAGCTTGGCTGCGCGGCGCTCTGACTTGCGTTCAACGGAAGGATCCGAACCCTCGGCCAAAAATTTCTTAGCGGCGTCCCGCTTTGCGCGTGCTTCGGCTAGAGAGGTCGCAGGGTAGACCCCCAGAGCCAACAATTTCTGTCTGCCATCGAACCTATAGGCGAGACGCCAGAGCTTCGCTGCGTTCGGCTGGACGAGCAGATAAAGACCACCGCCGTCAGATAACTTAAATGGCTTTTCACGCGGCTTGGCGTTTCGGAAGGCCGTATCGTTTCGGGCCGGCATGGGCGGCTAGGTCCTAGCAAGCGGGATACCAACACACCCGCGATATACCAACAACATTACCAACAAATTTGCTGGATGTCAGCGAAAATTGGTGAACCACCACGGCCAAGAAGTGGCCTATCTATACAGCTTTCTGGAAAGCTTCCGAACGATGACGGATTTCTGCGGACAGCCTCGAACTGAACTTTGGTGCCCCTGGCCGGAATCGAACCAGCACTCCTTGCGGAACTCGATTTTGAGTCGAGCGCGTCTACCAGTTCCGCCACAGGGGCCTTTGCGCCGCTGGCAGGCGGCGTCGCAAAGCCGCCGGAATATAGCGGGCGGCGAGTACGGGTCAACCCGCCAACGCAAAACACCGCGCTGTGAACGGCTCCGCCTCGACAGCGCCGCCGGCGCGGGCTACGACGCCGAAATCATGATACGATTAGGTGGAATTGCATCATGATCGCATCTGTTTGTTTGAGCATGATCTTTTCGGAAAACCGGTTTTCACTTTGCGCTAACGCGGCCCTCCGGGTCAGGATCATGCTCTAAAGGAGCCCAATGTGACGGCTGATGCCACCGCAAACAGCACAAGCGGCACGGGCCTCGCCAATCCGGCGCTGGTTGCGGCGCTTGCGATTGCGGCGATCGCAGCGGCGACGATTGCTGGAGCGTGGTTTTTTCAGCTCGTGCTCGATATTCGTCCGTGCCCGCTCTGCCTCGAGCAGCGCTACGCTTATTATCTCGCCATCCCGCTCGCCGTCCTGACCGCGTTCGTCGCAGCCAGCAAAGGCTCAAGGACCCTGGTGTTGGCGGGGCTTGCCGTTCTCGCGTTGGCAGTGCTTGGCAACGCCGGGCTCGGCGCCTATCACGCCGGCGTCGAGTGGGGTTTTTGGCCGGGTCCGACCGATTGCACGGGTCCGGTCGGTAATCTCGGCAGCGCCGGCACGCTGTTGCAGCGCCTCGACACGGTCAAGGTGATCCGCTGCGACGAGGTGCAGTGGCGCTTCCTCGGACTTTCGCTTGCCGGCTACAACGTGCTGATCTCGTTGGCCATGGCCGCCATCGCGGCCTGGGGAATCGCGGGCTCTGTCAAACGAAGCTAATCATCCACGTCCTCCTGCGCCCGCCCGAACAGATGGACGATGCCGGGCGTTGCGATGGTGACGAACACGAAGCGCGACAGGTGATGCGCGCCGACGAAGATCGGGTCGATATGCAGCGTCAGCGCCAGCGCCAGCATCGCATCCATCGCGCCCGGCGCGTAGGCGACGAGAATGTCGGCGAGCCGCACATTGGTGGTCAGCGCGATCACCGCGACGAAGACTGCGGATATCCCGATCGCGATGGCGAAGGCGCCCAGCGCCGCATGGATGTGGCCGAGAAGGGTTTTTGACTTCATGCGTGCGAAGCGCGAGCCGATCAGCGTGCCGATCCCGATCAGCGCAATGCCGCGCAGCAGCGGCGGCAGACCGCCATCGATCAGCCCGGCGCCGTGCAGCACGCTCGATCCGATCATGGCGCCGAACATCCAGCTCGCCGGAAATTTTGCTATCCTGAGCAGCAGCGCGGTGGATACCGATGCCCCGATCAAGCCTGCGAGCCCAAGCGGCGAGGCAACGCTCATGGGCAATGTGGGTGCGGAAGAGGATGTCATCCCGGTCAGCGCCAGCACCAGCGGCAGCGCCGCGGTCAGGGCGATTACGCGGAGCGTCTGCACCACCGCAATCCCCGAGACGTCGGCGTGTTTCTCGATGGCCAGGATGGTGATTTGCGACAGCGCCCCCGGGCTTGCCGCCAGAAACGCCGAGGTTTTGTCCCAGCCATGGACGCGTTGCAGGTAGAAGCTTGCCCCGAATGTGGTGAAGAAGGTCGCAATCGCCAAAAGTCCGATCGTGAGAGGATAGGCACCGACGTGCTGGAGGAGGTGCCGCGACATCAGCGAGCCCAGCGAAATCCCGAGCAGCACCAGCACGGCCTGCGTCAGAGTAGGCGGCACGGCAAGCGGCCGTCCCATCATGACGGCGATGCCGACCGCCATCATCGCGCCCGAAATCAAGCCGCCCGGCAACCCTATCAAAAGAAACAAAACGCCGCCGGTCGTGCCGATCGCGAGCGTTTCAAGGACTTGAAGGGTCCTGGCGCGGCCGGGAAGAGCATGCGTCATCGATGCAAGGGTTCGGCTCACGCCGCCTTATGTCAAATCCGTTTGCAGCGCGCAAATGCGCCGACGCGAGTGCAGCAATGCACGCTGAAAAAGCCTGCTCCGATGCAGAGCCGATCGTGTATGAGCGGCAGGTAGAATCACGTTACTATGCGAGCCATCCTCCCTCTGTGAGGGAGGATGGCTGACAAGACGAAAGGTAGAATTACTTTTTCTCCTCCGCGGCCTTCTTGCATTCGGCGCGGAATTTCTTGCGCTCCTTGCCGTGAAGTCCCTTGGCGTCAGCTTCCTTGGAGCATTCAAGCGACGCGGCGGTGCGCGGCTTTGCCATCTTTTTGTCGCTGGCAGCGGGTGCTGCCGAATCGCTCTTGGCGGCGGGGGCGGCGGTTTGCGCAAAAGCCGGGCTTGCAAACAACAGAAGGGACGCAAGGGCTGTGGCAGCCGCGCGGGAATATGTCGTCGTCATGGAAGCACCTCGAGTTGAAGAGGGGCCAAAGTCGCGCTGCGATGCTGAACGGCCGATGAATGACCTCGGGATCAACGATGCAGCGCGGCGCGATATTTTTGCGCAACCCCCGATAGCCGTTGTCACATGGCTTCGCTACGCTAGGATGGGGAACTTAGACCAGCCATGCCCCAGGGAGGTTGAGGATGACGATCAATGCCAAATTATTGTGCGCAGTCGCGGCGGTGTCAGGTTTGGCCGCGCTCGCGGCGATGACGCCGGCGCAGGCCCTGACCACACAGGAATGCAGCGCGAAATATCAGGCAGCCACGGCCGCGGGCACGCTCGGCGGCCAGAAGTGGAATGATTTCCGCAAAGCCCAGTGCGGAGCGGACGCCTCACCAGTTGCCGCGCCTGCCGCTCCGGCGGCACCTGCCCCCCCGAAGGAAGCGAAAAGGGAAGCAGCCCCTGCGGCCGCGCCCACTGGTCCGGCGATATTCCCGCCTGCGGTCGATCCGAAATACTCGAAGGAAACCGCCGGCAAGGCGCGCATGCATACCTGCGTCGACCAGTACAACGCCAACAAGGCGACCAATGGCAATGGCGGCATGAAGTGGATCCAGAAGGGCGGCGGCTATTACAGCGAATGCAACAAGCGACTGAAGGGCGCAGCTTAACGCATGATCCGGAAAAGTGCGCAGCGGTTTTCCGAAAAGATCATGCGTAAACAATAAACTAAAGCGCGATGGCGGTTCGGCCTGAATGCATCGCGCTTTAGGCGAACATACGCGGCCGGTTCTCTTGCCAGCCGCGTTTTCACTCACCGAGCAGTTTTTCGGCGGACCGCGCCACCAGCTGGGCGCGCTTGCGCGGCCCGCGTTCGAGAAACAACAGGCTCTGGCCGAAGATGAAGCAGTAAAACAGGAAGGCTCGCGCGTCCGCCTCCTCCAGCGAAACACCGGTGGCGCGATAGAGCAGGGCGACGTTCTCGAGCCGCGCTGCGTCAACGCGCGCGACGGCATCGGCCGCCGCCTGGTCGGTTCGAGCCCATTGCCGGATGGCCAGTTCAACCGCCATGCCTTCCGGACTAACACGCTCCGAATAGAGCCGGACCAGTGTCTTCAGCCGCTCGCGCGCGCTGGTGCCATCGAGGCTGGTCTGTTGTTCGATCGCCGCAATTCGGCCCGCGCTCCAGCTTTGCAGAATGCCATCGAGCAGAGCCGCGCGGTCGCGGAAGCGCCGGTAAAAGCCGCCTTTGGTGACCCCGAGGTTCTTGGCCAGCACCTCGACCCGAACACCGTCAACGCCCGACCTCGCGATTTCCCTGATCCCGGCCTCGATCCAGACCTCAGCCCTGCCATCGGTCATCGTGCGTCTGCCCTTTTTTGATACGGTGCCGTATTGCTAACCTACCCCAGCCATGATACGCTACCGTATCAGAATCGAAGAATCGGGAGCAACCCAATGGAATCGGACGCCACCTACCGGGGCACGGTCTATCCATGGCAATGCGATCACGTCGGCCACATGAACATCATGTGGTATGTCGGCAAATTCGACGAGGCCAACTGGAATCTGTTTGCCCGCATCGGACTTACCCCGACCTATCTGCGCCAATCCGGCCATGGCATGGCGGCGGTTCAGCAAAACATCAGCTACAAACGCGAATTGCTGGCCGGTGACCTCGTTGAGGTCAGAAGCGTGGTGCTCGACATCGGCGATAAGTCGATCCGGTTCCGGCATGAGATGCGAAATGCCGAGACCGGAGAGATCGCTGCCGCATGCGAGATCACCGGCGTCCATCTGGACCGGCGAACACGCAAGTCGACGCCGTTTGGTGCCCAGCTCCGCAGGCAGATCCAGGATCACGTGGCTGTTCCCCAATCCCTTGAGGCGTGAGCGCAGACATGCTGCACTTTGAGCCGAAAAATCCCGAGTATCGCGCATCAGCCATTTCCACCTTCGATCGGCAGCGGGCGATGCGCACGCTCGGCATTTCGATCGTGCGGCTCGAGCCCGGCGAGGTGGAACTCTCGATGCTGTATTCGGCCGACTGGAGCCAGCAGAACGGGTTCATCCACGCGGGTATCCTCACGGCAGGGCTCGACAACGCCTGCGGCATCGCCGCCTACACGCTGATGCCGCCCCTGTCCGACATTCTGACGGTCGAATTCAAGACCAACTTGCTGGCACCGGGGAAGGGTGAGCAATTCTGTTTTCGTGCAAATGTCATCAAGCCGGGCCGCACATTGACAGTGTGCGAGGCCCGCGCCTTCGCGATACAAAAGGGCACCGATACGCTGGTCGCAACCATGACCGGAACACTCATCGCGCTGCCACCGCGCGAGCCTGCAGGATTGCAGCCGGGAGCCGCCGCCGCCAGGAAATTCAGAGGTCATTGACAAGCGCGCGCCGGGATCATTTGCTTGCTGCAGATTTGTTGCCCGCGGAATCCGCATGATAGCAAGCCTCAGCCTGATCCTGCTGTGCCAACTTGCCGGTGAGGTTTTCGTGCGCGGCCTGGGCTTTCCGATTCCGGGCCCGGTGATCGGTCTCATGCTTCTTCTCGGCCTGCTGCTGGCGCGCGATCGCTTCGCTGTGCTGGGGCGCGGCCCGCTGCAGGGCGATGGCGTGGAACAGGCCAGCCGCGTGATCTGGCCAATCTGTCGCTGCTCTTTGTTCCCGCCGGTGTCGGCGTCGTGCAAAAGCTCGATCTCATTGCCGAACATGGCATCGCTTTTCTGGCCGTGCTTGCGATCTCGGTGATCGTGACCCTGCTGGTGACGGTCGCGACCTTTCTCCTCGCCAGCCGGCTGATGGCGCATCGGCGGCCCCTCGATGAATGAAAATCCGTTCTCATTGTGGGTCTATCTTTCACAGTCGCCGCTTCTCTGGCTGACGGTAACCTTGCTGGTTTACGCGCTCGCCGACGAGGTTTCGCTCAAGACCCATCGGCATCCGCTGGCAAATCCCGTGCTGCATTCGATGTGGATCATCGGAGGATTCCTGCTCTTAACCGGCACGTCCTATACGACCTATTTCGCCGGCGCCCAATTCGTGCATTTCTTGCTTGGGCCTGCGACAGTGGCGCTGGCAGTGCCGCTTTATGAGAATCGCAAGGTGGTGCTGTCGGCGATCCTGCCGATGCTGGTGGCGCTCGCCGTTGGCTCCGTCACCGCGGTCGCTTCGGTCGTGCTGCTGGCGGAAGGTGTCGGCTTGCCCCGCGCGGTGATCCTGTCGATGGCGCCGAAATCGGTCACCGCCGGCGTCGCCATGGGCATCAGCGAGACGCTGCATGCCGATCCGTCGCTGACGGCAGTTGCGGTCATTCTTACGGGCATCATGGGCGCGATCGCGGTTACGCCGTTGATGAACCGCATGAGGATTGTGGATTACCGCGCGCGCGGCTTTGCCGTCGGCATCGCAGCCCACGGCATCGGCACCGCGCGGGCGTTTCAGGTCGATGAGGTCGCAGGCGTCTTCGCCGGGATCGCCATGAGCCTGAACGCGCTCGTCACATCGCTGCTGGTGCCCTTGGCAGTGACGCTGCTTTTGCGCTGATCTTCATTGCAGTAATTCCGAAGCTGGCATGGTGATTCGCGGAATTTCCCTCTACCGTCGGATAGGCAAAATGCAAGGTGACTTTCTTGGTGATCTCCGCGATGCAAGCTGTGCTCGGACTGGCGTCGGGAGCCCTGGTCGGGTTCTCGCTGGGCCTGATCGGAGGCGGCGGATCGATCCTGGCGGTGCCGCTGATGGTCTACGTGGTTGGAGTGGCTGACGCGCACGTTGCGATTGGAACCAGCGCGATTGCGGTGGCGGTCAATGCGGCGCTCAATCTTTCAAATCACGCGCGCGGCGGTACGGTGCGATGGTCATGCGCGCTCACCTTCGCCGCTGCGGGAATCATCGGAGCGTTCATCGGCACAATTTTCGGCAAGCTGCTCGACGGGAGAAAATTGCTCGCGCTGTTTGCGCTTCTCATGCTGGTGATCGCCGTTCTGATGCTCAGGACGCGGTCGCGTCCAGGCCTGCCTGAAGCGCAGATGAGTTGGGACAACATGCCCGCGATCGTCGGGCTCGGCCTTGCCACCGGGACGTTGTCGGGTTTCTTCGGCATCGGCGGCGGATTTCTGATCGTACCCTCCTTGATGCTGGCGACCGGCATGCCGATCATTAACGCCGTCAGTTCGTCGCTGGTGGCTGTGACCGCATTCGGCCTGACCACGGCGGCGAGCTACGCCTGGTCTGGATTGATCTCATGGGAGCTGGCTGGCTTGTTCATCGGTGGCGGTCTGCTCGGCGGGTTGGCCGGAACTCGCTCCGCGCGTTCGCTGTCCGAGCGGCGCGGCGCGCTCAATATCATCTTTGCCGCCGTCGTCATCGCGGTGGCGATTTATATGTTGGTGCGTAACTTGACAGCATTGTGAGCGTATTGAAGAAGCGTGCGCTGCAGGCAGTTTGGAGAGGCGAAATGACTACATCGAGCGAGTCGAACCGGCCCTATCGACAACGGACCCGCCGTCAGGCCTTGGGCCTGCTCGGTACGGGTGCGGCTGCGATTTTTCCTCGACGCTCGCTTGCACAGCGCGACGACGTGCTCACCGAAGCTCTCGTGTTGCGCGATCCGGATATCCCGGCCGCTGGAAATCCCGCTGGCGACATCACGATCGTCGAATATTTCGATTATCAATGCCCTTATTGCCGCAAGCTCGAACCCGAATTGCGGCAGGTGGTGCAGGACGACGGCAAGGTCAGATTGGTATTCAAGGATTGGCCGATCCTTGGGCCGGCCTCGGTGACGGCCGCGCACATGGTACTTGCGAGCAAATACCAGGACAAATTCATTCAAGCACATGACGCGCTGATCGCCGTCAATTCCAAGCTGACAGAGGCGCGAATCCGCGAGGTATTGGCGGGTGCAGGCATCGACCTCGACCGCCTCGACAAGGATCTTGCCAGCAATTCTGCGGCGATCGACGCCGTCGTCTCGCGCAACAAGGATCAGGCCGTTGCGTTCGAGTTCAGAGGCACGCCATCCTTCATTGTCGGCAAGTTTCGGGTGCCCGGCGTGCTGACGATGGCCCAGTTCGGCCAAGCCATCGCCGACGCCCGCAAGGCGATGGCTGCGAGGAAATAGACAGGGATCGGCAGCTGCGACCCGCGGCGACAGTGACTACCGCGACGACAGTCTGATCCAGTCCTGATGAACGCGTGTTTTCACTGCGTGCCAGTCGGCAGCGGCAACGTCCCAATTGACGATGGTGCGGCTGATGGACGCGTTCTGGCCATTGGCGACGGACGATGTCGATTGCGAATCATAGACATAGACGCAGAGCACAAGAAGAAGCGCACCCAAGATCATTCCAAGGAAAACGCGCATCGCATACCCTCCGGTGATGGCCGACAACGTCGTCGGGGCGGAGATGGTTCCCTCGCACTTGACCTCACGCAAACAGACCTTGAAACAGGATTCTTCAACAATTCAATATAGTGCGTCTCATTGCGACAAGGAGGCAACATGACCGACAAGGCAAACAAGGTCGCCATCGTGACCGGGGCCTCGCGCGGGATCGGCGCCGCGGTGGCGGAGCGGCTGGCCCGCGACGGCCTTGCCGTCATTATCAACTATTCGTCCAACGCAGGTCCCGCCAAGACGCTCGTTCATCAGATCGAAGCGAGAGGCGGACGGGCGCTCGCCGCCAAAGCCGATGTGAGCGATCCTGATGCGATCCGAGGCATGTTTGACGCAGCGGAACGGGCATTCGGCGGCATCGATGTGCTCGTCAACAATGCCGGCATCATGAAGCTGGCGAGGCTCGCCGACAGCGACGACGCATCGTTGGATCAGCAGATCGCCGTCAACCTCAAAGGCAGCTTCTACGGCATGCGTGAGGCGGCGAGGCGCCTGCGCGATGGAGGCCGGATCGTCAATTTCTCGACCAGCGTGGTGGGGACCAAGCTCGAGACCTACAGCATTTATGCCGCGACCAAGGCCGCGGTGGAAACGATGACCGCGATTCTTTCGAAGGAATTGCGCGGTCGCAACATCACGGTCAATGCCGTGGCTCCGGGTCCGGTCGCGACCGAACTCTTCCTGACCGGCAAATCGCCCGAACTGATCGAGCGCATGGCGAAGATGACTCCGATGGAACGCATCGGCACACCGGAGGATATCGCATCCGTCGTTTCCCTCCTCGTGAGTCCAGATGGGGGATGGATCAACGGTCAAGTGCTGCGCGCCAATGGCGGTCTGGTTTAGGCGTTGGAGGTTGCCGCCAACCAGTTGAGGATCGGCGCGTTCAACTCCTGCGGATAGCAATGGCTGAGATCGTCAAGCTCGCGATAGGCGACGTTGGCGCCGGCCGCCGCCAACATGTCGCGCGTTTGCCGCGCTACCTGCACGGGGAACATCCAGTCGAGCCGGCCATGCACGATATGGATAGGCAGGCCGCGCAACCTTTCTGCATCCGCCATCTCTGCCATCAGCGGGTGGAAAGTCGCTGAAACAGGAGCAAGGTGGGTGAATGGAGACGTGCTTTCGAGACCGCTGACGTAGCAGAACGTACCGCCATCGCTCATCCCCGTCAGCAGCAGTTTTGTGGGATCGACGTTCCAGCGCACCCGCACGAGATCGAGAATGCGGGCCAGGTTTGGCGTGTCGGCATCTTCCCCCATCAGCGCCCAGGTGCCTCCCGTCGCGGTGGGAGCGGCCAGGATGGCACCGAGCGTGCGTGCATCGCGCAGCCAGCTCCAAAGAAATCTGCGACCGTTGCCGCTGCCGCCGTGCAACGCCATCACGAGCGGCCAGCTGCGGTCGGCCGTGTAATATTCGGGAATGTAGAGCGAGAAGCCGCCGCGGCTGCCGGGCTCATTGTGGTCGTGAATGATTCCGGTGTCTCCGTCCGCGGGTCCTGAGAGGCGCGCCAGCAGCCCGGCGTCATTGCGAAATTCCGGATTGACAAAGAAGCTGTTCACCGGTGGCAGTTTTTCCGCGAGGGGATAGAGCGCCTCCTGCGCGCGGGGAACGTGGCGGAGTGCACGGAACACGGCCGTCAGGTCGCCATGGCCATGCTGCACCTCGCGCAGACCTTCGAAGGCAGCCAGCGCAGCCTCGCAAGCGCTCTCAAGCGAAGCCCTGACTGTTGCAAACGATTCCGGCCAATTGCAAAGCCGTGAACGGGCCGCTTTCAAGACCTCGTCTGGCTGGCCTGCGGCGTCCATGACTCGATCGAAATCCGGCGGGTTGAGATGGCGGACGATGAAGCCAAGGGCTTCGAGCGATTGCAGCAAGGGCGGCAGTACGGCCACGATGTCGTCCACCACGGCCTCGCTCATGGGCGCTCGTTCCTGTTTCGCCTGTTGGTTCACGCGCGATCTGGCGCGGTGCGGGCTCGCTCTTTTCGTTCAACCCTCAATGCAGACGCGGCGCCTTGAGCAGCTTGGCACGGTCGGTCGAGGTCAGCACGACATCGAAAGTAACGCCCTCATGGTACACGGTGAGTGGCACGTCCACGCCGGCAGATCCGAGCGACCAGAGTTTCCGATAAAATCCCGCCTGACTTGTTACCTTTTCCCGGTTGACGGCGAGGATGACGTCCCCGGCCTTGAGTTCGGCAGCCGCTGCCGGTCCTTTCGCCGAGACCCCGACGACGACGACCTTGTTGTCGATCTCCGTCGAATACATGCCGAGCCACGGGCGCGCCGGGCGGTTGACGCGGCCGAATTTGCGCAAGTCGTCGAGCACCGGCTTGAGCAGGTCGATCGGGACGACCATGTTGACGTGCTCGGCCTTGCCTTCTCGCTCGCGCTCGAGCTGGAGCGAGCCGATGCCGATAAGCTCGCCGCGGTTCGAAATCAGACCGGTGCCGCCCCAATTCGGATGGGCGGGGTGGGTGAAGATCGCGTCGTCAAGCATGTATTCCCAATAACCGGCAAATTCCTGTCGTGCGACGATTTGGCTGGCAACTGAGCGCACGCGTCCGCCGACGCCGCCCATCACGACGCGATCACCGATCTCGGCTGCAGCCGAGGAGCCAAGCGACAGCGGATCGAGGTCGATGCGACCGAGCGCCTGCACCAGACCGAAGCCCGTCACCGAATCGAAACCGAGCGCGTGGCCTTCCACCACCCGACCGTCGCCAAGGTGCAACCATACGGCTTCAGCCTCGGTTATCAGATAACCGATGGTCAGCACCAGCCCGTCGTCGATCAAGACGCCATTGCCTGCGCGCTCTGTCCCGAGCGTGTCGGCGCTAAAGGCGTCGGCCGGGACGATGGAGTGCAGGCCGACTATAGAGGAAAGCGCGCGATCGAGATCGAAACCATAGTCGCCTGCGCGGGGCTGATAGGCCGGCGGAACTTTCCAATCGGTCAAAGCTGGCATGGAGCTCTCCTGGCGCGCGTGTTCCCAGGAACGAGGCGATCAGCTGCGCGCAATGGCGGCTACGATCTTATGTCGCAAAAGCCGGTCAGGAAAGTGTTCGATGCTGTCTCTTTTCTCTCGCAAGGTGCGAAAAACCAGACTTCTCTGGCAATTTGTCAATGACGATTGCGTGCCCCAACTGCCGGACGCCACGGAGACATTGGTTTCCAGGGCCGGTCGATTGTCGATCGACCGAAAGCTGTTCGCCAGCATCAAGTTTCGAGCGAAATTCGAAAACGGCCTTCCAACAGCTCTCGATCTGCTCTGGATGGTGCGAAGATGTCCGGGCTTTTCAAGACGGGAGCGGCGAAAGCCTCACCTGGCTCGCGAGATTAACAGATCGTCAACTTTGAATCCTAACTTGATGTTCTGTCCTTTCTGCCCAACTGGCGCCGGGAGGAAAGCATGCAGAACGTTGCGATGATCTCGGAGGTCACAGAACCTCGAGCATCATTCCCGATTGAGCAGGAAATCGCCCCGCGCGCGCCAATGCTATGGCTTTTGGTGTGCGGTCTCGCTCTCATGGTTGCAATTGCCGTTGCAACGGTGCTGTCGATCGACAAATTCAGGGAGAACGCGATCGAGAATGGCAAGGATGGCCTGGAGAGTGCCGTCCTGCTTCTCGTGCGTCATTTCGACCAGCAGTTCGGGGACTTTTCGATTCCGCAAAAACTCATCATTGCGGAACTCGAGTCGAGCGGCATTACCTCACCCGACATTTTCCGGGGCGAAATGGCAACTCTCGCCGTCCATGAGAAGCTGCGGGCGAAGGTGGATGGCTGGACAGACGTGGCCGGTTCCAATGTGTTCGATAGCAAAGGCATCCTCATCAATTCGTCCCGGATCTGGCCGGTCCCGGAGATCAACATCGCCGATCGCGCCTACTTCATGAAATTGGCGACAGATCCGGCGCTCGAGGTGGCCGTCGAGATCGTTCCGAGCCGTCTTTCCGAACATTCGCAAGCGATCGTCTTTGCCAGACGGATTTCGGGACCGAACCGGGAGTTCCTGGGCGTGGTCACCCGCGCGATTAGCCCGCTTCTCCTGGAGACTTTTTTCGCCTCCGCCAGTCTCGGCGAGGATGCGACCATAGCGCTGCATCATCGGGACGGCTCATTACTGGCCCGATATCCTCATGTCGAAGCCTTGATCGGACAAAATTTCAAGAAAGGCTCTGCGCTGCAGAGGGCTTTCTTCGACGGGTCTCATCTGACCGGCAGACTTAGCAGTCCGATCGACGGCAAGGACCGTCTGGTTTCCTCTCGAATGCTTTCTTCAACGCCTCTCCTGGTCGTTGCAACCAGGACTGTCGATTCGACCCTGTTGGCCTGGCGGTCCCAGACCAAGCTCTTCATCAGCGCCGCATTGATGTCGCTCGGCGTCATAGCCGCTACGCTTGGTCTGATGTTTCGCCTGATGAGATCCCAGCATCAGGCGGCGCAACGGCGTTTGAGCATCCAGAAGCATCGGCTCGACACTGCCATCAACAACATGACGCAAGGTCTCCTGCTGTTCGATGCATCCGCGCGGCTGATCGTATGCAACGCCAGATACATCGAGATGTACCATCTGTCGCCTGACGTGGTCAGGCCGGGTTGCACGCTTCGTGACGTGATACGTCACCGCAAGGCGACCGGTTCGCTACCCGGGGACGTCGAGCAATATTGCGAGGAGGTGTTGCGCAGCAAGGATAGCTCCGGCAGCAAGCTCGTGGCGACCTCGGACGGCCGGCTGGTGGATATCAAGACCGAGCCGATTGCCGATGGCGGATGGCTGGTCACTCACGAGGATGTCACGGAGCGTGTCCGGACCCAGGAGAGAATGGCTCATCTGGCGTATTATGACGCGCTCACGGATCTGCCGAACCGGACGTTGTTCCGCGAACGCGTCGAGCACAAGCTGGCCAATCTCGCGCCGGCCGAGCGCTTCGCCATCCTCTTCATCGACGTCGATGAATTCAAATCCGTCAACGACTCGCTCGGCCATCACGTCGGAGATGAGTTGTTAAAGTCGGTTGCCTTGCGTCTGAGGGCATGCGTGGGACCGAACGACTTCGTCGCGCGGCTGGGAGGGGACGAATTCGCGATCGTCAAGGTTGATTTTACCGATGAGACAGAGATCGTCGCCCTCGTCGAGAACATTCACCGGACGATACGCCGACCCGCGAAATGCCTTGGTCACGAAGTCTCGGCAGACGCCAGCATCGGAATCGCTATCGCTCCCGACCACGGGAAAAGCCTGGAAGAACTGCTCAAGAACGCCGACCTTGCGATGTACGCCGTCAAGGCCGGCGGACGACGAACCTTCCGCTTCTTCGTTCCGGAAATGGATGCGCGCATGAAGACGCGGCGTGCCCTGGAGGCCGACCTGAAAGACGCGTTGGCGAACGGCGGCTTCGAAGTTCATTATCAACCTGTCCTTGATCTGGCAGGCAATATGGTGACGGGCTGCGAGGCCTTGCTGCGCTGGCGTCATCCCGGCCGCGGCACGATTTCTCCAGCCGAGTTCATTCCGGTGGCAGAGGAGACCGGTTTGATCATCGAGTTGGGCGAATGGGTGCTGCGGAAAGCCTGCGGCGACGCCGCGCAATGGCCCGAGGGGATCAAGCTTGCCGTGAACGTCTCACCGCTCCAGTTCAAGTCTGGAACGCTCGCCCTCAGGGTCGCGGCTGCGCTCGCGGAATCCGGCCTTGCTCCCGATCGCTTGGAACTCGAGATAACCGAGGCGGTGCTGATCCGCGACGACGAGGAGGCTCTGTCCGTGCTTCATCAGCTTCGGGGCCTGGGTGTGCGGATCGCGCTGGATGATTTCGGCACGGGCTATTCTTCCCTGAGCTATCTGCAGCGCTTCCCGTTCGACAAGGTCAAGATCGATCGAAGCTTCGTTCGCGACATCGCCGAAGCCGAGGGCTCCTCCCCCATCATCGAGGCCGTGGTCCACATGGCCATGGCGCGGTGCATGACCACGACGGCGGAAGGCGTGGAGACCGAAGCGCAGCGCGACATCCTGCGCCGGCTCGGATGCAATGAGATGCAGGGCTATCTGTTCAGCCCGGCTGTGCCGGTCGAACGGCTGGCGAACCTGCTGCTGGCCGAAGGCTCTTCCGCCGCCGCCTGATGATCGGTCGTGCGATTGGCAAGAGTAAGCGCCGTGGCCATTCCCGTTGCCATCGCTAACCGCCTCATAACCGCCTACTCCTCGTATAAAAAGTTACAATTGTAACTGTCTAAAGCCTTTTAAAAATTTGTCGAGCGGTTGCGCGGGGATTTGGGCGGCACGCGTCGAGAAGGACCGGTCAGCCGGCACTTTTCACGCGCGCGCGGTGGCTCGCTTGCTTGGCGCGATTGCCGCACACGGCCATGCTGCACCAGCGCCGCGCGTGGCCCTTGGTAGTATCGAGGAACAGCATGGTGCAGGTCGGCCCTTCGCATTTCTTCACCATGGTGAAGTCGGCATGACAGACGAGGTCCGCCATTGCCTGTGCCACCGGTAACAGCAAAGTGTCCGGTGTGCGCCAGCGCCGGCTCCAGCGGCATTGCAGATGATGATGCGAGGTCGGATCGCCGTTTGATCGCACGATCTCGCAAAAAGCCTCATCGCGCTGCAAGTGCCGATTCAACGGGCCTAACTCCGACCAGGCATTTGCGCTGATCTGCCGTCCGGCGTGCGCGAGCACGAAGCCGCGAAACCACTCGCGCAGGACGCGCGCCTGCGCGGCGACCGCGTCGAGTTCACCCGGAATGGTGTTGGTTCGCATCGCCTTTGCGACACTGGCCTCGACCAGCCCCGCTTGCTCGAGCCAGGCGAGGAGATCGTGGCCATGGCCGAGCCACTCGATATTGATGCCCGAGGGCGCGGCCACCGTGTTCAGGAAGTCGAGGCTGCGTGCGTCGGCAATGAACATCGGGGCAGGGCGAGAATTTGTCATCGGGAAATGGCTCCGGGAGAGTGGGCTGCGCATGGAATTCCAAAAATAGCGATAACCTCTAATAATGCTGTTGACAGGTTGCTACATCGTCTATGTAACCCTTAAAGTCAACGATGCAGGTTACGGAGCATCCTCTAATTCCGGGAGCTCCGATAGTGGCGGATCACTCATTAAATCCGGAGGCTTCCGATGAAAACGGTCGCTTGGATCACAAACGCCGAGAAGCCCTGGAACCGGTTTCGAGAAGTTGAGGGTCACGCTGGCCCGTCCGACGGCACCGGACGCCGGGCGAACTGCCAGCCGAGCGCGGTTCCCGAGAAGACAAACAAGCAACTTTCGCCGAACGAGTGCATCTTCTTCATCAGCCAGGGCGGCAAGTTCGATGACGTCCCGGCGAAACAGGGCGCCTTGCAAAAATAGCTCCCGATAAATTGCGATGACAGCTGGCATCGGCCGGCCGTCGATCGCAGTCGCGATCTCGGTCGAGGCGCTCAAGCAAGATCGCCGGCCGAGCGAACCGGGCAATCAAGCGCTTGCGGTCGTTTCATGTTGTTCTCGAATCGGCCGACGATGCGAAAGGGAATTGCAGAAAATCCGGGCTCTGTCTGATAATGTGGCGCCCATGGACAACAAGCGGGCAGCCACTGCCGTTCTGGGCAATGCCATTGTCGAATGGCTCGCCGGCGAGGCGCTGCAGAATTCCGAGCCGGCCACACTTTACGGCGAGCTTTGCCAGCGCCTCCGTGGCATAGGCATACCCATTCTACGCGGTCAGATTGGCTTTCGAATACTTCATCCGCTCTACGACGCCAGCGTTTTAACCTGGACTGCCCAGCAAGGTGTCGTCGTGGAGCATTTTCGCCCTGAGCAGAGCAGCGACGACCAGTTCGTGCATGGTCCCCTGGGCCACGCACTGGCCCATCGATTGCCGGTGTTACGGCGTCGATTGACGGGCGATACCGCGCTGGTCGATTTCGCCGTCCTCGAGGAATTTCGCTCCCTTGGTGGCACCGACTATGTCGTCTTCCTGGTCGCTTTCGAGCAGACGGCTAAAAGCGGCATCATCTGCTCCTGGGTGGGCGACCGGGCCGCGGGCTTTACCGATGAAGAAATTGCGCAGCTCAATCGTATCACCCGCGAACTTGCGATCGCGCTCAAAGCAAAGGTCGAACGAACCGTCGCGCAGAATGTGGCCCATGCCTATCTCGGACAACGTGCGGGCCAGTCCGTGCTCAACGGCTTGATCCGGCGCGGCGACGGGGAAAAGATTACCGCCGCCTTGTGGTACAGCGATTTGCGCTATTCGACAGCTCTCGCAGAGCGGCTACCGGCGGAAGAGTTTCTGAATCTCCTTGGCCATTATTTCGAGATGACGGCATCCTCGGTGCTCGAGCATGGCGGCGAGGTCGTCTCGCTGATCGGCGATGCGGTTCTTGGCCTCTTTCGACTTGAGCACACCGCGGATGAGGCTTGCGGTCGGGCGCTTGCCGCAGCTCAGGAAGCACGCCGGCGGCTCGGTGCGCGGCCGGCGGAAACCGACGCCAGTTTCGATTTCGGCATATCGATGCACCTCGGCCGGGTCATCTATGGCAATGTCGGCGTTCCGGAGCGGCTGCAATTCACGCTGGTGGGGTCTGCGGTCAACGAGGTGGTTCGGGTGCAGGATCTGACGAAAAAGCTCGGCCATCCGGTGCTGGCCACGGCTTCCTTTGTCGAAGCGACACCCGCTTGCGTCTGGCATCCGCTCGGCGAACATGTCTTGCGGGGAATCGAGGCGCCGATGCCGATCTTCACTCCGATGATGCAATAACAGGCCTTGCCGCGAACTGAGAGGATTCCAACGTTTCGATACTGCATAACATTTGATTTGCGAAAACCGGCATTGGCATCGTTATGCTTGTCTGAATGCAGCGTGACGGACGATAAAAGCGCTCAGGTCAAGCGTCGCCGGGCGTCCGCGGCGGGCTGTTCCGCAACATCGCCCGATCGTCGCGCGGCGAGGTGCCGAATGCTTCCTTGTAGCGACGGCTGAAATGGCCAAGATCGGCAAAGCCGCAGGCGAGCGCGATTTGCGCGATACTGTCGTTCGCGCGCAGCGGATCGGCGAGATCGCGCCGGCTCTTTTCCAGCCGACGCCGCCAGATCCAATCGCTGACCGTCGTGCCCTCGGCGTGAAACAGATCCTGCAAATAGCGCGGCGATATGCCAACCCGCTGGGCCACCCGTTCGGTGTTGAGCTCATGATCGTGCAGGCTGCTGTCGACGACCGCTTTGGCGCGGAAGATCAGCGCCGTGCGCGCCGAACTGCCGCCGTCGACGATCTCGCCCAGCTTTTCACCCAAAGCTGCGGTGACAAGCGACAGGCAGGTTTCCGCAAGCTGGCTCGCGGTCGCCGGTGCGATGTCGGAGACAATCGATGCCGTGCGCTGCACGAACGGCAGGACCAGTGAGCCAACCGGGCTCGTGCCCTCGATGCGCCGCGCCGTCCACACTTCGGTGCGGCCGATCCGCCGCACAATCGCCGCGCGCGGCATGTGCAGCACGAGTTGCTCGAAGCCGGCGTCAAAATTGAGTGTGTAAGGTCGCGTGCTGTCGTAACAGGCGAAGTCGCCGGGAAGAAGCCGAGCCTCGCGGCCGTCTTGCGCGATGACACCGACACCGCGCACCTGCAGGCTGACCAGCATCACTTCTTCGCGGGCACGGCGGATGCGCGTCGGCGTGCGCTTGACGATCTGTCCGTCCGCATTCACCGTGGAAAAATGCAGATCGTCGCACTCGGTGGTCGTGATCTCGCCAAAGAACGGCGCCGAGCCGCGCGCCTGGCAATCAAGCTCGACAAAGGTATCGCAGACGGCGTCCTGCCAGAATTGAAAGCGCTTGCGCTCAGCGACGTTGGCCGTTGTCAGCACGGTATTCATTTCACCGCACCTTTCAGCAAAAAACCGGCGCTTTGAGCATAGCACGCGCTCGGCGCCTGCAAAAGCGGACAGCGGCGGGTCAAGAGCCGTGCGCCGTCAGGCAACATTTAGCGCGCGTGCAGCCAAGAGCGCGTCGGCCGGCATTCTAAAATTGGTGTCGATCGGAGAGACCCCCACCGGAGGAACCACCATGGCTGCCGCGCATCCGAAATACAAAGTCGCTGCCGTTCAGGCCGCGCCCGCCTTTCTCGACCTGGAAGGCTCAGTGGAAAAAACCATCTCGCTGATGGACGAAGCCGCCGCCGCCGGAGCCAGCCTCATCGCTTTCCCGGAAACCTGGATACCGGGCTATCCCTGGTGGATCTGGCTCGGCGCACCGGCTTGGGCGATCATGCGCGGCTTCGTCTCGCGCTATTTCGACAATTCACTCTCCTACGACAGCCCGGAAGCAGAGCGGCTGCGCGCCGCGGCCAAGCGCAACAAAATCACGGTCGTGCTCGGGCTCTCGGAACGCGACGGCGGCAGCCTGTATATTGCCCAATGGATCATCGGCCCGGATGGCGAGACCATCGCCAAGCGCCGCAAGCTTAAACCAACGCACGCCGAGCGGACCGTGTTCGGCGAGGGCGACGGCTCGCATCTGGCGGTGCATGATCTCGAAATCGGCCGGCTCGGCGCGTTGTGCTGCTGGGAGCACCTGCAGCCGCTTTCTAAATACGCGATGTACGCGCAGAACGAGCAGGTGCACGTTGCCGCCTGGCCGAGCTTCTCGCTCTACGATCCGTTCGCGCATGCGCTAGGCGCCGAGGTCAACAATGCCGCGAGCAAAATCTATGCGGTCGAGGGGTCGTGCTTTGTGATCGCGCCGTGCGCGACGGTCTCGCAAGCCATGATTGGCGAATTGTGCGACACGCCGGAGAAACATCAGTTCCTGCATGCCGGCGGGGGCTTCGCCGTGATCTATGGCCCGGACGGCGCGCCGCTCGGGCAGCCGCTGCCGCCTGACCAGGAAGGACTGCTCTATGCTGACATCGACCTCGGTATGATCTCGGTCGCCAAGGCGGCGGCCGACCCGGCCGGACATTATGCACGCCCGGACGTCACGCGGCTTCTGTTCAACAATCGCCCGGCCAACCGAGTGGAAAAGCTGGCGTTGCCGGTCGATGCCGAGTCGGCGGCTGAAGCGCCGGCGACGCCAGAGGGCAGAGCGGCAGGCGTGGCGGCGTTCACACCCCCGCAAACCGTTCAGTGAGGCGGCCATGGAATCCGCAATCCCTCCCCACCTGCAGGTCAAGCGTACCCGGCATCGCCGGGTGCCGGATGATTACCAGCCGCCCTACCCAGCGTTCGTTGCGCGGCATCGGCCGGCGGTCGAACGCGTGGTGATGGCTTATTTCGGCCTTCAGTATCGCGGCGATCCGCCCGCGGCGTGCGCCGCGGCGCTCGACTGGATCGCAAAGACCTTCGCCGCGGCTGGCGGACCCAAGCACTGGGACCGAGCCCGATACGTCGATGAAGCCGGCTATACCAACCTGCTGTTCGTCGCCTATTGGGACGATCAGAAGATCTTCGACACCTGGTTTCCGCCTGCACGTGAGGGCTGGACGGGCGCAAAGAGTAACTTCGCTGGCCTCGGCACATTCATCGAAGTCTTAAGCCCGTCCGTCAACGACTACGAGACGCTGTTCTCCTCGCTTGGCCGACCCGAGGGCATTGCGGTGCTCGCCGACAGCCTAAGCGGCGACGTGATGGAGCACGCTTATTGGGGTGGTATGCGCGACCGCATTCCGAAATCGCAGATTAATGACATGGCCCCCGACGGCGCGCCCAGCATCCTCCGTGATGGCGACCGCGTGCGCGTCAAGCCCCACGACAATATTTGTCTGATCCGCTCCGGTCAGGATTGGAGCGACACCGAAGCATCCGAACGCAAAATGTATCTAGACGACGTCGAGCCTGTTCTGCGTGCCGGCATGGATTTTTTGCGTGACGAGGGCCGCTCGGTCAATTGCTTCGCCAACCGCTACATGATGGTGCTGGATCGTACCGGACGCCCGACGGAAAAATCCTACGGCATGAGCTGGTGGAAAAGTCTCGCTGCGCTCGAACGCTGGTCGGAGTCGCATCCCACCCATGTGCGCATCTTCGGCGCGGCGATGAAATATCTGTCGAGTCTCGGGCCGGCCGCAAAGCTCCGGCTATATCACGAGGTGACGGTGGCGCGCACCGCCGACCAGTTGTTTGAGTATCGCAACTGCCACGATCGCACCGGTATGCTCAACGCTGTAACGGCCTGAGTCCGCGCCCCGTTTGTGCCGATCAGTCTGATACGAAGGCGGGAGGTTGCGTGAAAAGGATCGACAGGCCATCAGCGCTGAAGGCGAGCCATCGCGAGGTGTGCTGGGACTCATAAGAGTGTCAAGTTGACCAAAAAAACTCCAATGCTTTGGGAGCCTGCGGGACACATAAGATTTTCGCGTGGGACTCATAAGAGTGTATTCCCGACCAGTTTGGGACCCACAAGAGTGTAACGGAATCGCCGATCAAGCTTCGGCGCCTATCTTCGGTTGCACTTTTGGGCCCGAAACCGAGCCGCTCCGACACCAAATCAGGCGGCCTGGCGGCCATCTCGGCGCAAAATTCGCCCTTCTTCGCCAACTTCTCTCGAGACGCCCACGCGATGTTGGTCGCCATCTGTCCCGACGATCCGGACGAGGCGATCAGCGAGGTCTCGTCGAAGCGAAGTTCGAGGCGATCCGATGGCGGCTCAGTCGCTGGCGAGCTCAATTTGTGCCGAAATGGCGCGCCATTCAGAATAAAATTACTAACTCATATATAATTGAAATTGCTTGTGATTTTGCAAAATCCGTTGGTTCGGCGGCTATCGGCACCGACTTCGGCCTCACGCGCCGCCGAAGGCAACCCAGCAGCCACACGACAGCGTGCGCCTTGATCACTCTGGGAGTATTGTCGTCAGGAGCCGTCGAAGCATTGACACCGAAGATTTTCCCGTACGCGCTCGATCGCGGTCCAGGCAACGCGCTCGAAGAGATGCACTCCAGAAATAAGCGGATGATCGCGACTTCGGTCGGACGGCGCGGCAAATGGAGGACATTATGGCGTGGCGTGACGACAAGGCCCGGGCGACCCTGATCCGCGACGCAGCAGGCAGCGTGCAGCCGGGCAAGGCTCCTCAGACCTTTGCCGAGCTTCTGTTCGGCTACACCAATGTCGAGGACCTCGCCAAGTACGATGCCTCATCGCTGGCCTTCCTGGCGGGACAGGCCTGGGAGCACGTGCGGCAACGCACGGCCGGCAACGCCGATATCCGGGTCGTCAATCCGATGATGCCGGACGGGCGCGAGATTTCCGTGCTCGAAGTTCTCAACGACAACATGCCTTTCCTGTTCGATTCCACGATGGCGGAGCTCGCCGAGCAGGGCATCGAAGTCACCCTCGTCGCTCACCCGATCATCGCAGTGGAGCGCGATGACCAAGGCAAGCTCCTGTGTTTTTACGGCGAAGCATTGCCGGAAGGGGCAAAGGGCGCGCGAGAGAGTCTGATTCACCTCCACATCACCCGCCTGGATGCCGAGGCCGACCGGCAGAAGTTGATCGACGGCCTAACCTTGACGTTGAACGACGTGCGCGCCTGCGTCACCGACTGGAGAACCATGCGCGACCGGGTCGAGGAAGCGATCAAGACTTTCTCGTCCAATCCGCCGCCGCTGCCGATCGACGAGGTCGCCGAAGCCAACCAGTTCCTGCAATGGCTGTGCGCGGACAATTTCACCTTCCTGGGCGTACGCGAATATCGCTTCTCGCCCGACAGCGACGCGTCCGACGATATCACAGCTGGCGAAGGCCTCGGCGTCCTCCGCGATCCGGATGCGAAGGTCCTGCGACGCGGTAGCGAAATGGTGGTGATGACGTCGGAAATTCGCGAGTTCATGCGCGAACCCACCCTGCTCATCGTCATGAAGGCCAACGTCTCCAGCCGCGTTCATCGTCGCATCCGGATGGATTATGTCGGCATCAAGCTCTATGCGCCCGACGGCCGGCTGGAGGGCGAATTGCGAGTCGTCGGTCTGTTCACCTCGGGCGCCTATACCCGCTCCGTCCGACAGATCCCTTATGTACGCCACAAGGTGACGAGGGTGCTGCAGCGCGCCGGCTTTGACCCAAACAGCCATTCGGGCAAGGCGCTAATGCATATTCTCGAAGAATATCCGCGTGACGACCTGTTCCAGGTCGACGTCGACACGCTCTACAATTTCGTCATGGAGATCCTGATCCTCTATGAACGGCCGCGCGTCCGTACGCTGGCGCGGGTCGACAAGTTCGATCGCTTCGTCTCCATCCTCGCCTTCATTCCGCGCGACAAATACGACACCGACGTGCGCGCGCGCGTCGCCAACTTCCTGGCGCAGGTCTACAAGGGGGTGCTATCGGCCTCCTACGTGTCCTTCCCCGAGGGATCATTGGCGCGTGTCCACTACATCATCGGGCGTTATGAAGGTAAGACTCCCGCTGTCGAGCGCGCCACGCTGGAAGCCGGGATCAGCGCCATTGCCGCAACCTGGGCTGACAAGCTGAAGGCTGCGCTGACTGCGTCTACCGACGGCATGCGGGCTCGCATGCTCGCCAATCGGTATGCCCGGGCCTTTAGCGGCGGCTATACCGAGGTTTTCACGGCGGAACAGGCGATCGCCGATATCACGACCATCGAAAAACTCACGCCGAGCCGTCCGGTGACGATTTCGGTTCACCGCTTCGCGGGCGAGGACGATCCCAGGCGTTTCGGCTTGAAGGTGTTCTCCGACGCCGCACCGCTGTCGCTGTCCTATCGCGTGCCGGTGATCGAAAATCACGGCCTGCGCGTGGTCAATGAACGCACCTATCAGATCCAGCCCGGCAACATGCCGGAGCCGGTCTGGCTGCACGACATGACGATCGAGACCAGCGACGGCCAGCCGATCGAGATCAGCCCGGAATTCAGCCGTCGCCTGGAAGCCTCGATCATGGCGGTGGTCACTGATCGTGCCGAATCCGACGGATATAACGGTCTGATCCTGCGTACGCTCCTGGGCTGGCGCGAAGTCTCGACGATCCGGGCGCTGTCCCGCTACCTGCACCAGATCCGCGCACCGTTTACCCAGGACTATATGTGGGAGACGCTGCGCAAGAACGCCGCGATCACTGCCAACATCGTCGCGCTGTTCCAGGCCCGCCTCGATCCACGCCTCACCTCCACGGACGCCGAGCGTTCGGCACGCGAGACGGCCCTCCTTGCCGAGATCGAGGAGCAGCTCAAATTCGTTACTTCTCTCGATGAAGACCGCATCCTGCGCCGTTTCACCAACCTGGTGCAGGCGACCATCCGCACCAATCTGTGGCAGGTCGGCGAGGACGGACACCCCCGTAGGGTAATCTCGTTTAAATTCGACGCGCGTCGGATTGACGATCTGCCGGCTCCACGGCCGCTTTACGAAATTTTCGTCTATTCACCGCGTGTCGAAGGCATACATTTGCGGTTCGGCAAGGTTGCGCGCGGCGGACTGCGCTGGTCGGACCGGCCGCAGGATTTCCGCACCGAGATCCTCGGCCTGGCCAAGGCCCAACAGGTCAAGAACGCGGTGATCGTGCCGGTCGGCGCCAAGGGCGGCTTCGTGCCCAAACGCCTGCCGCCGCCGTCCAATCGCGACGCCTGGCTCGCAGAAGGCACCGAAGCCTATCGCATCTTCGTTCGCTGCATGCTCGAGCTCACCGATAATCTCGACGGCGACATCATCGTGCCGCCCGACTCTACCGTGCGCCATGATGGCGACGACCCCTACCTCGTTGTCGCGGCCGACAAGGGCACCGCAACCTTCTCAGACGTTGCCAATGCGATCTCGGCCGAGAAGAAACATTGGCTCGGCGATGCTTTCGCCTCCGGCGGCAGCCAGGGCTACGATCACAAGAAGATGGGGATCACGGCGCGCGGCGCCTGGGAGGCGGTCAAGCGCCACTTCCGCGAACTCGGCACCGACATCCAGACCTCGCCCTTCACCGTCGTGGGCGTGGGCGACATGTCCGGCGACGTCTTCGGCAATGGCATGCTGCTCTCGCCGGCGACGAAGCTTGTGGCTGCTTTCGATCACCGCGACATCTTCATCGATCCGTCGCCCGATCCTTCGATCGCCCTCGCCGAACGCAAACGCCTGTTCGGCCTGCCGCGATCGAGCTGGCAGGATTACAACAAGTCACTGATCTCCCAAGGCGGCGGCGTGTTCTCCCGCTCGCTCAAGGCGATCCCGCTTGCACCGGAAGTGCGCGCCCTGCTCGATCTCGACAAGCCGCAAGCGACCCCATTCGAGGTGATGACGGCGATCCTGAAGGCGCGCGCAGACCTTCTGTGGTTTGGCGGTATCGGCACCTATGTTCGCTCATCCTCCGAAAGCGACGATCAGGTCGGTGACCGCGCCAACGATCCGATCCGGATCACCGGCGGCGACGTGCGCGCCCGGGTGATCGGCGAAGGCGCCAATCTCGGCGTCACCCAGCGCGGCCGCATCGAAGCGGCGCAGAAGGGCGCCAGGCTCAACACCGACGCGATAGACAATTCCGCCGGCGTGAACACGTCTGACGTCGAGGTCAATATCAAGATCGCGCTGGCTCGCCCCCAGCGCGAGGGCCGCCTCAGTCCTGCCGACCGCAACAGCCTGCTTTCCGTGATGACCGACGAGGTCGGCGCCCTGGTGCTGCGCAACAACTATCTGCAAACGCTTGCGCTCTCGCTCGCCGAACGCAAGGGCGTGGCCGAGACCGGCTTCCTTACCCGCCTGATGCAGTCGCTCGAGCGGCGCGGCCTGCTCAGCCGCGCCGTCGAATTCTTGCCCAACGATGCAGAGATCACCGAACGCACAAGGCGCGGCCAGTCCCTGACACGGCCTGAACTTGCCGTGTTGCTCGCCTACGCCAAGTTGACCCTTTACGATGACCTGCTTGTCACCAGCGTGCCGGATGATCCCTATCTCGCCCGCGAACTGTCGCAGTATTTTCCAAGCGAGGTTCAGCACAGATTCCCGACGGCGGTCGAGTTCCATCGGCTCCGACGGGAGATCATCGCGACCAGCCTCGTCAATGCCGTGATCAACCGCGGCGGACCGGCCTGTATGGCGCGCCTGATCGACGAGACCGATGCCGATATCCCAACCATCGTCATGGCCTATGTGGCGGTAGACGAATGCTACGGACTGAAGTGGCTGAATGACGCGATCGACGCACTGGATGCCTGCATCGACGGGCAGTTGCAGCTGTCCCTCTACGCGGTGATCCAGGATCTTCTGCTCTCCCGCATGATCTGGTACGTGCGCAATGTTGATTTCAAGGACGGTCTGGAAGCGGTCATTGGGCGTTTTGGCCCGGCGATCCGCGAGATCGTTGCCGGGCTCGACACCGCACTGCCGGCGGACCTGCAGGCCGCGCGCAGCAAGCGCCGACGGGATTTGACCGATGCCGGTGTCCCCGCCGGCCTCGCCGGCGAGCTAGCCGATCTCGACGCCCTGGTCTCAGCACCCGATATCGTGACGGTTGCCGAGCGCACCGGGTGCGCCATCGGCGATGCCGCCGCGACCTTCTTCGCTGCCGAGGCCAATTTCCGTCTCGACCACATCATCGCCGCCGCCCGCAGCGTGCCGGCAAACGATTATTTTGAACGCCTCGCTATCGACCGCGCCATCGACCAGATCGCGGCAGCCGAACGAAGACTGGCCGCGGATATGCTATCAACCGGCCAGTCCGGCCAGCAAGCCGTCGAGACCTGGCTCGCGGCGCATCCCGAAGCGACGCGCATCCGCCGCACGGTTGAGGAGATTGCCGCCAGCGGCCTGACGCTCGCTAAGCTGACGGTGGCGGCGAACCTGCTGGCGGATTTGGTGAAAGCCTGAGGGCGTGCGAGGCAGCGATGTGAAACTCTGAAGTGCAATGCTGGGACTGGCATTGCCGGGAGATGACAGGCTGTCGGCCACCAAGTGAGGCAAAGCGGGACGCAACACGCCAGAACCAGTTCATTCTCGATGCGTTCGAAGTGGAATTCCGGCAGCGCAATAGATCGGCAGACTATCCCAAGGGAATTGCCTGATCGCATTTTCGCTCTAGCTACTCGCCATAGGAGGGTAAGCCGGAAGATTTATCGGATTGGGTCATGTTTCGTGCTCGGGGGATCGCGGGGCGTCAGCGGCCTGCGAAGGCGGCCTTGCGCTTCTCAACGAACGCGCGCACGCCTCCTTGTGGTCGAGAGTCCGCGCCGTCCTGACCATGTTCGCGGCCTCAAAATCCAGGGAGTCCAGGAACCCGCTCATCATGGCGTGGTCCAGATTGTCCTTCATGTGGCCGAAGGCGATCGCGGGACCCTCGGCCAGGGAAGCCGCAAGCGCAAAGGCGGCCTGACGCAGTTCTGCATCCGGCACGACGCGGTTGACGAGTCCGAGGGCTTCCGCCCTCTGTGCGTCGACGCGTTCGGACAGGAACATCAATTCGCGCGCGCGGGAAAATCCGGTCAGCCGCGTCAGCAGCCAGGCGATGCCGTAATCTCCGGACAGGCCTATGCGTGCGTATCCGGTGGTCAGAATGGCCGACTGTGCCGCAATGCGGATGTCGCAGGCGAGCGCAAGCGCAAGGCCGGCGCCCGCCGCGGGCCCCGGAATTGCAGCAACGGTCGGCTTTCTCACCGCGACCAGCGCTCCGGTTAGCGTCCGCTGCTTGACGCGGAGATCGTCGACCCGCTGCTCGAACGTCATCTCGGCCTTGGTCGACTGGCCCATGGCTTTCACATCACCGCCCGCGCAGAACGCGGTTCCCGCGCCGGTAATCAGGATGGCGCCGATACCCGCATCGTCACCGAAATGGTTTATCATCCTGCGCAACGCCGGGGTCAGGTGATCGGACAGCGCATTGCGCGCCTCCGGCCGGTTGAGCGTGAGGATTGCGACGCGGTCACGGATTTCTGCCAGCAGTTCGCCTGTGCCTGTATCGATCTCGGATCTGTCCGCCATGTCAGTCGTTCCACATCTCTGTGACAGCAGGGTTGCTTGCAAATTATATGATGATTGTCATACGCTGCAATGGGCGGCCTTGGAAATTGGCGCGCCCGGGGCGTGAATTGAGGCAACGATGACCAGGCTGCGCATCTTCTCCTACCTGCCGAACCCGCGGGTGTGGAAAGCGACCATCGCGGCGCGGTTTTGTGACGTGGAACTCGAGATTCGCGGCGCACCACCCGGCGAACTCAAGGGCTGGCTATGGGACTACGAGGCCCGGCCGCTGGCCGAGGGCGAAGCCGATGCGTCGATCGCGAGAACCGGCCGGACCGGGCTCACCGGCTCGCAGCTCTACAAGACGGACGCCTTTCTGGAAGCGCAGCCGTTTGGCAATGTGCCCGCTGCCTTCGCGCCGGGCGGAAGGACCGGCATCTTCGAATCCAACAGCATCATGCGCGCGGTAGCACGTCTTGGGCAATCGCGCTTTCCGCTCTACGGACACGATGCATTTGAGGCCTCGCGCATCGACAGCTTTCTCGATGTCAGTCTGATTTTTGCGCGGGACTCGCAGATCTATCTGCTCTCGCTGATGGACGGGAGCGTGAACGAGGCGATACACGCAAGGGCCAGAGACGCCTTTTCCATCTACGCCTCCGGGATCGAGCGGGCGTTATCGCCCGACCGCCGCGTGCTGGTCGGCGATGACATTTCCCTTGCCGATATCTGCTTTGCGACCGAGCTTGCGCTGTTCATGAACGAGCATCAGCGCGCAGACAGGCTGAAGGCGCGCGGGCTGGCGAAGATCCTGCACCCGCAGGTGGATCGCGACTATCCGCGCATGACCGCCCACTTCGCCCGGCTGCTGCAGCATGAGCACTTCAAGGCCGATCTGGAACCGTATGTCCAAAATCTGTCGGCCGCGGCCGCATCGAACTAGGCCGCAGCTCATTCATTCTTGCGAGGTATCCCATGAGTGCTCCGGTTTGCGTCATCTCGGGTGTCGGGCCCGGAACGGGATCAGCGCTGGCCAAGCGCTTCACTGAGGGCGGCTATCGCGTCGCGCTGCTGGCCAGAAACGAGTCTCGGCTCGCCGCTCTTGAACGGGAATTGGCCAACGCAAAGGGTTTTCCCTGCGACGTGTCCGATCCCGAGCAGGTGGAGAGCGCGGCCACCACCATCGAGCGCGACCTCGGCCATCCGAGTGTGCTCATCCACAACGCGGTCGGCGGCGCGTTCGGAACATTCCGCGAGATCGATCCCGCGATCCTGAATCGCAACTTTCAGGTCAACACGATGGGGTTGCTGTACCTTGCGCGGCGGTTTGTTTCCGCGATGGTCGACGCGGGCCACGGCGCCATCGTCGCAACCGGCAACACGTCGGCACTGCGGGGCAAGCCCTCTTTCGCCGGCTTTGCGCCGACCAAGGCCGCGCAGCGCATCCTGGCGGAGGCAATGGCGCGCGAGCTCGGACCGCTCGGCGTCCACGTCGCCTACCTTGTCATCGACGCGGTGATCGATCTCGCCTGGACGAGGGAGCGGTTCAAGGGGCGGCCCGACGAATTCTTCATCAAGCCGCAAGCGATCGCGGCAGAGGTCTGGCATATCGTGCATCAGGACCGCAGCGCCTGGTCGTTCAACGTCGAACTGCGACCGTTCGGCGAGGCCTGGTGAGCATTTCTTAACCCGACGGTAGGTTCATGAGCGAACAACGTCACTACTGAGGAAGCAAGATATGAACCTGCCGCCAAACACCGATCCCGGCACCGCATATTCTTACAACGACGTTGCGCACTGGCCAACAAACGACACGCGCGACAAGCGTCGCTTCATTGATAATATTTTCGCTGAGCTTTGTGTTCGGCTCCAGCCGACCCGCGATGTTGGCAGTCGCGCCGTGATCGAATGCGCGTCGAGATGCTGTTCGCCCATCTCAAGCGTATTCTCCGGCTCGGCCGGCTGCGCTTAAGGGAGCCAATGGGTGCCCAGTTCGAGTTCACGTTGGCTGCTATCGCTCAGAACCTAAAGCGGCTCGCCAAGCCTCTGGCGTACGAAGAGAAATCGGTTCCGTCCTCCGGGTAAGGATCGTCGATTAGCCGGAATGCTGATGGGCTAGCTAAGACCGGCGAGGGCGTTGACGATCGGCGTTAATTCGTGCGCCCCTCGAAACACCATTCCCAATGCAACGTAGAGGATCACCCCCAGACCGAGGTAGGCGATCCAGCGGTATTTATGCAGCAGGCTGGCAATAAATCTCGCCGCGACGCCCATCAGGAAGATCGACAGGCTGAGACCAAAAACGAGGACAACCGGGTGCTCGCGTGCGGCGCCCGCTACAGCCAGCACGTTGTCGAGCGACATCGAGAGGTCGGCGATGATGATCTGTCCTGCTGCCTGAGCCAGCGTCTTGCGAGGGGCATAGCCGGTGACGGTGCCATCAGCGTTGATATCAAGTCCGGTCAAGGCTTCGACAGCCTCTTCCTCCTCCCGATTGGCGGTCGCGCGAAGCTCACGCCACATCTTCCAGCACACCCAGAGCAGCAGAACGCCGCCAGCGAACAGCAGGCCGACAAGTTTCAGAAGTTGCGTGGTGATTCCGGCAAACATAACAAGCAAGGCAGTTGCGCCCGCCATGCCGAACAAAATCGCCCGTGTGCGCTGTTGCTCCGGCAATCCGGCCGCGGCCATACCGACGACGATGGCGTTGTCACCGGCCAGAGTGAGGTCAATCATCACGACCTGGAAAAGTGCGGCAATGGCCTCGGGTGCAAATAACTCCGTCATTGCTTCAGGGGACCATCGGAAGATTGTCGAACCAGTCGAGCACGTGCCTGGGATTGCTTATCATCCCGGCGACGATCCAGGTGAAAGTGAATACGTAAACGATATTCCAGATCGTTGAGCCTTGCGCGTCACGGTTGGCGTTTATGAAGAGCGCGTACGTGGCGGCAACGCATGCGATCACCAACGACAGGATGCTGAGTACGGGCAGCACCAGCGGCGCGGGAATCAAAAGGAAGAGCACGAAAGCCGGCGCCGCGGTGACCGCGATCAGGCGAATCAGGCCTTGGAAACGAAGCGGGACTTCGATAACGAGTTTGCGTTCAAATCCGCTGTCCATTTTCCTTTGAGCCATTGAAACGCTCCTTTGCCGGTGCGCGCTGGTTGCGCGCCACGTCGCGGAAAGCAGCTTCGTCGAGAACCGCCCGCGTCCCGTCCCCTTCAGGATAGGAGCGCCGTTCGATATGGGCATTCGTATTGATCGGGTGGTAATTCTACGGGGCTATTCGCCCGAGCCGGATTGCCTGCCGCACCAGTCCGGCAACGCTTTCGGCCTGCATCTTCTCCATGACCTCAGCGCGATAGCTATCAACCGTTCGCACGCTAATGTTAAGCTTGTCCGCCATGGCGTGGCTGGTGAATCCGTCCACCACCAGATCGAAAATTTCGATTTGGCGCGGCGTCAACCGGGCAAATCGAGCGTCGAGCGCGCTTTGCGCCCTTTGCAAATCCAGGTGTTCGAAGCTCCGGGCAAGCGCGCGATTGATCGCCGCAACCAGTTGCCTGTCGTCAACCGGCTTTTCGATGAAGTCTTGTGCCCCCGACTTGATTGCTGCCACCGCCATTGGCACATCGGCGTGACCTGAGATCAGTACCACAGGCATTGGGATGCCACGTCGGGCCAGCTCCCGCACCAGTCCTATGCCGTCCGTGCCGGGCATCCTCACATCGGCGACGATGCAACCCAGTTCCCCTTCGTCGATCGCCGCCAGAAACGCGTCGGCCGACTCATAGGCCTTCACCGAATATCCCAAAACGCCAAGCATCTCGCCCAGGGCGTCGCGAACAGAGGCATGATCGTCAATCAGAAAGACCATCGGAGTGGCCACGGTCAACGCTCCCGCGATCGATCGAGCGGCACCGAGAATCGGAACTCCGTTGCGCCAGGCTTGCCGGAATGCAGCCACACACGCCCGCCGTGCGCTTCCACGATGGAAGCACAAATCGAGAGGCCGAGTCCCAGGCCATCTTGCTTTGTCGTTGTCAGAGGATCGAACAGGCGACCTGCCGATTCGTCCTCGATGCCAGGTCCATTATCCAGCACGCCAATCTCGATGCGCGCTGGCGCGGCGTGATGGCGAGCCATGACATGTACGTGACCCGGCGATTGGCCCGCCGCCGCAATGGCATCGACGGCGTTGTGCACAAGATTGAGCACGATTTGCTCCAATTGAACCCGATCACCATGCAAATCTGGCAAGTCGGCGGGCGCGTCGAGATCGACGCGTACATGCCTGGCGGATGCCTCCGCCTGGGCCAGAGTCATTGCCTCCTCGAGCATGTCCCGCGTGTTGATCGTGCTGACGTGGGGATGCCCGCGACGAATGAAATTCCGCACGCGCCGCAGGATGTCGCCGGCGTGGTCGATGTGCGTCAGCATGGTTGTCAGATTGCTATCGGCCCGGGACAGATCGCCGCCCGGGGTGCGCAAAAGATGTTGCGCGGCTCGTCCGAGCGCTCGAGCCGCCGTCATGGGTTGGTTGATCTCGTGAGCGAGCGCTGACGCCATTCCGCTCACCAGGTTGACGCGCGCGACTTGCGCCGCTTCCGCCTGTCGTTCAGCGAGACGCGCTCGGGCATCGAGAGCAATCTGATCGGAGTTCCTGCGTTCGCTGATGACGACGCCAACGATGAGCCCGGTCACCGTCAGCACCAGCAGTAAAGTCTGGAATTCAGTGAATTCGCCTGCATCATATCCGGCGAAGTGCAGGAGCCCGATGAGGCTGAACTGGGTTACGGCAAGGCTGAAGCAGGCGCCGTCGACGCCATGGCGAACGGCGGCGATCACAACCGGAACGAACAGCAGGTAAAACAGCCTGAATCCATGCGCCTCTTCGCTGCCGATAATCAGCCAAAGTGCGACGCCGATGAGGCAGAGGTATAGTGCACTTTCCAGGGCCAGCGAACGCAGGCGACGTGTTTTCAGCCGCTCCCGAATTCTGAACCGCAGCAGGAGCGGCGTTACCACGGCAATGCCGATCGTGTCGCCGATCAGTAGCGGACGCGCGACCTGCACGACATCAGTGATGTCGAATTGTCCGACGGCGAGCAGGAACGCGCTCAGAAGAACCGTATTGAGCACGGCTCCGGCAAGCCCGGCTGCGAGCAGCAAAAGGACGTCACGAAGATGGGTTAGATCCGCATCGATCCGAAAATATCGGTGCAGCAGTGCGGCTACCGATGCGTAGCTCGTCGCTGTAATTACGGCCACCCCCAAGTCGGTCGGCCAGTCCACGTCGTTTTGCAGGACGATCGTCTCTGCGACAACCATTCCCGCAAACAGTATCAATCCGCCCAGAGGTCCGCCACGGATCATCAGCGCGAAGGCCACTCCAAGACCTGGATCCCACGGCGTAATCGGCAAGCCCTTGTGGACGTGAATGAAGCTGGCCCATTCGAGAATGAGGTAAGCCACCAAATACAGGACGGCGACGGCACATTTCGAAGCATGCTCCGGCAAACGGAGCAGCAACCATTCCCTTTGCAGTACTCGGGCGGGCATGTCGCTCTTTCGCACTGGCTTCAGCGGTCCTCGAATCCAATCGGAAAAAGCAATTGGCTGACCGCCGGCAGGCCGATCTCTTCGATAGCCTCTGGTTCTTTAAATGTCCAAGTTCGAGTTTATCATCAACCTGAAGACCCGCAGTTCCTCGGCCTCGCCGTGCCCCAATGCTGTTCGCTGGCGCCGACGAAATCATCGAATAGCGGCGCTATTTGCTGCGGCGCGAATTGCCGCGAATGGCCCCTTTGAGGTTTGTTCACGATCACCGAAATGGTCTGCTTACTGGGAAGATCGGAAATGACCGGCGGCGCTTGTGACCCTGGTTGTGTGAAAACGCGGCATCGGCGTTATGACGCCGTGCAGCAGCGCCTTGCAAACCCCCAAGCCATGCGCCAGCGTCGAGAGACTGTCGAGCATCCCTTCGGTACGATGAAGGCCCGCACGGGAGCGACGTACTTCCTCACCAAAACGCTTCCCAAAGTAGCCGCCGAAATGGCTCTCGCGGTCCTGGCCTACAATCAGACGAGGGTCATGAACATCGTCGGCATCAAGCCTCTGATCGCTGCAATCGCGGCCCGAGAGACTCCCGGGTCCTGGCTGCCCGCGCCGACATCCCTAGAGCCGTTTTTACACGGCCAGGGACCCGAAGCCGACATTGACCGGTTAGGCTTGAATCTCAGGACTCCGGGATCGGCACATCGAACGTGTTGAGGGTGACCGACACCATGCAATAGAGGCCGATAAGATAGGACAACTCTGCAGTGCCGTGCTCGCCGAATTGCTCCACCGCGGCTCTATAGGTCAACTCCGGCAATACTCCGCCTGATACGAGCGCCGATGCGAAGTCATAGGCAACGGCTTCTTGTTTTGTGAGATCTACTGGACGCTGGCCCGCCACGATGGTCGCGAGCTTTTCGTCGGATAAGCCTTTCCTCTCGGCTACGATGACGTGAGCGTAAAGTTCGTATGCGGATCTGAAATGCGCTCCCGTCACTAGGATCGCGACCTCCCTAACCGCTGGCGGTAAACTTGGGTTGAACGCCATCGCCTTGGTCAATTCCCAAACAGGCTTGCCGAACTTGGGCTCCCGTAGCCAGGAATTCCAGGGGCCTAATAACGCGCCATCATCGCGGATGCTTGCGAATCCCTGGAAGCTTTTGGCTATTCCCTCCTTCATGTCGGCTGCCAAGACCTTCTGTTCGGCGCTGAGCCTATCGGGCGAAATGATGGGCAATCGCATCGCTCTGTTCTCCACTTCGGAACCGTTTGATCGGACAAGTTACAATTTGCGCCCAATCGAGCGCTCTAGGCGGTGTGTTCAACTATACGCGCTGCCTTGGAGTTAAATAGTCAATGCTATGGACTTACTTTTCGTCGGCAGGCGAACGGGGCTGCGCTAGCCCTCGCGACATGTGCGCCGCCGAGGGATCTCGGTCGCTCACGAGGCATAGCGGAAGTCGACGCGCGGCCGTCTAGCGCAGAGGGCGACGCTCACGACCCAAGGGCGACATCGGTGGCGCGGCTTAGAGACGCACGCGGGAGGCAACAATCAGTGCGCCCAAAGCGCTAAGATGTGTGTGCTCACAGTCCCGGCGAGAAGCCGGAAGGTCGGACTGCTCAATCCTACGAAATCGACCTTGAAAGCGGCCGGGTCGCCAAGATGGCGCGCGAGTGACAGCCAAACGAGGGCATGACCCCGTGCAGAACGTCGTGCGAAATCGGACGAGCCGCCTGCGAACCCGCCCGCCTTTCGAGTGCATCGCGTTGCTGCTCCAGGGTGGCGGCGCCCTTGGCGCCTATCAGGCGGGCGTGTACCAAGCGCTGGCGGAGGTGGATCTCCACCCGGATTGGGTCGCCGGGATCTCGATCGGCGCCATCAACTCCGCAATCATTGCAGGCAATCCGCCCGAGGAGCGCGTCGCAAAGCTACGTGCGTTCTGGGAGGGGATCACCACCAATCCGCTGTTCGACTGGACCGCTGCAGCCGATCAGTTCGCGCCGAAAGGAGATATCGCACGCAGCTTTTTCAACCAGATGAACGCGGCCTGGGCAATGGTCGGTGGCGCGCCTGGATTCTTCACCCTGCGCCAACCAGGACCATGGCTGCACCCGGCCGGCTGCCTCGAAGCGACGAGCTTTTACGAGACCAAGCTTCTCAAGGCGACACTGGAAGACCTCGTCGACTTCGACCGCATCAATTCGGGTGAAATGCGCTTCAGCGTTGGCGCGGTGAATGTGCGCAGCGGCAACCTCGTCCGTTTCGACAACGCGACACGGACGATCCGCCCCGAGCACGTGATGGCCAGCGGCTCGCTGCCGCCGGGCTTTCCGGCCGTCGAGATCGAGGGTGAACACTATTGGGACGGCGGCCTCATCTCAAACACCCCGCTGCAATGGGTCTTCGAGGACGGCCAGCGCCAGGACACGCTCGCGTTCCAAGTCGACCTCTGGAGCGCGCGTGGCGAGTTTCCCGGCGACCTCGCCGAGGTCACGACGCGGCAGAAGGAGATCCAGTACTCGAGCCGGACGCGCGCAAACACGGACCAGCTCAGGCGCTATCAAAGACTGCGCTGCGCGCTCGCGGCTCTTCTGGAGAAGCTGCCCGAGGATCTGAAGGCGAGCGAGGAGGCGGAGCTGCTTCGTTCCGTGGCCAATCGCAAGGTCTACAACATCGTGCACCTGATCTATCGTTCGAAGCATTACGAGGGCCACTCGAAGGACTACGAGTTCTCGCGTCTCACGATGGAGGAGCACTGGCGCTGGATACAACGACACGGTGCGCACGCTGCGGCATCAAGAGGTGCTTGAGCGGCCGAGCCATCTAGAAGGTGTGTTCACCTTCGACCTCGCCCAAGCCAGCCGCGATTGAAAGAGGGCGCGACCGTGCACCATCTGAACAGAGAGCGGGACTGAGGTTTAATAGCTTTCGTGCAGAGATATTGCCGAGGTTAATCCAGCAAAGAATTTGCAAAAGGGGCACTCGACAAACAAAGCAACCCAGAGGCTAAGCGCGCCTAACGACAATGGAGGATCAGCCATGAAGATCGTTGTGATCGGTGGTACCGGCCTGATCGGCTCGAAGACCGTCGCCATTCTGCGCCAGGGTGGCCACGAGGTCCTCGCCGCCTCGCCCAACAGCGGCGTCAACACCATCACCGGCGAGGGGCTCAGAGAGGCCCTGGCCGGCGCGCAGGTCGTGATCGACCTCGCCAATTCGCCCTCATTTGAAGACAAGGCGGTGCTGGAATTCTTCGAGACCTCCGGCCGCAACCTTCTCGCGGCGGATGCCGCAGCGGGTGTCCGACACCATGTCGCGCTCTCCATCGTCGCAATCGACCGGACAGACAATGGCTATTTCCGCGCCAAGGTCGCTCCGTCGTGATGCAGCTGAAGGGTGGACAACAGGTGACACTGACACCAGGACAGACCTTCTATGAAGGCCCCGATGATGTTCATGTCGTCGACCGGAACGCAAGCGGCACCCGGCCGGCGAAATTCCTGGTGCTCTTGATCAAGGACAAGGGCGCCCCGGCGCTCGTGCCCGCACAGTGACTGTTACAACCCGAGTACACGAAACTGACGCGGGAAAGGCCCTGCCTGATGTTTGCTGCGATGCATGAGTCCGCTTGCGGGGCACTTTCGGACATGCCGATCGCCTCTGAGAATGTTCGCTATTCGGGGTAGACTGGAAGTGAGCGGCGCGGGGTCAAAGTGACGCGATTGACCCCGAACGGATCAGCGATCGGCAATTGACTGAGCGAAACTGTCAGAGGCGCGCCAGGATTGACGCCGCGGGTTGGGCAACTCCGTGGGCTACCCGATGCTGGCTGCAAACCGTTCGGCCAGACGTTGCTGCGGGAATGCCTCCACGACGAAATCGACGAAGACGCGCGTCTTGGCCGGCAGCTGCGCGCGGCTTGCGTAATAGATCGAGATCGGTCCGCCGTCGGCATCGATCGCCGCATCGAATCCTTCGGCGATCGGATCGACCTGCCGGCTTTCAAACTGCCAGTGGGGACGGACATCAGGATAGTGTTTCAAAAATTCCGGTAAGGAAACGCGCGCCCGCTTCGGTCAGAGTAAGCTTCCGTGTGCTGCGGTGGAAAAGCCGGACGCCGAGATTACCATCGCGAGACGAATCGTTCCGTTTACGGATCGAGTTCGGTGTCCCAGTACAAGTAGTCGAGCCAGCTGTCGTGCAGATAGTTGGGAGGGAACAGCCGGCCGTTGCGATGCAGCTGATGCACGCTCGGCGCGAACGGCTGCTGCCTCGGGAACATCCGTGCCTGCTGCGGCGTCAAATTGCCCTTGCGCAAATTGCATGGGGAGCACGCCGCCACGACATTTTCCCACGTGGTCTGGCCGCCTTTGCTGCGCGGAATGATGTGGTCGAAGGTGAGATCATCGCTCGACAGGCAATATTGGCAGGCGAATCGATCGCGCAGGAAGACGTTGAACCGGGTAAAGGCGGGATGGGTGCTCGGCTTGACGAAGGATTTCAGCGACACCACGCTCGGCAGCTGCATCTCGAAAGTGGGGCTGCGGACCGCGCGGTCGTAGTGTTCGACGATGTTGACGCGCTCGAGAAACACCGCCTTGATCGCGTCCTGCCACGACCAGAGGGATAGCGGATAGTAACTCAGCGGCCGGAAATCCGCATTTAATACCAGTACCGGCCAACCGCCTTGCGAGACATGTGCGTTCAAGTAACGCTCCCGGCCTCCATATAGCTGCGAAGCAGCATGCGTTGACATACTACATGCAGCGTGACGGGATTGTGAAGAGCGTTGGCGGCCTTATCCGACTTGACGCCTTACTCTCGAGCCGCATTGCAGAGGCCGTGCCAGGGCCGCTAAAGGAGGCAGGCGGCACTTTTTGGCCGCATTTGGACACGGCAGAAATGGACACCACGTCCCGCTACCTCGAAGCGCCGCGCCGGTTGAGGGCCTTTGTGAGGGCCCATGAAACGAACCTGATCGGTCTTGCGGCGCTGGTTGGAACCGTCGGCGGACTGGTGGTGTCGGCGATGAGCGCCACGGTTCAAATGCTCCACGTCGTGCTGTTCAACCTCGAAATGGGAGAACGACTTTCAAGCCAGGTCAGCATTGAGCCGCTGCGCGCGCTGCTGGTTCCGAGTCTCGGCGGTCTTCTGTTGGGACTGGCCTTCCTGTTTCTCGCGCGCTTCCGGCCGGCACGCGAAGTCGATCCCATCGAGGCCAACGCGCTGCATGGAGGACGAATGTCGTTTCGGGGAAGCGTAATCGTGGCCTTGCAGACGATCTGGTCGAGCGGGGTCGGCGCTTCGGTCGGACTCGAAGCGGGCTACACGCAGCTTTCGAGCGGACTTGCCGCCTCGCTCGGCCGCGGATTTCACCTGCGCCGCGCCGATCAGCGTCTGATGGTCGGTTGCGGAGCGGCGGCCGCGATTGCAGGTGCGTTCGGCGCGCCGCTTGGCGGAGCGTTCTATGCCTTCGAACTCGTGCTCGGAGGATATACGCCGGCCAGTCTGACGCCGGTCGGCGTCGCCTCGGTGATCGGCTATTTCGTCGCCCAGAAATTTACTCCACTCTCCCTCGGCGTCGGCGTCGATGCGATCGGACACGTGCTCGGCCGCGATCTTGCGATCGCAGCCCTGCTCGGGGTTGCCGCAGCGCTCTATGGAATAGGCATCATGCGCGGGGTCGGCGTTTGCGAGGCTCTGCTGTCAAAGACAAGACTTTGGCCGCCCTTGCGGCCCGCGCTTGGCGGACTTGTCGTAGGCCTGCTCGCATTGATCACGCCGGAAGTCATGTCGTCGGGACATGGCGCGCTGCACCTTTCCGGAATCATCTCGATGCCGTTGATGTTTGTCCTGATGGTGTTCGCGTTAAAGACCGTCGCCTCGGTGGCTTCGCTGGGCTTCGGTTTCCGCGGCGGATTGTTTTTCGCCACGCTGTTTCTGGGTGCAATCGGCGGCCGCCTGTTCGCGGTTGCCGCCGGCATGCTTTGGCCGGGCCTTCACCTCGATCCGGACGTCTACGCGATCGTCGGCATGAGCGCGCTGTCGGCCTCCGTCATCGGCGGCCCGCTCACCATGTCTTTCATCGCGCTGGAATCGACAGGCGACCTCTGGTTAACGACGGTAGTGCTGGCCGCCGTGCTGATCTCGACCCAGATCACCCGCGAACTGTTCGGCTACTCGTTTGCGACCTGGCGATTGCATTTGCGCGGCGAGACCATCCGCAGCGCTGCCGACGTGGGTTGGATTCGCGATCTCACGGTCCGCCGCATGATGCGGCCGGACGTGGTGACCGTAAACGCAGAAATGGGAATCGCAGAATTCCGCGGCAAATTTCCGCCGGGGTCGAAGACCCAGGTGATTGCGGTAGATGATGCCGGCCATTACGAGGGGCTCGTGCTGGTGGCGGACGCGCATGCCCCCGACATCGACGCCGAGGAAGGTCTTCGTGGCATCCTTCATTGCCGGCGGGAGGTGCTGCATCCGGGGATGGATATCCGCGAGGCCATCGCAGCGTTTGATGCGGCTGAAGCCGAATCGCTTGCCGTGGTCGAGACCGGCGAAAACCGCCCCATCGGCATTCTGACCGAGGTGCACGCGATGCGGCGTTACGCCGAAGAATCCGAACGAAGGCGGCGCGAGGTGGTCGGCGATGTCTGATCGCTTTCTCTTCCCATCGCGGAGAAGTTCGATGCGCAAATGGATCATTGCGCTGCTCGCTGCAACGCTTGGTTCGGGATCGATCGGCCTGGCCGCGGCGCAGTCCTATCCGACCCGTCCAATCACCATGATCGTGCCGTTTCCCCCTGGCGGCGCAACCGACACGGTGGCGCGATATCTCGCCGAGGAGATGCGCCCGATTCTCGGCCAATCCATCATCATCGAGAACATCGCCGGCGCTGCCGGCAGCATCGGCGTCGGCCGCGCCGTCCGTTCGCCGGCCGATGGCTACACGCTCAGCGTCGGCACCTCGACCACGCATATGCTCACCGGCGGCCTCTACGCGCTCGCGTTTGACCTTTTGAAGGATCTCGAACCCGTCATTCTTATCGGCAGCGAACCGCTTCTGATTGCCGGCAAGAAGAGTCTGGCGGCCGACGATCTGAAGGGATTGATCGCCTGGCTCAAGGCCAATCCCGACAAGGCATCGGTCGGGATTGCCGGCGTCGGTGCGGCCGGCCATCTCGCCGGAATCTCGTTCCAGAAGGAGACCGCGACGCGATTTCAGTTCGTGCCCTATCGCGGCAATGCGCCGGCGATGCAGGATCTGTTGGCCGGACAGATCGATTTCATGATCGAGCCGTCGTCCAATTTCAGGTCGCTGGTCGCAACCGCAAGCATCAAGCCTTTTGCGGTCACCGGCAAGACGCGCCTTTCTTCCTCGCCCGATATTCCGACGGCGGACGAGGCAGGGTTACCAGGCTTTATTGCCTCGCTGTGGTACGGGCTTTGGGTGCCGAAGGATACGCCAAGGCAGATTGTCGAAAAACTGAACGCGACCATGCGCCAAGTGCTCGCCGATCCTGCAGTCGGGAGGCGGTTTGCCGACCTCGGCATCGAGATATCGCCGCAAGATCAGCGGACCCCGGAAGCGCTGCGAGCCTTTCAAAAGGCGGAGATGGAACGGTGGTGGCCGATCATCAAGGCGTCGAACCTCAGGGCAGAGTGAATTTCAAGCCTCAGAGGAGGCGCGAAGCGCCGTCTCGAACCATGAAGCCACGAGATTATCTCTCGGCAGGCGCGCGAGGCGCTCCTCGGGATGAGGCTTTAACTACGGCGTGGAAGCTTCCCGCGTCAGCGGCAGCAGACCCTCCTCGCAAGCCTTGATCTGCAGCGCCAGATATTTCGAATTGATACGGCATTGCGCCAGGCTGCCGGCGATGAACCAAAGGCCCGCCTGGCCGGTGCGCGTATACATGCTGCGCAGTTCCTGTCCGTCGCCGAATCCCCAGATCGCTCCGACGCGTGCGGCGATCTCCTCGCCGAACAGCTTGCGCACCAGATATTCCTGCGGTTTGTAGCCGGTCGCGAGAACGATCAAATCGGCGGCGAGCCGCTCGCCATTCTTCATCCGCACGCCCTCGGCCGCAAAGGATTCGACGTCGGAAAATTGCCTCAATCCGATCTCGCCGCGCACCACGAGATCGGAGCAGCCGACGTTGAAATAATAGCCGCCGCCGCGGGTCAGGTATTTGAACTGCCAGCCAGTGCCGCCATCGCCGAAATCGAGCTTGAAGCCGATCTGCGCGAGCCCATCGAGCAATTCCCTGTCGAATTTTCTGGATTGCTCGGTCATCAGCACGTGGCTTCTTTTGGCGAGCGTCAGCGGCATCGAGGTCGCGATCAGGTCGTTGTCCTCGAGCGTGCCTTCGTTGTACGCCGCATAGGCCAGTTGCGCCGATGGTTCGATATTGGTGATCAAGGTCGAGGAGCGCTGGAACAGCGTCACGTCTACGCCGCTTGAATAGAGGTCCTGCGCGATATCGTGACCGCTGTTTCCGGTGCCGATCACGAGCGCCTTCCTGCCCTTCCAGTCCTCGCCGTCGGTGTATTGGCTGGAATGCATGGTCGTGCCGGCGAAATTTTTCAGGCCCGCAATATCAGGCAGATTCGGAATGCCGCTGACGCCGGTCGCCATGACGACATGGCGTGGGTGCATTTTGCGTACGCTGCCGTCGGCGCGGCGCAGCACCACGGACCAGCGCTGCGCTGCCTCATCATAGGTGCCGCCCTCGAAAGTGGTGCCGGTCCAGAAGTTCAGCTCCATGGCCTCGACATAGGTCTCGAACCAGTTGGCGAGCTTGTCCTTTGGGATATAGACCGGCCAATTCGGCGGGAACGGCATATAGGGCAGGTGGTTTACCTGCACCTGATTATGCAGGGTCAACGCGTGGTATCGCTTGCGCCAGTTATCACCGATGCGCATTTCGCGATCGACGATCAGCGTATCGACCTGCAACTGCTTGCACCGCGCTGCGATCGAAAGCCCGGCCTGGCCGCCGCCCACCACCAGGACGACCGGATCGCGGTCGGCATAGGCCGTTGCGGCGTTGCGCTGATCGAGCCAGTTGGGCCCGCGAAAGTCACGCGAATAGGACTGCCCGCGCGGCCGTCTCGATCCGAGCGACTCCTCGAACCCCTTCAATTCGTCGAGCGCGGTCAGAAGCGTCCAGGCCTTCGGCGTGTTGGCATCGCTGGTATCGGGGATCAGCCGCAGAATACCGCTGCCACGACCTTGCGCGGTTTCGAATTTGAAGATCGCCTCGACCGCGTTGGTGCCGGCGCGAGTCACACGGCGTGGCGCGGCGCGTTCGGGATCGATCCTGAAATTGCGCGGCGCGGCGCGCCTGGCCAGCGCCGATAATTCTTTCACGATGGCATCGGCGCCATTGCTGGTTTGCAGGTTCCAGCTCAGCGCCAGCACATCGCGCCAATAGCTGTCGGGATGAAAGAGCGCCTGCAGCGCGCCGCCTTCGGGATGCGCGAGCGCGCCTTCGAATTGAGCCAGCCAGTGCGCGGCGGATACCGAGACGTCGTCTGTCCTGTCGAGCATGCGCGACCTCGCGGGCGTTTCCTCTGCCGCGAAGCTATACCCTTTGAGTTCGCTCAGAAAGCGGCTTAGTCCCAAAGCGAAAGAATGTGGCCCTGGTCGGGGCGAATATGCCCGTTATGCGTGTCGAGATAGACCGACTTTACCGCAGCCAGCCCGCGGCCTTCCACCACCGCGAGCCGGCCGGCAAGCGTGGGTGCAAAGTCCGACCACGCGGCGCCAAACCGCTGCTCGATGCCACCGGGCCCCCATTCTTTCGCGCGCTTGCGCATCTGATCGGGCGCGAAAAACCAGGTCGGTCTCGCGCCCGGCAATTCCGGTTCGTTGGTCAACAGGCTGCGGTGGGTGAGCCCGATCTGTCCGGAGTACCTCATCTGCTCGCCGAAATGCCGATGCAAGTTTGCACGCAACTCGCTGTTTCCCGCCATATCGACGAAGGCGACAGGTGAATCAGGCGGCAGCGATGTCACGCGGTCATAAGTCACGATCTCGTCGTAGCAGCCGAGCGAGCGGACAAACTCTACATTGGCGGCAGAGGTCAGTCCGGTCACCCGGATGGATGGGCGCTGGGTGTGCAGAAGATGCGCAAGCCCGAACGCGGTCTTGCTGGATGCGCTTGAAAGCAGTACGCGCGCGGCACCGAAAAAATCGTTCTCGGCAAGAAAATCATCGACCAGGAACGAGAGCATGAACAGCGGCCGCAGCAGTGCCTGATAGTCGCCGCCACGGCCGACGTAAGCAGGGTCGCCGCCGACGCGCGCGTAAGCATTGTACACCGGCGCCACGCCTTGCCGATGCGCGGCAGCATCCCGCAAGCCGCGTTTGCTCACATCGGCCGCTTCGATGACAAGATGCGTCGCCATCGGAAAATAGCCGAACAGGCGTTCGCCGGTTTCGATCGAAGGATGGCGCGAGGCGATCACCTCGCCAAATCCCCACACCGGAATAATGCCGAAATTCTCCGGCGCCGGAAACAGCTGCCAGTATTTCAGCTGATCGCCGAGCGCAGCGTAGGTGATATTGTTGGCGGTGAAGGCGAAGCGATCGACCTTGATCAGCAGCGTTTCGTCAGCAAGCGCGTTCGCGTCCGGCAATCGGGCTTCGATGAACTTGCAGTCCTGCAGATTGTGGCGTGCAACGATGAAGTCGGTGGATTTCATTTCTTCGACCTCGGCGGTTGTGCTGCCGTGATCTTTGCGTCCACCGATGAACCTTTTGCAACAGGGACATTGTTTGAAACAGCGTTCGCCTTTGCCTTGTCCGCAATCACGCCCTCTCGTTTCTTGATCGCGCGGTAATAGGCCCACCACAGATGCGCTGCCGCGCCCCGCATCGGCCGCCACGGTTCGGCGAGCGGCGCCATCTCTTTCGCGGTCGGGCGCGTCCTCAATCCGAGTCCGATTTTCACCGCCTCCTGGACGGCGAGATCGCCAGCCGGCCAGGCGTCGCCATGTCCAAGGCAAAACAGCAGATAGAGGTCGGCGGTCCACGGGCCGATGCCGTGCAGCGAAACCAGCGTGTGATGCGCGGCGTCGGCCTCCTCGTTCGCCAGCACGTCGAGGTTCAGCCGTTCGGTGGCGATTTCGCGCGCCAGGTTTTTCAATGTCTTGATCTTCGCCGCCGAGAGGCCGAGACGCCCCAGGCGGTCGGCGCGGGCGCGGCGCAGCGAATCGTGGTGAAACGGATCGAACGCGGCGGCGAGGCGGGCCCAGATCGCCGCGGCGCTCGCGGTGGAAAGCTGTTGGCCGCAGATGATTGCCGCAAGCCCCGCAAAGCCGGCCTCCCGCCGCCGCAGCGCCGGCATGCCGGTGAGCTCGAACACGGGCTTGAGCCGCGGGTCCAGCTTTACCAGCGCGCGGATAGCTTCTTCAAGATCGTCCTGGCTGTTGAGATGTAGGATCATTGCGACCTAAAACCACCATGTCTTGTGAAAGAGATCAATGCCGCCGCCCGTCTTCCGCTTTGCGCCGAGCCCCAATGGATATCTCCATCTCGGCCACGCCTATTCAGCATTGCTGAATTTCGACCTGGCGCGCCGAACCGGCGGCAGCTTCCTGCTGCGCATCGAGGATATCGATGCGACGCGCTGCAGGCCGGAATTCGAGGAGGCGATTTATGAGGACCTTTCCTGGCTCGGCATCACCTGGCAAGCTCCGGTACGCCGGCAATCGGAGCATCTTGCCGACCATCGCGTCGCGCTCGAAAAATTGACGGCGCGCCGTCTCATCTATCCGAGTTTTGAAAGCCGCGCCGAGATCACCCGCCTGGTTGCGGAGAGGGAAGCGGTCGGGCCGTGGCCGCGTGATCCCGACGGCGCGCCGCATTATCCGGGCAATGCCCGGTCCCTGTCGCGCCAGCAGCGCACGCAATTGCTTCGATCGGACGCGCCTTACGCGCTGCGCCTCGATATGGCGGCGGCTCTCGCGCGCACCGGCCAACTGCACTGGGCCGAGCATGGGGCGGGGCCGAACGGGGAGAGCGGAAGGATCGCAGCGCGACCCGACGGATGGGGCGACGTCATCCTCGCGCGCAAGGAGACGCCGACCAGCTATCATCTCGCCGTCGTCATCGACGACGCCCTGCAAGGCGTAACGGAGGTCGTGCGGGGTGAGGATCTGTTCTGGTCGACCAGCGTACATCGGCTGTTGCAACGGCTGTTGGCGTTGCCGGAGCCGGCCTATCGCCATCACCGTCTGATCCTCGATTCCGACCGGCGAAAACTGTCGAAATCGAGCGCAGCCACCGGCTTGCGCGAACTCCGCGCCGCCGGAGCCACGCCAGCGGAAATCCGCCGCCTTGTCGGCCTGACTTGAGCGCCCCGTTTTGGACGAATTCTCGCCAGTGTGGCGGTTCAGAAGTCCGCCTCATTGCTGCTGCGACTTCGTCATGCGGACTTCTGAACCAAAGCCACACTAGAAAACAATGACTTGCTAGTGTCCTTTCGATTCCGAATTCGCAAACGGGGTCGCCGTAAAATGATACGAACTTCGGAATCAGGACACTGGTGGTCCGATGCGCTTCGGCGTGACTTTGCAAGGGCGAACGTGCCATGCTGGGCGTCGGCCGGATCGGGGGATTCATGGCGTCGAGATCGCGCCCACGGCGCACCAAGCGGGGGTCGAAAAGAGCTCAGCCGAAAAAACGCGCAGCAAAAGCTGCTGCCGGCAGGGCGCGAAAGCCCGCTGCCAAAATCGCCGCTCCCGGCGTGGTCGAGACCGCGCTCGCCACCTTCGCCCACGAGGTCCGCACCCCCCTTACCGGAATTCTCGCCATCAGCGATCTGCTCGCCACGTCCGACCTCGGCGAGCGTGAACGACGCTGGGCCGACACCATCAAGGCGGGCGCGGAGCATCTTGCCAGTCTGGCGACCGTGTTCGTCGACGCCGCCAGAAGCGGCCGTTCGGGATTTGCCCTGCGGGAGGAATTTTTCGATCTGCGCGCCTTCGCCCGCAGCGTGGGGGATTCACTGGGCGGCCGGGCGACCGCCAAGGGTCTGCAGTCCAAGACCGAGATTTTGGAAAAACTGCCGGCATTCGTGATCGGCGATCCCGTTCGCCTCCGCGCGGCATTGGAAAATCTGATCGACAATGCCACCAAATTCACCGAACACGGCGGCGTCGCCCTGGAGGTCAAACCGATCAGCGGCCCGGGGGACAAGATCGGCGTGGCCTTTGCGATTTCGGACAGCGGCATCGGCTTGACGCTCAAGGAAATCAAGCGTCTGTTCCGTCCCTTCTCGCAGGCCAACGTCAACATTGCCGCGCGTTTCGGCGGAGCAGGCCTTGGTCTGTCGTCGGTCAAGCAGCTCGCGCGCGCGATGGGGGGCGATATCGTCGTCGCGCCACGGCGCGGCGGTGGAACCACGTTCGTATTGACGGTATCGCTGAGGCGCGCGGAGGTTCCGGAATCGGCGGGTCCGGGATCGGATAGCGACGTTTCTTCCGACCGTCTGCGAGCGCTGCGCGTGCTCGGCGTCGAAGACAATCCCTTCGGCCGGGTCGTGCTCAACGCGGTGTTGAGCGAACTCGGTCATCAGGCGGAATTCATCGGCCACGGCGAGGCGGCGCCGGAGCGGCTCGCGCAAGGCGACTTCGACGCGGTGCTGATGGACATGGTGCTGCCGGGCATCAGCGGCATCGAGGCGATCAGGCGAATTCGCGCGCTTCCCTCCGTGCTCGGGCGCATCGCCATCATTGGGGTGTCGGGCCGGGGCGAGGACGAGGCGGCGTCGCGCGCGGCCGGCGCGGACGCCTTTCTGGTCAAGCCCGTGTCTCCGAGGGCCTTAGCGACTGCGCTGCTTGAAGCGACACGCCATGCGGCAGCCGCGACTTGATGATCGCGGCGTTCAGTTCCCCGCCATAGACGAAGATCGCGGCAATGAAATAGAGGAAGACCAGCGCAATGATGACCGATGCGAGTCCGGCATACATGGTCACGTAATTGTTGGCAAAGCGCGCAAGATACTGCCCGAACACGATGCCGGACACCAGCGACGCCGCCATGGTGAAGATGATGCCGGGCAGGATCTGCAGAAAGCTCCGCCGGCCCGCCGGCACCCAGGCATGGAGAATGAACAGCGCGACGATCAGCGCCGTGATGGTGACGCCGTAGCGCGCGAAGCTGAGCAGCTGCTCGTTGCTTTCGACGATCAGCGGGATGTGGCGGCGGGCGGCCTCGATGATCAGCGGCCCCAGCACGATCAGGAATGCCATCGCAAGCGAGGTGAAGGCGGCAATCAGCGTATAGCCGATCGATTCCAGCCGCAGCCAGTACCAGCGCCGCGTTTCAACGACGGAATAGGCGCGATTGAGCGCGATCCGCAGCGCTTCCACGCCGTTGGAGGCGAAATATACGGCCAGCACGGCGCCGACGGTGAGGATGTCGCCACGTGTCGTCGTCAGCACGTCGTGGATTTGGCCCGTCAGCGAATCGGCGACCTGCTTCGGCCACACTTGCAGCATCAGCCCCGCGGCCTGATCGGCAAGTTCCTTCGAGCCGAAGAACCCGGCAAGCGACGTCAGTACGATCAGAAATGGGAATAGCGCCATCAAGGTCGAAAGCGCGATATGGCTGGCGATGGCCCAGCCGTCATCGGCGAGGAACGTGTAGAACGCGTCTATGCAGACGTCGAAGATGTAGCGAATCTGCCGCACGATGAGCCCACGGATGGCAAAATAGACCGACCTACCTTCTGATATTATTGAGCTAAAAGCCAGATCGTTGCTTCGAGGTTGGACCCCCTCCCGGCAATGGCGCGTCCCCTGGCGCGGTGTTATGTACGAGAAATGGCTTCATTCTTGAGTAGCTTGGTTCTTCCGGTTGCGGTAGCTGCCGTCGCGTTCGTACTGCTGCTGGGTCTCATCAACATGATGCGGGGCGGATCGCCGAACCGGTCCCAGAAACTGATGCGGTTGCGCGTGTTGCTGCAATTCATCGCGGTCGTCATCATCATGCTCACGGTCTGGGCGATGGGACGCTAGAGCTCCGATTCCGAAGTTCGCAAGCTATCGCACGGCGACCTCTGATGCGGACTTCGGAATCAAAGGAGCTCTAGCAACTTGTTGATTCTGGTGCGGCCTTGAATTTGAAGTTCCTGTCACGAACTTGCCGCTATACTGATAGGAACTTCAAATTCGCCGCACCAGTGGAGTGGATTTGACATTCGCTACCCGGTGTTCCTTTGGTTCTAGCATTCGAAAAAATGCCGACTGAGAAGGGAAGCGAATGTTAGAATCGGATCACTAGGACGGGAAGGAGGCAGGCATGGTCGTCCTCAATCGTATCTATACGCGAACCGGCGACGATGGCACGACGGCGCTCGGGAGCGGCGAGCGGCGTCCAAAATACGATTTGCGCATCGCGGCCTACGGGACCGTCGATGAGACCAACGCCGCCATCGGTATCGCACGGCTGCACCTTGCGGGTGCGCCCGAACTCGATGGGATGCTCGGTCTGATTCAGAATGACCTGTTCGACCTTGGCGCCGACCTTGCGGTGCCCCAGCGCGAGGGCAAGGCAGAGCGGTTACGGATGCTGTCGAGCCAGGTCGAGCGCCTTGAACGGGATATCGATCGTTTGAACGCGCCGCTTGCGCCGCTGACGTCGTTTGTGCTGCCGGGCGGTACGCCCGCGGCCGCGCATCTGCATCTGGCGCGCACGATCTGTCGGCGGGCGGAACGGATCATGGTGGAACTTGCGGCCAAGCCGGAGGAACCCGTCAGCGACGCCGCGATCCAGTACATGAACCGCCTTTCAGACTTCCTGTTTGTCGCCAGCCGCGCCGCCAACCATAACGGGGCGGGAGACGTGTTGTGGGTGCCCGGCCGGAACCGCTGATCGGCCGCGGCGGGAATAGTGCCGTCAGGAGCCTTGGCCTGTTGCCGAGCATGATCTCTTCGGAAAACCGGTTCCCACTTTTCCGGATCATGCATTAAGATCGGCCCGCGAAGCCGATTTTTGGCTCGCACGCGCGTTGACCGGACTTGGCAGGCGCTTTAGGTTCCGCGCCCATGCCGATCAAACCTGAAGGATTTTGAGCGAAAGAGGGTCGATGAAGGTCCTGGTACCAGTGAAGCGGGTGGTCGATTTCAACGTCAAGGTCCGCGTCAAAGCCGACGGAACGGGCGTCGAACTCGCCAATGTGAAGATGTCGATGAATCCGTTCGACGAGATCGCCGTCGAGGAGGCCTTGCGCCTGAAAGAGGCCGGCAAGGCAACCGAGGTCGTGGTGGTTTCGATCGGCCCCGCGCAGGCGGCCGAAACCATCCGCACCGGGCTCGCCATGGGCGCCGACCGCGGCATCCTGGTCAAGGCGGACGGCAACGTCGAACCCTTGGCGGTGGCCAAGATTCTCAAGGCGGTCGCCGACGAAGAGAAGCCCGCACTCGTGATCCTGGGCAAACAGGCGATCGACGACGACAGCAACCAGACCGGCCAGATGCTGGCCGCCCTGCTCGGATGGTCGCAGGCAACCTTTGCCTCCAAGCTTGAAGTCGATGGCTCCGACTTCAAAGTGACGCGCGAAGTCGACGGCGGCCTGCAGACGGTGAAACTGAAGGGGCCCGCTGTCGTAACCACCGATTTGCGGTTGAACGAGCCGCGTTATGCCAGCCTGCCGAACATCATGAAGGCGAAGAAGAAGCCGATCGCCGACAAGAGCGCATCCGGTTATGGCGTCGATCTGACGCCCCATCTGGAGATCCTGAAAACCTCCGAGCCGCCGGGCCGCAAGGGAGGCGTCAAGGTCAAGGATGTCGCCGAGTTGGTCTCGAAGCTCAAGAATGAAGCCGGGGTTCTTTAAGATGACAACGCTGTTGATCGCCGAACACGACAACGCAACGATCAAGGATTCCACCAGCAAGGCGCTGACCGCCGCCGTCGCGCTTGGCGCTGAAGTTGACGTGCTGGTCGCCGGTGAAAGCGCCAAGGCGGCCGCAGACGCGGCGGCCAGGCTTGCGGGCGTAAGGAAAGTGCTGCTCGCCGACAACCCGGCTTACGCCCACGATCTCGCCGAGCCGCTGGCGGCGCTGATCGTGTCGCTGGCGCCAGGCTATGACGCCTTCGTCGCGCCCGCGACCTCGCGTTTCAAGAACGTGATGCCGCGCGTCGCCGCGCTTCTCGACGTGATGCAGGTCTCGGAAATCATCAAGGTGATCTCCCCGGATACCTTTGAGCGGCCGATCTATGCCGGCAACGCCATCCAGACCGTAAAATCGAAGGATGCCAAGAAGGTCATCACGGTGCGAACCTCGACCTTCGCCGCCACCGGAGAGGGCGGCAGCGCGGCGGTGGAGAACGCCTCTGCGGCCGCCGATCCCGGCCTGTCCAGCTTTGTCGGCGAGGAAGTCGCCAAGAGCGATCGTCCCGAACTGACCTCGGCGAAGATCATCGTCTCCGGCGGACGCGCCATGCAAAGCCGCGAGAATTTTGCAAAATATATCGAGCCGCTCGCCGACAAGCTCGGCGCCGCTGTCGGCGCGTCGCGCGCGGCGGTGGACGCCGGTTATGCGCCCAACGACTGGCAGGTCGGCCAGACCGGCAAGGTGGTGGCCCCCGAGCTCTACGTTGCCATCGGCATTTCTGGAGCGATCCAGCATCTTGCCGGTATGAAGGATTCCAAGGTCATCGTTGCGATCAACAAGGATGAAGACGCACCGATCTTCCAGGTTGCGGACTACGGTCTTGTTGCGGATCTGTATCAAGTGGTTCCGGACCTTACCGAGGCGGTCGGCAAGCTCGGGAAGTAATGGGGACGAAAAAGCTACTGCATTTGCGCGAGCATACGGGGCGATTTTGCGATAACAATGGAACGAAGTGTTGTACCGGATGAAAGGCGTTTCGACCGGTGTTGATGCAAAGGGACGGGACGGCCGGGCGCGTCGTTCCGGTGAGATGGTAACATGGCGGTTATGATCAATAAGGTCGGCGTGATCGGTTCCGGCCAGATGGGCAATGGCATCGCGCATGTGGCGGCGCTGGCCGGCTTCGACGTGATCCTCAACGACATATCCGCCGATCGCCTGAAGTCGGCAATGGCGACCATCAACGGTAATTTGTCGCGTCAGGTCGCCAAGAAAGTCATCACCGAAGACGCCCGAAAGACGGCGCTGGAGCGGATTACTCCCGCAGATTCCATCGACGGATTGTCGGACTGTGATCTGGTCATCGAGACCGCGGTCGAGAAGGAAGACATCAAGCGCAGGATTTTTCACGACGTCTGCGCGGTTCTCAAGCCCAGCGCGATAGTCGCCTCCAACACATCTTCGATCTCGATCACGCGGCTTGCCGCCTCCACCGATCGCCCCGAGCGCTTCATCGGCATTCACTTCATGAATCCGGTGCCGCGGATGGAACTGGTCGAACTGATTCGCGGCATCGCGACCGATGACTCGACCTTCGACGCCGCCAGGGAGTTCGTAACCCGGCTCGGCAAGCAAATCGCGGTCTCGGAGGATTTCCCCGCCTTCATCGTCAACCGGATTCTTTTGCCGATGATCAACGAGGCGATCTACACGCTTTACGAGGGCGTGGGCAACGTCGAAGCGATCGATGCGGCCATGAAGCTCGGCGCCCACCATCCCATGGGTCCGCTCGAGCTTGCCGATTTCATCGGTCTCGACACCTGCCTGTCGATCATGCAGGTCCTGCATGAGGGGCTGGCCGATTCCAAATACCGGCCGTGTCCGCTGCTCGTGAAGTACGTCGAGGCCGGCTGGCTCGGTCGCAAGACCCAGCGCGGCTTCTACGATTATCGCGGCGACAAACCGGTCCCGACGCGCTAGAGCCTGTTTCTATCCCTCCCTGAGCGGTCTATTTCTCCTTGGTGGCCGAACACGATTCGACACCCGCCTTCGTCGTCTGGTTGCACTTTCTCTCCTCTCAATCCAGAATTTATTAACTCCCGCCGGGTAGGGTGAGCCCAGACGGAGGGTGGCGCATGGCGGATATCGCGAGTTTGGCTGGCAGCCTTATCGCTGCCCAGGCAGGAAACACCCAGTTGCAGGTCGCAACCACGCTGTTGAAGTCAAATCTCGATGCGGAGAAGGCGACCGTCCTGACCCTCCTCGATGCCGGCTCCCCTTCGCTTGCCAATGTGGGCCCCGGTATTGGCGGCAATGTCAACGTAAAGGCCTGAGAATCCTGTTGTTCGGCCTTGGGGATGGCACGCTCTCGCCCCGGCTTTTGCGCGTAAACCGCCACTTTCACAGAACCAACCCAGTCCAATTCCAGCCGGTTGCAAGCCTTGCCGCGCCTTCGGCATTGCCCGTGCTCGCGGCTTGCGATAGCGAGAGGCGCGGCCCAAGCGGCGCGATCACGTCTCAGCCCCATTGGCTTTGCGAAGCGGCTCCAGCACCACGGGACATCCGATGAAGTTTGCGAGTTTTGCGATCAACGGCACCCCGAGCTGGGGTCTCATCGATGGCGCACAAGCCGTCGATCTCGGCGCGCATTTTCGCGACCGATATCCCGATTTGAAATCCGCCATCGCCTCCGGCGCTCTGGGTGAGGTGGCGGCGGCGGCCGGCAAGGCCTCGCGACATCGCCTCGCAAACATCACCTGGCTGCCAGTGATACCCAATCCGGACAAGATCCTCTGCATTGGCCTCAATTATGAAACGCACCGCGTGGAAACCGGCCGCGCCGAAGTCGCAAATCCCACCGTGTTCGGCCGCTTCGCCAACAGCCAAACCGGGCATCTTTGCAACATCGTCCGGCCGCGTGTCTCGAAAGATCTCGATTTCGAGGGCGAACTCGCCGTCATCATCGGCAAGCCAGGCCGCTACATCGCCGGCAAGGATTCCTGGGACCACATCGCAGGATACGCCTGTTACAACGAGGGCAGCGTTCGCGATTTTCAACGGCACACGCATCAGTTCACGCCCGGCAAGAATTTTCCGCAGACCGGCGCTTTCGGGCCCTGGATGGTGACACCGGACGAAGCAGGCGATCTCGCACCACTGCGGCTGCAGACCCGCCTCAACGGCGAGGTGGTTCAGGACGCAACCATCAGCCAGATGATCTTCGATATTCCGCGCCAGATCGAATACTGCTCGTCTTTCACGCGGCTGGAGCCGGGCGACGTGATCGTGACCGGCACGCCCGGCGGCGTCGGGTCCAGGCGCACGCCGCCGCTTTGGATGAAGCCGGGAGATGTCGTCGAGGTCGAGATCGACCGGATCGGGCTTTTGCGCAACGGCATCGCCGACGAGGCGTAAGGCGCCCGATTGGCGCGGGGTCGGTGAGATGCGGTTGGGCTGCGGAAGGCGACCCCAGGAAGCTCTAGGAGCGGGGAGGCGTCGCTGTCCCATCCAGCGCCAGCGGGGCCGGCAATGGTGGCGATCTCGCAGCGGTTACGGACAAAGATGCATCATCCATTTTGCGAAAGCCGTGCAGGCTAGCGTTTGGTGGGCGCTGCGATAATCACATCGTTCGCCGGAAAGCTCGGATCGATCTTGTTTCCGCCGTAGCTAAGAATCTGATTGGCGAGATGTGCTCCATTCCGAAATTGAACCACATTATTGAATCCGCCTACAGCTAACACAAAGATAGCCAGCGCCAGTGCGCCTCGACGAGCTGGAGAGAACCAGGAAAACGAACATATCGCTACAAGTATCGGGAGAAAGTGTGGTGCGTAAAGAAAGGTCACAGTGCCGTATACGCTGTGAAGAGCCATTTGGATGAGCAGCATCATCCCCAGACCAAACGAAATTGGCTTCAGTTTGGGCGTTGCCACGGCCCCCCAAATTCCGCAGCAAAGCAATGCGATCCAAGCCAAACTGGCGGCGATCCCGCCCCAGATATTGTCAGACCATGGAGTTTGCTGGTTCGTCACCACCTTATCCCCTGACTGAATCTCGATATATGGTGTCGGTGCGACGACCGTCGTAATCAGGAGCGATCGCAAGCTTTCGAGCGGCTCCCATGCGTCGCCGCCGTTCCTTTGCTGGGCAATTTGAGTCCACTGAGTTTCGTCCACGACGGAACGTGGCAAGAAAAAAAGCGAAGCATTCGAAAACAGAAAGTACTGCGCCGAGGATAAGAGGACGATGAGAGCTAGCGCAGCAGCCGAAATTTCAGCAAACCGTTTGGGCGGCCAGCGTACCAGCGTCGCTGCCAAACCGACGGACCAATTTGTAACCGTGATGCTGAGTGTTCCAGCACTAATCAATAACCACCAGAGCGGGGAAATGGTTCGACCGGATGCCAGCGCCAGCAGTGCAAGAACGATAGTCACGCCCGCAACCGAATTTAACTCGATTACGGCATACCAATCGATAAATGCTGCGCTCAACAGATAGAGCGCGGCAAATACGACGGTTGGAACACGCGGCAACCCGAAACTACGCAGGGCGCAAAAAAATAGCCCGCCGCTCAAGGCCGCCGCCAATGCGATCAAAAACTTGGCAGCTACCAGAGAAGTAAAACCGAGCTCGCCGATACCAAGCACAATCGGCGTGAGAATAATCGATGAAGCCGGATGAACTGATGTTCGGTAATGATTGCTCGCTACGTCTGTAAGATTTGATATGACTCTCGGCGTGTCAGCCTGAAACCAGATGTTGAAAGAGGCGGCGCTGTCGAGGGCAGGGCCTAAAGTCCTGAAGCCCCAAACAGAAATACCCATCGCGATTACTGCAAAGACCAAACCGAAAAGCCCGTCAGAAATCGATAGACCTTTCGTACAGTGAGGTTCTGGAGCTGGTTTGGGATCATATAACATAGATCAAGCAGGTGAGAGCCGTCGTTGACAAGTCCGCTTCACGGGGACCCATGGCTCCGACGTAGACGCCGGACCATTGATGCCCGGTTCGACTACTGGCGGTGCAAGATCGGCCGCAGATGAGTGATTGTTGATAGCGAGGCGATTGCAGCGAATGCGATAAGGGGATTTTCACGAGCATCTGAAATGATACAACCTGAAGTTTTAATCCACCATTAACATCTCGTAGCTATTTGTCGCGTGTGCGCCTTGGCTGCTCGGCTGTGCTTTCCGGCTGATCAATCGTTAGGGGATAGTCACAGGCTACCGGGGCACGCAGGCGGAGTGTCGGTCATCAGAAGAGCAGTTTGAATGGAGCAGCAAGCGCGGATCTACTGGATCGGCCGCGCCCTGATGATGGCTCATCGACAAGCCATGCCGGACGATCCAATCATATATACGTTTACGGACAACGTAAGCCGAACGACAGTTGCAGCGATGACGTGCGTCGTGTTGGCTGCGATATGACCGAAACCAAGATGACTTCCGCTGATGTCAGCCGCAAACGTGCAGGTTTCGCGAACGCCGCCATTTTGAAATCGCATGCCGATCCGGAGAAATCCGCAGTTCAGACCCGCTTGGTACTGGAACCGTCTTGCTCGCCAATGTCGCCTCGGGCATCGTCGGTAATCTCAACGTAACCCCCTAAAATCCGGCCGCTACCGGCTTTATTGCCGCCGTGATCAGCTTGATCGCGTCGTCGCTGTCCCATTCGGCGGGGCCGGCAATGGTGGCGATCTCGCAGCCCTGGCCATCGACGAGCACCGAGGTCGGCATGCCCAGAGCGCGTCCTGCGGCTTTAAGATCCTGGAAAACCTTGGCTTTCTGATCACTAAAGTAACCGAGCCGGGTCAGGTTTGCCTCTTTCAGGAAATTTCTCGGCTTCTCGGGGTCGCGGGTATCGATATTGATCGCGACCACCTCGAAATCCTTATTCTCAAGTTTGGTTTGTAGTCGGTCCAGTGCCGGCATTTCCTTCCGGCAAGGCACGCACCAGGTCGCCCAGAGGTTCACCAGCACCGTGCGGCCACGCCAGTCCGAGAGCTTCTTGGGCTTGCCGTCGGCGTCTTCGAAGGCAAGGTCCGGCAGGCGCAGAGGCGCGGTTGCCATGGTCAAGGCGGCTACCTCGCCATGGGCCAGCGGCGCGAGCTTTCGCGACAGGTCCACCGCCGAGGCGCAGCCGGGATCGCCCGCCGCGTTACGCTTCAGCCCGCCAACCCCGTATATCCCGGCGAATCCGATTATCGCCCCGACCAGGACAGCCCCGGCGACGTAGGGAATCCGGCGCGTGGGCGCCGCAATTTGCGGGGGTCTTTCAGGCATATCGTTTGTCATCCTGTATCAGTTGCGGCTATGCAGGGCGCTAGAGCTCCGATTCCGAAGTTCGCAACCTATCGTGGCGACCTCTGATGCGAACTTCGGAATCAAAGGAGCTCTAGCACTTGTTGATTCTAGTGCGGCCTTGAATTTGAAGTTCCCATCACGAACTTGCCGCGATACCGATGGGAACTTCAAATTCGCCGCACTAGCGTGCGTGGCCTATGGCAGATGGCATGTGATCGGGCGCGACGACAAGCAGGCAGACAAGCGGCAGGCATGAGTTTTTGATCATGAGCAACAAGATGTGGGGCGGCCGGTTCAGCGAGCGCCCGGACGAGATCATGGAGGAGATCAACGTCTCGATCGACGTCGATCGGCACCTTTACGCCCAGGACATCGCCGCGTCCAAGGCCCACGCCGCAATGCTCGCCGCGCAAGGCATTATCACGGCGAACGATGCGAAAAATATCGCCAGGGGTCTAGACACGATTTTGTCAGAAATCGGCAAGGGATCGTTCGATTTCAAGCGCGCGCTGGAAGACATTCACATGAATGTCGAGAGCAGGCTTGGCGAGTTGATCGGGCCCGCGGCGGGACGGCTGCATACCGCGCGATCGCGGAACGATCAGGTCGCGACCGATTTTCGTCTGTACGTTCGCGACGTCATCGACGAGACCGATGCCGCACTCGCCGCGTTTCAGCGCGCGCTGGCGCAACGGGCGTTGGAACATGCCGCCACCGTGATGCCCGGCTTCACCCATCTGCAGACTGCGCAGCCGGTCACGCTCGGACATCACCTGCTCGCCTATGTGGAAATGGCGGCACGCGATCGCGGCCGCTTTGCGGACGCGCGCAAACGCGCCAACGAATCCCCGCTCGGCGCCGCGGCGCTCGCCGGCACCTCGTTTCCGATCGATCGCGAGGCGACCGCGAAGGCGCTCGGCTTCGACCGGCCGATGGCCAATTCGCTCGACGCGGTCTCGGATCGCGATTTCGTGCTCGAGACGCTGTCGGCGACCGCGATTGCGTCGGTGCATCTGTCGCGCTTTGCCGAGGAGATCGTGATCTGGACCTCGCCGCTGGTGGGCCTGGTGCGGCTTTCCGACAAGTTCACCACCGGCTCCTCGATCATGCCGCAGAAGCGCAATCCCGATGCGGCCGAGCTGGTGCGCGCCAAGACGGGGAGGGTGATCGGCGCGCTCAACGCTCTGTTGATCGTGATGAAGGGCCTGCCGCTCGCCTATCAAAAGGACATGCAGGAAGACAAGCAGGGCGCGATGGAAGCGTTCGCGGCACTCTCTCTCGCCATCCGTGCGATGACCGGAATGGTCATCGACATGGTACCGGATGAGGCGCGAATGAAGCTTGCCGCCGGTGAGGGCTACACCACCGCGACCGATCTCGCGGACTGGCTGGTGCGGACGCTGAAAATGCCGTTCCGCGACGCCCATCATGTGACGGGCCGCATCGTTGCCAGGGCATCGCAGGATGGCGTGGCGCTGCACGAACTGCCGTTGGAGGCCATGCAGGGGATCGAGCCGAAGATCACCCCTGACGCGCTCAACGTTCTGTCGGTCGAAGCTTCGGTGAAGAGCCGCACGAGTTTTGGCGGAACCGCGCCCAGGAATGTGGCGGCGCAGGCCAAAGCGTGGCTCAAGCGGCTGGAAAAAGAGCGAAAGTTGGGCTGAGCGGCGATTCTCTCGGCAATTTCAGCGCCGCTCGGGTCTCGCCAGACGAGTTCAATCTTTGTATGGTGCGACGCGCATTGGGGATTTGGACGTGAATCGCAACGACCGGCCAAAATATCAGGGATGGGCGCTCATTGTCCTGGGCGTGAGCGTGCTTGCGCTCGGAGGCTGCGGGCGCAAGGGGCCGCTCGATTTGCCGCCGACCGCATCCACGCAGCCCCAGGGTGTGGCCGTGCAGGGCAGTCCCGAAGCCGATCAGGCAAGCAAGCCGAGCGTGTTCAATTCGAGCTACGGCGCCGATGCGCCGACGGCCACCCCCAAAGGGCCAAAAAAACCGTTCGTTCTCGATCCGCTCCTGAACAGCAACTGACTCGGGTGCGGCAGATTTGATATTCGCCAGCGTTTTTACGCGAGTCCAGCCATGAATCACTTCGACTATCGCAACGGCGTTCTTCACGCCGAGGCGGTGAATCTCATCGAACTGGCGGAGGCGGTTGGAACGCCCTTCTATTGCTATTCGACCGCGACGCTGGAACGCCATTACCGGGTATTCAGCGACGCCTTTGCCGGCGAAAGGGTGCTGGTCTGTTATGCGTTGAAGGCCAACTCCAACCAGTCGGTGCTGCGCACGCTGGCGAAGCTCGGCGCAGGCGCGGACGTGGTTTCCGGCGGGGAGTTGAAGCGGGCTCTCGCCGCCGGGATTCCGCCGCAGCGGATCGTGTTTTCCGGGGTAGGCAAGACCGAGACGGAGCTGCGCGCCGCACTGGAGGCGGACATCTTCTGCATCAATGTCGAATCCGAATCCGAGCTCGAATCGCTGTCGCGCCTCTCGAGCGAGCAGGGAAGGGTTGCGCCGATCTCGGTTCGGGTCAATCCGGACGTCGATTCAGGATCGCATGCGAAAATTTCCACCGGCAAGTCGGAAAACAAGTTCGGCGTGCCGCTTGACCGGGCGCGCGCGGTGTATGCCCGCGCGGCAAAGCTGCCCGCCATTCGCGCCACCGGCATCGACATGCATATCGGCAGCCAGATCACCGATCTTGAGCCGCTCGAGGCTGCTTTCAGGTTGCTGGTCGATTGCGTGCAGACGCTGCGCGCTGACGGCCACGCGATTTCGCATGTCGATTTCGGCGGCGGCCTCGGCATTCCCTATCATGCCGATCGCGAGGCGCCGCCCTTGCCTTCGGCCTATGCCGACATGGTCAAGCGGGTGACCAAAAATCTCGGCTGCACGCTGGTCTTCGAGCCCGGACGCATGATCGTCGGCAATGCCGGAATTCTGGTGACGCGCGTCATCTATGTGAAGCACGGCGCTTCAAGGAACTTCGTCATCATCGACGCGGCGATGAACGACCTGATCCGCCCCACACTTTATGAAGCCCATCATGACATCCTGCCGGTTGTCGCGGTCGCGCAAGGCACGCCGACGATCGTGGCCGACGTCGTCGGTCCGGTCTGCGAGAGCGGCGATTATCTCGCGCTTGCGCGAACCATTCCTGCGCCCAGGGCTGGCGATCTCCTCGCCATCATGACCGCCGGCGCCTACGGCGCGGTGCAGTCCGGCACCTACAACACAAGGCCGCTGGTGCCGGAAGTTCTGGTCAGCGGCGACCAGTACGCGGTGGTGCGTCCGCGCGTTGATGTCGATGCGCTGATCGCGATGGACAAGCCTGCGCCCTGGCTGTGAGCCCTCGTGCCCTCTCCCCTTGTGGGAGAGGGCGGTGAAATCGAGCGGAGCGAGATGAGCCGGGTGAGGGGTTGGCATCCGCGGTTAGGACCCCTCATCTGGCTCGCATCTGTCGATGCGAGCCACCTTCTCCCGCAAAGGGAGAAGGTGAAAAAGCTACTTCGCGGCATGAGCGCCTTTGCCGCCAACCACGACGCCGGCCGCCTGTTCGATCGGCTGAATTGCGGACGTGAAATCGGACTCCCCGCCCATTTCGCGGATCACCACCTCCCACAATCGCCCGACCGCTTCGGCGACCTCCATCGACAGTCCAAGCGATTTTGCCTCTTCCAGGCAAAGCCGCACGTCCTTGACCATCAACCCGGTGGCAAAGCCGAAGTCGAAGGTCCTCGGCAGGATCGAACGGGGAAACTTGTCGCGGCTCGCCGTGTTCATGCCCGAGCCCGCATTGATCACGTCGATCATCACGGCAGGATCGAGGCCTGCCTTGACGCCCATCACCACGGCCTCGGAAGTGGCGACCACGGCCGTGGCCGACAACAGATTGTTGGCAAGCTTCATGGTCTGGGCCGAGCCGGGTTTCTCGCCGATGAAGAACACCTTGCCGATCATGTCGAGCGCCGGTTTCACCGCCTGGAAATCGGCGCGAGGGCCCGAGACCATGACGGCCAGCGTGCCCTTTTGGGCGCCTCCGACGCCGCCACTGACTGGACTGTCGAGCTGCACGAGGTCGCGCTTCGCAAGCAGGTCATGGATCCGCACCGCCATCTGCGATCCGACGGTGGAGAGATCCACGAATCGCCTGACGCGCTTGCCTTCGATCACGCCATCCGTTCCGGTCGCCACCTCGAGCGAGGCCTGCAGCGATGGCAGGCTTGCCATCACGGTTTCGGCGCGGTCTGCAACGTCTTTCGGAGAAGAAGCCGCCCGCGCGCCCAGCGCAACCAGTCCATCGACGGCTTCCTTGCGCTGATCGAAGACGAACAACTGGTGCTGGGCCTCGATCAGGCGTCGCGCCATGGGAAAGCCCATTTTGCCGAGGCCGATGAATCCGATTTCCATGGTGATAGGCCCTCAACGATTCTCAAAACGTCGATCGCGGCCGTCTCGAAGTCTGAGTTTTGTTCCGTTTCGAGACCGAAGACAGCCTTATGCCTTGTCGAGTTCGGCGAACACTTCGCGGGCGATGCGGAAACTATCGACGCCTGCGGGAATGCCGGCATAGATCGCAACCTGCATGAAGACTTCGCGAATCTCCTCGCGCGTCACACCATTGGTCAGCGCGCCCTTGATGTGGGCCCGCAATTCGTGCGGCCGGTTGAGGATCGAGATCATGGCCAGATTGAGCATGCTGCGGGTCTTGCGTGGCAGTTCCTCGCGGCCCCAGATCGCGCCCCAGCAATATTCGGTGACGAGTTCCTGAAACGGCTTGTTGAAATCGTCGGAATTTTTCAGGGCATTGGCGACATAGGCCTCGCCCAGCACGGCTTTCCTGATTTCCAATCCCTTGTCGTGCGTTTTCTTGTCCATGGCGTTCCCTCACAGGATGGCACTTCCTTGGTTCCATCGTTATTACGAGGTCGCAACGGCTCAGTCACGCCCTCGTGTTATGCGTATTCCCGGGTGTGGGCTGCCTGCGAGTGCGGTGGATTTTGACATTCGCACCAGTTTTTCCGCGAGTTCTCACGGCGAATGCCAAATCCTAAACCGCACTAGAATCAATACTTTGCTAGTTTCCCCTTGGTTCTGACATTCGTAAGATAGATCGCTGCAACATGGTACGAATGCCAGAATCGGGACACTAGGGTCCTGATTCCCAAGTTCGAATCATTTTGCTGCGATCTTGTTTGCGAACTTCGGAATCGAAAGGACACTAGCAAGTCATTGTTTCTAGTGTGGCTTTGGTTCAGAAATCCGCATGACGAACTCGCGGGCTGCAATGATGCGGACTTCTGAACCGCCACACCAGCGTAGGTGCCTCACTGTCGCCGATGTGCTAAAGTGTGATCCGGAACCTGGAGAGTTTATTGAGCGGCGCCACCCAAGACCGGTCAGAGCCGGTACAAAATCCTGATGCGCTTTCACGGCTGCAACTGACGCGGGCCGTGCAGCGGGCCAAATATGCGATCGCCTGGGAACGAGTCTGGCCGCATCTGGCCCGGCTTTTGACGGTTGCAGGGCTGTTCCTGGTGGTGTCGTGGGCAGGATTATGGCTGGCGCTGCCGTTTCTGGCCCGCGCCATTGGCCTCGGCCTGTTCGTGGCTTTGGCGCTGGCATCTCTGTTCCCGCTGGCCTGGTTTCGCTGGCCAAGCCGGCAGGAGGCACTTGGCAGGCTCGATCGCGGCACCGGCATTCGCCATCGCCCGGCGACAACCCTGACCGACACGCTGGAATCGCAAGACCCGGTAGCGCGGGCGCTTTGGCAAGCCCAGCGTGAGCGAACCCTGGCCACGATCAAGCGCATCCGTGCCGGCCTGCCGTCGCCGCGGCTGGCGATTCACGATCCCTGGGCGCTGCGCGCCCTGATCGTGGTGCTGATGGTTGCGACCTATATCGCCGCCGGCGACGAGCGGACCATGCGGGTCGCCACTGCCTTCGACCTGAATGGCGTGCTGTCGGTAGCCAATGTCAGGGTCGACGCGTGGGTGACGCCGCCGCTCTATACCAGCAAGCCGCCGATCATTCTTTCTTCGGCGAACAAGGAGGCCGCAATCCCCGCCGCGGGGCCGTTGGCGGTCCCGAACCGCAGTACGCTGATCGTGCGTTCGAGCGGCGGCACCCTCGATGTCGTGGCGGGCGGCGGGGTGAGCGAAGCCGCGCCGAAGGAAGAGGCCCCGAAGGGGACCAACGAAAGGCACTTTGCGATCACCGGTGACGGCACGGTCCATGTTCGCGCGCCCTCGGGGCAGCCGCAGTGGAGCTTTACCGCCATACCCGACCGTCCTCCGACCATCGCGCTCGCCAAGGATCCGGAACGTCAGGCCCGCGGCGCGGTGCAACTCGCCTACAAGATCGAGGATGATTACGGGGTCATTGAAGCGCGGGCGCTGTTTGCGGTCCGCCGCGCCGAGGCGTCCAAAACCGATGCGACCAAGGCCGACGCGCCCAAGGGCGCCGAGTCGCGCCCCTTGTTCGACCCGCCGCAATTCTCGCTGGTGCTGCCGAACGCGCGCACCCGCAACGGCGTCGGTCAGACGGTGAGGGACCTGAGTGAAGATCCATACGCTGGCGCCGACGTCACGCTCACGCTCACCGCGAAGGACGAGGCCGGCAATGAGGGACGCAGTGAGCCCTTCAACATGCGCCTGCCGGAACGGTTGTTCACCAAGCCTCTGGCGCGCGCTCTGATCGAGCAGCGCCGCATTCTGGCGCTCGACGCCAACCAGAACTCGCAGGTCCAGGCGGCGCTCGAAGCGTTGTTGATTGCGCCGGAATTGTTCATGCCCGAACTCGGCCAATATCTCGGCCTGCGCAGCGTCACGCGGCAGCTCGAGATGGCGCGAACCGACGATGCCATGCGCGAGGTGGTGGCGAGCCTGTGGGCGCTCGCCGTTACCATCGAGGACGGCAACATCACCGATGTCGACAAGGCGCTGCGCGCCGCTCAGGATGCGCTCAAGCAGGCGCTGGAGAGAGGCGCCAGCGACGAGGAGATCAAGAAACTCACCCAGGATCTGCGCGCGGCGCTCGACAACTTCATGCGCCAGCTTGCCGAACAATTGCGCAACAATCCGCAACAATTGGCGCGGCCGCTCGATCCCAATACCAGGGTGATGCGCCAGCAGGACCTCAACAACATGATCGAACGCATGGAGCGGCTGTCGCGCTCCGGCGACAAGGAGGCCGCCAAGCAATTGCTCGAACAGCTGCAGCAGATGCTCGAGAATCTTCAGCTGGCGCAACCCGGCCAGGGCGACAGCGACATGGAGCAGGCGCTGAACGAACTCGGCGACATGATCCGCAAGCAGCAGCAACTGCGCGACAAGACCTTCAAGCAGGGCCAGGATTCACGGCGCGACCGGCAGCGGGGCAAACAGGGCGATCAGAGCATGAGCGATCTGCAGCAGGACCAGCAGGGTCTGCGCGACCGCTTGAGGAAATTGCAGGACGAACTGGCCAAGCGCGGCATGGGGCAGGGCAAGCGCGGCGAAAAGGGTCAGCAGGGCCAACAGGGCCAACAGGGCCAGGACGCCGATCAGGGTGACGGCGAGGATGGTCTCGGCGAAGCCGACTCCGCCATGGGCGATGCCAGCGGCAAGCTCGGCGAAGGCAACGCCGAGGGCGCCGTTGATTCGCAAGGCAAGGCACTGGATGCGCTTCGCAAGGGCGCCCAGAGCCTTGCGGAGGCGATGCAGCAGGGCGATGGCGAAGGTCAGGCCGACGGACCCGGTAACCGGGTTGGCCGCCAGCAGAGCGGCGGCAACCAGAGCGATCCACTTGGACGACCCTTGCACGGCCGCGAATTCGGCGACGACCTGACGGTAAAGATTCCCGGTGAAATCGATGTGCAGCGGGTGCGTCGGATCCTGGAAGAGCTTCGCCGGCGTCTTGCCGATCCCGCGCGCCCGCAGATCGAGCTCGATTACATCGAGCGCTTGCTGAAGGATTATTGATCGGGATTGCTCAGGGCGTTGTGCGGCAGACTCGATTCACCTCTCCCCATTGGGGAGAGATCGGATTGCGAAGCAATCCGGGTGAGGGCCAGCACTCTCATCAGAGACCGTACCACTCACCCCGACCCTCTCCCAAAGGGAGAGGGAGCACACTTTCGTCGCGGTTACAGTGCAACCTAATCTGATTTGCTTTAGCCAGCCCGTCGCGCAGCGAGTGCATCGGCGACCGCGGTGCGGATATCGGCTACCGAAAACGGCTTGGTGATGATGTCATGGGCGATCGCGCTGAGGTTCGAAGCGCGTTCGCGCTGATCGGCAAATCCCGTCATCAGCAGGATCGTCGTTCTTGGAAAATCACGAGCTGCCGACAGCGCCAGCGCAATCCCATCCATCACCGGCATCTGGATATCGGTCAGCAGGAGATCGAACGCGCCTTGTTCGCTGCCCAGGATTTCCAGCGCTTCTGCGCCGTCTGCAGCAGTGACGATCTGGTGGCCGTCCATGACGATGGCGCGCGCCACCAGCATGCGCATGGAATCCTCATCATCGACAATCAGCACGCGCGGCATATGGGCACCTGTTTCGTGAGTAAGCGATGCCGTTCAAATACGGGCGGCCATGTCCCGCTTGCTAAAGAAGCGCACGTCGATGTTGCGAGCTTCAGGCGGCGGCGATGCCAATCGGGACTTGAACACGGCCTTCTCGCCGGGTCGCAAAACCGGCTGCTCCAGCACGGCGTTCCATGCATAGATTTCGGCACCCTGCGCGTCGCGAACGCTGAAGCGCAGCCGCGGCAGTTCTACCGGCTTGCTGGTTTCCCCCGTGATGACACCCTCGATCACCAGAACCGGTTTGCCTTCCACCATCTCGGAGGTGATCTTGACGTCCTTGAACCGCAAGCCGCGCACATTGACGTCGAGGCCGACCAGCTTGTAGAAGCCCGCGGTCTGCGGCATCAGCCGCACGACGTCGACGCGCCAGATGACCAGGGCTACCACCAGCGCGGCCATCGCGGCGCAGACCGTGGGAAGCCCGAGGGATGGCCTGCCCGACACAAGCGGACGGTCCTTGGCTCCGAGCAGCCTTCGCAGCCAGGATAGACGTTGCCGGCGGCCTGCTCCCGCCCCATGCGGGTCGTTCCGGGCGATTGGGGGCCAATTGGCCTCGCTTCGAGCCGCAAAATCCTCCTCCTCGCTGGACCAGTCGTCCGCGATCGAGGGGCTGTCGACGTGCGGTGTGTCCTGCCCGGGGTCATCTCCCTGGCGCGCGATGGCGTCCCACTCGGCGGCGGCGTCCTGATCTGCGGCGTCGCGGCCCGCCACTGCCATTGCGGGGGACTGTGCCTCAAGCGTGGCATCCTCCTGGCGCGCCAGCCAGACCTCCTTGCAGCGGGAGCACCGCACGGTGCGGCCGGCCGTCCCCAGGGTAGCCGGATCAATGGCATAGGATGTCGAGCAATGAGGGCATACGATGTGCATGGAGCCACTCTCCGCTGGGATACGGGCTGCTGCCCGCCGGTTCGAGGTCTCCGGGGCGCCGGCGCACGCTCGCCCTGGGAGCTTCAGACCGAAAGGCGGCGCCAAAGCGCCGGATTGCCGATGCCCGCTTGCTTCGGAACTTCGCTCCAAGAGGCGCGCGGGCGAAATTCGAAAGCAGGGCAGTGGGATGCTACAACGTGACCGTTAACGAATCGGAAACCATAAACGAAGCACAACCACTTTGTCGGACTTCCCGGCCGCAGCGAGGCCGGCCGGCCAGGGGCAACCACCATGTTTAAGGTCGCGCCCCCCATCGAACGGAGCTGAACGTGGTTCGGTTCGAAAATGTCGGATTGCGCTACGGGCTCGGCCCGGAGATTTTGCGCGACCTCAATTTCGAGATTCCCGCCCATTCCTTCCAGTTCCTCACCGGCCCGTCCGGCGCCGGCAAGACCTCGCTGTTGAAACTGCTGTTTTTATCGCTGCGGCCGACCCGAGGTCTGGTCAACCTGTTCGGCCACGACGTCTCGCTGCTTGGCAAGGATCAGATCGCGGACTTGCGCAAGCGGATCGGGATCGTGCTGCAGGACTTCCGGCTTCTGGACCACATGACTACGTACGAGAACGTCGCGCTGCCGTTCCGCGTCATAGGCCGGCAGGAATCGAGCTACCGCAAGGAGGTCATCGATCTTCTGAGGTGGGTGGGTCTTGGCGATCGAATGGATGCGCTGCCGCCGATCCTGTCCGGTGGTGAGAAGCAGCGGGCAGCCATCGCGCGCGCCGTGATCTCGCGGCCGCATCTGTTGCTGGCGGACGAGCCGACCGGCAACGTCGATCCAACGCTGGGCCGGCGATTGCTGCGGCTGTTCATCGAGCTGAACAGGTCCGGCACCGCGGTCATCATCGCGACCCATGATATGGCCCTGATGGACCAGTATGACGCGCGACGGCTGGTGCTGCACCAGGGACGGCTTCATATCTATGAGTAGGACCGATCAACAGCTTGGCCCTTTGGTGGATCTCGCGCGTGAGCGTCCCCAGGTACCGGCGAAGGCGCGCAACTTGTCGCCGATCGTGCCGCGCGGCTCGATCGCTGGCAGTGCATTGGTCGCCGTCGTCGCCATCATGACCTTCCTTGCCTCGATGACAACCGGCACCGTGCTGCTGGTGAGCGCGTCGGCGGCGGAGTGGCAGTCGGAAGTCGCGAGCGAAATCACTGTTCAGGTGCGCCCCTCGCCCGGCCACGACATCGAGCGCGATGCGGCAGCGGTCGCCGAAGCGGTGCGCGCCCAACCCGGTATCGTCGATATCCGGCCGTTCAGCAGGGAGGAATCGGCCAAACTCCTGGAGCCGTGGCTCGGCAGTGGACTCTCGCTCGACGAGTTGCCGGTGCCGCGCGTGATCGTCGCGCGGGTGCAACCGGGAACGGCCCTCGACCTGGAGGCGCTGCGCCACCGGGTGAAACAGGTGTCGCCGTCGGCCAGCGTCGACGATCATCGCGCCTGGATCGAACGGATGCGGTCGATGACCGGCGCGACCGTGATTGCCGGCATCGGCATTCTGGTGCTGGTCATAATCGCGACCATCATTTCGGTGTCGTTTGCGACGCGCGGCGCGATGGCCGCAAACCGTCCGATCGTCGAGGTCCTTCACTTTGTGGGTGCAGGCGACCGCTTCATCGCCAATCGATTCCTGCGGCATTTTCTCCGGCTGGGCCTCGAAGGCGGCATCATCGGCGGCGGCATCGCCATGCTGTTTTTCGGGTTTTCTGAATCGATTGCGAGCTGGTTCTCCGGCACGCCCGTCGGCGATCAGTTTGCCGCGCTGCTGGGTACGTTTTCGCTGCGCCCGTCGGGCTATCTGGCACTGGCGGTGCAGGCGGTGCTGATCGCCGGAATCACAGCCTGGGCGTCGCGACGGACCCTGCTTGCGACGCTCAACGAAATCGACTGACGGAGCAATACGGCGTGTTGCAGATTCCACTTCGCCAGAAAACCTTCTAAACTCGAACGGAAAGGGATCGCCACATCGGAAATGAACCAGCCGCCCGACGATAGGTCGAAACCGGCATTGATCGCCGCGCCCCCGAACTACTTGCGCGCCGCGCTCGTCGTCCTGCTGACGATCGCGTTTCTTGCCGGTGCGATCGGCTTTGTCGGATTTCTGTCGCAACTGCACGGGAGTGAAACCAAACCCACCCGAACGGCCGACGGGATCGTGGTGCTGACCGGCGGATCGTCGCGGGTGTCTGATGCGATGGAATTGCTGGCCGATGGTTACGGCAAGCGGCTGTTGATCTCCGGCGTGCATCCAACCAATGCCGCGAGCGACATATCGCGTTCGCTGCCCGACAATCAGTCATTGCTCCGCTGCTGCGTCGACCTCGATCGCTCCGCGGTCAACACCCGCAGCAATGCGGCGGAGGCGCGGCGTTGGGTGCGCGAGCGCGGCTTCAAGTCGCTGATCGTGGTCACGTCGAATTACCATATGCCACGGGCGATCGTCGAATTATCCCATGCGATGCCCGACATCGTTCTTATTCCCTACGTGGTGGTCGGCGACAAATGGCGCGACGAGCCGTGGTGGACCAACGGCGCGACGGTGCGGCTGCTGCTCACGGAATATGCCAAATATATCGCCGCCGAGGTGCGGGTGCGTCTGGCCGATTCGGAGAGGCCGGGCATTCCGCCGCCGGCGACGGCTCAAGCCAATTGATTGATCGGGTTCTCGATGGCATCCATTTTCGTGCGTTCGCTGATCTACAACGTGCTGTTCTATGTGATGCTGTTGTTGTGGTTCATCGTCGCCATCCCGACCTTCGTCATGCCGCGCTCGGCCCTGATGACCCTGGCGCGGCTTTGGGCGCGCAGCAACATCTGGCTGATGCGTATCATCTGCAACACCAGGGTGGAGTACCGTGGCGTCGAGAAGATTCCCGAAGGGCCCCTGATCGTCGCCTCGAAGCATCAGTCGATGTGGGAAACCTTTGCGCTCCTGCAATTCTTCGATCAACCGCTCTTCATCCTCAAGCGCGAGCTGAAATGGATACCGGTGTTCGGCCTGTATCTGATCAAGGCCGACATGATCGATGTCGACAGAAGCGCCGGCGGCCGGGCGCTGCTGAGGATGGCGCGCCGCGCCGCCGAGCAGGTACGGCAGGGCCGTCAATTGATCATCTTTCCGGAAGGCACGCGGACACCGGTCGGCGCGCCGCCGCGCTACAAGGCCGGCGTTTCGCAGATTTACATCGATTGCCGCGCACCCTGTCTGCCGGTGGCGCTCAATTCGGGACTGTTCTGGCCGCGACGGACGTTCATGCGCTATCCGGGGACGCTGGTCGTCGAATTCCTCGATCCGCTACCACCGGGCCTGTCGCGCGACGAATTCCTCAAGCGCATCTTAAGCGCCATCGAGGATGCAACCGGCAGGCTTGTCGAAGCGGCGCGCCGCGAACAGGCGCAGTTGTTTGGCGGCGTGCAGGATTCGGCCTCGGCGAAAATCTGATAATTTCTGCTGCTGGCGGCCTTAGCGATGCAGCGTTGCGTCATCGTGCAGCATGAGCGCAAGCTGATGCAATTTCGGATCGCGAAAGCCCTGCGCTTCGATCGATTTTACGGTCGACAACACATAGTCGCGGTTGTTTCCCGAGCGGCCATGTCCCTGCCGAACCAGGCGCAGCTGCTCGGTCAGCGAGAGTCGTCCTGCATACTGAATATGGCCGCGATCGACCACATAGGCCAGCGCGCTGACCCGATCCCGGCCCTCGTTTTCGAGCCAGACCGATCGCATGACCTCACGGTAGACATGGGTGGTCTGCTCGCGGCTGCGCAGATACTCAATCGTCTGTTCGCGCCGCTTTGCGACAACCCTGAAAGCGACGCCGCGGCAGGCACCGCCGCGGTCCAGACCAAGCACGAGGCCCGGCTTTTCCGGCGTGCCGCGATGGTCGAACGAATAGACGCAGAGCGCGCGGTGTTCGCCGATCAGGCGCGCCGGGACCTGCTCGATGAACTCGAAGCCCGGCCGCCACATCAGCGATCCGTAGCCAAAAACCCACAGGTCGTCTCTGGCGGGCTTCGTTCGGGAGGCGATTTCAGCGGTCATTTTTAGGGAGGGCTATCAGAACATCGAAGCGAAACGAAGCAGAAATCGCTGTCCTCTGGTACCCCGCCCGCCGCTTACAATTGACAAAATCGTCCTCCAATGGTCGCTCCATGACCGGTACGACCAGCGCAACACAAAACCGCCGCCACTGGCGCCTTTTCATGATGCCGATTCTGCTCCTCCTCGCCGCGGCGGCATGGAGCGGGTTCTGGTTTTATGCCGCCTCCCAGGCCGAAGTGAAAGCCGATGCCTGGCGCGCCCAGGAAGCGAAGTCAGGCCGGGTCTATGATTGCGCCAGACGGACGGTGGCCGGTTTCCCGTTCCGCCTGGAAGTGCGCTGCGCCGGCGCCAGCGTATCGCTGGTCTCGCAGACCGCAGCGCAAGCCGCGGCGCAGACGCCGGTCACCGCTAGGCTCGGCGAAATCCTCGTCATCGCGCAGGTCTACGATCCGAAATTGCTGATCGCGGAATTTTCGGCGCCTGCGACAGTCTTCGATTCGCGGGGGACGCCGTCGATGGTGGTGAACTGGAGCAAGGGCCGCTCCAGCGTGGTGGGATTGCCGGCAATTCCGCAGCGCGCCTCGATCGTTTTCGACGACGCATCGGTCGACCGCGTCAATGCTTCGGTGCAGGTGCCGCTGGCGCGCGCAAAGCACATCGAGCTGCACGGCCGTCTCGCCGAAGGCAGCCCGCTTGAACATCCCGTGATTGAAACCGTCCTCAGGGTCCAGGCAGGCAGTGTCCAGGACGTGCATCCGCTGCTTACCCAGCCGTTCGATGCAGAAGTTCGCGCGATGCTGAGCGGACTGAAGGATCTCGCGCCAAAACCCTGGCCCGAGCGGTTTCGCGAATTGCAGGCCGCTGGCGGGCATGTCGAGATCGTGCAATCCCGACTCCAGCAGGACGATCTGATCGCGGTAGCGGCAGGCACCCTTGGGCTGAGTGCGCAAGGCAATCTCGATGGCGAACTGCAGATGACGGTTGCCGGCCTCGACAAGGTGATTGCGGCGCTTGGCATCGACAAGATGCTCGATGAAGGCGTGCCGCAGGCGACGCTCGACCGCGTCGCGCCGGGGGTCAAAACTCAGGACGTCAACAATCTGCTTGGGGCGCTGGACCGGGCGATTCCCGGCCTTGGCAAGATGGTCAAGCAAGGCGCCAATATCGGGGTCGCCGCAGGCGTCAACGCGCTCGGCACCGAAGCCGTGCTCGAAGGCAAAAAGGCGCGGTCCTTCCCGCTGCGCTTTGTCGACGGCTCGGTATACCTCGGCCCGCTGAAAGTAGGGCAGGTCTCGCCGTTGTTCTAAGCATCGCCACCGCTTTTGTCGCCTTCGCGAAAACGACAAGTTCACTCCGCCTTCTTCTCGAGCTGCGCGTGCGGGCGACCGAAATCGGGCGCTGCCGAATCCTGGCCGATCTCGACAATGCCGCGGCGGATGGCGCGGGTGCGCGTGAAATGTTCGAACAGCGCTTCCCCATCGCCACGCCTGATGGCTCGGGTAAGCTTCGAGAGATCCTCGTTGAAGGTCCCGAGCATTTCCAGCACCGCATCCTTGTTGGCCAGAAACACGTCACGCCACATGGTCGGATCGGAAGCGGCGATGCGGGTGAAATCGCGAAAGCCGCCGGCCGAGAACTTTATCACTTCCGACGAGGTGACCTCTTCAAGCTCGTCGGCGGTGCCGACGATGGTGTAGGCGATCAAATGCGGCAAATGGCTGGTGATCGCCAGCACCAGATCATGATGCTCGGGCGTCATGATCTCGACCCTGGCGCCGATAGCTGCCCAGAACGCCCGCAACTTCTCGACCGCATCGGGATCGGTGCCCTCGGGCGGGGTCAGGATGCACCAGCGGTTGATGAAGAGCTCGGCGAAACCGGAATCGGGTCCGGAGTGCTCGGTGCCTGCAACCGGATGTGCCGGCACGAAATGCACGCTCGCCGGCAAATGCGGCGCCATGTCCCGCACCACCGCGCCCTTGACCGAGCCGACGTCGGATACGATCGCCCCCTGCTTGAGATCGCCTGCGATTTCCTGCGCGACCGCGCCGCAGGCGCCCACCGGGATGCAGAGGATGACGAGATCGGCGTTTTTGACCGCCTCGGCATTGGTTTCCACCACCCGGTCGACGATGCCAAGCTCGGTCACACGCGCGCGTGTTTTGGCGGAGCGCGCGGTGGTGACGATTTCGCCGGCAAGTCCCTGCTCGCGCGCGGCACGCGCGATCGAGCCGCCGATCAGCCCGAAGCCGATCAGCGCGATGCGATTGAACTGCAAACTGCCGCTCACTTCACCCCCAGAAAATCGCGCAGGCCCTCGACCACCAGCCGATTGGCCTCATCAGTGCCGACGGTCATACGGAGCGCGTGAGGCAGGCGATAATTGTTCAACGCGCGCAGCACAAGGCCGCGCCCGGTCAGGAAGGCATCGGCATCGGTCGCCGTCTTGCCCTTGTCGAGGGGAAAATGGATCAGGACAAAATTGGCCGCGCTCGGCGTCACCTTCAGCCCAAGCTTTGTCAATTCTTCCGTCAGCCAGCTGCGCCATTTCTCGGTGTGCGCCTTCGACATCTCAAGATGCGCGGTGTCCTGCAGCGCCGCCACCGCCGCCAGCATGGCGGGCGTCGAGACGTTGAAAGGTCCGCGGATGCGGTTCACCGCTTCGACGACGTGGGCGGGTGCGAACATCCAGCCGACGCGCAGCGCCGCCAGCCCGTGAATTTTCGAGAATGTGTGGGTCATCACGGTGTTGTCGGTGGTCGCTACCAGTTCGATGCCCATCTCGTAGTCGTTGCGCGACACGTAGTCCGAATAGGCCGCGTCCAGGACCAGCAGCGTGTGCGACGGCAGTCCGGCGCGCAGCCGTTTGACCTCGTCGAACGGCACATAGGTTCCGGTCGGATTGTTCGGGTTGGCAAGCCACACGAGCTTGGTTCGCGGCGTGACAAGCTTAAGGATCGCATCGACATCAGCGGTGTAATTGGTCTCGGGCGCGACCACATTGACGGCGCCGTTGGCCATGGTCGCGATCGGATACACCAGAAAGCCGTGAGTGGTGGAGATCGCCTCGTCGCCGCGGTCAAGATAGGCATGGGCCAGCAGATTGAGGAGCTCGTCGGAGCCCGCGCCACAGATGATGCGATCGGGATCAAGCCCGAAGGCGCGCCCGATCGCTTCGCGCAGGATACGCGAGGTGCTTTCCGGATAGTCTTGCAGATGCGCGGCCGCGTTGATGTAGGCCTCGATCGCCTTCGGCGAAGGGCCGAACGGCGTTTCATTGGCCGACAGTTTGAACACCTTGCGGCCCGGTTGCGGCTTCGGGCTCTTGCCCGGCGTATAGGGCGCAATATCGAGAATGCCGGCGTTCGGCACGGGTCGGGACATCTTCAACTCCGGATGGCGGGCGGGCTACCAAATTCGCCGCACTAGGGGACCGTATAGCGCGTTGCGTGGCTGCCGACGAGGGCCGATGATCGCACCGAAGCGCCGGCCTCGATCAGCGCCGCCTTGATCTTTTCAAGGCCGCTAGTGCCGGAAACCGACACCAGCAGGGCCGCGCCGTCGAATGCCGTATCCGGCACCGCGACGACTTCCGCCAGCGGCGACAATGCGCGGGCGATCTCGGCGTTCCAGCCGGACACACGCACGCTCCACGTTTCGACCTCGGTCACCATCGCGCTGTCGGCGACCCGCGACACCACGAATACAGGCAAGGCGGCAGGATGATCGGCGCGCTCGACGAAGGGCAATCGCGCGATGATTTTCGGTGCTTCCCTGGCCTCGAGCGCGATCCACCACGGCGCATGGCTCGAGGTCGCCGAAACCAGCGCCAGATCGCCCTTGGATTTTGCGACCGCCTCGACTGCGGCCGGCGCACTGAAATGCGAGACATAGGGCACGGTAAAACCGAAATGGAAGCGCGCCGAATCGCGCATCGCGGACTCGCCGATCGAGACATCGGCGTGAACCGAAAACGGCGCCTGCACATAGGTGAAGGTCGAGATGATGACGCGCCAGATGCTCTCTACCGTGTCGAGGGGCAGGATGCCGCGGTGGCGCTGCACCAGACGCCGCATCATGTCCGCTTCGCGCGCGGGGCGGAAAGCCGAACCGGTTTCCTGCGTCTTCTTCACCTGTATCAGCCGGTCGATGATATCGCCGCGCTGCATCAACAGGCTGTGCATCTGCGCGTCGATGGCGTCGATCTCCTTGCGCAGCACATCGAGCGAGGGCGGAGCGGGCGGCGACTGGGACATCTTTCAAACCCTGAAAACCGGTTCGGTTGAATGGCTCCGGCTGAAACGTATTGATTAGGTAAGAGCGGCGCCGAAAGCAAAGAAAACATTGAGAGTTTCAGTGCCTGCCGGCGAGGCAGTCTTGGTTAACGGGCGGCTTGCCTTGACGTTGGGAGCGCTTGGGACTAAATTTTGCTCGTTCCGTGGTCATTTGAGCCGGCCGGCTTGCAGCCACGTTAAACAACTCGCTAAACAGGCCGGGGACAAAAGTGATCCCGGCCGAACCTTTGTTCAGGCCGGATTTTTTTTGGCCTGATGTCCGTGGCGGTTTTGAAAGCCACCTTAGGAGGTCGGTAGCAAGATGGTAAAAATACAGTCGGTTCCAGGCGCCGCCCATTTGAAATTCCTGCGCCACAAGCGGCGAATTCCAAACAGGAATTCCAAATGGAAAGGCGGCTCCTGGATTATGAATTTGCCAGTGCCCATAACTTTTCGAAGTTCGTGAAAGGTGGTGGCTGATATGGGACACGAGCTTCGAAAAGTGGGCACTAGTCCCGCGATCCATGCCGACGAGCGGTCGCAGGAGGCGGACCATCCGAGTTCCAGGATCGCGTTGTTCGGTGCGGATCAGCCGCTGCCGCTTGATTGCGGCATCGATCTGGCTCCATTCCAGATCGCCTACCAGACCTACGGCGAACTCAACGCCGAGCGCTCCAATGCCATCCTGGTCTGCCACGCGCTGACCGGCGATCAACATGTCGCCAATGTGCACCCCGTGACCGGCAAGCCGGGCTGGTGGGAGACCATGGTCGGTCCCGGTCGCCCGCTCGATCCCGACAACTACTTCATCATCTGCCCCAACGTGATCGGCGGCTGCATGGGCTCGACCGGGCCGGCCTCGACCAATCCGGCGACCGGAAAATTGTGGGGCCTGGATTTCCCGATCATCACGATTCCGGACATGGTGCGCGCGCAGGCGATGCTGCTGGACCGGCTGGGGATCGAAACCTTGTTCTGCGTGGTCGGCGGTTCGATGGGCGGCATGCAGGTCCTGCAATGGACCGCGGCCTATCCAAGGCGCGTGTTCTCCGCACTGCCGATCGCCTGCTCGACGCGGCACTCGGCGCAGAACATCGCCTTCCACGAGCTCGGCCGCCAGGCGGTGATGGCCGATCCGGATTGGCACCAGGGCCGCTACGCCGAACACGGCACGCAGCCGCATCGTGGCCTCGGCGTGGCACGGATGGCGGCACATATCACCTATCTTTCCGACGCCGCTCTCCACCGCAAATTCGGCCGGCGGATGCAGGACCGCGATCTGCCGACGTTTTCCTTCGACGCGGATTTCCAGGTCGAAAGTTATCTGCGCTATCAGGGTTCGTCCTTTGTCGAACGGTTCGATGCCAACAGCTATCTCTATCTGACGCGCGCGATGGATTACTTCGACATCGCCGGCGATCATGACGGCGTGCTGGCGGAGGCCTTTCGCGGCATCAAGACCCGCTTCTGCGTGGTGTCGTTTACCAGCGACTGGCTGTTCCCGACCTCGGAATCGCGCGCGCTCGTGCATGCGCTCAACGCCTCCAGCGCCCGGGTGTCGTTCGCCGAGATCGAGACCGATCGCGGCCACGATGCCTTCCTGCTGGATGTGCCGGAATTCTTCGACATCTCCCGCGCCTTCCTGCAATCGGCTGCGAAAGCGCGCGGACTTTCCGGGAAAGGCGGCGAATGACGCTGCAGCAACAGGTGCTTCCGCTTGATCCCACGATCAAGCGCGACGATTCCCATTATCGCGGCGATCATCTTTTGGTCGCGGAAATGGTTGAGCCCGGCTCAAAAGTGCTCGACGTCGGCTGCGGCGACGGCGACCTGTTGCAGCTGCTGGAAAGCCGCGGCATCGACGGCCGCGGCATCGAGCTGTCGCGCGAAGGCGTCAATCGCTGTGTGGCCAAGGGGCTGGCGGTGGTGCAGGGCGATGCGGACACCGACCTTGTCAACTATCCGAACGACGCTTTCGATTACGTGATCCTGTCGCAGACCCTGCAGGCGACGCGGCAGCCCAGGGCGGTTCTGGAAAATCTGCTGCGGATCGGGCGGCGCGCGATCGTCTCTTTTCCGAACTTCGGATTCTGGAAAATGCGACTGCAACTCCTGATCGGCGGGCATATGCCGCGCACCGAAAACCTGCCCGCGACCTGGTACGACACGCCGAACATTCATTTCTGCACCATCAAGGATTTCGTGCAGCTGTGCGGCGAGATCAACGTCAAGATGGAGCGCGCGGTCGCGCTCGATCTCTATGGCCGGCCGTTGCGGCTCAGCGCGCCGTGGTGGTTCTGGAACATGTTCGGCGAACAGGGCGTGTTTCTCCTGAGCCGCGCCGGGAAGGGGCGGTAGGCCTGCAGCGCCCGGCCATGGGCAGTTATCGTCAATGTCGCCGCAACGTCGGTGAGTTCCCTCCCCCCTTGTGGGGGAGGGTTGGGGAGAGGGGTTCACGCGGGTAGTCCCGATGCGGCCACCCCCCTCCCTAGCTCTCCCTGGGGGAGGGAAAAGGGCGCGCTCGCCGCTTATCTGATTCAATTGTCAAACAGCCTTTCGTCATTCCGGGGCAGCCCGCAGGGCTGAACCCGGAATCCATCGCGCCACAAACTCTGCGGAGAAATGGATTCTCTGATGTGCAATTGCACATCAAAGCTCGCTCGTTACACTCGCGCCCCGGAATGACGACGCGGAAGAAGTCTCAATTGCTTTCCGTCTTCGCTAAAGTTACGGCGGACAGGTCGCTTACGCTCGCGATGACGCGCGTAAGCCACACTTCTACGTTCTCGCAGCGTGATCCGCCCGAGTCTTGCACAAATCCGTCCGCCCATAGAGGGCGTGGGGAATGCCGGATGCACAAGCGCACCCACAGCCTCGCGTGGGAAAAACAAAAACCACACGAGCATAGTCACCGCAGGTACACGCCGGTTTCACCCGGCATTCCCGCACGCGAATGGTTTTAACGGTTTCCTTCGCGCTCTCCCTGGTGACCGGGCTGTTTTGCCACCATCGCCGGCGGATCATCCCGCCAACTTGACGCCAGCGTCGGGGCGTCAGGACCACACGACTTCGCCGTCCGCGGTTGCACCCCTCGTCTTCGGGCGCAACCGCGTCCACCGCATCCCGCGCCCAACGTCCGTGACGATCGCGAAACGCCCCTCTGTTCAAGGGCACGGGATGCGGGAATCATGGATTTGATTTGGGGAAAACGCGAAGCGAAATATTTTTTCGCGAAGGACTGGACAGGTAGAAACAGCTTGATGGGGTTCGACAAATTCGCCGTTAGGCGCAGGGGCTGCTGCGTTGCTCAGTCCATCCTTCCACCGTCTTTCCGGGGCAAGCAGCGAACTCGGAATCTCGAGATTCCGAGTCCCATACTTATGGACTACACTTGCTTCGCCTCTCAACTAGCCATCACACCGCGCGCCAGTGATCAGGCTTCTTTTTATCGTTAAGATGGCGAACCCTGGCCACATGAGGCCTGTGACCATTCTTCTTGGCCCAATCAATTGCTTCGTGTTGAGTCTTGAACGTTCCAAGCGGATGGTCCGCGTGGTCTTCAACCACATAATCGGTGATGGGGCTTCCTTCAGGTCTGCCCTTTGGACGCGCTTCAATAAAAACGGTTGCCATAATTTTCCTCCGTATTACTGGAGATTGAGTATAGCACATATATCATCCTTAGCGTGAGTCACGATTCCAGCCCGTAGGGTGGGTTAGCCGAAGGCGTAACCCACCTCTTTGTCGCCGACGAATGGCAGATCGTGCTCTCGCAATCCGCCTGAGAAGGCGTAGTCCGCCGTCGTGGTGGAATGAGCGGTGGGTTACGCTTCGCTAACCCACCCTACAGGAGCTAGATTCCGGGTTCGCGCTGATGCGCGCCCCGGAATGACGTTCAAACCGCCATCGACCTCGGATCGCGCACGCCCCAGCGCCCGGCCTCGACGAGGGCGATGAAGCGTTCGACCATCTCGTTGAACAGCGCCGGCTCTTCCAGATTGAGCACGTGGCCGGACTTCGGGAACATCACGAGCCCCGCTGCCGGCAGATGTTTCTTCAGAAACAGGCTGGGCTCGATGCACGCATCGTCTTCGTCGCCACAGATGATCAGCGCCGGCGTCGGCACCTTCGCAATCGCATCCGCCATGGTGTGGATCGAGGGCCTGCCGCCCTGGAAGCCGCGCATGGTGTTGGCCGACCCCCTGGCGTCGTGACGGGCGAGCGCATCATAGAAATCGGCGTGACCGCGCGGGTCCTTGACCAGGAAAGGAATCCGGCTCGCCGCCTCACGCGTGACCTTGGCGACTTCGACCGCGCCGATGGTCTCATATTGCTCGGCATTGGCCACGCATTGCTTGCGAAAGGCGTCGAGATTTTCCAGGCTCGAGCCCGAGCCGACACCGGCGAGCGTCATCGACAGCGCGCGTTCCGGCGCATTGAGCGCAACCTGCAGCGAGGAATACGCGCCCATCGAGAGCCCAATGAGATGCGCCTTGCCGATGTCGAGATGATCGAGCACGGCGAGCGCGTCGGTGTAGAAGTGCTTGTAGGTGTAGGAGTCCTTCGACGGCGGCACGTCGGAGGGAGTATATCCACGCGCGGAGTAGGCGATGCAGCGATGGCCACGCGAGAAGTAGCGCATCTGCGGCTCCCAATTGGTGTGGTCGGCTGCGTATTCATGCAGAAAGATAATGGGCGTTCCGCTGCCCGCTTCCTCGAAATAGAGACGGACGTTTTCCTTCGTAACCGCGTGGGGCATTCGAGTTTCCTTCCACCGTTTTTGTTCTGACGCAATTTGCTTGCGCGACGATTGGCTGATTGGCGCGAAAGTTTCGCGCTTGAAGGTCGCAGTTAATACTCGCGGCTGCAATGAGGCAAAATCGATTTTTTCGTCACGAAATCACCCCGGACCTTAAGGCGGCGCTGATGCGTCGCGTCTTTTTCTCGCCACATCAAAACTTTTCATACGGCGCCCCGGATGCCGGCCATCAAAGGCCGGCGGGAATTGGGAATGTGAAAGAGGATAGGTTGAGTATGCTTCAGTTTTCTTCGTTACGCGGGTCGCTGGTCGCGTTGGCGCTGTGCTCCACGGCCTTCGCCGTTTCCGCCACTCCCGCTTCAGCAAGGTCCCACCATCATGCAAGGCGGCACGCACACGTGCATTTTGCCGGTCACCACGCCAGACGGCACCACGCTTTGCATCATTTCCGCCACATGGCGCGCTCGTCCCGCTGGGAGGCGGGCGTTGCGAAAATGAAATCGCGCGGTCTTGGCGAGGCCAATGCCAGCCTGCCATCGAGCACTTCCGGCAGCGCTAATATGTCAGGTGGCGGATCGGACGTCGTTTCCGAAGCGCGTCGTTACCTCGGCGGCAATCCGACCGGCCGTGGCAGCCTGTGGTGCGCCCGCTTCATGAACATGGTTCTGCAGCATACCGGCCATCGCGGCACCGGCTCGGATATGGCGCTCTCCTTCTCTCACTACGGCCAACGTGTGTCCGGACCGCAGGTCGGCGCCATCGCCGTCATGGGCCGGCGCGGCGGGGGCCATGTCGGCGTCGTCAGCGGCATTGATGCCAAAGGCAATCCGATCGTGATTTCGGGCAACAATGGCAACCGCGTCAGGGAAGCACCGATCTCGCGCGGCCGGATCTATACCTACGTCATGCCGACCGGTTGATCGCTGCGACAATCGCATTTGGCGGTGCCGCCTCCTATCCCTCCCCCGCGGAACGCGTGGGGAGGGTGGCCGTCGCGAAGCGACGGTCGGGTGGGGGCGTTATGAAGAAAGCAGAATGTGAAGAAAACAGAATGTGAAGAAAACCCCCACCCCGGCTCGCTTTGAAGCGCAAGAGCGCGCTTCCGAGCTCGCCGACCCTCCCCACAAGGGGGAGGGAGAAGAAAAGCGGCAACGTAACCATATGCGACAGCTCTCCCCTTGTGGGGCAGAGGCTTGCCATCGTCAAAGCAACCGCGGTTCTTCCACCGTGATCGCATCGCCGACGGCAATGGTGCCGCCGGCGATCACCTCGGCATAGATGCCGCAGTCGCCATGGCCGAGGCGGCGCTGCAGCGCTTGCGGGATTTCGAGATCGCGCTCGGCGCTGTCGGGATCGACATTGACGGCCGCGCAACGAACGATGCGCTTCACCACCTTCAGTCGGGTCGCTCCAATGGCAAGCGTGCGGTCCATCAAGTCGAATTCGTGCCACGCCGGCCAGCCCTCGACATAGAGGTTGGCGCGGAAGCGCAAGGGATGGACTGGTGCGCCGACCATGTTCTCGATGGCGCGGGCACTCGCGAGATTGATGATGGACACGACCTTGCGGGCGACATCGGAAAAGCTGTGGCCGGCGCTCGAAAGAATTTTCGGCGCTCCCTTCAGATCGCTTGCAAAATTCGCAACGAAAAATTGCTCGATCGCAAGCCGGCCTTCAGGTGTTTCCAGATCGCCTTGTGCGGCAACGTCGCCGCCCTTGCGGATGGTCAAAAGGTTGCTGCGATCCTCGAACCGGGTTTCTAACCCCGCCAGGCGTTCGTTTCGCATCAGCATCAGGAAATGGGATTTTGGCAGCCATGCCGGCGCTTCGGGATCAAAGCCGCTCGGGCCATTCTCGATGGCGTAACGCCGGTCGGAGGGAAGGGTCTCGCCGACTTCCAGGGCGACGCGTGGCAACGGTTCGGGCGAAAGGCCTTTTACCGGATAACGATAAAGGCTTGTGACTTGTGCTGGGCTCAGGGACATCGGGCCTTATTAGGGGATTCTTGCGCGCTAGTGTCCCGGATCCACCGCACCAGGGCCACCGCACACGAATTTGTGAAAACGCCTCTTCCGTTTCCGGACACCCGTTCCCACATTTGCCTCAAGCTGGGCCGCGAAGCGGTTGACGGATGTCAATGCGGTGCGCGGATTCCCAATGAAGATGCCGTTAGCCATGCTTCGCGGGTGGTAGCGGCAGGCTGAGGGCATACCAATGAATATCGAAAAATATACCGAGCGTTCGCGCGGTTTCATCCAGTCGGCGCAGTCGCTGGCGGTGCGCGAGGGCCACCAGCAGTTTTCGTCGCTGCACCTCCTGAAAGTCCTGCTTGACGATAACGAGGGCCTCGCCGCCGGTTTGATTGATCGTGCCGGGGGCAACTCGCGGGCGATCCTGAAAGCAGTCGAGGATGCGCTCAACAAACTGCCGAAAGTTTCCGGAAGCGGCGCCGGCCAGGTTTATCTTGCGTCCGATCTCGCGCGCGCGTTCGATGCGGCCGAAAAGGCCGCGGACAAGGCCGGTGACAGCTTTGTCACTGTCGAGAGGCTGTTGCTTGGCCTGGTGCTGGAGAAGAACAGCGATGCCGGCAAGATCCTCAAGGACGGCGGCGTCACCCCGCAAAATCTCAACGCGGCGATCGAATCCTTGCGCAAGGGACGAACGGCCGACAGCGCCACGGCGGAGAACGCCTATGACGCGCTGAAGAAATATGCGCGCGACCTGACGCAAGCCGCCCGCGACGGCAAGCTCGACCCCGTGATCGGGCGCGACGAGGAAATCCGTCGCACCATCCAGGTCCTTTCCCGCCGTACCAAGAACAATCCCGTCCTGATCGGCGAGCCCGGCGTCGGCAAGACCGCCATCGTCGAAGGCCTTGCGCTGCGGATCGTCAATGGCGACGTGCCGGAAAGCCTGAAGGACAAGCGACTTTTGTCGCTCGACATGGGCGCGCTGATCGCCGGCGCCAAATACCGCGGCGAATTCGAGGAGCGGCTCAAGGCCGTGCTGCAGGAGGTCACCTCGGCCGAAGGCAGCATCATCCTTTTCATCGATGAGATGCACACCCTGATCGGCGCCGGCAAGGCCGACGGCGCGATGGATGCGTCCAATCTCCTGAAGCCCGCGCTGGCGCGGGGAGACCTGCACTGCATCGGCGCCACCACGCTCGATGAGTATCGCAAGCACGTCGAAAAGGACGCAGCACTGGCGCGGCGGTTCCAGCCGATCTTCGTCTCCGAACCGACCGTTGAAGACACCATCTCGATCCTGCGCGGCCTGAAAGACAAATACGAGCAGCACCACGGCGTGCGCATCACCGATTCGGCGCTTGTTGCAGCGGCCACGCTGTCGAACCGATACATCACCGACCGCTTTCTGCCCGACAAGGCCATCGACCTCATGGATGAGGCCGCGGCCCGGCTGAAGATGCAGGTCGATTCCAAGCCCGAAGAGCTCGACTCGCTGGATCGTGAGATCATTCGGCTCAAGATCGAGCAGGAGGCTCTGAAAAAGGAGAGCGATCCCGGCTCGAAGAGCCGGCTGCAAATCCTGGAAAAGGAACTGGCCGAACTCGAGGAAAGGTCGGCCGCCCTGACCTCGCGCTGGAGCGCAGAGAAGAACAAGCTCTCCAATGCGCAGAAGCTGAAGAGCGAACTCGATAGCTTGCGGATCGAACTTGCCAACGCGCAGCGCCGCGGCGAATTCCAGCGCGCGGGCGAGCTTGCCTATGGCCGGATTCCGGAGCTCGAGAAGAAGCTCGCCGCGATCGAGGCCAAGGAGAATGCCGGCGAGATGATGGAGGAGGCGGTCACCGCCAACCACATCGCGCAGGTGGTTTCGCGCTGGACCGGCGTCCCCGTCGACAAGATGCTGGAAGGCGAGAAGGACAAGCTGTTGAGGATGGAAGAAAGCCTCAGCAAGCGCGTGGTCGGTCAGGCCGAAGCCGTGCGTGCGGTGGCAACCGCCGTGCGCCGTTCGCGCGCAGGTTTACAGGACCCAAACCGCCCGATGGGCTCGTTCATGTTCCTGGGGCCAACCGGCGTCGGCAAGACCGAGCTTACAAAAGCGCTCGCCGAATATTTGTTCAATGATGAGACCGCGATGGTGCGCCTCGACATGTCCGAATACATGGAGAAGCACTCGGTGTCGCGGCTGATCGGCGCGCCTCCGGGCTATGTCGGCTATGACGAGGGCGGTGCGTTGACAGAAGCGGTCCGCCGGCGGCCCTACCAGGTCGTGCTGTTCGACGAGATCGAGAAGGCTCATCCCGACGTCTTCAACGTGCTGCTGCAGGTGCTGGACGACGGCCGCCTGACCGACGGTCAGGGCCGCACGGTCGATTTCCGCAACACGCTGATCATCATGACCTCGAATCTGGGCTCGGAGTTTCTGGTCAACCAGCCCGAAGGCGAAGACACCTTTGCGGTCCGCGAACAGGTGATGGCAATGGTGCGGGCGCATTTCCGTCCCGAATTCCTCAATCGGGTCGACGAGATCATCCTGTTCCATCGCTTGCAGAAGAGCGAGATGGGCCGGATCGTCGAAATCCAGTTCGCTCGCCTGCAGAAGCTGTTGGAGGAGCGGAAAATCACGCTTACGCTCGACGCCGCGGCGCGCGACTGGCTTGCCGCCAAGGGCTGGGATCCCGCCTACGGCGCGCGGCCGCTGAAGCGCGTGATCCAGCGTAATCTTCAGGATCCGCTGGCCGAGATGATTCTCGCGGGCGAAATTGCCGATGGAGATCGCGTCGTTATTTCAGCGGAAGGCAATGTGCTGACGTTCAACGGCAAGGCGCGGCAAACAGCGGAGATTGCGCAGTTCGAAGCGCCGGTGCCAAAACGAAAGCTGAACTGAGGCGCCCGGACTTTGCACGATCAAGGCAGCGTCGACGCCGATGCAAGGAACCCAAACGTCCCGGCTTCAGCGCGTGGAATGCCGCGCGCCGCCGGTTGCAGTGGCGTCCGAAATCCGCGCCGGGCTGCTACCGCGATTGTTCATCATGGTGTCGAGACGATCGCGTTCCTTCTCGAAGCTTGCCAGCACCAGCCCCTCGAGCGAGCGGCCCCGCGGCAGCTTGATGCGCATCGGATCGACGAAGCGGCCATTGACCAGAATTTCATAGTGGACGTGGGCGCCGGTTGATTGTCCGGTCGAACCGACAAAACCGATGACCTGGCCCTGGCGAACCCGCTTGCCGACTTCCAGCCCCTTGGCATAGGCGGACATGTGCCCGTAGGCAGTCTCGTAACCGTTGTTGTGCTTCAGCTTGACGTATTTGCCGTAGCCGCCTTCCCAGCCGACGCTTTCGACCACGCCGTTGCCCGACGCGAAAATCGGCGTGCCGTACGGCGTCGCCCAGTCGACGCCGGTGTGCATCTTGACATAGCCGAGGATGGGGTGGCGGCGGCTGCCGAAACCGGATCGCATGATGGCGTTGTTGACGGGCTTGCGCACCAGGAACTTTTTCGCGCTCTTGCCGCTCTCATCATAGTAGTCGACGACGGAGTCGTCCGGCGTCTGGAAACGATAGTATTTCTTGGTTTCACCGCCGACCGTCAGAGAGGCAAACAAGACTTCGGATTTTTCGTTGCTGTTCGTGCCCTCGTCCTCTCCGGCAAAGAACACGTCGAAGGAGTCTCCGGGCTGGACCTTGCGCTGGAAATCGACGTCGTAGGAATAGATGCGGACCATGTCTTCGATCACGGCCGCCGGCACCTTGTTGCGCAGCGCGGTTTCGTAAACGCTTTGATAGAGCCGCACGCCGCTGCCGTCGTCGTCATCATCGTCGCTGTTATCGGCCGTATCGGTGACGGTGTTTATGCTCTGCACGTCGACGGCGACATATTTGCCGAGATCGGAAAGCGCCGCCACCGCTTCGATATTGGTATCGTTGGCGACTATCACCCGGTAGGGCTGCAGCCGCTGGCCAGGCCCCGCAGGCGCCATCAGGATGCGGACCTTCTGACCTTCCCTCAGCCCGCCATCGCGGCCCTTCGCGCCGAGCATGATCGCAATGGATCTGGCTTCTTCCGCGGTTGCGCCCTGCTCGCGCAGAATCGGGATGACGCTATCGCCCTTCTTGACGATGTGGACGCGTTCACCGTTGGGATTGCCGCCGGTGATCTGCTCTTTGGTCTTGGGCAGCAGCGTGACGTTCTCGGGTACGATCCGCGTCTCGAAGCCGGCATAGGGATCGGAGGCCGAGCCTTCGGTGGCGTAGGCGAGCTTGAGGCCGGTTTGCGCGCCGCTCACGTCCGCGGTTGCATTGGCCAGAGAGGCGTAGCGCACACCACCGCCGTTGCCGCGCCAGTTCGAGGCGTCGCGGACCCGCAGCATCACCTCGTCGAGGGCGACCACGGCGGCAATCTTGGCCTTGGGCAGGATCGGCGCGAGATCCTTGGTGACGAAGGAAACCTCGGCATCGGGTTCGACGGCGTCGGCATTGTTCGGATCGTCGGAGGCGGCAGGCGGGGGACTGCCGACGTCGCTGAGCATGCGCTGGGCGTTGAATGGCGGGATCTTGGCGCTCAGATCGCTGGTCGTCATCGACAGATTGCCGGAGATGCGGACGAACGGCCGCACCCGCATGACGTCGCGGTTGCCGACGCGGGTGACCGTCGAAACCCGGACCACGTTTCGCGCCGCCGTCGCTTCGCCCGGAGGCGGCAACCGGTCGCTCTTTTTCAGGGTATGGTCGTTGGCGCCGAACGCGCCACGCAGCGCCCCTTCGACCCGCTCCGGAACCTTGGCAAAGGTCATTTCGCCGTCCAGGGACGCGAAAACGGCGCCGCCGATCAAGGCCGCGCCGCATAATCCGGTCAGGATGGTTCCGCTAAACCATTGTACGGAGACGCGGCGGCGATCGATGACGGCGGCCTCGGTCCCATCCACGGAAAGCGGCGGCTCGTGACCAAGATCGATGATCCCGGTCTCGCGTCCGTAACTGCCCCCGCGTGGCGCCCTGTGGTTCAACCCACCGTCCCCCCAATTCCTTCGACCTTCGACGACATCTGCGTCCATCCTTCAACCCGCATTCGCCCTTTCTCAAGGCAGATTCGGGAGCGCGGCGTTCCGCGCCGATGTTCGTGAGAAGCCGGAAAACTTGGCCGAAATCACGAACCTTGATGGTGTGCAAATCTCTTCGGTGTTGTTCGTCGACAAGGCAAAGGCGATCGGTTCGAAAGATCGCCGATCCCCCCGGTACCCTTTCGCCGGCAGCCCCCACTGGCACCCGGCGATTCAAATACCTATGTATGCCAGAACGTCGCAGGAATGTGGATAAAGTACGGCGTCAGGTTCCTAAAAATCGGGACTTCTTTGTGGTGCGAGATTCCACTGCGCGATGCGACGATTTGTTGACAACAACCGTTGACAACGCCGATCGGGCGGGCTTATAAACCGGCCCACTGAGCGCGGCGCTGCCTTGGCCCTCGGCCAAGGCATGTTTTCGTGCCCGTGAAGCTCCTCACTAAGATGAGTGACTCAACAGCCGATAACCATCGGTTGTCATTTGTCGTCGAGTGAGGATTCGGAAAGGCCCCTTTGGGGGTTTCCGTGAGAAAACTCCCGTGATGGGGAGAGGGGTCTCGGCCCCGGGCTGTTTGACAAGTGAAGATGAAGAAAGAGAAACGTGGACGGCGGAGTCCTTGCGGATCTCGAATACTTGAAAACTTCGGTTTTCATCTTTCGAGATCGGACGAAAGACTTCGGCGGTACACGTTTTGAAAAGGTTACACCATCGCTGCCCGCGATGTGAATCGCAGGCGGCATGTCGGCTTCGGCTGACAAAAAATGGTGGGACCTCGTCAAACGTTGTGATCAGCCGGTTCAAAGTTTCAAGTCCAACTTGAGAGTTTGATCCTGGCTCAGAGCGAACGCTGGCGGCAGGCTTAACACATGCAAGTCGAGCGGGCGTAGCAATACGTCAGCGGCAGACGGGTGAGTAACGCGTGGGAAC
>Ga0210405_10000195_pt1 | contig 87257 bp, 82 predicted proteins | sample IncBWH11MmetaG_FD_155492 | JGI IMG/M metagenome (GOLD analysis project Ga0210405, IMG submission 155492) | Forest soil microbial communities from Barre Woods Harvard Forest LTER site, Petersham, Massachusetts, United States - Inc-BW-H-11-M | ecosystem: Environmental > Terrestrial > Soil >... | reverse complement strand
TTTTCGAGCAATCTCGCTTTCCATTTTGGGTGGTCTCTAAGAAATATCCAAAGTTCTCCTCCTCCAAACCGGAGAATCTTTTTTAACCGGGCAGCCTCCGTGCCGTTCGGGTCGCGTTCAAGGGAAAGGATCAAACCAATGTAGGTCCTGGATAGTCGCTCTCTACGTTCACGGTTTGTCTCTCTTGGTCTGCTGCGTGACTTCAGTTTCGCCTCGACCGAGTCCCGCAGAGTACCCACTCCCCGCTTCTTTGAATTCGTTTCGCGCGTTAGACCTTTTCGGATCAGCTCGCGTGTGGTGCCATCTTCTTCTGCCAAGACTGTGTCGACCACGTCAGGACGAATCGCCTCGCGAAGGAGTTGGTCCGTCAAACGACGATATTTGCGATTAAGGCGCGCTTTGCGTTTTGCCCATACGCGACTCATTGCTCTGTCAGACTCGCCCGTGTGAGTACGATGATCTCTGTCGTATGCGAGTTCTTTCTTCTCCGGAGGTGTAAGTTTCCTTTTCATTTTTTTCCAGGGTGTGGGCTAAGGATGGGTCATGTCCTCGGGCTTGACGAGGGCGTCGAATTCTTCGGCGGTTACATAGCCGAGCTTGAGGGCGGCTTCGCGGAGGCTGATGCGGGAGTGGTGGGCGGCTTTGGCGACCTGGGCGGCCTGGTCGTAGCCGATTTTGGGGGCGAGGGCGGTGACCAGCATGAGGGAATTGTGAACGTAGTGTTCGATCTGCGTGTAATTGACTTCGATGCCCTGGACGCAGTGGCTAACGAAACTGTTGCAGGAGTCGGCGAGAAGTTCGACGGAGTGGAGATAGTTGAAAATCATGACGGGCTTGAAAACATTTAGTTCAAAGTTGCCCTGGGAGCCGGCGAAGCCGATGGCGGCGTCATTGCCCATGACTTGGACGGCGACCATGGTGAGGGCTTCGGCCTGCGTGGGATTTACTTTGCCGGGCATGATGGAAGAGCCGGGCTCGTTTTCGGGAAGAATGAGTTCGCCGAGGCCGCATCGCGGGCCGGAGGCGAGCCAGCGAATGTCGTTGGCGATTTTCATGAGCGAGGCGGCGAGAGTTTTCAGTGCCCCGGAAGCAAAAACGATCTCGTCATGGGCGGAGAGCGCGGCGAATTTATTGGGATGCGAGCGGAAGGGGAGGCCGGTGAGCTCGGCGATTTTGCGCGCGGCGCGCTCGGCGAATTCGGGATGGGCGTTGAGTCCGGTGCCGACGGCGGTGCCGCCGATGGCGAGATCGTAGAGGCCATCGAGAGCGACGGCAACGCGTCCGCCGTCGCGGTCGAGAAGATTGACGTAGCCGGAAAATTCCTGGCCGAGGGTGAGCGGAGTGGCATCTTGCAGGTGGGTGCGGCCAATTTTTACGATGCCGGCGAATTCTTTGGCTTTGGCGTCGAGGGCGTCGCGGAGATTTTTCACGGCGGGGAGCAGGCGGCGCGCGGTTTCCGTGGCGGCGGCGATGTGCATGGCGGCGGGAAAGGTGTCGTTAGAGGATTGCGACATATTTACATCGTCATTGGGATGGATGGGCTTCTTGCTGCCCAGTTCGCCGCCGGCGATTTCGATGGCGCGGTTGGAAATCACCTCGTTGACGTTCATGTTGGTCTGCGTGCCGCTGCCGGTTTGCCAGATTTTTAGCGGAAAATCGTCGTGGAGTTTTCCTTCGATGACTTCGTCGGCGGCGCGGGAGATGAGGCTGCACTTTTCGTGGGAGAGTTTTCCTAAATCCTGGTTCACGAGCGCGGCGGCTTTTTTGAGGATGCCGAAAGCGCGGATAAGCTCGGGCGGCATGACGTCTTTGCCGATGTCGAAATGGATGAGCGAGCGGGCGGTCTGCGCGCCGTAGTAGCGGTCGGCGGGGACGTCAATCTTGCCCATGGAGTCGGACTCGGTGCGAGTCGGGACAGAGGGTAAGGGCTTCGCGGCTTCAGACATGGGTAGCTCCTGGAAAGTTTGATGGTTTGAGTTTAGCAGTAAGGAGGAAAGGAGGTAATGAGGTGTCTGGGATGGGAGGTTTTGGATGGGTTAGAAGGACTGCCTGGCGGGCGGCCATGATCGGAGGGGCACGGAGGATCGTGCCAACCTATGGGCAGAGTATAACACATCGGTATAGTTAGTCAAGGATTACTTATAAGTGGTTTGGATGGAGTGGGTTAGGGGTGGGACGGCCGGAGGAGCAGACTAAAGAAGGGGAAGGGACTTAACACGGAGACCCTGGAGGAGGTTGGAGCAGGGAGGGGCACCAAGAAGAGAGGGAGCGAACGCAGAGACCCAGAGGACGCAGACCGGAGTTGCCTTGCGAAGGACAGTGGTGAAAGGTAGGCTCTTGAATTCGCGTGAGTCCGAATGTCTACAACATCGCTGGGCCAAACGGGGCGGGAAAAACTACGTTTGCGCGAGAATTCCTCCCGAGCTTCGTGGATTGCAGAAGTTTATCAACGCCCATATGATCGCACTGGGTATGTCGCCCTTCGCTCCTGAGTCAGCGGCCATTCGCGCGGGCCGGCTGATGCTAGAAGAAATCGAACTCTCTGCCGGCCGCGGAATCGATTTTGGCTTTGAAACAACTTTATCAGGGCGAAGCCATTTGGGAGTGATTCGGCGCCTGAAGAAACGCGGCTATTGCGTGCATTTTTTCTATTTGTGGGTACCTAGCGTCGAACTTACGCTAGCGAGAATCAGCGAGCGAGTATTACGCGGCGGCCGTGATGTACCTGAAGAAGTGGTGCGGCGGCGGTTCGACCGCTCGATTACAAACTTCCTTAAACACTATTGTGCTTTGGGGGAGCGGTGGGTCTTGTTTGATGCCTCCACCACAGCACTCTCGATTGTCGCCACGGAAGAACAAGGTAGGCTTCGCCTACTCGACACAAAGTTGTACAATGAAATCGTAGCGCGTTATGGAAATTCATGATTAAACCGCCACCAGACGTACTTAACTTACCTCTCTTAGAGCGGGCTGCAATGGCTATGGAAGCCGCGATGGAACAAGTCATCGAAGAGCACGCCCGCGAAGGATTGCCGCTGTATATCTGGCGGGACGGCAAGGTGGTTGCGGTTCCTGCCGAAGAGTTGCGCGCGCGATCCTAATTACGGCGGCGCGGCTGGTTAGCCTCAAGAGAGCTGGCGCACTCCCACCGGATAATTCCCCAAATGCAAAGCCGGCTTATTTTCTGATTTGCGGCCCGGCATAGTACGGTTTAGGCAAAGGCTGAAGCGGGGTGCGGCGGGGTCATGTATAATTTTTGGCAGGGGATTCTGCTTCTTTTATGGCTGAAGAAACGAAGGTAGTGCGGGCTAGCGCAAAAACGCTGCTGCGGAGACGGCTGCGGTTTATGCGGACGCGTGCGCGCGAATTACGGATGATTGGGAAGGCGCTGGCTTCGACGAAGCATCCCATCCTGGTGCACGTGATTCCGATGCGGCGGTGCAACCTGGCGTGCACGTACTGCAATGAGTTCGATGACGTGTCGAATCCAGTGCCGCTGGAGGAAATGAAAACGCGGCTGGATTTGCTGGCGGACATGGGGACGTCGATTATTACCATCAGCGGAGGCGAGCCGCTGATGCATCCGGAGCTGGACGAAGTAATCCGGTACATCCGGCGGCGGGGGATGATCGCGGGGATGATCACAAATGGGTTTTATTTGAACCAGGAGCGCATCGAGCGGCTGAATGAGGCGGGGCTGGAGCACCTGCAGATCAGCATTGATAACGTGGTGCCGGATGACGTGTCGAAGAAAAGCTTGAAGACGCTGGATGGGCGGCTGGAAATGCTGGCGGAGCACGCGGTGTTTCAGGTGAACATCAATTCGGTGCTGGGCAGCGGGGTGAAGGATCCGGAAGATGCGCTGAAGATTGCGCAGCGGGCGGTGCAGCTGGGATTTACAAGCACGGTGGGGATCATTCACGACAATAACGGGCAATTAAAGCCGTTGGGAGCGCACGAGCAGGGGATTTTTGAAGCGGTGATGAAGCTGGGGAAGCGGTCGTTTTCGAGATTTAATGATTTTCAGCACAACGTGGCGCGCGGGAAAGAGCATGATTGGCGCTGCCGTTCGGGATCGCGGTATTTGTACATTTGCGAGGACGGATTGGTGCACTGGTGTTCGCAGCAGCGGGGGTATCCGGGAATTCCGCTGGCGGAGTACACGCCGGAGATGCGGCACCGAGAGTACTTTACAGAGAAATTTTGCGCGGCACGGTGCACGGTTTCTTGCGTGCAGCAGGTGGGCATATTGGATAACTGGCGCGGGCCGCAAAACCTGAAACCGACGCCGATGACGCCGCCGGCGACCCCGCAAGCGCAACTGGTGCAGATCGGACAGGGGCGCGGGGCCTCCTGAGTTATCGCAGTCCGATTCGCGTTGTTTTCTTCCCGCCATACACTTCCTCCTGTTTCACTCCGCGCACACCTTTCCGGTTGATGGATTGACGGGCGGCTCCGGCTTGCCAACAATGAGTGCATGCCAGGTTCAGCGATTGAGATTGAAAATCTGACCAAAGAATATCCCTTCGGTTTTCTACACCTCAGGAAAAAGACGTCTCTTGAAGGGCTCAACATGCAGGTGGAGACCGGAGAGGTGTTTGGATTTATCGGGCCGAACGGTGCGGGAAAATCGACGACCATCAAGCTGCTGATGGGGCTGATTTTCCCGACGGCGGGGAACGCGCGAATCCTGGGGAAACCGATCAGCGACGTGGAAATGCACAGGGACATTGGATACCTGCCCGAGCAGCCGTACTTTTACGATTATCTGACGGCGGCGGAAGTGCTCGATTATTTCGCGCGATTTCATGACCTGACGGCGGGGGATCGCAAAGAGCGCGTGCAGCGGATGCTGAAAAAAGTGGGACTAGAAACCGGGGGGAAGATTCAGCTACGCAAGTATTCGAAAGGGATGCTGCAGCGAGTGGGATTGGCGCAGGCGATCCTGCACGATCCGAAGCTGGTGATTCTGGATGAACCGATGTCGGGGCTGGACCCGGTGGGCAGGCGCGAAGTGCGGGACATTATTCTGGAGTTGAAGCGGGATGGAAAGACGGTGATGTTTTCGACGCACATTCTCTCCGACGCGGAGGTGCTGTGCGACCGCGTGGGCGTGATTGTGGGAGGAAAGCTGCGCGGGGTGGGTGCGCCGGGCCAAATGGTGGACATGAAAACGCAGGGAATGGAAATTCTTTTTGAGCTGCCGGCAGGGAGCAACGCGCCGCTACTTTCCAAGGCGACAAAGATGGGCGAGCGCTACCGGCTGCAAGTGCCAGAAGAAGAGTTGTATGCGGCGATCGAGCAGCTTCGCGGAGCGGGAGCGCGGATTCATTCGGTGACGCAGGTGAAGCCGACGCTGGAAGAGTTCTTCATGAATCTGGTGGAGGCGGATCGCGCGCAGGCCGCAGCGGTCGAGGTGAGCGGGAAATGAGGCGCGCGGGAATTGTGGCGTTGAATACGTTTCGCGAAGCGGTGCGCGACCGCGTGCTGTACAGCCTGGTTTTTTTTGCGCTGCTGATGATGGTGGCGGCGATCGTGGTGGGGCAGATTTCGATCGGGATCGAAGAGAGCGTGATCGTGAGCCTGGGGCTGAGCGCCATCTCGGTGATCGGGCTGCTGATTTCCATTTTTCTCGGCGTGGCGCTGGTCTCCAAGGAGATGGAGAAGCGCACGCTGTACGCGCTGCTGGCGAAGCCGGTGCGGCGATGGGAGTTCCTGCTGGGGAAGTTTGGCGGGTTGGTGCTGACACTGGCGGTGAACACGGCGGCGATGGCGCTGGGGCTGCTTCTGGTCATGCTGTACGTGAAGCATACGCTGGAGCGCAGCGATGCCGTGGTACTGGTGGCGGTATATTTTATTTTGCTGAAACTGGCGTTGATTGTGGCGCTGGCGCTTTTGTTTTCGTGTTACACGACTCCGCTGCTGGCAATTCTCTTTACGGCGGGGTTGTACATCGTCGGCTTGTTCGTGCAAGAGTTGCGCAATCTGCCCGTCGATGTGATGAGCCCGGGGACGGCGGCGTTCACGAAGTGGCTTTCGTATCTGTTGCCAAACTTTGAAAATTTTAACGTGATGGCGCTGGCCGCGCACGGGCGCGCGGTGCCGGGTGCGCTGATTTTGCAGAACACGCTCTACGCCTTTGTTTATTGCACGACGGTGCTGACGGCTGCATCGGTGGTTTTTTCAAGGCGCAATCTGAAATGAACTCGCAGAAATCCATGGCGTGGGTGCTGTTTCTCGTGATGCCGCTGGGGTTCGCAGGGATCTGGCGGCTGCAGCACACCATTGATGGGCGGCGCGAGGTGTTGAGCCAGGAGCGGGATGAAATCCTGCTGCGCTCGGGGAAGTTGATGAAGGTGATGAGCCTGGAGTACGCGCCGCTGATGGCGGACATTTACTGGACGCGCGTGGTGCAGTATTACGGCAACAAACATTCTCAGGGCAAGACGAACCTCGAACTGCTCTGGCCGCTGCTGGATATCACGACGACACTCGACCCCAACTTGCTGGTGGCCTACCGGTTCGGCGCAGTATTTCTGGCCCAGGCGGCGCCGGCGGGCGCCGGGCGACCGGACTTGGCGGTGGAACTGATCAAGCGAGGGATTGAAGTCAATCCCGACTACTGGCGACTGTATGAAGACCTGGGATTCGTCTACTACTTCGACCTGAAGGATTACAAGAAGGCTTCGGAAGCGTTCTTCGAGGGAAGCAAGAAACCGAACGCGCAGGTGTGGATGAAAGTCATGGCCGCACATATTGCCGCGGAAGGAGAATCCTTCGCGACCTCGTTCTTTTTGTGGACGGATATTTTCGAGTCGGCGTCGGATCCTTCCGTCAAGAAGAACGCGCTCATACAACTGCAATTGCTGAAAGCCAAGGAAGAGTGCAAGCAGCTGGATGAGCTTGCGGACGAATACCAAAAGCGAAACGGGAAGCGGCCGACGCACATGGCCGAGCTGATCCGAGCCGGACTGTTGCGCGGGGTGCCCAAGGATCCCGCAGGCTTCGCGTATGTATTCGGGGAAAACGGGAAAGCGGAACTCAATGTGGAGAGCCCGTTGCTGGAACAGCAGTTGTTGATGGAACGCTACAAGAAGTAATTTTCGCCGATAATTCTCATCTTACTTCGTTCCTCTGACGCGGACGCAAAAAGCGAAATTAGGGCTGCGGAGAAATCTCAAAAGCGTCAGCAGGGCTGCCGCACTCCAAAAGAGCACGCATTCACCTATTCCGAGGTACAAAGCAGGGTCAGTTGTGGATCGATGAGAAGTTTGCGAGGCGCAACGGGCGCGATGAAATGAAAAGGCGTTTCTTCCCCGGCTGCCACCACGGTGCCGAGAAACGTTTTGCTGCCACCACTAACTGCTGCATAAAGAGGGACGCGGGCGATGAAAGCGCGCGGCACACCGGTCTGATAGAGCTTCCCACTGACTGAATAGCCTTTTTCCGAACTATGCGCGGAATATTCGACGCGATAGTGCGGAATTCCAGTGCCGCGCACCCACTCTTCAAAAAACCATTCCATGGAGCGGCCGCCTTCCAAGTCCATGGATGGGGTCATCACCGCTTCCACTTCGCGCTGCAAATCATCGGTGGAAAGCGCGCGATAGGCGTATTTGGTCACCAGCGTCTGCAGGAGAGCAACGAATCGCGCGTCCGGATTCTTGCTGCCTGGCTGGCCTGGCGCGGGAGGCTGCCGCAGCATTTCGCGCAGCATGTGAAAAACCCAGGTCCCTTTGCTGTAGATGATGTCTTCGTAAGCTAGTGGGGATTTTGAGGAGGTGAGGCGAGTGCCAAGAATGAGCGCTCCGACATCTACCGGGCGCATGCTGGCGTCGTGCGGCTTTTCCACGAGTCTCTGGCGAAAGCGCCCGAGCCATACATGGAGATTGCGATCCGGATCTTTCTTTGTGTCGGCAAAGAGCAGCGCAAGGTAATTTGCGATGGCTTCATCAATCCATTGATCGCGGTAGCCGGACCAGCCCACGACGTTGCCCCACCACTGATGAGCCACTTCGTGGTAGGGAACTAGTTCGGTGAACTGCTCCTGGCCGGCGGAGGTCAGCCCGGCGCGGCGCTGAGCTTCGGAGGGCAAGAAGGAATAGGTGGAAACGTACAGCAGGCCGGGCCAGCCTTGGGCAAAGGTTCCGGGAATCTGCGAAACGCTGAGATTGTGAATGGGAAAGGGGCCACTGAAAGTCTCATAAAAATGAATCGAGGAATCGATCTCCTTGCCAAGCTGTTTGAGCGCATCGGCGGGGCTGGGGGAGGATTGGGGAGGCGCGACGGCGTGGCCTGTCGAGGGACCTCCGAGAGGCCCTGATGGCACAGCTACGGCATCCGCATCCGAAAAAGAGAGGCGATTCTTGAGGGATTGCTCGAGCTGGCGGTTGGCGTAGACGTCCACGGAGTGGCCGGCAGAGGCTACGGAAACGGTGGCATAGTCGCCGAGATTAAATCCCGCGACGGATGCAGGCTTGTCCGTTTTCCAATGACCCACGCGGAAGTCGCCTTCCTCGTGCTCCTCGATCTTGGCGCCGGTGGCCAGCAGGCGCAGCTTGCGAGGCCAGCGCATGATGAGTTCATAGGAGGCAAATTCCGCGGCGTCCCCGAGGTGGGGATACCAGCTTTCCCTGGCACCGACAAAGAGCACGCCGTTCCCCGCATTCTCAATGACGTTTCCGCGGTAGTGAAAGTGAAGAGTGAACTCCTGATCGCGCGCTGGAGCCTCTGGAAGCACGACGTTCAGATAGTCGGTGCCGCGCATGCTGCGCTCCTGCAGGTTCAATCCCTCATTTTGAAAAAAAGCCAGGGGTTGATCCTTTTCGTTTGCGACTTTGTCTATGGCGAGCGCTCGGGAAAGCTGAAAGACGAGCATGCGCTCGCCACCGGTTTCGGCGCGGACGCGAACGGTTGCCGCAGCATCGAGAGAATTATCGGGGAGAATGGCTGTCTGGATGGAATAGGAGAGCCCACGGAAGTCGGGGGTGTGAAGTGGCAGACCGGGGACGCTGTGAGAAGTCCAGACGTCGTAAAAGGTTTGGCCGTTGGCTTTATGGAATTGACCCAGAAGAAACTGCTCATTGCGTTGCATATCCAGCATGACATCGAAGAAGCCGGTCGCGGCGCCGTCCAGCCCGGCATAAAAGTAGGGCTTGGGATTCCGCGAGAGGCGATCGAGGAGAAGGCGCAGAGTCTGGCTGGGGTTGAGCTTTGCCAAGCCGGGCTCCCAGCGGACGGCGAAGGATGAATCGGTCTGAGGTGCAAGGTTGGCGGTGTGGAACTGGCCAAGGAGTTCGTTCACGGTATCGTCGGTGAAACGGAAATAAGCAGAGAAGAAATCCTGGTCGAGGACGGGCGCGCCCAGGAAATAGCTCATCTGCTGTTTTTCGACAGGACTGCGCGGAAGGGCCAGGGCATGGCCACTACCCGAGAAAACGGCGCCGTTGATCCGTCCATCCAGCGGTGAGAAAAAGGCAAGCGTACCCTCTTCGAGAGAGAGGACGGCATCGCCGCGGCGGAGTTCGATGTGGTTGGCGGGAGCGATGTGATAGACGGCGGAAGGGTCGACGCGCAGGGAATTGATGGCATCATACAGTTCGTGAGGTGTTCGTTCGGTTGCCGGGAGAACTGCCGGCCCCAGAAGACACCCCAACGCGAATAGCCTCGCCCCTGCCCACATATACAAAGTGTAGTCACTTTCGGCATGGGGGAACAAGGCGGGTAGCGGCAAGCGCTGCGCCGGAATTAAGATGGTGAGATGCGTCGGATGAATTCCTTTCCACAACTGCGCCCAATTTTGTTGTTTGTTGCGCTGCTTTCGGTAGCGTACGGGGCAGCGGCGGATACGATTGTCCTGAAAAACGGGCGGCGCATCCTGGCGTTGAGCGCTTTTGAGGAAGGGGACAAGGTGAGATATCTGACTTCCGCAGGGGAACTGAGTCTGCCGAAGTCCATCGTGGATCACATCGAGAAAGGCGGGGCGGTGCCGCTGGCGAATTCGCCGGAGTCCGCGGCGGCAAACCTGGCGATTGCTCCGCCGGAAACGCAGCCCAGCGCGGCGGGCGGCGGCGGGGAGATCGAGCGCGCCGCGGTTCACGATGGGGCGATAGACCGGGGATACATCGCTAAGCTCGAAGGCCAAGCGCGAACGGGAGAGAAGGAGGCGAGCATCAAAGCGGCGATTGGCCACCACGCGGCGGCAACGTTTGAATTGTCGCGCAGCGACCTGGAGCATGCCTTGTCCGATGAGCGCACCGCGCTGACGTACGCGCCGGAAGCTCCGGGGCTGCTGTTGAATGTTGCGTATGTCTATTTGCGGCGAAGCGAGTACAAACAAGCTCTGGAGTATCTGGAGAAAGCGAAGCGGGTCGCGCCTGAGAATCCGGAAGTGCCCAAGCTGACGGGGTGGTCGTACTACGGTTTGAATAAGATGGACCTGGCAGTCGCGGAGTGGAAACGGGCGCTTGCGCTGCGGCCTGATCCGGAAGTGCAGGCGGCACTGGAAAAGGCGCAGCAGGATAAGCTGGAAGAAGAAAACTACAAGGAGAATGAGAGCAGCCACTTCAAGCTGCGCTACAACGGCGCGGCGGAGCCGGCGCTGGCGCGAGACGTGCTGCGCACGCTGGAGATGCACTTTTCTGCCATCGAGTCCGAGCTGAATTACACGCCGCCAGAATCGATCGGGGTGATTTTGTATACGCAAGAGGTTTTCACGGATATCACGCGGGCGCCGGCGTGGGCGGGCGCACTCTATGATGGAAGGATTCGCGTTCCTGTGCAGGGATTAAGGAGTGTGGATGAGGAGCTGTCGCGCTCGCTGAAGCACGAGCTGACGCACAGCTTTATTGCGCAGAAGACGCGAAGCGCGTGTATGGGGCTGAAAGAAAGCTGTGCGATCAAGGCGCCGACCTGGATTCAAGAGGGAATGGCGCAATGGATGGAAGGGAATCGTAGCGGGCAGAATGCCGGCGTATTAATCAGCGATTATAGCGATGGTCATGTGGTCCCGCTCGGGCAGCTGGAAGGCGACTGGACGCACATGAAAGCGGATGATGCGCGTTACGCGTATGGGTGGGCGCTGGCGAACGTTGAATTCATTGTGGAGAAGGACGGGATGGGTGATATCGAGCGCATTCTAGATCGCATCGGGGCGGGGATGGCCACGGAGGCCGCGCTGAAGGAAGTGCTGCACAGCGATTACAACGATCTGATGCAATCGACGGCGGAGTATTTGAAGAAGACTTACGGGCGCTGATCGAAACTCCCCCATTTTCCGCGATCTTGTCTGCTATGCGAAATCTCCAACAATTCCACGATTGCAATCTTCATATCGACGCCAGTAGCGCGGCGAGCAGCGCGGCGCGGGCAGGCATCGTGTTGATGAGGATGTGCTCGTCGGCGGAGTGAGCGGCGTCGCCGACGGCGCCGAGGCCGTCGAGTGTGGGGATGCCGAGTGCGGCGGTGAAATTTCCGTCGGAGCCGCCGCCGACGGTGCATCCGCCCAAGGCGAGATTCATTTGATTTGCAAGTAATTGAGCGCGTGCGAAGAGCGATGCGCTCATTCTGGCTTCGAGCGGAGGACGGTCGAAGCCGCCGGTAATCTCCAGCCGGGCGCCACTTTGAAACGGACGTAGGTCGCGCAGGCGTTCTTCCAGGCTGAGCATGTCGGAAACGCGAAGCGCGCGCAGGTCAAGAACGGCTCGGGCGCGTTCGGGGATGACGTTGGTGCGAGTGCCCCCTTCAATGATGCCGGCGTTGATGGTCACGCCGCGGCGAGGATCGTTCCATCCTTTTATGCGCGTGAGTTGTTCCGCCAGCTCGTGGATGGCGTTGATTCCTTTATGTGGCGCGAGACCGGCGTGAGAGGCGCGGCCGTGCACGATCAATTCGGCTTCGCCGACGCCTTTGCGAGCCGTTTTCAGAAGGCCGCGGGGACCGAAGGACGGTTCGAGGACGAAGACGGCGTCGCTGCGGCGTGCTTCGGCTTCGAGGAGTTTGCGGGAAGACCCGCTGCTGATCTCTTCGTCGGAGGTCCAGAGAAAGACGAGGCGTTTGCGCAAGCTGGAATTTGTTTCTTGCAGGGCTTGTAGTGCGAAGAGCGCTTGAACGATTCCTGCCTTCATGTCGAAGATTCCCGGGCCGTAGGCTTTGCCTGCCGAGATGCGGAAGGGCATCTTGCAAAGCGTGCCGCTGGAATAAACGGTGTCGTAATGGCCGAGGACCAATAGCTGGCCTGCGGGGCGCGATTTGTGCGGCCAATGCGTAATGCGAAGATGATCGCCGCGATGCTTCTGTGCAATCCGTTCGACGTGCACGCCCTGTTTGCGCCAGGCTTCGGCGATAATCCCGCAGCAGCGGGCGGCAGCGGCTTTTTCGAGGCTGGGAGATTCGGCCTCGACAAACTGGCGCAGCGTTGCGAGCATCCGCGGCAGGCGCGGCTTCAGAAGACGCAAGAAGTCTTTGGGTGAGGTGGACTCCGCCATGGTGGGGACATGCTAGCAACGCAACGAAAAAGCGGCAACCTGGCGAACTCGTGCCCAGCCCATGTGGAGCTTTCCGCGCGTGTATCGCGGAGGGCTGAGGTTCGCATATAATTGGAAGTTTGCCGGGCTGAATAGGAGCGCCTCAGGTGGAGTCAGGGCGCGACGGAGAGCGTGAATGATACTGGACGTCGTGGGAATTCAGAAGATTCTACCGCACCGTTATCCTTTTCTGATGGTGGACGCCATCCTGGAGATGGAGCGGCTGAAGCGCATCGTGGGCGTGAAAAACGTCACCATCAATGAGTCGCATTTTCAGGGGCACTTTCCGGGACAGCCGATCATGCCGGGCGTTTTGATTATCGAATCCATGGCGCAAACCGGCGGTCTCTTGCTGCTGACGGAAGTACCGGACCGGGAAAAGAAGCTGCTCTATTTTGTGGCGGTGGATGGCGCGCGATTCCGCCGGCCGGTGGTGCCCGGTGACCAGTTGAAAGTGGAGATGAAGGTGCTTTCCTGGCGCGGCGACTTCTGCAAACTGGAAGGGAAAGCGACGGTGGAGGGCCAACTGGCGGCAGAAGCCACGCTGATGTGCAAGATGGTTGACCGCGAAGCCGTGACCAAGCCGCAAGATTCCGCGAAATGACAAAGAGTGAGATTCATCCGCAGGCCATCGTGGCGGCAAGCGCGAAGCTTGGCGAAGGCGTGCAGGTCGGCGCGCACGCGGTGGTGGGCGAAGAAGTGGAATTGGGCGATGGTTGCGTAGTACGCGCGCATGCGGTAGTGCAGGGGCCGTCGAAGTTCGGCAAGAACAATGTGTTTCATGCGTTCAGCGTGGTGGGCGGCGACCCGCAGGATTATACCTTTCGCAACGAACGCACTGAGCTGGTGGCGGGCGACGGGAACATTTTCCGCGAATACGTGACCGTGAGCCGCGGCACGCAAAAAGGCGGCGGCAAGACTTCGCTGGGCGACGAGAATTTTTTCCTGGCGTATTCGCACGTCGGGCACGACTGCGTGATCGGCAGCCACACGCTGTTCGTGAACGGTGCGACGCTCGCGGGACACGTCACGGTGGAAGATTTTGCGACGATCGGCGCGTTCTGCCCGGTGCACCAGTTTTGCCGGATCGGCCGCTATGCGTACGTGGGCGCATCGACGGTGGTTACGCAGGATGTGCCGCCGTTTTCGAAAATCGTTACCGAGCGGGAAACGAAGAGCTTCGGCGTCAATGCGATTGGGCTGGAGCGCAAGGGATTTTCACCGAAGCGGTTGCGCATGCTCAAGCAGGCGTATCGGCTGCTGCTGCGTTCGAAACTGAATACGTCGCAGGCCCTCGCGGAGATGCGAAAAACGCTCGCGGATTCGCCCGACGTGCAAGAATTGATTCAATTTGTGGAAAGCGCCGAGCGCGGCATCGTGAAGTAACACGCTTGACGGCCGAACTCATGCCCGACGCAAACGTCAATTCGAAAGGCTGGGGACTCATCGCTGGAAACGGGCGATTTCCGTTTCTGGTGCTGGAAGGCGCGCGGAGCCAGGGAATCGAGATGGCGGTGATCGCGCTGAAGGAGGAGACTTCGCCGGAGCTGGAGAAAATTGCGAAACGCCTGCATTGGGTGAGCCTCGGCGAACTGAGCAAGACGATCGAATTGCTGAAGCAGGAAGGCGTGACGCAGGCGGTAATGGCCGGGCAGGTGAAACACAACAAGATTTTCAGCGCCATTCGGCCGGACTGGAAGCTGGCGAAGCTGCTGGTTTCGCTGTCCCGAAAAAATACGGACTCGTTGATCGGCGCGGTAGCGCGAGCGCTGGAAGAAGAAGGCATTCAATTAGTGGACTCGACGCTGTTTTTGAAACCGTTGGTGGCGGATGCGGGAGTGCTCACGCGGCGCGCACCGAATGAGCATGAAGCGGAAGACATTGCGTATGGACTTGCAGTTGCCCGGCAAATCGCGGGGATGGACGTCGGACAAACAGTGGTGATTGCGGATCGCGCGTGCGTCGCCGTGGAAGCGATGGAAGGAACCGATGAGGCCATCGCGCGCGCGGCACGCATCGCCGGCGGCAAACCGCTGGTGGTGGTGAAGGTCAGCAAGCCGGGACAAGATATGCGCTTCGACGTACCCGTGGTTGGCTTGCCGACCATCGAACAGATGAGGGGTGCGGGCGCGACGGCGTTGGCGGTGGATGCCGGGCGCACGTTGCTGTTTGACCGCATGGAATTGATTGCGCAGGCGGATGCAGCGGGAATCGCTATCGAAGCGATCCCCGTCGCTGCGGCAACGGAACTAAAAGCCAGTTCCGGGGGAACTAACGAAAAATGAGCGCGGCGGCTGGGCCACCGAAAAAGATCCGTGTCGCCGTCGCCGGTACCGGCGAATTCGGACGCAACCACGCGCGCGTGTATCGCGAGATCGAGGGCGCCGGGCTGGCAGGCGTTTACGACCTGGATTCGAATCGCGCCGCGGCCGTGGCGGCCGAATTCCAGACGCGAGTCTTCGCGAGTCTTGAAGAATTGCGCGTCAGCGCCGATGCGGTGAGCGTCGCCGTGCCGACCGTTTCGCATGCAGAAGTGGGCTGCCGGCTGCTTGAGATGGGACTCGACATCCTCGTCGAGAAGCCGATGGCGGTGAATCTTGCGGAAGCCGACGCGCTGCTCGCTGCCGCGAAGAAAAATGGCCGCATTCTGCAGGTGGGGCATGTCGAAAGATTCAATCCCGCGGTGATCGCGGTTGAGCCGATTCTGAACCGGCCGCTGTTTTTTGAAGTGCACCGGCTAGGGGTATTCACGGCGCGCAGTCTCGATGTGGATGTGATCTACGACTTGATGATTCACGACCTGGACATATTGCTGGCGCTGGTGAAAGAGCCGGTAACCGAAGTGAAAGCCGTCGGCATACCCGTTTTGACAGACAAAGTGGATATCGCGCATGCTCGACTGGAGTTCGCGGGAGGAGCTGTCGCAAACGTCACGGCGAGCCGTGTTTCGACTGAGCGGGTGCGCAAGATGCGATTCTTCCAGCAACACGAGTACATCTCGCTGGATTATGCGCGGCGCGATGCGCTGCGGGTCGGGGTGAAGAAGGCCGGGCCGCAGCCGGAATTTGGATTTGAAAAACTGAATGCTCCCGCTGTCGAACCGTTGCACGCGGAACTTGCAGCATTTGTGGATGCCGTGCGCACGCGCAAAGAGCCGCGAACCAACGGGGCGGCGGGTCGCGCGGCGCTGGAATTGGCGAGCCGCGTGATGGCAAGCATCCGGGAGCATGCGGCACGCGTCAATGTACCAGGCGGCCGTGGGACGGCCGGCGAAGAAGCGTTTGCCTCGCAAGATAAAACGACAACAAGATGATCGATAGAATCCTGGTTCCGATTGATGCCCGACCGCCGGCCACGATTGATGCGCCGACGCAGCGCCGCCGTCCGACGACCTTGGACGAGCGGACGCTGGTTCCGGCGATGTTGCCGATCGTAACGCTGGACGGGCACTCGACGATTCCCACAAACCTGCCGCTCGAATCGATCGCCGCGCGCGTGGTGGTGCCCCGCGACGTCAGCCGCGAAGCGTATGGCGTGACGGAAGACACATCCATCCCGCTGCAGCCGACGGACATGGACGAGCGCATTGTGCTGCCGCAAGGCGCGGCGCCGCCGGATACCGCTGACGCGCTTCCGATTCGCCCGACGGACATGATCGCTCCCGACATTTTCATTACCGGCGAAGTCCAGTTGATCGCTCCTCCGGCGTCGGAAGAAAAGACCAAGTGGCAGGTGGTGACGCGCATCTCTTCGATCGCGTTCCACGTCCTGGTAATCGCAGCGATTCTGCTGCAATCAAAATTGTTCCCCAAGCACGCGCCCACGCAGGAAGAGATGGACCTGGCGCAGCGGCAGATGGTGGTGTTGTTGCCGCCCGGGGCATTAGATGCTCTGAAGCCAACGACGCGGCCGGCGCAGCCTGCTCCCAAGGTCAATGTCGATCCGCGCGTTTTGCGGAAAGTAGCCCCGCCGATCGAGCCCACGCCTGCGCCAGCGGCGCAACCGGAACGGCCCGTTAAAGAGTTGCCCAGTGCACCGGTGCCGAAGACAAACGTCGCACAGACGGTGCCGCAGACGGATGCGCCAACGCCTAAAGCGCCGTTGAAGCTGGAAACGCCGGATACGCCGCAGCCGCGGCCGGGATTGCTACTCCCAACGGCAAAGTCACCAGGCGAAAGCATCCAAGAATCGTTGCGAAACGCCACGAAGAGCTCGGGTCCACGGCCAATTGCGGGCGGCGGGGCGATTCCAGGAGGTGGTTCGGGCGGTGGCGGGGGTGGCCGTGGCACCGCCTACGGCGGCATCGAGATGCTCACGCCGGATGAAGGCGTGGACTTCAGCAACTATCTCAATCGCGTCTACGTCACCGTGAAGCGCAACTGGTTTGCGGTGATGCCCGGGTCGGTCGAACTGGGTGAGAAGGGCATCGTCGTACTCACGTTCAAGATCATGCGCGACGGCAGCGTGCCGTCCGCCGAGCCGGTGATCCAGCGCAATTCGGGGAAGGAGCCGCTGGATCGCGCGGCGTACTCCTCCGTGCGTGCATCGAACCCGTTCGAGCCATTGCCGCCGCAGTTCAGCGGCCCGTACATCGAACTGCGTTACACTTACCTTTACAACATTCCGCCCGAATATCTGAACCAGCTCAAGTGAAGATTCCGCGCCAGCAGGTTCTCGGCAGTCTTCTTCTGGCCCTTGTGGTGCTGGTGATTTTTTTCCTGCGCGCCCGCCACATCCTTTTTCGATGAGCGATTCGAAAACGCTTTTGCCTCTCGTTGCCGTTGTAGGTCCGACGGCTTCGGGGAAGTCGGCGCTGGGCGTGTGGCTCGCGGAGCGGCTTGGCGGCGAAGTGGTGGGTTGCGATTCCACGCAGCTTTATCGCGGGTTTGATATCGGCACGGCAAAACCCAGCGCATCCGATCGGCGCGGCGTCCCGCACCATTTGATCGACGTTCTTGGGCCCACCGAGGAAGCCACCGCGGGAGGCTACCGCCAGTTGGCTCTGTCTGTTCTTGCAGAGTTGCGGCAGCGCGGACGATTGCCGGTTTTCACCGTAGGAACGGGATTGTATTTGCGCGCGTTGCTCGAAGGCCTCGCGGATGTGCCGCAGCGCTCGGAAGAATTGCGCACGCGGCTGCGAGCCAGCGCCGTAGAGCATTCGCCAGGGTATCTGCACCGGCTGCTGAAGCGGCTCGATTCACAAGCGGCGGGGAAGATCGCGCCTGCGGATGAGCAGAAGCTCCTGCGCGCCATAGAAGTCTGCGTGCTGGCGCGCAAACCCATCTCCGAAGTGCATCGCGCGAGCCGGGTTCCCCTGGAAGGCTGGCGCGGCCTGAAAGTTGGTTTGATGCCGCCGCGCGAAAAGCTCGTCGAGCGGATTCACGCGAGGACGGAAGCCATGCTGGAGCAAGGATGGATAGAGGAAGTGCGAATTTTGCTGGCAAGCGGCCTGAGCGAAGATGCAAAACCTTTCGATTTTATCGGGTATCGCGAATTACGCGCCGTCTTACATGAGAAAATGACACTCGCCGATGCGCGCGACGCGATTCAGCAGGCCACGCGGCGCTACGCAAAACGCCAGATTACGTGGTTTCGGAAAGAGCCGCGTGTGCAGTGGTTCCCGGGCTTCGGGGATGATGCCGGCGTCCAAACCGGCATCATCGCGTGGCTCGGATCTGAGGGATTGAGCTAGCCAGTCCGTTTACGCAAGCCGAGTCTCAAGGCTCAGCGACAAACTCACTGTTTGCGCGCCCTTATTTGGGTGCGGCTTCGGACTTGTCCTTGGGCTGGATGGAAAGCAGTTCCACCTCAAAAACCAGTGTCGAATTCGCGCCGATCTCCGGGCTCGGGCCGCGTTCGCCGTAGGCCAGCTCGGCGGGGATGAATAGCTGCCATTTCGATCCCACGGGCATGAGCTGCAGAGCTTCCGTCCAGCCTTTGATGACGCCATTGACCTGAAAGGTCGCCGGCTGGCCGCGCTTATACGAGCTGTCAAATTCCGTGCCGTTAATGAGCGTGCCGCGGTAGTTGCACGCGACAGAATCCGTCGCGGTGGGCTTTGGTCCCGTGCCTTCGGTCAAGATCTTATACTGCAGGCCGCTGGGAAGTGCGACCACGCCGTCCTTGGCCTTATTTGCGGCCAGAAACTCCTCCCCCACCTTCTTGTTGGCCTCTCCCTCCAGTTTAGCCTTCTCCATCATTTTGCTGCGGATCTCGGACTGCATGGCCATCAGCACAGTGCGCGCTTCCTCTTCCGTCAGGACGGTTTTACCGGCAGCCAGGGCGTCTTTCAGGCCGCGTAGCAGAATGGCTGGGTCTACGTCGACGGACTGCTTGTGCAGGTTGTCGCCAAGGTTCATGCCCAGGGCGTAGCTGAATTTGTCTTTCTGCGTCTTGAGCACCAGCGGCGGCTGGACTCTTGACTTGGCGGCCGTTCCGGCTTTCGCCGCAGGAGCTTTCTGGGTCCCAGTCGCGGGAGCCGCTTGCGTTTTTGCCGCGGGCGCTTGTTGAGTAGCCGGCGCGGGGGTCTGTTGGGCTTGAGTGCCCCCAGGCAGCAACATCCCGGCGAAGAGTAGACATATCGTTGTAATGGTCAGTTTTCGCATGCATTCATTTTCGCATTGGTTCCAATGGTACGCAAATCGTCGCGCGGGCACGCCAACGCGAAAAAGCAATAGCCTTCCTGCAACTTTGCCACGGCGGATTTGCGTAATGATTCAGTTTCCGATCATGCGACTTACCCGGATCTGACCGCACAGGCGACGAATCAACTTAAATGTGTCCCTGTCAGCTCGGCTCAATGCTGCTTCAATTTTTCCATCGCAGTAGCGAGGATTTCGGCCAGAACGGTCGGACTCTTACCGGGGAAGTAAAAGAACCCAGGCTTGCCCCTGCCGTGTAGTATAAGCGCGCTGTTTTTTGAATCTCCGCAGAAGTCAACATTCAGCTCGTGATACTTGTTCCACGGCCAGTTATACCCAGGCCAGAATTCTTTAGCTCCCGTACATCCGCTAGCGCCGGGCATGCCATTGAGCGCTACGGCAACGGAGATTCCCTCCAAGGCCGCGCGGGTTCGCTCCGTGGCTTGCTCGTCGAGATAGACTTGGTCTTTAGCTTTTTCGCTCGATAGTTCGACCTTCACACCTCGGAGTTTCCGTGCAGGTTGTGCGTTATCCTCAAGTACTACCACCACAAGAACTGACCGTGTGCCGTTTTGCTCCCATCGTGTGATTTCGCTAGACCAAGTCGTTCGAACGCCCTCCTGGCCGGCGAAGGCTTCCATGGGCGATGGCTCCGAGCCAATGGATTGTGAAGACGCGGCAGCCGCGAAAAGGCTGCAATAGAAAACGGTGCCGATAGTGAATCTCATGACAGCGAGAGGAAAGATGGGAGTTCCCATAGGTCCTCGCAAGGTGCTCTCACACCACGACGGACGGGCAACCCAAATGTTAACAGCAGTCAGCGTGCCCTTGGGCTACATCACGCCTCCTGGTAAACGCGGAATCGGAAACTGACCCACCGCCCAGAATTGAGACAAGTCGCCGAGGGGACCAGAGAAGCGTATAATTGCGTTCAGGGCCGAGCCCCGCACGAAATGTCCACCACCGCACGATGACTCCAGGTTTATCCTTGTGACGAAAGCACAACATCAGGTTTCTACGGCGGAGCGCGCATTGCTTGTCGGCGTGGGATGGAAACGCGCGCCACGTTTTCCCGGAATGCCAGCCGGCGAACAGGGAAGAGAATCGCTGCTCGAATTGGTGGAGCTGGCGCGCAGTGCCGGCGCGGACATTGCCGGAACGGTGTTTCAGGTACGCGACAAGGCCGACTCCGCGACGCTGGTGGGACGCGGCAAGCTGGATGAAATCCGCGCGGAAGCCACGGCGCACAAAGCGCCGCTGATTATTTTCGACAGCAACCTGTCACCGATGCAGCAGCGGAACATCGAGGAAGCGACGGAGCGCCGCGTCATCGATCGCACGCAACTGATCCTGGATATCTTCGCGCGGCATGCGCGCAGCCGGGAAGGGCAGTTGCAGGTCGAACTGGCGCAACTCAACTACATGCTGCCGCGGCTGACGGGAAAAGGCACAACGATGTCGCGCCTCGGCGGCAAGAGCGGAGGAGGCGGCGCGGGTGGAGCAGGCGGCGGAGCAGGCCGCATCGGCGTGCGCGGACCTGGAGAAAAGAAACTGGAGACCGACCGGCGCCGGATTCGCGATCGCGTAGGCAAAATTCAGCGTGCCATTGAGGAAGTGCGCAAACAACGCGCGCTGCGCCGTGAAGCCAGAAATGCCGTGCCGCTGGGAACGATTGCGCTGGTGGGTTACACCAACGCCGGCAAGTCCACGCTGTTCAATGCGCTCAGCCGCGCCGAAGTATTGGTTTCCTCACGGATGTTCGCGACTCTGGACCCCACCATTCGCGCGCTGCGGCTGCCCTCCAACCGGCGCGTGTTGATTTCGGATACCGTGGGATTCATCCGCGACCTGCCCAAGGGATTGTTGACGGCGTTTCGCGCGACGCTGGAGGAAGTGCAGGAATCGGCGCTGATTCTCCACGTGAGCGATGTATCAAACCCGCATCACCACGAACTCGACGATGAAGTCGAAAAGATTCTGCAGGAGCTCGGCGTAGCCGGCCGCCCGACGTTGCGCGTGCTGAATAAGATTGACCGGCTTTCCCCGGAAGAGCGCAAAGCCATCACAAACGGCGAGGAAAGAAATGGCAACGCTGCCGGCGCGCCCGTGCTGGTGTCTGCGCTGACCGGCGAAGGGATTGAGGAGCTGCTCCGGCGCATAGATGCCGAGACGCCTACGGATCCGGTGGTACTGCTCTCGATGCGGCTGCCGATGGCGGAGGGACGGACGCTGGCTCTGATTCACGCGCTGGGACGCGTCCTTCATTCCGAAGTGCAGGATTCTCACATGCTTCTCGAAGCGGAAGTTCCAGCCTCCATCGCCAAGCGCCTTCGACTCAATGACTTCGCGATAAAGGAAACTTTGCGGCACGTGCTCTCGTAATGTAGAGTGTGGGCCGGCCGTTCCCGGACCGGACCAAGCGAGGTTGCCATGGCTGCTTTTTTCCTGTGGATTATTTTGTTCATCCTATGTTGGCCGCTGGCGCTGTTTGCGTTGGTGATGTATCCCATCGTGTGGTTGCTGCTGCTGCCGTTGCGCATCCTGGGAATCGCCGTTGACGGCGTTCTCAGATTGATCAGTGCGATTTTTATGCTGCCGGTGAGGTTGCTGCGCGGGCCGCGAGCGGTATAAAGCAGTTGGACGAATTGTCGCGGCGGTAACTCTCGGGTAAAGCTCAAAAAAACCTTTGTTTTTATTGATTTGGTCGGCGATTGGTCCCGGCTTCTGCGGAATTTTTGCGCCGGGGCACTTGTGGAAAAGACTGTGGAAACTCCGGCAACGGCCTGTGGCCACTCCGCAAAGACGTAGGAGAGCGTAGAAGTTGTCCACCCGTGATCCTTGTAAGTAGCTGAAAATAAAAATGTTAGACCTAGGGGAACTGAGTGTAAGCCCTTAGACGGTGCTTCCTTGTGGGAGGTTGCGGTTTTCACATTTGCACAGCTTTGCAGCAGCTGTGTTACGAAAGAGTATCGCTTTTTAACCCTTTCCTTCGTGCTTTTTTGTTAACTCCAGAGTACTTACCGTCTCAAATGAGGGCCGATTCCCGGGTATTGCGAAGCCTGGCTTTAGCATGTCCGGAGGCGTTGACGCATCGTTACACGAAGTCTATAGTAAAACTGCGGTGGCTGAAGCCGCACCGGCGGCGCCCCCCGCCGTCACGCGCCCATGAATCTTCCTAACTCACTGACGTTGCTGCGAATTTTCTTCGTTCCCGTTCTCATTGTTATTCTGCTGACCCGCAGTCCCAACGTTGAGCTCTGGGGCTACACCATGCACTTCGAAGTTTGGGGAGTGCTGATCCTGCTGCTGGCGGCGGCCACGGATTGGGCGGATGGGTATCTGGCGCGGCGGCGGCTGCAAGTGACGACGCTGGGAATTCTTCTCGATCCCATCGCAGATAAACTTTTGATCTCCGCGGCGTTCGTTTCTCTGGTGGATATGCACCTGGTTCCAGCCTGGATGGTGGTGATTATCATCGGGCGTGAGTTCACGGTTCTTGGTCTGCGAAATATTGCCTCGGCGGAGGGATTCACCATCGAGGCGTCCGCACTCGGAAAAACGAAGATGGTGCTGCAAGTGTGCGCCGTGGCTGTACTGATCGCAGGCGCGGGCCACCCGTCGCTGAAACCGCTGGCGCTTATCCTGCTTTGGCTGGTGGTGATCAGCGCGCTGATCTCCGCGGCCCAGTATTTCCGGCGTTTCTGGAGTCATGTGGACGACAGCATCAAGCAGCGCCGGCGGCTGCGCATGCTCGAGGCGCGCAAGAAGTCTGAGGATGCCGTCCCTCTCTGAAGCAGAGAGGCGCTCCGCGCTGGAACTGGCGCGCGCGGCTGTGGTAGAAACCGTTTCCCACCGCAAGCTTCCAGACCTTATCCCACGTGACGGAATTTTCGCGGAGCGCCACGGCGTCTTCGTAACCCTGCACGTGCGAGGGCACCTGCAAGGTTGCATCGGCGTCGTCGAACCGGATGAACCGCTGGGGGCGGCTATCGTCCGCTGCGCCGCCAGTGCGGCACTGGAAGATCCTCGGTTTCCGCCCCTGCGGGTGGACCAACTCGGCGAGCTCTCGATTGAAATCTCGCTGCTTTCACCTCCGGCGCCGATTTCCGCCGAAGCGATTGAACTCGGGCGTCATGGCCTGCTGGTAGCGCTTCATGCTCAGCGCGGGCTGCTCCTGCCGCAGGTTGCGCTGGAACATCGTTTGACCCGCGAACAGTTTCTGGAGGAGACCTGCCGGAAAGCGGGATTGCGGCGTGAGGCGTGGCAGGACGCCGAAGCGCGCCTCTTTGGTTTTACCTGTGAAGTATTCTCAGACCACGAGAAAGGTGGAACGACGTAAGAAACACGGCGACTTTCCTGCGGCGACGGCGCATGACGCAGTTACGACGAAAAGGCCCGTGCGGATAGAGCCGCACGGGCCAGAATTGCGCAACAACAAGGCCTTTTGGTCTCTATTCGATTTCCACGTAATCGCCTGCGTACACCTCGATGGTGCTGTAGGTAATCATCACTGTCGATGAATTGGGGCTGACGTTAATCACGATGGCCTCCCCAAGCACTTCACGCGGCAGATCATTCCACGAATAGCGCTGCGGCGCACTCCCGAAACCATACATGGTGTACTGATAGTCTTTGGTTTGGGGCACGGTCTCCACGTTTGTGCCCTGGTAGCGGAAGATTCGGAAGTAATCGCCGACCTTGACTCCCTGCTTGGTGCCCAGATTTACATAGATCGTTTGCAACTTGCCGTATACATTCGTGAAGGCCAATCCTCCAACCACCATGGCCACAGGTTTGCCGCTGACCGGAGCGAAATGGTCAAAGGCCGCCGGGTCCTTGTAGGGAGGCTGTGGACGGTCGGAATAGGGCACCACGGTATCGCCGCGCTGCATGTAATCGCAGGAGAAAGTAACCTCTGCGATGGAAACCTTGGGTTGAACGTTGACTACCCGCAGTTGCCCCTCATCCTGGTATTCCGTGCCCATGGCCTTCATGAGCTTGGCCTGCCACTTGAACCAGGGCACGCGATTGGGATCATCGATTGGTCGGACAACCGAGAAACGGTCGCCGACGCGCACACCCTTGTCCTGGCCGCGATTGATATACACGAAATCGCCGCGATCAAAAGTAATTTTGTAATTGGACTGCTCTCCGGAGATGACCGCGATGGCGTTGGGTATCTTCTGGTCCGTGACGAACCCGGAACAATTCACCGCACTAAAGGTGACTTGAGGCGGTACCCGGTTACCCTGCGGTCCGCCCTGAGCGTAAATAACGACGGCACCCAGGAGAAGTACGAGAGACAAAGCTGCTAATCTAGCGCGCATGCCATAACTCCTTCGAAAACACGCCCTAACGGGCCGTGCAGGGACGTTTCTTAGCGAAAATAGCAGGGCTATCCCCCCTCGTCAACAAGTAGGCCGGGGTTGCTTTACACTTTTGATACTGCGCATACTAGGGGCCTTGTTTTCAATGGATTGGCGGCGGAAGGCGGAGTATGGGCCTGTTTGGAACAGGGATACGGGGCATTTGCGCGGTCGTTGCGGCTTCCACGGCAGTCGAAATGAGCAGGCAGCTATGGTCGGCTCTGAGAGAAACCAAGACCATTGAATTGCGGCTCGATTGGTTGCGCAGCGACTCGGGGCGCGCGCGCTTTCTCGGCTGGCTACGCAAGAACGGACCCGAGGGTGTGACACTTCTGGCGACCTGCAGGCGCCGCGAGGGCGGAGGAAGATTTGCCGGAGGCGTTGACCGTGAATTGTATTGGCTGATGCAAGCGCGCGAGGCGGGTTGCGAGTGGTGCGACCTAGAAGTGGAGACTCTGCGCAAACTGCCGGATCAATCCGTTCGCGAGTACGCCGTGCCGCCGCGAGTGTTGCTCTCCGTCCATGACTTTGAGCGGACGCCCGCGCTTCCCCGAAGCGTGAGTGTTCCCACGGGCGGAGGTGTGGATGCCGTGAAAATCGCGGCGAAGGCGCGGACGATCTCCGATAGTCTCCGTTTGCTGCGCCTGGCGCGGCGTTCGAGAAACATTGTTGCCGTTCCGATGGGCGACGTCGGGCTGCCAGCCCGCATTCTTGCGCTGCGCGAAGGGAGCGCATTGGCTTATGCGCCGGTCGCGGAAGCCACGGCGCCCGGTCAAGTCTCGTTGGACGAGTTGAAACATCTTTACCGAGCGCATCAGATCACGCGGAAGACGCGAGTTTACGGCGTGATCGGCGACCCCATCGGTCATTCGCTTTCGCCGCTGCTGCACAACACAGGTTTCGTGGTGCGCCGCGTGGATGCAGTCTATTTGCCTTTTCTCGTCCATCGGCTGGGAGATTTCCTTGAGGCCGTTCCCGAGTTTGGCGTGAAGGGTTTCAGTGTGACGCTGCCTCACAAACAGAAAATTCTGAAATATCTGAAGGATTGTGAGCCACTGGCCGCGGACATCGGCGCGGTGAATACGGTCGTGGTTCGGCGTGACGGCGGGCTTTACGGTTGCAACACCGATTACGTGGGTGTGCTTCGCGCGCTGGAAAAAAAGCTCCCTATTCGCGGGAGCCGCGTGCTGATCTTTGGGGCCGGCGGGTCGGCGCGTGCGGCCGCGTTCGCGCTGGCGCGCGGAGGCGCGGTGGTGAGCATCTGCGCGCGCCGGGGAGAGGCCGCGCAAGAATTGGCCCGCGCTGCCGGTGGTGAAGTAGTACCTCGCCGCTCTCTGCGCAGGGAGTCTTTCGACGCCATACTCAACTCCACGCCGGTCGGCATGCACCCGCACGAAAGAGTTTCTCCCCTCGCGCCAGAAGAGCTGAACTGCCGCATCGTCATGGATTTGATCTACCGGCCGGAGCGTACTCAACTCTTGAAGCTTGCTGCAAAAAAGGGCATCGGCACTGTCTCCGGCGTGGACATGTTCCTTGCGCAGGGAATCGCCCAATGGGAGATCTGGACGGAAAAGCGCGCGCCGGAAACGCTCATGTGCCGTGCCGTGCGCAACGCTCTCCGGGTGGAAGAGAAGCCGCGCCGCCGCTAGCCTCCCGATGCTCAATAAAGAAATGCAATAATGGGGTTTCTTGATTTTGGACGATAGACTGTCAGCAGTGAACTTACTCCAATGATTCAGCCCGACTTCCGCGAATTCCAGCGCCTGGCCAAACAGGGAAATCTCATCCCGGTGTACGACGTGTTTTCCGCGGATTTGTTGACACCGGTCAGCGCTTATCTGCGCATCGCGCAGGGATCACGGTATTCGTTTTTGCTCGAAAGCGTGGAAGGCGGAGAAAAAATTGCGCGTTACACGTTTGCCGGCGCGCACCCCGAAGAAGTCTTTCGCTACGCGGCCGGCGCATGCGTGATGGAGAGCCGCGACCGGGTCGTTTGGGAAGAGCGCGATCCCATTTCGTTTTTGCGCGAACGCATCGAGCGGTTCCGCCCCGTGCGGCTTCCGGGCTTGCCGCCACTCGTGGCGGGGGCGATCGGCTATTTCAGTTACGACATGGTGCGTCTGATCGAGCGGCTGCCCAAACGTTTGCGGGACGAAATCGGGCTCTACGATGCGATGCTGATGTTTTATCACGGCATCATCGCATTCGATCACGTGCAGCACCGCTTGTGGATCGTGCGCAACGTTTTCACCGAGGGCTCCGGTTCGCTGCGCACGAAGTACAACGCCGCGGTGCGCGAAATCAAGGAGACGCGCAGGCTGTTCGCGGAACCCGTTGCTGCGGAGCTTCCCAAGAAGCAATCCGCTGTGAAGAAGAGCACCCCGATCAAAGTCACTTCGAATTTCCGCCGGCCCGAGTATCTCGCCGCCGTTCGAAAGGCCAAGGAGTACATTCGCGCGGGAGATATTTTCCAGGTGGTGGTGAGCCAGCGTTTTTCCGCAAAGACCAAAGCCGACCCTTTTGAAATTTATCGCGAGCTGCGCGCGCTGAATCCTTCGCCCTATCTTTTTTATCTGCAGATGAACGACGTCTCCATCGTTGGCAGTTCGCCGGAAATGCTCGTCAAAGTCCAGGGACGCGACGTTTTCTACCGGCCCATCGCGGGAACGCGCTGGCGCGGAAAAGACGAAGCCGAAGACCAGCACCTCGAACGCGAAATGCTGGCCAGCGAAAAGGAGCGCGCCGAACACATCATGCTCGTCGATCTAGGGCGCAACGATCTCGGACGCGTCTGCGATTACGGCACGGTGCGGCCTGAAAAATTGTTCACCGTGGAGCGCTACTCGCACGTCATGCATCTGGTTTCCAGCCTGCGTGGCCGCTTGCGCGAAGATGTGGATTGCTTCGATGCGCTGATGGCCTGCTTTCCGGCCGGCACCGTCTCCGGCGCGCCGAAGGTTCGCGCCATGGAAATCATCGAAGAGCTGGAGCGCACGCGCCGCGGAATTTATGCCGGTGGCATTTTGTATTTGGATTTCGCGGGCAATCTCGATTCCTGCATCGCGCTGCGCACCATGGTCGTCAAGAACGGCGTAGCCTACGTGCAGGCTGGCGGCGGCATTGTTGCGGATTCCACGCCCGAGGGCGAATATGAAGAGAGCGTGAACAAGGCCAGGGCATTACTTGCGGCCCTGGAAGCCGCAAACGGCAGGAGCCGATTGAGAAAGCCGTCATGATTCTGCTGCTGGACAACTACGATTCGTTTACCTACAACCTGGCGCAGTATCTCGGCGAGCTGGGTTGCAACGTCGAAGTGCATCGCAACGATAAAATCACTGTCGAAGAAATCTTACGCCGCAAGCCGGAGCGCATTGTGATTTCCCCCGGACCCTGCACGCCGCAGGAGGCCGGCATCTCCGTGGAGCTGATCGAGCGGCTCGCAGGAAAATTCCCGATTCTTGGCGTGTGTCTCGGGCATCAAGCCATCGGCGCCGCATTTGGCGGAAAAATCGTCCGCGCACCGAAACTCTTCCATGGCAAAACGAGCCAGATCCATCACGACGGCAAAAACATTTTCCGCAAGTTAACGGATCCCTTCACAGCCACCCGTTATCACTCGCTCATCGTGGAACGCAAATCACTCCCGCGCGAACTGGCCATCACCGCCGAAACCGACGATGGCATCATCATGGGCCTGCGCCACCGCCGCCACAAGATCGAGGGCGTCCAATTTCATCCCGAATCCGTCCTCACCGATTCCGGCAAGCAGCTCCTAAAGAATTTCCTATCTTTGTAGGGGTGCAGCATGCTGCGCCCTGCTCGTCGCGGTTTATCAAGCGCTAGCATTCACCAATTCAGATCCGTCAGAATCGCGCCGTAAATCTCCATGCCGCGCCACAGATTGCCGAGCCGCAAATTCTCGTCGGAACTGTGCTGGTGGTTGTCATAATTTACGATGGGCACTCCGATCCACGGCAAACCGAGATCCTCGAAAATGTACATCGGCACGCTGCCGCCCAGCGTCGGCGCAATCACCGTGTTTCCGCCCGTCGCGCCCTGAATTACCTCCACCAGCGCTTTCGAAACAGGCAAATCCATGGGCGTCCGCGAGGCGCGATACCCGCCTTCATTGATGACCTTGGCGATCAGCGCGTGCGCGCGCCGCTCCTCCATCGTCGGCTCTCGATCGATCACGAAGTAGCCCTGCTTGCTGATAAATGCCGAAATCTGCTCAAACTTTTTCTGCGGATCTTCGCCCATTACGAGCCGCGCGTCGAGCGACGCCTCCGCGCGATCGGGCACCACGTTCTGCGCCTGGTCGCCGACGTACGCGCTGCGCAATCCGCGAATATTCAACGAGGGCTGCGTCAACAGCTCGACGAGTTTTTTGCCGCCGCCTTCCGGTTTTGCAATCCCCAATTCGCGTTCGAGATCGGCGTCGTTCTGCGGCATTTGTGCGAGAGCTTTTTTCTCCAACTCACCGAGCGGCGCGACGTCGTCGTAGTAGCCATCAATCAGCACGCGCCCATCCGCATCTTTCATGCTCGCCAGCAACCGCGACAGTTCCATCGCGGGATTCGGCGCCCAGTTCCCGTAGTGCCCGCTGTGCAAAGCGCGCACCGCCCCATACACCGTGATATCCAGCCCGATGTCGCCGCGGTTGCCGAAGAAGACCAGCGGCCGCCCGCTCTGATGCACCGGCCCGTCCCCGGTGATCAGCAAATCTCCGCCGAGAAGATTTTTGTGCAGCTCCAGAGTGTGCTGCAGATTTGTAGAACCTGCTTCTTCCTCGCCTTCCAAAATGACTTTCAAATTCACAGACAGGGGGATTTTCTTTTCGCGCAGGCCATCCAGCGCCGCCAGCAGCGCGACGATGGGAGACTTGTCATCCGAGGACGACCGCGCATAAATCCGCCAATCGTCATTGTAGACCGCGCCTTGTTGCGCGCTGTTTTCAGGGAAAGGAATGCGCTTTCCGCCCGCCTCAATCGCCGCGTCGCGCAGCGCCGGCTCAAAGGGCTTGCCATCCGTCCAGGCCGCCGGATCGACCGGCTGGCCGTCGTAATGCGCGTAGAAGATCACCGTGCGTTTCGCCTCCGGCGAGGTTAGCTTGCCGAAAACCACCGGGCCGCGTCCCGTGATAGGCAGCAGATGCGCTTCAATGCCACGAGCTTCGAGCATCTCCACCAGATGCGCCGCGTTCTTCTGGATTTTGGGGGTGTCGCTGGCAACATTGGGAATCGCAAGAAACTCCCTCAACTCGCGAATAATGCGGTCCTCATTGGCCATGCGATAGTCGCGCACCTGCTGGGCTACCTGGGCGGGCACCGGAGCAGTGGGCTTCTGCGCCAGCGCCGGGTAACCCCTCAGGGTCATCAACACCATGATCACGATTTTTTTCAAAGTTGCGCTCCCCCAAAGTTCCCCGTCACGCTTTTGCCCGCCAGCTTCATTGAAGCACGATTGCGCCACGCTCAATTCTATCTGACCTCTTGAAACTTTGTTTCGCGCGCACCTGTCCGTTGGTACAGTTGTACCTCCGGACAGGCAGTGTCTCCGCTTGTGCAGAAGCCGCCAACACCCGTTTACGCACAGTACCAGTGTGCGCGTACCCGCTCCTCCCTAAACTGAAACTGCACTTCCCTCGGAGGCTTCGCGCAATCATGTTCCGCCGCAGTCTGGCCACGGCGCTGACGATTTTGTTGACGGGTATTTCTCTGCCCGGGCAGACCTCGCCGATTGGCGCCATCACTCAGTCGACCGGCGGCCATCTGAACAACACGGCTGCTTCGGTCGGAACAACGATCTATGCCGGTGACCGACTCTCGACCGAGGTTGGTGGCGCGTTAACACTGCGCTCCGGCCCCGTGCAACTTACCCTTGCCGAGGACAGCGTCGTGTACATGAATCAGGATGGCGGCAGCTTGAGCGGAATGCTCCAGCGGGGCTCCGTGGTTTTCCGTGTGGAGAGCGGCGGATCGCTGAAAATCGATGCGGTTGACGTACGCGTACGGCCTCAGTCGCCTACGCTCACGGCCGGTCAGGTGACGCTTGAAAACTGCAACGTGGTGGTCACCAGCCGCGTCCAGTCCCTGGAAGTGACTGCCGGCAAGGAAACCAAAATTATCGAGGAAGGGAAGTCCTACCGGGTCTCCATTCCTGGGGCGTGCGGCGGGCGTTCCAGCAATGTGCCTCAACCCGCAGTCCACGGTCGCTTTCTGGCAATACCCATCGCCATCGGCGTGATCACTGTCATTGGCGTGCAGGAAGCCCTGGAAAGCCCCGACCGGCCGTAAATCACCAGCTTCATAGTGATGCGATTCAGGTTTAGTGCATTCAGCGTCCGTTTGTAAACGCCGCGAGCGCTCTGAGTTTGTCCGCCGCCGCACCTGACGAGATGGTCTCGCCCGCAAGGTTCGCAGCCTCACGAAAATTTGGAGCGACCCCTGCTACAGCAAGAGCTGCGGCCGCATTGATCACTACGATGTCGCGCGCGGGACCAATCTCGCCTGCCAGAATGCGCTTGATAATCGCGGCGTTCTCCCCAGCCGTTCCACCGCGAAGTGATTCGAGCGGGGCGCGCGGTACTCCGAACTCTTCAGGTGTCAGAGTGAAGCGCCGAACAACGCCTTGTTTTACTTCGGCGACTTGCGTGTCCCCTGAAATAGAAATTTCGTCGAGCCCGCCCGCTCCATGCACCACAAACGCGTGCTCCACCCCTAGCTCCGCGAGCGTTGCCGCAACCAGATCGATTACCTCTGCGGAGAAAACGCCCAGGACTTGCGATTGCGCTCCCGCAGGATTCGTCAGCGGTCCCAGCAAATTAAAGATTGTACGCACGCCGATCTGCTTCCGCGCGGGGGCGGCATGCCGAGTTGCCGTGTGCGCCGCCTGCGCGAACAGAAACCCGATGCCAATCTCTCGGATCGCCTGTCCATACCGTTCGAACGGCAGATCGATCCGAACACCAAGTGCTTCCAGCACATCCGCCGAGCCACTTTGCGAACTCGCTGCGCGGTTGCCATGTTTCGCCACCCGCGCGCCTGCAGCCGCCGCCACAATCGCCGCCGTCGTCGAAATGTTAAACGTGTTCGAAACGTCGCCCCCGGTGCCGCATGTATCCACCATCCGCTCGGGCCGCGTCTCGCCATCTGCGAACACCAGCGTCGCGTTTCGCCGCATCACCCGCGCAAACCCCGCGAGCTCCTGCACTCGAATGGGCCGCTGGTTCAGCGCCGTCAGCAAGCGCACGATCTCCGGCGTCTCCATGCGCCCCGAAAGCAGCTCTTCCATCACCGCTTCCGCTTCGGTACCCGCAAGGATGTGGCCGGTTTCGACGCGCTCGATGTGTGCGAGAATTTCCTTCATTTGCGAGCTGTTTTGCGTGTCCTTGCTCCGTTTCCAGCTTCCGGTTAAACTTCTATGTTTCGCATCGCCTCAAAATTCTAACACTCGCTGACTGCTTTAGAGTCACACGGAGCACGGAACCTCAATGAAGATTCATGAGTATCAGGCCAAGGCGATTCTGACGCGCTATGGTGTGACCACCCCGCGCGGTGAAGTCGCTTTCACCAAGGAAGAAGCGCGCGAAGCCGCGCAGCGCCTGAAGTCGCATATCTGCGTCGTGAAAGCCCAGATCCACGCCGGTGGCCGCGGAAAGGGCGGCGGCGTCAAGCTTGCGCGCTCCTCCGACGAAGCAGCTGACATCGCCAGCCACATCCTGGGGATGAAGCTAGTCACGCCGCAAACCGGCCCCGCCGGCCGCATCGTGAAGCGCGTGCTGATTGAAGAAGGCCTCGATATCAAGCGCGAACTCTACCTTGGATTGCTTGTCGACCGGGCCAGTGGCCGCGTCGTGTTCATGGCCAGCGCCGCGGGCGGCATGGAAATTGAAGAAGTCGCCAAGGACAATCCCGGCGCCATTTTACGCGAGACCATTCATCCTGCTGTTGGATTGCAACTCTATCAAGCGCGCAAGATCGCTTTCGGCCTCGGTTTGTCCATCGAAGCCGTCAATCAATCGGTTCCTTTCCTACAGGCTCTCTATCGCGCCTTTATTGACACCGATGCCTCGATGCTCGAAATCAATCCTTGCGTGCTGACCGCCGAAGGCAAACTCGTCGCCCTCGATGCCAAGATGACCTTCGATGACAACGCGCTCTTCCGTCACAAGGAACTCCGCGAACTGCGCGATCTCGATGAAGAAGACCCGCTTGAAGTGGAAGCTTCGAAGTACGGCCTGAATTACATCAAGCTCGAGGGCAGCGTCGCCTGCATGGTCAATGGCGCGGGTCTGGCCATGGCCACGATGGACATCATCAAGTACGCGGGCGGTTCACCGGCCAATTTTCTCGATGTCGGGGGCGGCGCTTCCGCCGATCAGGTCAAAAATGCTTTCCGCATTCTCATGAGTGACCCGGCAGTCAAAGCCGTCTTCATCAATATTTTTGGTGGCATCCTGCGCTGCGACGTGCTCGCCACCGGCGTCGTCGCCGCCGCAAAGGATCTTCAATTGAAAGTGCCTGTGGTTGTTCGTATGGAAGGAACCAACGTCGAGCTCGGACAGCAGATTCTTCGCGACAGCAGCCTGAACTTCACCATCGCCGACGGCATGAAGGACGGCGCGCAAAAGGTCGTGGCGCTCGCCGGGGGTGCGCGATGAGTATCCTCGTCAACGAAAAAACACGCTTGCTCGTTCAGGGCTTCACCGGCCGCGAAGGCACCTTTCATACACAACAAATGATCGAGTACGGCACCAACGTGGTCGGCGGTGTCACGCCCGGCAAAGGTGGCACGAAACATCTCGAGCGGCCAGTGTTTAACACTGTCGCCGACGCTGCAAAAGCCACCGGTGCAAATGCATCCGTGATTTTCGTTCCCCCGCCCTTTGCTGCCGACGCCATTCTCGAAGCAGCGGATTCAGAAATTCCGCTGGTGATCTGCATCACGGAAGGCATTCCCGCGCTGGACATGGTGCGCGTCGCCGCCACCGTGGATTTCAAGAAAACGCGCCTCATCGGCCCGAACTGCCCCGGCATCATCTCTCCCGGCAAATGCAAAATCGGCATCATGCCCGGCCGCATTCACAAACCGGGAAATGTTGGCGTCGTCAGCCGCAGCGGCACGTTGACGTATGAAGCCGTCGATCAACTAACCAAACTCGGCATCGGCCAATCCACCTGCATCGGCATTGGCGGCGATCCCATCATCGGCACTTCGTTCCTTGAGGCCATCAAGTTTTTCAAGGACGATCCGGACACGCACGCCATCATCCTGATCGGCGAAATCGGCGGCAACGCCGAAGAGCGTGCCGCCGAATGGATCAAGGCCAACGTGAAAAAACCAGTGGTCGGCTTCATCGCCGGCCAAACCGCTCCGCCGGGACGCCGCATGGGTCACGCCGGCGCGATCATCAGCGGTGGCCAGGGCACCGCAAGAGACAAGTACGCCGCGATGGCAGCCGCCGGCATCCGCTGCGTCGAAACCCCTGCAGACATGGGCAGCACCGTCGCCGCGGCGCTGAAGTCTTAGGCTTTGGTGGGACAGACTTCAGTTTGTCCACGTTTATCTGGGTGTCCCGAGTTGATGGTCGGGAGTCTGCCGCATAACCTGCAGTGATCTCTTGGAGGAATTCTCAGTGGCAATCGAACGAACATTAGCAATCATTAAGCCCGACGCGGTAGCGCGCAATCTTCAGGGTGAAATTCTCTCGCGCATTCACAAGGCCGGCTTCCGCATCGTAGCCATCAAGACGATGATCCTCTCGCAGGGGGAAGCCGCCGGGTTCTATGCCATCCATCGCGAGCGCCCCTTCTTCGGCGAGCTCACCGGATTCATGAGCTCTAGCAAAATCTTCGCCATGGTCCTCGAAGCCGAAGGCGCCATCCTAAAATGGCGCGACACCATGGGCGCCACCGATCCCAAGAAAGCCGCGCCCGGCACCATTCGCCACGACCTCGGCGCCAGCATCGGCAACAATTGCACCCACGGTTCCGACGCTCCCGAAACCGCCGCATTCGAAATCGGCTACTTTTTCGCCGGCCTCGAATTGATTTAGCTCGCGTTGAACTCAGGGTCTCCTGCTGGGGCGCAGCACTGCTGCACCCTCTTCGGTTGCTTTGACGATTTAACTTCCCAAGTCCCTTGCTCTAGACTTGTCCTATGGATTCGTTCCGTGATCTTGGCCGCACCCTCCTCATTCTGGGAGGGCTCTTCGTCCTCGTCGGCGCACTTCTCTACTTCGGTGGAAGACTTCCGCTGCGTCTTGGCCGCATTCCCGGCGATATCCTCCACCGCGGCGAGCACTCCACTTTCTATTTCCCGATCGTCACCTGCCTCCTCCTCAGCCTTGGGCTTTCTCTGCTCTTCTGGCTCTTCTCCCATTTCCGCCGCTAATTTTTTATTGCACTCTGAACTCCTCGCGAATAAAAGGTTTGATCCCATTCTCTCCGGTCAATCGCAGACAGAGCAGGCTGCCCTCGCTTTCCAGGTCAACATGGAAATCAAAAAACGGGCAGCACTTGCTCTCTGCGGACACCCACTCCGCTAACTCCGCAAGGGATACACTCTTCGGACTAAACTGGAATTCGTAACCCTTTGCCGTTTCCACGATTTCCTTCCGCATCGTCATCAGTTTTTCCGTCAATTGCTTGTGGCGTGCCCGTTCTTCCGGCGTCAGCGCCTTGATGTTACAGTAGAACTTGCTTTGCGTCTTTTCCATCTGTTTCTCCGCCTTCGTCACCGCGGCTATATCGTGCGCTGCAAGTCTGGCCACTCCGTTTCCTGACATCAAGAAAGCCAGCAAAGTAGCGGCTCTACTCCAATGGATTGCAGCAACAAAATATTTCTTCGTCCTCTTCATGGTATCCCTCCAAAAGGATTTGCCACGTCCCATCTTCAAATGCTAAAAGTTGAAGTCGGCTTTAAGTCAAGCGCTTCCAGAGCAATTTTGGAACAGCCGTATTACGAGGCGGGTGTTGTGGAGTGCGGCGACGTAGCTGCCGCCTTTCCGGCCCCCGCCTAGCCACAAACGCTACGCTGCAATTTCGCACTTTCTAGTCTTAAAGAGGAAATCTTAAATGAAAATCGGCGAACTAGCCCGTTGCGCCAATCTCAACGCCTCCGCCATCCGCTACTACGAAAAAATGGGACTTCTGTCCCCGCCCCATCGCTCCGGCGGCCAGCGCCGTTATCCCAGCGAGGCCCTCGATCGCGCCCTCCTCATCCGTTTCGCCGGCGAAATGGATTTCACCCTCGCCGAAATCAAGCTCTTCCTCAGCGGTCTCCGCGACAAGACCCCCGTCGGCCCACGATGGAAAAAAGTCGCGGCCAGAAAGCTCGCCGAAGTGGATCAAAACATCGCCCGTTCGCTCAAGCTCAAAGCGCTTCTCCAGGGCCTCCTCCGCTGCCACTGCGCCTCTCTCCAGCGATGCGTCCGCAGCCTCGGCCTCAGCGAAAACTTGCGCCAAATCAATCAGCTCAACAAATAACGCTCGCGATCGCATCCTTCGGGCACGCCGCAAATTCGCGTCTCCAGGGGAGCAGGGGTTATTGCAGGTCATCAGCGGCAGGCATAGCATGGCAAAGGCCTCCCTATGTTAGAAGCGATCGGCCAATATCAAATTCGTCGCAAGATTGGCGCCGGCGGGATGGGTGTCGTCTACGAGGGCTGGGATGAACGTCTTCAACGAGCCGTGGCCATCAAGACGTTGCATCAGTCGTTCGAGAATCAGGACGCTCGCGGCCGCCTCTGGCGCGAAGCGCGCTCCCTCGCGCGTGTCAGCCATCCGGGAGTTTGTCAGGTTTTCGATGTTCTCGAAGGCGGAAACGATCTCTTCCTGGTGCTCGAGTTTCTTGATGGGCAATCTCTGGCGGAACGTATCGCCGGCGGCGCCATTCCCACGCCGGAAGCCGTGAATATCGAGCGGCAAATCCTGGCTGCGCTGCAAGCTCTTCACGACCTCGGCATTGTCCACCGTGACCTGAAGCCTTCCAATGTTTTCCTCACCAGGCACGGCGTCAAGCTCCTCGATTTCGGTCTGGCTCGCTCCACCCTCCAGGAAGATCCCGGCGACAGCGATCCACTCCAGACGGCCACTCTCCTGACCGCCTCGGGCATGATCATGGGCACTCCCCACTACATGGCTCCGGAACAAGCGCGTGGAGAGATCGCCAGCCCATCCGCGGACATTTTCGCGGCCGGCGGCATCCTCTACGAATTGCTCTCTGGCAAGCGTCCCTTTGACGGCGCTTCGAGCGTCGACGTCCTCTACGCCGTGCTGCATCACGACCCGCCTCCCCTCACCGGCTCCCGCGAAATTGAAGCCCTCGATCAGGTGATCCGCATCGCCATCGCCAAGCGCCCCGAACATCGCTACCATTCGGTTCACAAAATGCTCGATGCGCTGAACGACATCACCATCTCTACCAGCGCCATCGCTCTCGTCCGGCCTCAGACCGTCACTCGCCTGATCGTTCTACCGTTCCGTTTGCTCAAGAAGGACGAGGACACTGATTTTCTTGCCCATAGCCTGCCGGACGCGGTCAGCAATTCACTCTCCAGCATTGATAGCCTGATCGTGCGGTCGAGCATCTCGGCCGCCGCCTTTTCCGGCGCTCCCGATCCCAAACGAATCGCAGCGGAAGCCGGGGTCGACGCCATCCTCACGGGTTCACTCCTGCGCGCCGGCGATCAGATTCGCGTAACTTGCCAGTTGGTGGAGGCGCCCAGCGGCACCGTGCTCTGGTCGGAAACGGTAAATTCCTCCCTCCAGGATCTCTTCCGCCTCCAGGACGAATTGTCCCAGGGCATTGTGGAATCCCTCATGCTGCCCCTCAGCGATCGCGAGCGCCGCAGTTTCCGGCGCGATGTTCCGGCCAGCGCCAAAGCCTATGAGTATTATCTGCGCGCGAATCAGCTTATCGCCAGGCGTACGCCGGAAAACATGAACTTGGCGCGCGGTCTCTATCTCCAGTGCCTCGAAGAGGATCCCCAATACGCGCCGGCCTGGGCGCGGCTCGGTCGAGTTCTTCGCTTCCTGGACAAGTTTGCCGAAAACGCGGATCTCGGCTTCGAGCGGGCCAACGAAGCCTTCGCCAAAGCTTTCGCTCTCAATCCGGACCTCACCATCGCCCACAATCTCTACACCCTCATCGAATGCGATCAGGGCCATGCGCAGCAGGCCATGCTGCGGTTGCTCCACCGGTCACGCTCCCGCCGCAACGATCCGGATCTGTTCGCCGGCCTCGTTCAGGCTTGCCGGTATTGCGACCAGTTGGATGCCTCTCTCGCCGCTCATTTTCGTTCCCGTCATCTCGATCCCCACGCCATCACCAGCGTGGCGCACACTTACTTCCTCCTCGGCGAGTATCAAAAGTCTCTCGATTGCTACGATGCAAAGGCCGGTTTCTACCTCGACTGTGCTGCGCTGGCTTGCCTTGGCGAGACTGGGACCGCGCTGGCAAAACTCCGCGACCGCGAAAAAACGGGCGCCATTCCCGGTCCCCTTCGCGCCCTCATGCACTCTCTCCGAGCCTATCTCGAAGGCAATTTTCAGGAATGTCTCCACGCGATTGAAGCCGGAGACTTGCTCACGCAAAAGGATCTGGAGAGCCAATTCTACGTGGGGCGCCAGCTCGCCCAGATCGGTCAGGTGGAGAAGGCCATCAACCTTCTTCACCGCGTGATCGATGACGGGTTTCTGTGCAGCTCCTCGCTTACCCGCGATCCTTGGTTCTCGTCGCTGCGCTCTTCTCCTGCCTTCGCCGGACTGCTCCGTCAAGCCGAAGCGTGCCGCGGCCAGGCCCACGCCGCCTTCCTCGAAGCCGGCGGCCCGCAAACTCTCAATCTCGCTTTAGCCGCTCCAAATGTCTGAAGAAATCCTCTGCGTGTGCCGGCTGAAACGGATACTTACAGCTATCTGATAGAACCCAAACGGCTTGCTAGTTATTCTTGATGAATAGTACCTATCTGTTATAATATGTTATGAATTTCGCAGTCCCATCCAGCCTTGCCGTCCTTCCTTTGCCTGTGCTTCCTCTCGCTTCCCGCCGCTCAAGGCTTACTGCACAGAAATCACTAAGTCCTTTAGAATGCGCAGTTGCAAAAAAATGGGGGTAGGGGGTAAATTTTTGATTAGATTCTTCCTCACCGCAACTTCCCAAGGCATCCTTAGGACGCTTCAATCTGCCGGCCCTTTCCGAAACCTCTCCCTTTGCCTTCCGGCTATGGTTCTCCCTTCGCATCCCACTTGCGATTTTCGTTCCTCGCTTGCTTGCTCCCCCGGCCACTTCCCGGCGCGGGTGCCTGCCATCGGATCCACACTCACTCGGTCCTTGCGCACTCTTTTCGCTCTTTTGCCCAAGAGTGTTCGTCAAGTCCTACAGTTTCAATCGTTTCCACACTCTTTTCGAAAACTGCCGGGTGTCACCCCACTCTTCCCGTTTTGGTCCGCCGCTCCGCGCGGAATCGTTACCTCTTTACTTCCTTACCTCCTTACGTCATCTTTTCTCATCTTGCGGAGTCATTTCTCATGACCCAGCTCACCTTCAACCTCATGCCCGAGCGCCAGATCATGACTGTCAGCGAGTTGACCGGCAAGATCCGCGATCTCCTCGCGAAAAACTTCACAGACATCACGGTCCAGGGCGAAATCTCCAATTGCCGCGAAGCGCAGTCCGGCCACATCTATTTCACCCTGAAAGATGATCGCGCCCAGGTCCGCTGCGTTTTCTTCAAGCAGCAGCAGCGCGGCATCAAGTTCCGCCCCGAAGACGGCCTGCAGATGAGCGTCCGCGGTTCGATCAGCGTTTACGAAACGCGCGGCGAATACCAGATTTACGTGGAACATCTCGAGCCCATCGGGCTGGGGGCGCTCCAGTTGGCGTTCGCGCAATTGAAGAAACGTCTCGAAGCCGAGGGCCTCTTCGATCCCGCGCGCAAAAAACCGCTGCCGCTTCTTCCCAGCCGCATCGGCATCGTCACTTCGCCGCGCGGCGCCGCCGTCCGCGACGTCGCGCGCATCCTCACGCGGCGTTTTCCCAACGTGCATCTGACCGTTTATCCCGTGCGTGTCCAGGGCGAAGGCTCCGCCGAAGAAATCGTCAAAGCTTTGAAATACTTTAATGCCAAAAAAATGGTGGACGTGTTGATCCTCGCGCGCGGCGGCGGCTCCATGGAAGATTTGTGGTCCTTCAACGAAGAAATCGTCGCGCGCGCCATCTTCGCGTCCGAAATTCCAGTGATTTCCGGGGTCGGCCACGAAACCGATTTCACCATCGCCGATTTCGTTGCCGATCTGCGCGCCTCAACGCCATCCGCGGCCGCCGAGCTTGTCGTCCAGACGCGCGCCGAATTCGACAAGCATATCGCCGACCTGCGCGAAACCCTGGCTGGGCTGGTTCGTTACCGTTTGCTGGAATTGTCCCGCCGCGTCCACGAACTTTCCGCGCGCCGCGGCTTCCGCCGCCCACTCGATCTCTTGCGCCAGCAGCGCCAGCGCGCCGATGAAATGACTTCGCGCCTCGCGCTTGGCCTCCGCGCGCGCCTCGAGCAATCGCGCAAACGCCTCACCGCCTCTCATTTACGCATCGCTTCCTTTGATTTTCGGATGAAGATTGCCGCGTTCCGTCTGCGCCTCGAACGACGCAGCGCCGATCTCGGCGTTCGCATTGAGCGCCTGCTCCGCAACAAGCGCGACCGCCTCGAAAAATTATCCTTGCAGCTCCACGAGCGCAGCCCTCTCCTCGTCCTCGAACGCGGCTACGCCATAGCCACTGACGCCACCGGCAACCTCCTCCGCGACGCCGCCCAAGTCGCCCTCGGCGATACCGTAGCCATCCAGCTCCACCGCGGCCGCCTAACCACTGAAGTTAGAAAGAAAGAAGGAAAGGGATGACGGACTACCGATAGATTTCCTTGCGATGGCTGACCCGCAGAACGGTCACTGTCCTTGCCGCATTATCGATTCCATAGACAACACGATAGTCTCCGACCCAAATTCTCCAACCCGGAGAATCTGCCAGCTTACGGCAGCCCGGTGGTCGGGGTTCATCTCGCAGGCCATAGATATTCTTTTTGATCGATTCGTAAGGTTTCGAGTCAAGAGTTGAGAGTTCTTTTTCAGTACGCGGGAGTATGCAAAGCGCGTAGGTCACTTACGGTTTCGTTCAATGCGGGCAATCGCTTCATCCAGAGGGATGGGTGTCTCGCCTGAAGCTTTGGCTTCTTCATACTCTCGGATGGCTTCGATGTCCTCGAGCTCTTCGAGGAGTTTCTCGTACTCCTCGATGCTGATGACCACGGCGACTTTCTCGCCGCGTTCGTTGACGACGAATTGCTTGGGGATGGCCATAAAAAAGGTTCTCAACGGCAGTGTCCTTTAGCGGTTCAACACGGGCAATAGAAAGAGTGCGTGGTGCGCGAAGGTAACTATTCGTCGTCAGAGGAAGAAGCGACTTTGAGGACGGCGAGGAACGCTTCCTGCGGGATATCGACCTGGCCGACGCGCTTCATGCGGCGTTTGCCTTCTTTTTGCTTTTCGAGGAGTTTGCGCTTGCGGGAAATATCGCCACCGTAGCACTTGGCAAGGACATTTTTGCGGATGGCCGCGACGGTTTCGCGTGCGATCACGCGGCTACCAATCGCGGCTTGAATCGCCACTTCAAACATTTGCCGTGGAATGAGCTTTCGCAAGCGCGTCACCAGGTCGCGCCCGCGCTCCGCCGCAAACTCGCGATGGATGATCAGCGCCAGTGCATCAACCGGTTCGCCGGCAACCAGCACATCCAGCTTGATGAGGTCGGATTCCCGGTAGTCGGCAAGATGGTAGTCGAGCGAAGCATAGCCGCGTGAAACGCTTTTCAGCCGGTCGTAAAAATCGAGCACGATTTCGTTCAGCGGCAGTTCGTAGGTCAGCATGACGCGTGTAGGCGACAAATACTCGAAATTCTTCTGCGTGCCGCGCTTTTCCTGGCACAGCTGCAGAATCCCGCCGACGGAATCTTCATTGGTGATGATCATCGCTTTAATGATCGGCTCTTCGATTTTTTCGATGTCGCTGGGATTCGGAAATTTCGCCGGGCTGTCGACTTCGATCACTTCGCCGGTCACGCGCGTGATGCGGTAACGCACGCTCGGAGCGGTGGTAATCAGGTTCAGGCCGAATTCGCGCTCCAGGCGCTCCTGCACGATTTCCATGTGCAGCAGCCCGAGGAAGCCGCAGCGGAAACCGAAGCCCAGCGCGACGGAATTTTCCGGCTCGTAGAAAAATGCCGCGTCGTTCAATTGCAATTTTCCGAGCGCGTCGCGCAGCGGTTCGTAGTCATCGGCGAGCACCGGAAACAATCCGGCAAACACCATCGGCTTGATGGCTTCGAATCCCGGCAGCGCCGGAGCGGGTCGCCCCACTTCAATGACCGTGTCGCCCATGCGCGCATCGGCCACGCGCTTGATATTTGCGACGATGAAGCCGACGTCGCCGGCTTCGAGTTCCTCGAGCGCGATCGGTTTGGGTGTGAGCGTGCCGAGCTGCTCGACTTCGTAGGTGTCCTCGCCCGCGACCAGCTTGATTTTCATGTGATTCGTGATGCGGCCTTCCATCACGCGCACAAGCACCACCGCGCCGCGGTAAATGTCGAACCAGGAATCGAAAATCAGCGCCTGCAGCGGGTTTTCCGCGTTGCCTTTCGGCGCCGGCACACGCGCCACAATGGCCTCGAGCACATCTTCCACTCCGATGCCGCTCTTCGCGCTGATCAGCAGCGCGTCCTCCGCCGGAATCGCCAGCACGCTTTCGATTTGTTCTTTTACGAAATCCGGTTGCGCAGCCGGCAAATCAATTTTATTGATCACCGGCACAATCGTCAGGTTGTGCGACGCGGCAAGAAAAGCATTCGCAACCGTCTGCGCTTCCACACCTTGCGATGCGTCGACCACCAGCAGTGCGCCTTCGCAAGCGGATAGTGCGCGCGAAACTTCGTACGAAAAATCCACGTGTCCCGGCGTATCAATCAAATTCAAACGATACGTATTTCCATCTTTCGCTTTGTAGTGCAGGCGAATGCTTTTCGCTTTGATGGTGATGCCGCGCTCGCGCTCCAGGTCCATGGAGTCGAGGAATTGTTCGTGCATTTCGCGCTGCGTCAACGCGCCGGTCATTTCCAGGAGGCGGTCCGCCAGCGTGGATTTGCCGTGGTCGATGTGCGCGATGATGCAGAAATTCCGTATGAACTTCGGATCCATTTTCTTCTTTTACCGGTTTTTTCAGCTGCCGATTTTCTTTGTTTCCGGCAGGAGTTCGAATCGCCTGCTGGCGTTATTCCTGGCGGGCCAGCTGCATTCGAACGAGTGTCCCACGCAGCATAAAAACCGTGCCGAACAAACATTCAGTTTGCCACAAATCGTATTCTCGCGCAGCCGTGTACGTTCGCGTCAGCGGACGAATCAAACGTGCGGAGCTTTCGTGTGAATTCGAAAGATATCCGCGCAACGATTGAGACGACAGGAGCAAGGCTTACGGCGTCCGGGCGGCGGCTTGCTTGCCGCGTGCAGGGGCGAGCGCCTCCTGGTAACGCGCGGCCTCATCGGGCTTGCCCCACGATTGATAAAGAGTCATCAGACGACGGGCGGCTTCCAGAGTTGACGACCCATGTTCGCCCTGAACATTTTTGATCGTGGCGTAGCTCCGCAACAGAAGAGGCTCCGCTTCGGCATAGCGTCTTTGCGGTGTCAGGCACTCACCCAAGGCGCCCTCCGAAATTCTGATCAACTGATTTCCAGCGGGCAAGAAGCGCGTGCGGATCGCAAGGGCCTCCCGCAGATAGGTCTCCGCCAGTCGAGAACGGCCGGTTTTGTTCAGGATCAGGCCCAGCTCCAAAAGCGGGTTAGCAAAATAGATGTTGTCTTGCGGTACGGAAAACGCGCGGCTGAAGACTTGTATGGATTCGCTGGCGGCACTTTCCGCACCTAGATAGTCGCCCTCCTTGTAGAGGAGGTCGGAAAGACGAAACAGACTCATGGCGGTATCGGGGTGCGCGTTGCCCAGCATTTTCCGGCGGAGCTCCAAGCCTTCGTGCACGAATGGCTCGGCTTGGGAGTAGTTTCCCTTTTTGATCAGCACCGCACCCAGGTTCGAAAGGGTGGCAGCCATTTCCACATAGGTGCCCTCAGGAAGCTTGCGATACTCGTCGAGGGCGGCGCGCTTCAGGCGCTCCGCTTCATTCAAGTCACCGCTGCGGTAGGCCGCGTCGCCGAGGTCGTTGTCAAGCATAGCGACGTAGGCGCGGTCCTTGCCGGTGTCCAGCACCGGACGCGGCACAGGAATCGCCAACTTCACCAACAACGCAACCAGCATTGCAGTCGTCATTTATAGTAATCGGCACAGACGCTTCTCCGTGCTGGACGTGCAGTCCAACAATCCTTACGTCTTTTGGGGCTCGTCTCCAATAGGGAAGAAGCGCTCTGATATACGAGGTATGGGCATTCACGCTGAATTGAAGACGTAAAAAAGGAACTCCGGCAGACCTGCTTGCGCTGGCTATTGCAGCCGGCGCAAGCGATTTGACCGCTGAGAAGTTGCCCGTGAATCCGACGCAAGACGCGCTGCGCAAAAAACTTTTCGCAAAAACAATCGGTTTGTCAGACGACCCACGATCTCCGAAAATCTCCATTGGCTGAGCTACTATCGAATATCACATCGATGTTTGTTGATGTTTTGCCCCCCTCCGGCGAGCGGTATATAGTTGTTGAGGGCTGTTCGAACGCGCTGCGCGCGGGACAGCCCGGTACCATCATGCAATTGGCACCCGATTAACCATTTCAGGCACCGCAAAGGCAATTCGAACGCATGGCCGGAGACGTCAGCAAACACCTGGATCGCGCCAAGCGCTTCCTCGAGAAGAACCGCGTCGAGGAAGCGATCGAAGCCTATTTGGCGGTGCTTGACGAGGCGCCGCAGCATCAGGAAGCCACGCAGGCACTGGGCGATCTGTACGCGCGGATGGACCAGCCTGACCGCGCGGCGATTTTCTACGGATTGTTGTTTGACCTGCTGGTAGATCCCAAGGAAGAAACAAAAGCGCTGGCAATTTACAACCGCTTTCTGCGTTCGAATGCCGGGCAGCCGCCGGAGCGCATCGCGCGCTACGCCTTTCTACAGCAGAAACAGAATCATCCCGACGAAGCCATCGAGCAGTACACCAGAGCGGCGGAGCTTTTCACTGCAGCTTCGCGCGACGAGGACGCGCTCTTCTGCTGGGAGCGCATCGCGCAACTCGATCCGGAAAATAAAGAGCGGCAGTTGCGGCTGGCCGAGGCCGCCGAGCGCATGGGAAAAAATGCGCTTGCGGCTCGTGCGTTCCTGCGCGCAGGGCAGCTTGCGGCCGCGAGCGGAGCGGTGGCCGATGCGCTGAACGTACTTGGGCGCGCGCACCGGCTGGCCCCGCAAGAACGCAGCGTGGCCTTGCTGTATGCCCAGGCAAATCTTCAGTCTGGCAACGCGGTTCGCGCCACGGCGCTGCTTGAGCCTTTCGCGGTAACCGAGAACGACGCGATGTTTCTCGATACCTTTAGCGATGCGCTGATGCGCTCGGGAAATCTGGAGCGCGCACGCGAAGTGCTGGACCGGCTGATCCGCGAGAAAAATGCGGGGATTACGCGGCTGTTCGATCTTGCGGATTGCTATGTCGCGGCGATGCAAGACCAGAAGGCGGTTGAAATTCTGGTGACGGTGAAGCGGCGCATGTTCGCGGATAAGAAGCAAAATGAATTCGCGGCGTTGACGGACGCTCTTGCGGCGAAACACGCGCAATCGCAGGCCGTTCTGGAATTCTGCGCTTCCATCTATAACGAGCTCAACCGCGAATCCCAGTATTTTGAAACGCTGATCAAGCTGTTTGACGTTTATCTTCATTCAGGGAATGTGGCCAAGGCGGCGGAGTCTTTGGAGCGGCTGGTAGACATAGATGCCTACGACTATCGTAATCAGGAGAGGCTGGAACTGCTGCGAGGACGCGTGGATGAGAATTATTTGAAGCGCGTGGGAGGCCGGCTGGCAAAATCCGGCACGGAAACCGCGGCGCATACTTCGCATACGACGCAGGCGCAAAGCGTGAATGCAGCGCCGCCAAGCGAAGAGGGCCGGCACAAGCAGGCGCTGGAAGACCTGATCGTACAGACAGAGATTTTCCTACAGTATTCGCTGCAGAGCAAAGCGCTGGAGCGGCTGCAACGCATTGCGGCGATGTTTCCCGGCGAAGAAGAAAACAGCGCGCGGCTCGCAAATCTTTACACGCTGGCGAATTGGTGGCCGCCGGGCGCGGCCAAGCCCAAGGCCGAACCGGTTTCAGCCCCGCCTCCTTCGGCTGCAACCGAGCCGGAACCACCTGTTGTGGAGGCCCAAGCAGCCTTAACAGGCAAAACTGGCGTTTACACGGCCGAGACGCTTCGCGATCTCTCTAAGATATCGGAGATTAATCAGAAGATTTTCCGGCAGCAGACGCCGCGCGCGATGTTGAATACCGCGGTAAATGAAGTGGGAAATTATCTTCGGCCTACACGCGCGCTTGCCGTTGTGGGCTCGCCGGGCCGGCCGCCGGAAATGGCGGCTGAATTTTGTGCCCATGGCGTGAAGCCGGCGCCGGGTGCTCAGGTCGTTTTCCTGCTCGCGCAAATGGAAAAGGCGGAGCCGGACGAACTCGGCGGTTTGATGGTGGACGCGACGGAAGGATCGACGCTCAGCGAGCTGGAGCTGGCCACGGCGCTGGGCGTGATGATCATGGACAAAGAGACGCAGATGCCCGCGGGGATGCTGATCATCGCGTATGCCGAGCCGCACAAGTGGAAGCCCAACGAAGCGTACTTCTTGCAGGCCATCGGCGATCAGATGTTGATGAGCGTGAGCCACACGCGGCTGCGTTCGCTGGTGCGGCGCATGGGCGTTTCCGACGAGCGCAGCGGGCTGCTGAGCCGCAGTTCGTACCAGAGTTGTTTGTTGACCGAAGCCGACCGTGCGCGTACGCAGGGGACGCCTCTCTCACTTGCGATTCTGCAGATCGATCGCGGCGCGGAGATTTTGCGTCAGCAGGGCGAATCGCCGCTGGAACGTTTTCTCGAACAGCTTGCGCGTTCGCTGCAGCCTATCGTAAGGCAGAACGATGTGGCCGTGAAATACACTTCCTGGTCGCTGGCGTTTATCTTGCCGGATACCACTCTCGGTGGTGCGCAGAATCTTGCGGATAAGCTGCGGCGCGCGGCTTCCGGTTTGCGGCCGCCGTGGGATTCGACACAAATTACGTTGAGCGCCGGAATTGTCGAAGCCGTGCCTAAACACGAATACGACAGCGAAGACATAGTGACGGATTTGATTAACCGCGCTGAGTTTTCGATCGAAGAAGCACGGAAAAATGGTGGGGATACAGTAGTGGCTTTGGAAACGCCAAAACTCTGAAATCCATTCTTCCGAATGTTGATTGACCGATGCGGTTATATCTGAGACCGATTTCCTCGGTAGTATCTCTGCTATTTTGGGGATACGTCGTTTGGAATTCGGTTGCGTGGTTCCGATCAACTCAGAAAGATAGCCCAAAGTGGCGAGCAGTTACGACGGTTGTTGGACTCTGCTTTGCAACGACCTCTACGATTCTATCGGCCTTCATTTTTATTCATGCAACCATTACCGGTGGCTATTCCTTCTATCATCCGGTTGAATTATTTTGCATCCAAATCGGCAGTCTCACGGCAGTCCTCGGAATAGTCTGTGCACGCACGGGAAAAGGGAAACTGCGGCTCCATGTTGCTGCGGTCTCGGTTCTGAATCTCCTACTCTGGTTTGTGGACGCTATAGCTCAGTGAGCGCTGGCGAACCGGTTCTGAGTTGAGCTGATACCTTCCAATTTGTTCTTTTGAGTTTCGACGGTAAACTGTCAAGTGGCGAGTTCTGAAAAACGGGGGAAATATGTTTCCGACGGATGTGGTGATTGTGGCGGGGGCGCGGACGCCGATGGCGCGGTATACCGGGGCGTTTTCGGAGGTGAGCGCGATTGAGCTGGCGGCACTTGCTTCGAAAGAAGCGATTCGGCGGTCGGGTGTGGACGCGGGCGAGTTTGACCACGCGATTTTTGGCAATGTGATGCAGACGAGTGCGGATGCGCTTTACGGCGCGCGGCATGTGGGATTGAAGGCCGGACTGAAGATTGAAACTCCGGCAGTGACCGTGAACCGGCTCTGCGGCTCGGGGATTGAAGCGATTGCGCAGGCGGCACAGCGGCTGCTGCTTGGTGAAGCGACGATAGTGCTGGCGGGCGGAATGGAAAACATGACGCAAGCGCCGTTTGTGGTTCGCGGAGCGCGCACCGGTTTGAGACTGGGTGGCGGAGCGCTGGAAGATTCGTTGATGGCGGGGCTGACGGATACCTACTGCGGTTTGCCGATGGCGCTCACCGCGGAGAAACTTGCAGAACAGCACGGCATCACGCGGACAGACGCCGATGCATATGCGCTGCGCAGCCAGCAGGCGGCGGATGCGGCTTACAAGGCTTGCCGCATCAAGGACGAGGTTGTGCCGGTCGAAGTGAAGCAGGGGAAGAAGTCGATCGTGGTGACCGAAGACGATCACCGGCGGCCGGAAACGACGATGGAGACACTCACGAAGCTGCCGCCTTCCTTCAAGAAAGATGGAATCGTTACTGCCGGGAATGCCAGCGGGATTGTGGATGGCGCGGCGGCCGTTGTTGTTACGACGGAGAAAATCGCGAAAGAGCGAGGGCTGAAACCGGTGGGGCGCATCGTGTCCTGGGCGGTTGCGGGAGTTGATCCGAGCATCATGGGGATTGGGCCGGTACCGTCGTCGCAGAAGGCGCTGAAACTGGCCGGGCTCGCGCTGGGGCAGATGGATCGCGTGGAAGTGAACGAAGCTTTTGCGGCGCAGTATCTTGCGGTGGAAAAAGTGCTGGGCTTGAATCGAGATAAAACGAACGTGAATGGCGGCGCGATCGCGCTGGGGCATCCGCTGGGAGCTTCGGGGACGCGCCTGGTCATGACGATACTGAACGAATTGCGCCGCAACGGATTGCGCTACGGGCTTGCGACTGCATGCATCGGTGGCGGGCAGGGAATTGCCATGATTGTCGAGGCGCTACGCAACTAGCCTGAGCTGTTTCTGCTACACTTCTGCATTCGGGGTTCGCAGTTTTCTGCCGGCCTTATTCTGTCAATGGGCTGGCGACATCTTCTACGAGGAAAAGCATGGCGATTAAAAAAGTGGGAGTAGTGGGGTGTGGGCTGATGGGCTCGGGGATCGCGCAGGTGGCGGCGGCTTCGGGATTCAGCACCGTGGTGCGGGAAGTGAGCGCGGAGTTGCTGGACAAGGGGCTGAAGAGCATCGACAAGAACCTGAACCGGCTGGCGGAAAAAGGAACAATCACGGAAGCGGTGAAGAACGAAATCCGCGGACGGCTGAAGGGCACGACCAAGGTCGAGGATCTGAAGGATTGCGACGTGATCGTGGAAGCGATCATTGAGCAGTTGCCGGCGAAGCGCGAACTTTTTTCCGCGCTGGATGCGCTCTGCCCGGCGGCGACGATATTTGCGAGCAACACCTCTTCGCTGACCATCACGGAAATCGCTACGGCTACGAAACGGCCGCAGCGGTTTGTCGGTTTACACTTTTTTAATCCGGTGCCGGTGATGAAGTTGGTCGAAGTGGTGCGGACGATTGCGACGGAGCCGGCAGTTTATGAAGAGATGGTGGTGTTCGGAGCCAAGCTTGGAAAAACGGCGGTCCGCGCGAATGACAGCACGGGATTTATCGTGAACCGGTTGCTGGTGCCATATCTTCTAGACGCGATTCGCGCGCTGGAGGAGGGCGTGGGTTCCATCGAGGACATTGATAATTCGATGAAGCTGGGCTGCGGGCATCCGATGGGGCCGCTGACGCTGCTGGATTTCGTGGGGTTGGACACGACGTATTACATTTCGCAGATCATGTTTGAGGAATTCAAGGAGCGGCGATTTGCGGCCCCGCCGCTACTGAAGCGCATGGTATTGGCGGGATGGAATGGGCGGAAGGCGGGGCGCGGATTTTACGATTACGCGGACCCGCAAAATCCTAAGGCGATGAAGTTTTAGCAGCCGAGAAAGAATCAAAGAAAAACATAGCGCAGAGACGCAGAGTGCACGGAGGAACGCGGAGCAGAAAAAGAAACGATGAATTACGAAAACATACTCTACGAAAAGAAAGATGGGATTGCATACATCACCTTCAACCGGCCGAAGGTACTGAATGCGCTGAATCGCATGACGGTGGAAGAGCTGCGTCACGCGCTGCTGGATGCGCGAGGCGACGAATCCGTGCGTGTGCTAATTCTCACGGGTGCGGGCGAGAAATCGTTCGTAGCTGGCGCGGATATTGGGGAGCTGGCGCAGCAAACCCCCGTGAACGGCAAAGAGTTTTCGCTTTACGGCCAGAGTGTGTTTCATTTGTTGGAGACCATGGGCAAGCCATCGATCTGCGCGATCAACGGATTTGCCCTGGGCGGCGGCTGCGAGCTGGCGCTCTCCTGCACCATTCGAATCGCGAGCAAAACGGCGAAGCTCGGGCAACCGGAAGTGAAGCTCGGAATCATTCCCGGCTATGGCGGAACGCAGCGGCTGACGCGGCTTTGCGGCAAGGGTGTGGCGCACGAGCTTTGCCTGAGCGGTGAGATGATTACCTCGGAAGAGGCGCTGCGCATCGGGCTGGTCAATCACATTTATGAACCGGCGGAACTGATTCCCGCGGCCGAAGCGATAGCGAAGAAAATCATCGCGAACGCGCCAGTGGCCGTAAAATTCACGATGGAAGCGATTGAGCGCGGCATGGAAATGCCGCAGGAAGAGGGGCTTTTCCTGGAGGCGACGCTTTTCGGTTTGGCCTGCGCGACGGAAGACATGCGCGAAGGAACAAAAGCGTTTTTGGAGAAGCGGGCGGCGCAATTTAAAGGGAAGTAAAGGAAGTAAAGGATAGGAAAGAGGAGCGGCACGGCGGCGATGGCAGGGAAATTACAACCCGGAAAGATTGACGGTGAATTGAGCGCAGCGGGTTTGCGCTTCGGCATTGTCGTGAGCCGCTTTAATAGTTTCATCACGGAGCGGCTGCTTTCCGCGGCGGTGGACGCCCTGGAACGCGCGGGAGCGGGCAACGAAGATGTCACGGTAGTGAACGTTCCGGGAGCGTTCGAACTGCCGTTGGCCGCCAATAAACTTGCGACGACTGGGAAATACGATGCACTCATCGCCATTGGTTGCGTGCTTCGTGGCGAAACCACACACTACGACTATGTTTGCTCGGAGACTTCGCGAGGCTTGCAGCTGGCACAGATGGACACGGGTGTCCCGGTGATTTTTTGTGTGCTGACCTGCGAAACGCTGGAGCAAGCCATCGATCGCGCGGGATTGAAGGGCGGGAACAAAGGATTCGAAGCCGGGCTTGCGGCTATCGAGATGGGCCATCTATCGCGCAAGCTGCACGTTGGCTCTTCGAAAGCGGCGCCCGCTGGAAAGACGCGGCGCAAATAGCGTGTCACTCCGCAGAAAATCACGCGAGTTTGCCATGCAGATGTTGTTTCAATGGGACATGAGCAAGCAGGATTTTGCGAAGCTGGAAGGGAAATTCTGGAAGAGCGCGAAGGCCGCGGACACGACGCGCGCGTTTGCTGAGAAATTATTCGAAGGGGCGGCGAAAGATATCGCGGTGCTCGACGCCTTGATCGTGGGGCATTCGGACAATTGGCGGTTCGAACGCATGGCGGCCATCGACCGTGCGATCCTGCGGCTTTCGATTCACGAATTGCGCGAGGGGGAAACGCCGCCGAAAGTGGTGCTGAACGAGGCGGTCGATCTGGCCAAAAAGTATTCTTCGGAGGAGTCCGGCGCGTTTGTGAACGGGATCCTCGACGGTGTCCGTAAGACTCTGATTGTAAAATAGTTAGGGTCGTGGTTGGGGCCCTCGAATCCATCCCTGAAATTCTGAGCCATTGACCGCGAAACTTTGCCACCCGCGTCGTGTTTGATTTTTCAGCAGTAGGAACCAGTCCGAACGTTATCTTCAGGAGAGAAGACCATGAAGGCAGAAAAGTTAGTCGGTCGAGGTGTGCTCGCGATTGCATTTGTTGGGTTGCTCGCCGGTGGTGCTTATGCGCAAAGCCCGGATCCGGCCACGCAGCAGCAGGACGTCAAGCAGGACAAGAAAGACATTCGAAACGATAAGAACGACCTGGCCAACGATCGCGCGGATCGCAATGCGGATCAGCGCGATATCAACAAAGATAAAACCGATATCAAGAACGACAAGCAGGACATCCACCAGGACAATAAGGACATCACCAGCGATAAGCGCGACATTCATCAAGACAACAAAGACATCCGCAGCGACAAGACCGACCTCTCGAAGGACCGCGCCGACCGCAATGCGGATCAGCGCGACATCAACCAAGACAAGACCAAGCTGGCCAAGGATGATGCGAAATACGGCGACAACAGCATGCAAGCCAAAGCCGACCGCAAGGATTTGCATCAGGACCGCACGGACCGCAATGCGGATCAGCGCGACATCAACCACGATAAGACCGATCTCTCGATGGACCGCATGGACCGGAACAACGACGTCAAAGACCTGAACGCGGACCGTAAGGACCGGAATCAGGATGTGAAGGACTTGCACGCCGATAAGCAGGATCTGGGCCAGGACCGCAAAGATCGCAACAAGGATCAGAAGGACATCAACAAGGACAAGAAGGACTTGCACAAGGATCGCAAGGACCTAAAGCAGGATCGCAAGGGGCACAAGTAAGTTTTCGCTCTCCGAGAAAAATGGGTCATGCCGGAAAAACCGCGCGGCCCTTTTTTCTTTTTAGTTGCTCGTTCTGCGTTCTTGGTTGGAGATACACGGCGAGAGTGGTTTGATCTCACAGGGACAAACGAATCCCTGAGCCGGGAAATCAGACGCGGATGGTGCCTTCGAAGACTTTCACGGCCGCTCCGCTCACGCGAGGGACGAGTTTTTTCCCGCTTTGCGATACTTGCACTTCGATGTGGCTTGGACGGCCCATTTCCGCGCCTTGAAGAATACTGAGAGTGTGACCCGTCGCGAGTTTGCCGTGACGCACGAGGTAGGCGCCGAGCGATCCCGCAGCGGAGCCGGTGGCGGCATCTTCGTAGAGTTCCCACGGCAGCATCCCGCGAGAAAACGCCTTGCCGTTTCCGCCGAGAGCGAAGCAGTAGGCCATGGTCGTGTTTTTGCCCTGCAGGCTCCGGAGTTCGAGCATGTTCATGGCGATTTTGCCGAGTGCGGCGCGATTGCGCAACGGAACCATCAGGTTGAAGATGCCGGTGGAGACGAACTCCGGTTCGAGATGGGGATCGAAATCCTTTGGCGAGATTCCCAAAGCCGCGGCGAGTTTTTTCTTGTTGAGCTTCGCGGGTTTGAAGATGGCTTCTTTTTGCGTCATGGTCACGCGCTGCGGGCGGCCGTCCTTGAAACGGATTTCTACAGGCAGGACGCCTGCTCCGGTTTGCTGCAGGACGTGAACGCCGCCCTCCTGTGCGGGTACGACGCCCAGCTCTGCAAGTAGGAACCATGTGCCGATGACCGGATGGCCGGCGAGCTTTAACTCTTCCTTCGTCGTGAAAATGCGGAGGCGCGCGAGGGCTTCCTCTTCGGTGGGCTTCTGCACGAAGACCGTTTCCGAGAGATTCATTTCGCGGGCGATGGCCAGCATCTCGTCGTCGGAGAGCCCGTCACCGTCGGTAATGACCGCGAGAGGGTTGCCTTCGAACCGCGTGGTGGTGAATACGTCAAGAGTGTAAAAGCGATGTTCCATGGCTGGTGGAGGCCGTAGCAAGGGCAGGTGAATATTTCAGATGCGCTCGAGCTGGGCGACAGTCCTTTCGTTGGTGATGTTTCCGGTGTTGAGAGTGGATTTCGGTTCGATCAAGACAACGTGCACTTCTTCCTCCGCTACGGGGCAATGCTCGACGCCTCGCGGCACGACGACGAATTCGCCTTCATGGATGACGGCTTCGTGATCGCGGAACTTCATGCGCAGTGTGCCTTTGACCACAAGGAACAACTCGTCCTCGTTTTCATGATGATGCCAGATAAATTCGCCTTTGAGTTTGACGGCTTTGACGTGGCAGCCGTTTACCTCGCCGATGACGCGCGGGTTGCAATGGTCGGAAAAGCGGCTGAATTTTTCTTTTAAATTGATTGTGTTCATGGTCGTTCCTAGAGATTGTGAACTATTTTGGTTACAGCTTCGAGAACGCGCCGGGTCGTCCCGAAGTTTGACGTTTCGCAATAGACTCGCAAGAGATTTTCGGTGCCCGAGGCGCGGACCAGCAGCCACCCGGCTTCGCCGAGATAAAGCTTGATGCCATCCATGTCTTCGCGGCGGACGACCTTCAGGTCGATAATGCGGTCCAGCTTGGCATTCGAAAAATGGGCGATGGCTTTTTCTTTCTGGCCAGGCTTCAGGTCGAGGTCCACGCGGCCGTAATGATACTCGCCGAATTCGGCGTGAATCACGGCAAGCAGCTCGCCCAGCGATTTGCCGTGCCAGGCCATGAGTTCCGCAAGGAAGAGCGCGGAAACCGTGGCGTCGCGCTCTGGAATATAGAGATTGGTGCCGATGCCGCCGCTCTCTTCGCCGCCAATTAAAATATTCTGCTCCAGCATCAGCTCGCAGATGTACTTGAACCCGATGGGCGTTTCGTGGAGTTTCCGGCCGAACTTGGCGGCGAGCTTGTCGATGAGTTTGGTGACGGAAAAAGTTTTGGCGATGTCGCCAGGCCGGTTGCGAGTTCCGGCTAGGTGCCAGACAAGCAGCGCGAAAATCTGGTGAGGATTGACGAACGTTCCATCGCGGTCGATGGCCCCGATACGGTCGCCATCGCCATCGGCGCACAAGCCGGCGTCAAACTTTCCAGCTAGCACCGCTTCGCTCAGGGCATTGATGTGCGGCTCAATCGGCTCCGGGTGCACGCCGCCGAAGCGCGGGTCGCGGGTGCCGCGAATTTCATCGCAGGCGACGCCATTGCGCCGGAAAAGTTCAACGAGCAAGCCGCTGGCCGAGCCGTGCATGACATCGGAGACGAAGCGAAGTTTCGCGTCGCGCAGCCGCTGCCAATCGACCAATTTTTCGAGCGTGTCGAGATACGGCGCGCGCGGCTCCAGAGGCTGAATCAGGTTTTTTCGCGGCGGCAACGGCGGCACGCTCTGCTGTTGCACGACTTCGAGCTCTTTTTCGATTTGCGCGACAATGGAAGGCAATGCCGAGCTGCCGTAGCTCGCTTTGTACTTGATGCCATTCCATTGATAAGGATTGTGGCTCGCGGTGACCATCAGGCCGCCCGCCGCAGCGCGTTGACGCACTAGCAATGATACCGCCGGAGTGGGGCACGGTTTATCCGTCAGCCACACGGGAGTACCACTGGCGGAGAGCACTTCGGCGAGGGCGGCGGCGATAGTGTCGGAAGCGAAACGATGGTCGTAGCCAATGATGACGCTCTGGCGCGCATCCTCGCAGCGCACGACGTATCGCGCGATGCCCTGCGCCACAATCCGCGCGTTCGCAAACGTGAAATCTTCCGCGATCACGCCGCGCCAGCCATCGGTCCCAAATTTGATCGAAGTCATGTGTACCGTGGGAGAGTATACGCGAAGCGTTCGATTCCCCAAGAGCCGGATTGGCCTGGTTGCAGAAAAGCGGACCGTCTTTAAATGCGGTCCCTACAAAAGCTTTTTCAATTTTTTCGCTTCGAGCCATTTCACGATTTTGCCGACGTCCTGAGCGCGATCACGCGGGCAGATAAGCAGCGCGTCGGGCGTGTCCACGACGATCAGGTCATGCACGCCGATCAGGGCGGTGATTTTTCCTGGACACGAAATGAGATTGCCGCGAGCGTCGAGAGCGTAGCTGGGAGTGAGGAAGACGTTGCCGTCCGTGGAGTTTTTGTCCAGCAGCAGTCCGTGTACCGCTCCCCAGGAGCCGATATCGCTCCAGCCCACTTCGGCGGGAATCACGAATACGCGCGCGGCGCCTGCTGTCCTGGTGGCCGGCTCGAGTACGGCGTAGTCCACGGAGATGTTTTCGAGTATCGGGTAAATCGCACGCAGTTTGCTTTCATAGCTGCGAGTTCCGATGGAGGCCACGAGTTTTTCCAACGCTGCGTGTGTCTTCGGTAAAAATTCCCTTAGATTTTCGAGAAACGTGGAAACGCGCCAGAAGAACATCCCGGCATTCCAGTGATAATTTCCGGCGGCGACATATTCTTGTGCGAGCTTCAGTTCGGGTTTTTCCGTGAAGCGTAGCACCGGAAAACCGGGAAACCCTTTGGTACCGATCGGTTCACTCATCCGCTCGATGTAGCCAAATCCTGTTTCCGGCCGCGTCGGAGGAATGCCGAGCACAACCATGCGCCCGGGATGGCTGGCGCCATCGAGGGCTGCGCTCACGATCTCCCGATATTTCTTGTCCAGCTCGATGTAGTGATCGGCGGGGAGCACGGCCATCAACGCATCGCCGCCCGCAGCATGGCGAACGTGAATCGCCGCGAGCGCGATTGCCGCTGCGGTGTTGCGTCCGACGGGTTCCGTCAGCACGCGCTTGCGTGCCGCAACTGGAACTTGCTTGCGCACATCCGCGGCTTGCTCCGCGTTTGTGACTGTCCAAATACAGTTGGGGTGAACAAGTGGACGCAGACGCGCGACCGTCTGCTGCAACATTGTGTCTTTGCCGACGATATTAAGAAGTTGCTTCGGTGTGCGCGTGCGGCTCCGCGGCCAAAAGCGCGTGCCGCGCCCTCCGGCGAGAATTACGGCGTGAACGGCTAATTTTTCATTCGGCATCACTGTTCTTCTCTAAATCATGCCTTGGATTGCGAGGGGTAGCTGTGAGCAAGCTAGTTTTCTTCTTCGGATTGAAGCCATGGCTCCCGAATACTGCGGGAACAAACCAACACTCCCCCTGTTTGTAATGAAAATCCCCGGAATTGCTTCTAGTCATGTCGTGTGGATTGCAAGACCATGAAATTACTCCTTCGCCTTCCAGAAATACCCACAGACTAAATCGGATCGGCGGACCGGGGATCGTATTAAAGTGAACTGGACCCTCACCCTCGAACCGCTCCGTCGCGAAATAGGGGCAGTCAACCAAGTGTTCTCCGATTTTCCTGTTGGCGACTAAATGCGGGCGAGGCTCGACTTTCCCGCCGGCGTTCGGACCGAAATTTATCACCTCCAGGGCCTTATCCACATGGAGTGCGCGCGGTTTGCCCTCGGGATCGCGGCGTTCGTAATCGTAGATTCGATAGGTAAGGTCGGAGTACTGCTGGACTTCACAGATCACCATGTGTGGGCCGATGGTATGCGGGAATCCCGCTGGAATGAAGAAAGTGTCACCTGCGTGAACTTCGTGCGACTGAAAAAGGTCTTCCAACGTGTGGTCCGCGAGAGCCGCGAGAAATCTTTCCCTTGTCACGCCGGGTTTTAACCCGGCCAGTAATCGCGCACCAGGTTCAGCTGATACGACATACCACATCTCCGTTTTGCCACGGCCTCCTGCAGCGATTTCATGGGCTGAAGCGTAGGCGTCATCCGGATGAACCTGAATAGATAGTTTGTCGGTAGGAAAAATAAACTTCAGGAGAAGGGGGAAGTCGGCTTCCCCTTCAAAACACGAGCCTCGCCATGGAATCGTCATCTCCTTCCATGCTTGGCCCAGGTTCTGTCCAGCAAATTGGCCACTGGCGATGCGGCAATCGAGGCCAGTGAGCCAGGCTTCGCCGATCGGAGACTTGAGATCGCGCTTATCAGGGAAAAAAAGTGCAAGCGAGTGTGAGCCCCACAGACGCTCGAAAAATATGGGTTCAATGCGAAATGGTTCGGGGGCAATTGGCCAAGCGTTCACGTTTCAGGCCGCGGCTTCGGCGCGAGAGAAAAAACGCTCGAGGCGGCGCAACCCTTCGTCGATTCGCTCGATGGACGTGGCGTAGGAAAGCCGCAGGTAACCGGGCGCACCGAAGGCTTCGCCGGCCACGAGCGCGACGCGCGCTTTTTCCAGCAGCAACTTCGAAAGCTCAGTGCAAGTTTTGGCGTGGGCATGGTTGCCTTCGCCGAGATGCCCTGAAATATTCGGAAATGCATAGAACGCCCCGCCGGGCCACTCGCAGGTGACGCCCGGAATGGCGCGCAAGCCTTCCACGATACGCTTCCTACGCTTGGAGTATTCCGCGAGCATCTGCGGCACGGAATCCATGCTTCCGCGCATGGCTTCGAGCGCGGCGTATTGAGCGATGGAGGTGGCGTTCGAAGTGGACTGGCTTTGCAGCTTGGTGAGCGCCTGGATCAGCGCTTCCGGTCCCAGGGTGTAGCCGATGCGCCAGCCGGTCATCGCAAAGGTTTTCGAAACCGAGCCTATGATGATGACGTTTTCTTTGGAGCCCACAGCGCTTGCAATCGAGTACGGCTCGTGCGGCTCGTAGGTGAAGTGTGAATAACATTCATCGCCCATCAGCCACACGCTGTGCTTTTTGCAGACCGCCAGGATGCGTTCGAACTCGTCCGGCGGAACGACGCCGCCTGTAGGATTGCTCGGCGAATTCAGGATTAGCAGTTTCGTCTTCGGAGTAATCGCCTTCTCAATCGCCGCAGCCTTTACGCTGAACCCATCTTCTGGGCGCGTCTCGACGAAAACCGGAGTTCCGCCCGCATACTTAACGATGTCCGGAAAGCTCACCCAGTAAGGCGCAGGGACAATCACCTCATCGCCTTGCTGCACCAGCACGCTCATCACGTTAAAGATGGAGTGCTTGCCGCCGACGCTGACCACGCACTCTTTCGCATCGTATCCCGAGCCCAACTCGCGTTTGTGCCACGCGCAAATGGCCTCGCGCAGCGGCATGATGCCGCCGGTCGGCGTGTATTTCGATTTGTTTTCCTCGATGGCCTTGATGGCTGCTTTCTTAATATGTTCCGGCGTGGGGAAGTCCGGCTCGCCCGGGCCGAAGTCCGCGACGTCCACGCCACTGGATTTCAGTTTGTCCGCCGCGGCGATGACTGCCGCGGTCGGGGAGATTTGTATGCGGTTAATACGATCCGTTAAGTGCACCGTTGCTCCTTGTGGGATGTATTCAGCTTACCGTTAAATTCAAGAAACTTTTGCGCGCAACATTTGCTCGACGATCGGCGGCACCAGATCGGTCAAAGGCGCGCCGTGTTGCGCGATTTCCCGCACCAGCTTTGAACTCAAATAGCTGTACGGCTCGCCTGGAAGCATGAACACAGTTTCGAGCCGTGGCTCGAGCTTGCGGTTCATCAGCGCCATCTGCAATTCGTATTCGTAATCGGACACCGCGCGAATGCCACGCAGAATTACCCCGGCGTGTCGTTTGCGCGCATAGTCAACCAGCAGGCCGTCGAATACATCCACTTCCACCGAACTCCACTTCTTGGTGACTTCGCGCAGCATCTCCACGCGTTCGGGAACGGTGAACAGCGGCTGCTTTTCCGTGTTGCGCAGCACCGCCACGATCAATAGGTCAAACATCTTCTCGCCACGCTCGATCAAGTCGAGGTGGCCGTTGGTGACCGGGTCAAACGAGCCGGGATAAATGGCGATGGACGTTTTCATCGTGTTTTCAGGTGCGCCGCAACGATTTCGTTATTCTAACTCAGGCGTCTCTTGTGGGACAGGCATTCCTGCCTGTCCTCTATTGCGAGTCCTGCCACAAAGCCGCGGGACAGACAAGAATGTCTGTCCTACTGGAAACCGCTTCGCAGGACGCCCGAGATATGACAGTATGCGGAAGCTGGTGCTACATAGCAGCTTTCCAATGATTTTATTCTGCGCGCGGGGGTTGTCGGAAAATGGCTCACAAGCCCTGGTTGCAAGGCCTTGGCATACTTGTTCTTTGTGTCTTGGTGCTTCCCGCGATGACCGCAGCACAGCAGCCCGCGCCGACCCTCTTGCCCATCCCCACGAAGCTCCAGACGGGGACCGGAAGCTTGCGTGTGGACGCGGCGTTTTCCGTAGCTCTTACCGGGCATAGCGAGCCGCGCCTCGAGCGTTCCGTTGAGCGCTTCTTGCACCAACTCGCGCTTCAAACGGCACTCCCTCTTGCGGCGAAGCCTGCGAACACACCGAAAGCTACGCTGGTTATTCACACCGATCACGCGAGCAAAGAAGTTCAGGAATTGGGTGAGGACGAATCCTACGTATTGGAAGTGACTAGCACCGCCGCCAAACTCACTGCGCCGACGCCTCTTGGTACGATGCACGGGCTGCAGACGTTTCTGCAACTAGTGGACGTTGCTCCCGACGGCTTTGCTGCGCCGGCAGTCGCCATTCAAGACCAGCCGCGGTTTCCCTGGCGGGGAATGATGATTGACTCCGCGCGCCACTTCACGCCGCTCGACGTCATCAAACGCAACCTCGATGGAATGGAAGCCGTGAAGATGAATGTCTTCCACTGGCACCTCTCGGAAAACCAGGGCTTTCGAATGGAGAGCAAGAAATTCCCCAAGCTCCACGAGATGGGCTCCGATGGCCTTTTTTATACGCAAGACGAAGTCCGGGATTTGATTGCCTACGCGCGCGATCGTGGAATCCGCGTGGTACCTGAATTCGACATGCCGGGACACGCCACGGCGTGGTTTGTGGGACATCCGGAGTTGGCGAGTGGAAAAGGTCCTTACGAAATCGAGCGCAGATGGGGAATTTTCGATCCGGCCATGGACCCGACCAGCGAAAAAGTCTACAAGCTTCTCGATGAACTGATCGCCGAGATGGCCAAGGTTTTTCCCGACCACTTTTTCCATATCGGCGGCGACGAAGTCAACGGCAAGGAGTGGGACGCAAATCCGAAGATTCAGACGTTCATGAAAGCGCACGGAATCAAGAGCAATGAAGCGCTCCAGGCATATTTCAGCGAGCGTGTACAAAAGCTGGTGACCAAGCACGGAAAAATCGTAGTCGGCTGGGACGAAGTGCTGGTGCCGGGAGTCCCGAAGGACATCGTGATTCAGTCGTGGCGCGGACAAGCGTCACTGGCGCAGGCTGCGAAATTGGGTTATCGCGGAATCTTATCCAATGGCTATTACCTGGATTTGGGGTGGACCGCGGCGCGACACTATGCGGTTGACCCCATGAGCGGCGATGCGGCAAATCTCACGGCTGAAGAGAAACAGCGCATTTTGGGCGGCGAATCGTGTATGTGGGCGGAGTACGTGAATCCCGAGAACATCGATTCGCGAATCTGGCCGAGAAACGCGGCTATCGCGGAACGCTTCTGGTCACCGGAGAATGTGCGCGATGCCGCTTCGATGTATGCGCGGTTGGATTTCATCAGCGCGCGCCTTGAATGGCTGGGCCTCACGCACAAAAGCTACTACCACAAAATGCTCCAACGCATTGCCGGTCCCGCATCGCCGCAGGAGTTATCCGCGCTGCGCACACTCACCGACCAGGTAGAACCCGTGAAGGACTACACCCGCGAACAAACCGCTCCTGCTGAGCCGACAAGCGCCACACCGCTGAACCGCGTGGTGGATGCCGTGCCGCTGGAAAGCGATGCGGGCCGGCATTTTGGCGAGCTGGTCGATCAATATCTCGCATCTTCTTGCCACGATGCCGCGGCAGAGGCTCGCTTGCGCACGCAACTTACTGGCTGGCGCGACAATGATGCAAAGCTACAGGCTCTCGAACAGCGCTCGTACCTGTTCAAAGATGTGGCGGCCACTTCGCAGGATCTCTCCGCTCTTGGCGCGGCCGGGCTTGCTGCTCTCGACGCCATCGCTAAAGGACAACCCGCTTCCGATTCGTGGAAATCTCAGCAACTTACCGTGATTGAGCAAGCGAAGAAACCGAAAGCGCAGCTGCTCCTGATCCCTGCGCCCGCAGTGCAGAAATTGATCGAAGCCGCCGCGGTAGGCGGTGCTTGCTTTGCGGCTAAACCTTAGGCTCGTTCGGAAGCTCAGCTCCAGAGTTTTCGGAGTAAATCCTACTCGGACGCGTTCGGCTGGTTGTGGCAGACGCCGCTGCCGGAATCGCGAAACGTTTTTCCTTCTTCCGGGATGAATTCCCAGGTGTATTTCCCCGGCGCGAGCGTCAGCTTCAGCACGCCAAACGTCTGCCAATCCCGCACTTCACTGTTCGGCGCTGCAAAGCCAAGCAGATCGTGGCTCCTCCCGCCCGTCCCAACCACGATTTCACGAATGCCATGATCGGGATCGGCCTGACCATCGGGCCCCTGTGCCGCGAACCGCTCGTAGGAATGCTCGTGACCGGCGAGCATCAGGTCGGCGTGTGCCGCATACAGGTATTGCCACAATTGTTTCAGCTCCGGATGCACCGCATGTTTCGCGAAGACGCCGCTGCTGAACAGGGCGTGGTGCCCAAACGCAATGATGCAAGCGTCTGGATGCTGTGCAAGATCTTCCTTGAGCCAGGTCTCCTGCGGTGAGCCTTGGCCGCAGCCGCCCAGATTCTTGGCGTAACAATTGGTATTCAGCGCCACGATGTGCCAGTTGCCGAGGTCAAAACTGTAATAGCCCTTGCCAACGGGCCCGGCCTGCTCGCCCCAATACTCAAAATAAGCGTGCGCTCCCGGATCGACGTACTCATGATTCCCCAGCGTTGGCCGCGTTCGCTCTTTGAAGCGTCCCCAGGTGGGGCCATAGCACTCCCTGAATTCCGCAGCGCTCCCGCTCTCGTAGGCCAGGTCTCCCGCTGCGAAAACGGTCCCAGGAATCTGCTCAATCAACTTGGCCGTCGCGCGTGCTCCCTCTAGATTCTTGCAACTAGCGATGTCTCCCGCGCCGACAAGCGTAAACGATTGCGCTGGCTTTGTGCGCGCTGTAGGGGCTTGAGCCCAAGTGTGGCCGTACAGGCATAGAATCAGGAAGGCGGATGCCGCGATGCCAAGATTCCTGAACCCTTTACGTGTCTCCATGTATCCGAGCGCTCTGCTTTCCCATCAAAACGCTAGGCTATCACGTTCGCTGTGCCGATTGGCTACGTCGCAGCTAGCTGTTCAGAATTCCTCGCTGCGACACAATGGAGTGCGGTTGGCCAAATCGATGTGGAAAAACAGGACCAGGGTAGTCTTACTATAAGTAACACAAAATAAATGCTTTAGCCTGCATCGCTTCACGAGGGTAGAGTTGACTTTGATGGGATTTGGGGGTAGAATCCAACTACGACTGAATCAGTCGTATATTAGATTGATGTTAGAAAGAGCACCACTCGATGTTTAAGCTTTCCAAAAAAGCCGATTACGGCCTGATCGCCGTGAAGCATTTGGCGATGCATCGGCAGCAACACGCTTGTAGCGCGAACGAAATTGCGGAAGAGTACGGCATCTCCGGGACGTTGATGGCCAAAGTGCTCCAGAAACTGGCGCATCACGCGCTGGTGGCCGCGAAGCACGGTTCCAGCGGCGGGTATCAACTGGCGAAGGAGCCCAGCCAGATCAGCGCGCTCGATGTGATCACCGCCATCGATGGTCCCGTGCTCATCACTTCGTGCGTCACCAGCCACGGGAATTGCGACGCCACGGAAAAGTGCTCCGTTCGCGAGCCGTTGCGCCGCGTGAACGAAAGTATTTTGACGGTTTTGGGTACCGTTACGATAGCGCAGATGAGCGAAGAGGCGCAGGAACCTGCCCTCGTCGCGCTCCGAGCTTAGCTTCGGGAGAAGAGGGAACATGGCTGTCAAGCTGCCGATTTACATGGACAATCACGCGACCACGCCGGTGGACCCACGCGTCGTCGAAGCAATGCTGCCGTATTTCACGGAAAAATTTGGCAACGCCGCGAGCCGCAACCACTCGTTCGGCTGGGCCGGCGAAGAAGCCGTGGAAACCGCGCGCCAGCAGATCGCTTCGCTGATCAACGCCACGCCGAAAGAGATTATTTTCACCAGCGGCGCCACCGAATCCGACAACTTGATGATCAAGGGCATCGCGGAGATGTTCCGCGAAAAGGGCAATCACATCATCACGCAGGCGATCGAGCACAAAGCCGTGCTGGACACCTGCAAGAATCTTGAGAAACACGGCTTTGAAGTCACCTATCTGCCGGTGCAGCGCGATGGCCGGGTCAGCCTTGAAGCCTTGAAAGCGGCCATTAAGCCGACAACGATTCTCATCACCATCATGTACGCCAACAACGAGATAGGCGTGATCAACCCGATCCCGGAAATCGGCAAGCTCGCCAAGGAACACGGCATTTTCTTCGCCGTGGACGGCGTGCAGGCCGTCGGCAAGATCCCGGTTGACGTGCAGAAAGACAATATCGACCTGCTGGCGATCAGCGGTCACAAGATCTACGGCCCAAAGGGTGTCGGCGCGCTGTACGTTCGCCGCCGCAATCCTCGCGTGCAGCTCTCCGCCATCATTGACGGCGGCGGCCACGAGCGCGGCATGCGTTCCGGCACGCTGAATGTGCCCGGCATCGTCGGTCTCGGCAAGGCCTGCGAAGTGGCGCAGAAGGAAATGCCGGAAGAAAGCGCCAAGATGTTAGCTCTTCGCACGCGCCTGAAGAACGGCCTGGAAGCGAAGCTGGACGAGGTATTCGTCAACGGATCGATGGAGCACCGCCTGCCGAACAACCTGAACATGAGCTTTGCCTATGTCGAGGGCGAATCATTGCTGATGGGCATCAACGATATTGCAGTTTCGAGCGGTTCCGCCTGTACCTCGGCAACCCTCGAGCCCAGCTATGTACTCAAAGCATTAGGGGTAGGCGAAGACCTCGCCCACACCTCGATTCGTTTTGGCCTCGGGCGCTTCAACACGCAGGAGGAGGTCGACTACGTCATCGACAAGATGGTGCAGGTCGTCACCAAGCTGCGCGAGCTGTCGCCGCTGTACGAAATGGCCAAAGAGGGAATCGATATCTCAAAAATGAAATGGCAGACCGCCTAATCAACTGAAAGAGACAACATGGCAAACGAAGGAACAATTCGCATTCATCGCTCCATCGGAGGCACCGGCGCGGCTTTTCGCGTCACGTTTGTGCCTTACGGCGGAGAAGGAGAAGAGGCCGCCGTCGCCGGCGAGCGCTCTTTCCATGAGCTGCAGCAAGTCCGCGCTTTCTTGAAGATGCTTGGCCTTGGCGCGGAGTTCATCAAGGACGCTCTTCGTCAACTCACCGCGGGCCGCTCGGCATCCGTGCCGAACGTTTCGCTCACGGACAAGGCTGTCAAGAGCGCAGGTTTCGGCAATCTCGTTAATCTGGCAAGGAGCAACGGCTAATGGCATACAGCGATAAAGTGGTTGAACATTACAATAATCCCCGCAACGTCGGCAGCCTCCCGAAGGAAGACCCCAACGTCGGTACGGGTCTCGTCGGCGCGCCGGAGTGCGGCGACGTCATGAAGCTGCAGATGAAGATCAATCCCGATACGCAGATCATCGAAGAAGCCAAGTTCAAGACCTTTGGCTGCGGCTCGGCGATTGCCAGCTCCTCGCTTGCCACCGAATGGGTCAAGGGCAAGACCGTCGAAGAGGCGCTCTCCATCAAGAACACGGACATCGTGCGCGAGCTCTCGCTTCCGCCGGTGAAGATTCACTGCTCCGTGCTCGCGGAAGACGCCATCAAGGCGGCCATCGGCGATTGGAAGAAGAAGCACGGCGTCGAAGTGCCGGTTACCGAGAAGGCTTCGCACTAATTCTTACCCGGGTGTCAGCAATGACGCTTGGGTTTGTAGGGGTGCAGCATGCTACGCCAGTGCTTGGCACGGCTGAACCAAGCAAAGTCTGGAGCATTTGATCATGGCAACAGAAGTCGCCAGTCCGAACATCGCGAAGATTCACCTGACCGAGCGCGCCGCGAAGAAAATCCGCGCGCTTCTCGAAAAGGATGGCGTTTCGCCCGAACAGGGCGGCTTGCGCGTGGGCGTTCAGGGCGGCGGCTGCTCCGGTTTGTCCTACGCCATGCGGCTGGACACCCAAGCGCGCGACCGCGACAAAGTTTTCGAAGAACATGGCGCGCGAATCTTCGTTGACCCGAAGAGTTTTCTGTATCTGAACGGCACGACGCTTGAGTACGAACAGACGCTCATGCGCGAAGGATTCGTCTTTCAGAATCCCAACGCGGCAAGGAACTGCGGCTGCGGCAGCTCTTTTACGGCCTGAGTAGCACAGGCTCTAGCCTGTGCGCATTGTCATCCTGGCGCAGGCGGGCCTGACAAGTGGTTGGCAGCCGCACCCGCCAGCCACTTTTTTTGTGCCTGCGGGGATTTCTTGAAGCACATTTCATGAGTACGGCACCGACATCGATGAATCCAACAAAGGCCACGGATTACTTTGCCATTTTCGGGCTGCCGCGGAAGCTTTGGATTGAAATGGGTGCCCTAGAACAGAAATTTCTTCAACTGAGCTGGAAGCTGCATCCCGATAATTTTGTAAATGTGCCGGAACAAGAGCGCGAGCTCTCCCTCAAGCGCAGCTCCGAATTGAACGACGCTTACCGCACGCTCCGCGATCCGGTCGGGCGTGTCGAGTACCTTCTGGGCATCGAAGGCGCGCGCAAGGAAGGCGAGCACAAGCAGCAGGCTCCGCCCGAGCTATTGGAAGAAGTCTTTGAATTGAATGAATCGCTCGACGAACTTCGCGAAGCCAAAGAATCCGGCGGTGATCTCGCCGCGCTGAAATCGCGCCTCCAATCCGTCGAGAAGAATTTTCAGGAAAAGCTCAGTGAAGTAGATGTCCAGTTGCAGGACGCGGGACGCAAATGGGACGCGGCTCTGGATGGCAATGACGCGACGCGCAAAAACATCATGGCGCGGCTCAACGAATTGTTAAATCGCCGGTCCTACATCCGGAATTTAGTAGCCAACGTCCAAAAGGAGTTACTGTAGCTCTGGCCTTCAGGCCTGAGGCTTTGCACTGAACATGGGTAGAATTGTCGGCATCGATCTTGGTACCACCAACAGCCTCGTCGCCTACACGGATGCGACCACGGGCCAGCCGAAGTGTATCCCAGGCCCTTACGGCTCGACGCTTTGCCCCTCGGTCGTAAGCCTCGATCCTGACGGCAGTATTATCGTCGGCGAAGCCGCGCGCCGCCGTCTCTTGACGCAGCCTGAGCGCACCATCTATTCCGTGAAGCGTCTGATGGGCCGCGGCCCCGCCGACATTCAAAGTGAATTAAAGCTTTTTCCGTTCCGCATCGATCCGGCGAGCAAGAACGTCATTCGTGTGATGCTGGGCGACAAGTTTTTCACCCCGCCAGAAATCTCCGCATTTATTTTGCGTGAACTGAAAAACTGGGCCGAAGCATGCTTCGGTGAACCCGTCGACCGCGCGGTCATCACCGTGCCTGCGTACTTCAATGACGCGCAGCGCCAGGCCACCAAAGACGCCGGCAAGATCGCCGGTCTGGAAGTTCTCCGTCTCGTCAATGAGCCGACCGCCGCCGCCCTCGCCTATGGTTTGCACGAAAAGCAGCGCGGCCGCGTGGCCGTCTACGATCTTGGCGGCGGCACGTTCGATATCTCCGTGCTCAAACTTATTTCCACCAGTGAGGGCGATATCTACCAGGTCCTCTCCACCAACGGCGACACGCATCTCGGCGGCGACGACATCGACAATTTATTGCAGGCTTTTGTCCACGAACTGATCCTGCAAAACGACGAGATCGACTTCTCTCCGCACGGCGAACTTGCGCAAGAACTGCGCAAGGCGCTGATCGACGTGAAGCATCAGCTTTCGAATAGCGAAACCGCGACGCTGCGTTTCCCGTTGCCCAACGGATCCGTCTTCGTGCGCGAATTCACGCGCGGGGAGCTAGAAGCGCTCATCCGCCAGGTCGTCGGCCGCACCATGGGTCCGGTGAAACAGGCGTTGGCCGACGCGCAGCTCAAGCCCGCCGACATTGAAGAAGTCGTTCTCGTTGGCGGCACCACGCGCACGCCGCTCATTCGCCGCACGGTACAGGAATTCTTCGGCCGCAAGCCGCACACCGAATTGAATCCCGACGAAGTCGTCGCGCTGGGCGCCGCCGTGCAGGCCAACATTCTGGATCGCGGCGTGAAGAACATGCTGCTGCTCGACGTTACCCCGCTTTCGCTCGGTATCGAGACCTACGGCGGCGCGGTCGCAAAAATCATTCCGCGCAACTCCACGATTCCCGCCAGCGCCCAGGAGCTTTACACTACTGGCGTCGACAATCAGACGGGCATTGATATCCACGTACTTCAGGGCGAACGCGAACTCGCCAAAGATTGCCGTTCGCTGGCGCGCTTCACTCTGCGCGTGCCGCCCGCTCCCGCGGGTTTGCCGCGCATCGAAGTAAAATTCCTGATCGACGCCAACGGCATCCTGCAGGTCGCAGCAAAGGATTTGCGTACCGGAGAGGGCCATTCCATCGAAGTCCAGCCGAGCTACGGCATCAACGATTTCGAAATTGAGCGCATGCTTGAGGAGTCCATCGAATACGCCGAACAGGATTTTGCCGAGCGCCAAGTCATTGAAGCGCGCACCGAATCCGAAGCCATCTTGACCGCGACAGCCAAAGCGCTGGCAAATCCTCAAGTCGCCGCGTTGTCCATGGAAGAAGCCACGAAAATCGCAGCCAGCGTCGCCGCGGTGAAGGAAGCCGCAGCCGGCACCGACTACAAGCTCATTCGCAAACGCATCGACGATCTGAATCACGCAACCGAGCATCTAGCTGAGCTACTGATGAACGCGGCAGTCTCAACGGCCCTCGAAGGCCGCAAACTGGCTGAAGTCTGAGTTTTCTTTCTAGGGGCGCAGCACCGTTTTGCCCTGCTTGGCGCGATGTCAGCGCCGGGACAATCGGAAGGGGAAACAAAATGGGCGGAAGCAATCCGTATATCGAAGAAGTCAAATACAAGCCCGCCACGAAGAAATTCAAGGTGACATTTCTTCCCAGCGGCAAGACCATCGAGGTCGATCCCGAGAAGGTTCCTTACGGCCACAACGGCCTGCCCGGCAGCATTCTCGATTTCTCCGAAGGCATCAAGGCCGGCCTCGACCACGCCTGCGGCGGCGTCTGCGCCTGCTCCACCTGCCACGTCATTTTCAGAGAAGGGCTCGAATCCTGCAACGAGGCCACTGACGCCGAACTCGACGAGCTAGACATGGCGCCCGGCATCACTCCCAAGTCGCGCCTGGGCTGCCAGGCCGTGCCCGATGGCACCACTGACGTCGTCGTGGAAATTCCCGATTGGAACAAAAACTACGCCAAGGAAGCCGATCACTGAGGAGATTGCATGCCCCCAACATTCGGCTGGGACAATTTCGAAGACATCGCCATCGCTCTGACCGACAAATTCCCGGACACCGATCCGCTCACCGTGCGCTTCACCGACATGCACAAGTGGATCACCGAGCTCCCCGGCTTCTCCGGAGACCCCGCCGCCTCCAACGAATCCAAGCTCGAAGCCATCCAGATGGCCTGGCACGAAGAATTCCTTGATCGTCAGAATTGAACTACAATTTCCGGACAAAACGTCACGCGACGTGGTGAGGGCTTGCCGCCATGAAGACGCTCCGCAATCTAGCCGACAAGGAAGAAATCCTCCGCCGCTTGAACACCGTTCAGCCGGCGAGCCAGCGCCGCTGGGGTTCGATGTCTGCTCACAATATGATCTGCCATTTAAGCGATGGCTTTCGTCTCTACATGGGGGAACGCCTCGCAAAGTCCATTTCGGTCCCGACTCCGCGCGCGCTCATAAAATGGTTCGCGCTCTGGTCCCCCTTCCCCTGGCCGCATGGATTCAAAACCGCGCCAGAATTAGACCAGCGGGAAGGCGGTACGCGCCCCCTCGAATTCGATGCCGACATGCGGGCGTTGCGCGCGCTCACCGAGCGCTTTACGCGACAACCACGTGATTTCGATTGGAAGCCTCATCCCCACTTCGGCGAAATGTCCGAACGCGAATGGAATCGCCTGGCCTATCTTCACGCCGATCACCACCTCCGCCAGTTCGGCGCGTGAAGCAGCCTTTGCCCGCGCAGGCGCTTTTACCGCGCTTGTTCGCGCAACTTATTTCCCGTATTCTAGTAAGGTCGTGACCGCATCGCGTGTGGCGCTATGGTGCAACGGTTAGCACGTAGCCCTTTCAAGGCTAAAATACGGGTTCGATTCCCGTTAGCGCTACCAACTGAATCTTTTTTTGATTTTGTACCCGATGGCATTTGTCTGGCCGTAGCCTCCGGCTGTCATCCGCCCAGCCTCCCCTCCGGCAAATTTCTTTGCGCTTTTTTCAAGGAGCTCCTTGCGCTACGCCGAAAAGCATCTCATCGCTGGAGAAACCGTTCAGTATGAGACCCGCCTCCACTGGATCGTGATGCTTGGGCACATCGTGATCGCCGCAGTGCTCGCGCTCGTCGGAGCAACCCTGCTCCTCACGCCGTGGAATTCCATAAAAGACAGCGGAGCCTCAATCGCTGGACCGCTGCGCTGGGCGGGCGCCGCCTGTCTTGTGGTGGCGGCAATTTTTTTCGGAATTGGCCTCATGCGGCGAAACGCGACGGAAATGGCCGTCACCAATAAGAGAGTGATCGTAAAATCCGGGCTCGCAAGCCGCCGCACCATCGAGCTTCTCCTTGCAAGAATTGAAAGCATCGCGGTCGAGGAGCCCGCCATGGGACGCATCCTGGGCTACGGAACCGTCATTGTCAGGGGCACGGGTGGCACGCCCGAAGTTTTTCCCCAAATTTCTCATCCCCTCGCCTTCCGTGAGCAAGTCCAGCGCCAGATCGCCGGCGAACCAAAGTCCTCCTGAGCAATTTCGTCTCATTCCGGCCTTGATGGAAATTGCGTCCGGCACAGAGTAGAATTTAGTTTTAGAGGGTGTCGGGAGCACCGAAACTTCCCGGCAGGGAGAACTCCGGTCATGGCAAATCTGATGCGTACCTCCAATCCGGCGCTCAACGAAAAGGCTTTCAAGGGCCAGGTCGCTTTCGGCGAAGCGATGACGCTGCAGGGCACCGTCAACAAGACGGGCTTGCTCCTGCTTTGCGTCGTGGCCACGGCTGCTTGGACTTGGGGCTTGTCGCACTCCGATACTCCGGGAGCAGCCGTTCCCTGGATGATTGGCGGAATTTTTGGTGGCTTCATCGTCGCGCTGGTCACCATTTTCAAAAAAGAATGGTCTCCGCTCACCGCTCCGATCTACGCGCTTCTGGAAGGCTTGGCGCTAGGCGGCATCTCCGCAATGTTCGAGCAGCGTTATCCGGGCATCGCGATCCAAGCCGTGGGACTGACGTTTGGCACTCTCTTCGTGATGCTTCTCGCCTACAAGACGGGGATGATTCGCGCCACGCAGGGATTCAAAGTCGGCGTCATCGCGGCGACGGGCGGCATCGCTGTTCTATATCTCGTGGACATGGTGATGCATTTCTTCAATCGTCCCGTGACATTTATCCATGAGAGCGGCCCATGGGGCATCGCCTTCAGCCTTTTCGTGGTCGTCATTGCCGCGCTGAACCTGGTGCTTGACTTCGATCTGATCGAAACGGGAATCAATAATGGTGCCGCGAAATACATGGAGTGGTACGGCGCATTCGCGCTGATGGTCACGCTCATCTGGTTGTATTTGGAGATTCTCCGCCTTCTTGGCAAGGCACGTCGCCGCTGAAAACAAAGCGCGTTGCCAGCTGCCGATTATTTTGCGGGCTTGAACGAGGATATGGCCTGTCTCGCGCCGCGCGACCGTTGGCGCAGCTTAGAAGGTAAATTTCAAGCGCGCTGAGACACTCCTTGGCACCGCCACCGCCGTTCCGGAAAACAGACTTTCAAAATTGATGACATTCACGCGATCCGTCAGGTTGGTCACCTGAATTTGCATCGCTACGCTGCGCTGCTCCTTGCGAAAAAGGTCCACGCCAGCCGCGGCGTCCAGCGAAAAATTCGGCCGCACCCGTCCTCGTTCCAGATTCACCTGGTTCACAATCTGCGGGCCAAACTGTTCCACGAGAGTCGCCATATCCGTGCCGCCGGTATCCGCCGGCAGTCCGCTTCCGTATTGCGCGCTCATCGCCAGCCAAATCCGCCGCTCCGCCTGGAAGCGAACGCGCGCCCGGGCCGTGTTGCGCTGGTCCTGCGAAACCGCGAACTTGCTGGTGTCCGTCAATGCATTGGCTGCGTTGTCGCCGAGAAACAGCCCGCCGGAGATCGGTCCCTGGCCGATGCCAGACTGGTTCGCGTAGCTCACGAAGCCGGAGAAATGGCCCCACTGCGGCACCGCAATCTGCACTTCTTCGCCGGAGACACGCGCCCTCTGAAAGGCGATCGGAAAACTTATGCCGGTATCCAGCAGCACATCGTCGTCGGGGAAATTATGAAAATCGCGCCGGAAAATATTCGCCTCCAGCCGCAATGTTCCCAGGAATGATTTCGTTATGCCGGCTTCATAATAATTGCCACGCGCGGGCAACACGGGCAGCCGTAACACCACCGGATCGATGGATACCACTTGCGGAGAGCTCGCGAGCAAGAGGTTTTCCACCGCAGGTGTCTGGAAGATTCGGTCGTAGGAAGCGTGTGCGAGTAAATTCCAGGACGGAACATAGCGCGAAACTCCCACACGCGGGCTCAGCGCCGCCTGATGTACGACAAATGCGTAGTAATCAAACCGCAGCCCCGCGCTGACGCTCCAATTCCCTCGATGCCATTGGTCCTGTACGTACGCCGATGGCTCGACATCCCAGCGGCGGTCCGCAAACTGGAACGGCGTCTGCGTCCCCGGATCAAACTGCGATGGATCCGTAATCACATAGTGCAAGGCCTCGTTCACCGGCCCAAAAAGCGTGTCCACTCCGGCCTTCCAGTTGTGATACCCGTGCTGCCCGGCGAGGTCCCCTCGGACGTACCCTTCGCGATAGCCGCGATTCTGAAACACGATCATCGGCGTTGAGGACGCATTTGAATTCAGAGTGGCGCTGGCATCCCGCACGCTGCCGGAAAAACTCAGGAACAGGTCCGGAGAAATCGTGTGCTGAAAAAATATTTGTCCCGAAGTCTCGCCGTTTGTAATGTTCTGCCGCTGTCCTGCTTCCTGCTGCACAAGTTCGTTGGGAACCAGGAAGCTCACCTCGTTGTGAATTACCGAAATGCGCAAGCGGTCGCGATCTGAAAAGTCTCTTTCGTAGGAAGCCGAAAAACCGCCCGCATTCCCCACGTTGGTGAAGTTTTCGAGCACCGGCGGGTCCAGATAACGATCCGTGCGAAATCCATTGCCGCTTACCGAAAAACGGTTTTTGCCTTCGGCGTAGGAAAGTGCAGCGGAACCGGCGAACGTCGAGAAACTCCCGCCGCCTGCGTCAATTTGTCCGTGCACGCCGCGTGGCACATCCTTCACCGTCGTAACTTCGATGACTCCTCCAAGCTTCCGCCCATATTCCGCCGGGAACCCCGCCGCCAAGACGCGCATGGATTCCACGTCGTCCGCGTCAAAAGCTGGCGCAAAAGCCGGCGAGCGATTCTGCGTGAGGGGAAGTCCGTCGAAGACGTATTGCACGTCGTATTCGGAGCCCCGCGGGTGCAGAACGCCGTTCGCTTCGTAGAGCCAACCCGGCTGATCGTTCACCAGATCCGAAAGGCTGCGCCCGGGCTGCGTGGAGAGTTGCTCATCGATGGCTTGCTGGCCGATGGAATAAACTGCTCCCGTTCGGCTTGGATCCACCAGCGTCGCCGAATCCGTGACTTGCACCTGCGTGGTGACCGGAGCAACACCCAGCGTGATGGAAGCGCGCACCGGCACTTCCGAATGGATCTCGATCAGATTGCTCCAGGGCGCAAAACCGTCCGCACGCAAACTCAGCCGGTAAAGACCAAAAGGAAGACCCTGGGCCACGTATCGCCCGTCCGGCCCCGTAACAAACGTTCTCCGAAACTGGTTGGCCTCGCTGACGAGCTCGCCCGAAGGCGCCACCACGGCACCCTGCGCGTCGTGTATCTCGATTTGTAGCTCACCCTTTACGCGCTGCGCCTCCGCGCCCTGCGCCCAGAGAAAGAGCAGCGCCACGATCCCCATGAGACCAATTGTTTTTTTCAAGAACATTTCTGATGTTCGATCGGGACCGCGCCGTTAGTCATGGCTCGCCCTGTTCTCCCAGTTACCTGGCGTTTCGTAATGCGTTGAACGGACCCTTTAAACGTTAGCATGAACTCCGTTTTGCCCCGCGAGACCGGTGCGGCCCTGGCCGGCAAAATGGCAATACTCTTCCCGAATTCCCGCTCTTGCCGCGCCAGCTGCCTTTCGGCAAAATACGGTTTGGCCCTCCGAGTGCCCCTCTATGACTCCATCGAACGCGACCGGCAGCATCCTGTTCACCATTGGCCATTCGAATCATGACCTTGGCGATTTTCTCGCCATCCTCGTCCATCACGGCGTCGAGGCGCTCTGTGATGTTCGCAGCCGCCCTGGCAGCTTCCGCTTCCCGCAGTTCAATCGCGAGCCGCTGGAGGCCGCGGCAGGTTGCGCCAAAATCCAATATCAGTTTCTCGGGGAAGCTCTGGGTGGACGTCCCGAGGACCCGCGTGTGTACCACTCAAACGGTCAGGTGGATTACGTCGCGCGCCGCAAGTCGCCGGATTTCTCAGCTGGCGTCGAACGCCTGCGGGAATTATCGCGGTCGGCTAACATTGCGCTGATGTGCGCCGAAGAAGATCCGCTCCAATGCCACCGCTTCCTGATGATTTGCCCCGCGCTCATGGAGCGTGGCGTCGTGCCCGTACACATGCGCCGCGGCGGCATTCTGGAATCGCAGCGCGACGCCGAGGATCGTTTGCTTGAATTGCATGGCGGCTCCACTTTCGCCAGTGGGGCGCTCTTCGCCTCCGAACGCGGCTCCGCCCTGGAAGAAGCGCTCCGCCAGCAATCCGAGGAATTCGCATTCCGCACTTTCCCCGAGGCCATCGAATATTTCTGACCGCCATGCAATATCTCCTCTGCACCATCGGCTTCGCGGGAAAAACAGCGCAAGAGTTCTTTGCCCTTCTCGAGGAAGCCGGAGTCGAGCGGCTCATTGATATTCGCCAGAACCGCGTGGCCAGCTTTCCGGTTATGCCAAGCATCCCGACCTCGCCTATTTCTTTCACAAAATTGCCGGCATCGACTATGTTCATGAGCCGCTTCTCGCGACCGTAACCGCGATGGAAGGAGGAGGTGGCGGCGGGGGCACTGCAGAGCTTGCGCCTCCCCCGCCGCAGCCCTGCAACCACGCCCCCCGTCGTGAGAAGTGCGGCGAAAACAGTTCGCGTACTCCCGAATTTCTTTTTCCCGATTTGCGTGAGAGGCCGCACACCCTCCGCAATGCAGGCGAAGGGCCAGCGAAAAACTCATGTCATATCGAGATGGTGTTGGACGTGGGGATTGAGACACTACTCTTGTAATCGACTGTAAATTTGGAAGTTATTCGATTTCCGCGGGAATTGTGATTCACGCTGCACGGTCTGCGCATTGCAGCCGGCTATCGCAGCTGTCCCGATCCGGAACGCGTTCCCCAAGCTCGGGTGCCGATTCGGAATTGCCCCTCCTCTGCCCTCCAGCGTTGACTTCCGCGCTCCATCAACAAATAATCCGCCCATGCCTCGCCCCGATGCCGTCCGCCGCGTTAAGAGCTACTCCGCCGCCAACGGCTTCGTCTACCAGTATTACTTTTACGAAGGGAATCGCGCCCAGCGCAACGGCAGCCCCGGCGGCGAATTTACCTACGCCATTTCCGTCGATCGCCAGACCGCATTCCGCTTCAAGATTTTCGTCCACCAATCAGCCCTCGAAGCCTGGGCCAAATTAAATGGCCGTCCCCTCACCAGCAGTGAAGAGTACGCCGTAGCCAAGATGCGCCTCTTTCAAGCCTTCGACGAAGACTCTGTAAAGGTCCCACTGGAGGGAGCCGAGGCTGGCGAAGTCGCCGTCGATGTATCCAACCTGGAAGCCCTCCTCGAACAACTGGGCATTTAGCCAAGTGGTCCACAAAGAGCCTTTTTTCGCTGAACCAAATCCCAGGCCGCGGCGTCTGGTAATTGTACGGAGAGGGCGGGCCTTCGAATCCCGCCAATGAGGAGAGCGCCTCGCGCTCGCACAGGAACACTCATGCAGGAGCTGGTTCTGATCCAGCCGGGCAGCACCATACGGAGTGAGTCGTCGCGCGATACAGCTCAAGCTGACGCCCGGCACGACTTCGAAGCGCGCCTCGTCGAATGCGGCCCGCTGGCTTACCGTGTCGCTCGCGGCGTCTTGCGCAACAGCGCCGACGCCGAGGACGTCGCCCAGGAAGCACTCCTGCGCGCCTACCGCAGTTTCCATCGCCTGCGTGACCGCAACCGCTTCCGTGGCTGGCTCGTTCGAATCTCCTTCCGCATCGCGCTCGATCGTTTGCGCTCCGCCAAGCGCCGCGAACTGCGCGATCTGGAATGGTCACAGCCGGCCCATCAGCCGCGCCCCGCCAACGCCGAAGACATCGCCGCTTCAAACGAATTTCAAGCGCATCTCGATCGCGCCCTCGAAGAGCTGCCGGAAAAACTGCGTCTCGTCCTTTTACTCGCTGCCATGGAGGGCCACACCATCGACGAAATCGCGGCACTGCTCGCCATTCCCGTTGGTACCGCGAAGTCCAGAATTTTTGTTGCCCGAAAGCAGTTAGCGGAGAAGTTGCGATGCCATGTGAACCCTACAAAAACGCGTTAGTCGAAGCCGCTGCCACCGGCGCCGAACCACTCGGCGAACTGCGCGCCCACCTCGCAGCTTGCCCTGCTTGCCGCGCAGCCCTCGCCCAGGAACAATCTCTCTTTTCCTCTATCGACACTGGTCTAAGCGCGGCGGTCAACGCCGAGATTCCCGCCTCTCTCCTCCCGCGTGTCCGCGCCCGCATCGCCGAAGAACCCGCCGTTACACGCGGCTGGATTCCGGGTTGGCTGGCCATGGCCGGTGCCGCCGCAATAATTATTGCTTTCCTCGCCGCTCAAGCTGCCTGGCGCAACGTCGCTCCACGAAAGCCCGCGGAAATGGCAACACAACCAGCTTCGCCCGTGCAGGTGCCGCTGCCGCCGGTCCGAAGTCCTGAATCTGCGCCGACCTCAAGACACGATTCTGCCACGCAACCTCAAGTGTCCGTTGTCAGAAATTCCGTTCCGCGGCAGACCCGGACCACGCGCAATCCTGAGCCGCAAGTTCTCGTCCCCCGCGATCAGGAAGTTCTACTGGCCCGCTACGCAGAACAGTGGCGAAGTCGGAAGCGCCTGCCGCTCATGGCGGAGACCAGCAGTGATACACCTATGGCGCCTTTGCAAATTGCTCCGATCCAAATCGCGCAGCTTGACGTCAAGCTAATGACGGAAGAACAAGGTCAATGACTTCCGCCAACGATTTCCATTCCCAGAACAGGTTAATTCCTTCAGGAGGAACTCAATGAAGAACCTTGTCTACGCGCTTTTGGTCGCCACTCTCTGGCTGCCATCGCAGCAACTCCGCGCACAGGGAAAGTCCCAGGAGAAACCAAAATCCGAGGAGCGCGCCAAGCCCGCGATTCCCGTAAAGGTTCAGGTCGTCTTCACCGAGTACGATGGCGACAAGAAAATTTCCATCATGCCCTATTCCTTTATTGCGATTCCGGACGAAAAAGTCGGCGGTTATTATTCAGCTAGCCTTCGCACCGGTGTACGCATCCCCATCGAGATCGAAAGCAAAGATCAGAAGAGTACTTACATTGACGTCGGCTCGAACATCGACTGCGGCATCCGGACTGAAGAGGAAGGCCGCTTCCATCTCTACATGATTTTTGAACGGTCCGCACTCTACCCCACCAGCCCCATGGGCAATGACAAGGTGGAAGTCTCGCGCCCCAACGGCCAGCCCCTCATCCGTCAATTCAAGTCCTCGGAAAACCTGATTCTGAAGGACGGCCAAACCGTGGAGAGTACTTTATCGACCGATCCGCTCAACGGCCATGTGATAAAGCTTTCCGTGACCATCAATGTTCAAAAGTAATCCGCACCCGTTCAATTTTTCTTCAGCACCGCCGCCAGCGCCGGCGCCAAACTCGCATGCAGGAATCTGTAGCCACTTCGTTCCAATAGTGAGGGCACGACGCGTTGGCTGCTCAACAGCAGCGCGTCCGCCATTTCCCCAAGTGCCAGCCGCAACGCAAACGCCGGAGCAGGGAACAGTGCCGGCCGATGCAGCGCACTCGCCAGCAGCTTCGTAAACTCCGCGTTCTGCACGGGCTTCGGCGCTACAACATTCACCGCGCCTCTCACATCCGCCTTATCAATCGCCATTCGCAAAATCCCCACCACATCCTCCAGCGTCACCCATGACATCCACTGCGCCCCCGACCCCAGCTTCCCTCCAACTCCCAGCTTGAACGGCGTCACCATCTTTGCCAGCGCCCCGCCATCGCGCGCCAGAATAATTCCAAATCGCGCCAAAACCACGCGAATCCCAATCGACTCCGCTTTCAACGCCTCCTCTTCCCACTCCCGCGCCAGCCCTGCCAGAAAACCCGCACCCGCCTTGCTCTCCTCCGTCAACAATTCATCGCCGCGATTCCCATAAATCCCAATCGCCGAAGCCGACACCAGCACTCTCGGCCGCGCATTCATCTTCGCCAACGCGCCAACCAGCGCCCGCGTCGTATCAATCCGGCTCGACCCCAGCATCGCCTTTTGCCCCGCCGACCATCGTCCCCCCGCGATCGACGCCCCCGCCAGATTCACAACCGCATCCGCACCCACCCCCGCGCCACCCAACTCCCCCGTCGCCGGGTTCCACGCCACGTTAAACCCATCCTTCGTCCCACCTGCCACCAAGCTCTCCGGCCGCATCAGCCGGCACACTGTGTGCCCATCCTTCACCAACGCGCTTACCAGCGCGTTGCCCACCAGCCCCGTCGAACCCGTCACCAAAATCTTCATTTTTCTCCTATGGAGTGCGGGAGCCTAGCTCCCGCTTTGCCTTTGCCGTCTTCTCTTGGCGCCAACTCCGAAACCTACTTGCACGCTACGCATCCGATCCGCCACGGTCAAGCCTTCGAATCTTTCGAACGCGTCTGCGGGAATGAAACCGCCGAAAGCTCGGACCTCGTCCCTCTTATGAAGCGACGGCCACGCTGGCGCCGTCTTCAGTCTGTGTTCTTTTCAATTGCGTGCGTAGCCCAGACCAAAGCCTGTGCACTAGCTCCATCCCGCCATGCAGGTTACAATTTCTCCGTGTCCACCGTTTCCCAATCTATCGGCCTCAAAGTCCTCTTCTTCGGTCGCCTCAAAGAAATCGTCGGCCACGCCGAGGAATCCCTCACCTCTGCCGATGCCGCCACCATCGAACAGCTCTTCGCTCTCTATGCCGCGCGCCACCCTGAGCTCGCAAAATTTCGCCCCTCCCTGGTCGCCTCCTGCAATCAGGAATTCGCCGCCTGGAACACTGCTCTCCACGCCGGCGACGAAGTCGCCTTCCTCCCTCCCGTGAGCGGCGGCTGACGCACACCCCATGACCACGCCCCTCCACGACGACATCTGCCAGCTCGTGCGCGACCCCATCGACGTCACCGCCCTCGTCCACCATGTCCGCGCGCCCGAAGACGGCGCCATCGTCACCTTTGACGGCTTCGTCCGCAATCAATCCCACAATCGCGCCACTCTTTATCTCGACTACGAAGCCTACGAATCCATGGCCCTCGCCAAGATGCGCGAGATCGCCGCCCAGCTCCACGAAAAATATAAAATTCACCGCGGCATCATCGTCCATCGCCTCGGCCGCCTCCAGATCGGCGAGACTAGCGTCTTCATCGCCGTCAGCGCTCCGCATCGCGCCGCCGCCTTCGATGCTTGCCGCTTCGCCATTGACACCCTCAAGCGCACTGTTCCCATCTGGAAAAAGGAGTACTTCGAAGACGGCGCCGTCTGGGCCGACGGCGAACTCCCTCCCGCACCCGCGGCGACACCCCGTGCAAAACCTGCATCTTAATATCCAATGCAAATGACACCCCGCCGCCCTTGTTTTGCCCTCATCCTGTCTGCTTTCGCCTTGCTCTCCACCGCAATGGCGTTCAGCCAGGACAAGTCCGACCGTCCCCCCTGGGCCCAAAAGTCCAAGTCCGGCGTCACTAATGGATCCGCTCCCAGCACCACTCCCACGGGCGAGCCTGGCAAAATCGTCCAGCCCACGCCACCCTCGACTCCCGACGATTCGCAGGACCCCTCCAAGCAGCGCGGCCGCATCCAAGTCACCGTCAATCTCGTGAATGTCCTCGTCAGCGTTCTCGACGAAAACAATCGCCCCGCGCCGGATCTTCCCCGCGAAGCGTTTCAACTATTTGAAGAAGGCGTGCAGCAGGAAATCAATATTTTCGAGCCCGAAACCTCTCAGCCCCTCGACATCGCCTTGATGATCGATGCCAGCCTGAGCGCCCACAAAGAAATCAGCTTCGAGCAGGAAGCCGCCGCGCATTTCATTCGTCAGGTCCTGCGTCCCAGCGACCGCTTGTCCGTTTTTTCTTTCGATGAATCCGTCAGCCAGCGCGCTTCCTTCTCCGACAATGTCCCCGCTCTGCAGGAGGCAGTGCGAAAAATCCCCGATGGAGCCGGCACCTCGATCTACGACGCCGTGCTCCTCGGCTCCCACGCCCTCGCACAGCGCGGTGACGACCGTCGCCGCGTCATCATCCTCGTCACCGACGCCGGCGAAACCACCAGCCGCACCGACTTCGATTCCGCCCGCAAAGCCGCCGTCCGCGCCAACGCCCTCATTTACACTATCGTCGTTCGTCCCGTAAAAAATGAAAGCGGCCGCAACACTGCCGGCGAACACGCCCTCGAAACCATGACCGACACCACCGGCGGCGCCATGTTCTATCCCGACACCACCCAGGAGCTCCCCGCCATCTTCGATCGCATCGATCGCGAACTTCGCACCCAATACCGCCTCGCCTACTACCCCAACCCCCGCGGCCCCGCCAACACCTACCGCTCCATCGTCGTCACCGTCACCCCCGCCACCTACAAAGTCCGCCACCGCAGGTCCTACCTCACCGGCCCCCAATAATTGTTCAGTTCGTCGCGGCGACTTCACGTCGTCATCGCCAGACTTCCTCGCTAACGCGCGCCCCACAGAGCGCTACAATCATGCTTTCATGAAACTCCCCTCAGAACGAATCGAGGTCCACGATGCAACACCACCTGCCCCAAACCATCTCCCTTCTCACCCGCACCCCCGCCGCCCTCAACGCACTCCTCCGGGATCTACCCGAAACGTTGACCCTCCGCAACGAAGGCGAAAATACCTGGAGCCCTTTCGAAATCGTCGCCCATCTCATTCACTGCGAACGTACCGATTGGCTCCCACGCGTAAAGATGATCCTGCAATTTGGCGAGACTCAGCCCTTCGCGTCCTTCGACCGTTGGGGGCACGTTCGAGAGACCCAAGGCAAGTTGCTCCCGCACTTATTGGATCAATTTGCTAGCGTGCGCTCTGAAAACCTGGCCGAACTGCGTGCTTTGAATCTGCGGCCAGTGGACCTCGATCGGCGTGGCCAACATCCTTCCCTCGGCGTAATCACTCTGTCGCAGCTCCTGGCCACCTGGGCCGCTCATGACTTAACGCATCTCCACCAAATCTCCAGGGTCATGGCCCACCAATACCGCCAGGCCGTCGGTCCCTGGAGCGCCTACCTCGGCGTCCTCCACTGCGCCGGCCACAGCTCGCCTTAAGCAACTCTCAAGACATGCGTCACACGACTCCGTGTATGTCTTTTGTAATCAATAACGTAGCCTTGGTTCTGCGACAGCTTCCCAGCGAAAGTCCGCTGCAGATGACATCGCCTGCACTTTGGCTCAGAAATCCGCCGCAACGGGGTCCCAACGATTAAATACAAGCAACTAATCCCGCCGCACGGGGTTGAGAATTGCCTACACTCAGGAAAGTTACGACAGCGGGCGAGGGAAGTTGATCAAAAAGGATTCTTCCCACATTGAAGTGGGGCTGCAAGGGGTGACGAGATGGACGTGCCCTGCCCTAAGTCCAACAGCACCAGGCCCAACATCGCTGGACTCACGTCTCCAGTGCAACAGGCCGAGTTGAAATTACTCCTGGCCGGCAGGTGGCCACCGCTCAAGCCATTGCCGGTATTCAAGTATGAAACAGATGAGTATCGCGCCTCGATTGATTTCGACAAGACGCGCGGTGAGTGGGTCTGCCGCAAAACATCTTTGCCGTCCAACAAGGTTCAGGAACTGCGTGGTGGATTGCCAGAAATAATCATGGCATTACCGCACGGTCAAGCAGAGGTATTCGCCGAATGTGCCGCGGCAGACCAGCAAGAACAGGAATTGGAGAAGGACGCCAGTCGTCGTCTCCAGGCTATTCTTGAGTGGAGAGAGCACTACGAAAACGGCGCACTCTATTCTGGCCTGCAGGACTATCTTTCCAAGAGCCAGCAAGATGAAATCAACGACAGCATCCGGCTGACTCTTACTGCTCGGCAGCTTCAGTTCACCCCGAAGAATGTTGCCTACGTCTTTGACGCACTTTTGAAGGCGGGCGGCAAGCTGGCCACACTCATAGAAATCGCGCAACGAAAGAGGACGCAGCTGGGAGCGGAAATACCGCCAACAGCGGAGGCCGTAGCACCTGACGCCGAACAACATGTCTCGGTTGAGGCGATTCCTCCCAGGCGCGACCGCCGCCTTCAGATGCGCACCACGCCTGCCTCTCGCGCACACGTCGAGCTTGGCGGTACCAATGGCGGTGTTGTCCTCAATATAAGTGAGACGGGCATGGCCGTTGCTGCAGCCGAACCCTTTGTTGTAGATGACTTCCTCCCACGCGTTCGCCTTCAATTGCCCAGCTCCGGGCAGAAGATCGAAATTTCCGCGCAGATTGTCTGGCTGGCGGAGTCGAAAAAAAGCACAGGTATCCGATTCATTGATCTCACCGCCGAAGCCCGCAATCAAATTTCAAATTGGATCGCGTCCGAAAAGCCAGCCCCGGAATTGGAAGGGTTTACGCCGGCGCCTGTTGAGAGCCTCATCCCCGCAACCCACGAAAGCTTCCCAAAAGCGCCAATGGGGGGTGTTTTCACTGAGCAAGACCAACCCTCCTCGCCCGAACGCATTAGGCACACAGCCTCTCATCAATCATCCACGATCGTCGCATCGGAGATTCTGGATGCGAACCCGCCATCGTTTGTCGAAGATCTCCAGGAAAAAGTGCACCACCATACTCCCATCGCCGGTTTTGGATCGCGAGTTCAAACAGGCAAAGTCAAGTCGCCAGCGGATCGCTTCGAAAACTCACCCTCACGTTCATATGTTCTTGAAATATCCGGATTTCAGGTCGCCGCAGGAGTGTTTTTGTTTGCGGTGATTAGTCTCACCGTTGCGCTCACAGTGGAACGCGGCCCGCTCGGAGCGCACCTCCGGGACAACCAGAAATCTACACCGGCTGTTGGTGCCACGTCATCCGCACTGCTGAATCGCCCAGGCGAAACGACTCCGCAGACTTCCACGCCGCCGGCAAATTCCTTCGTTACGCCTGCACTAAATCCGCCAGCGCCGGCGATGGCAGGGCCGCGTGCAGAAAGCCCATCCGCTCAACCCCTCAATGCTTGGCCGGAAGATTCAGCGCCCCGCGCTGGGCCGATTAAACAATCTTCAGCAACAACGACCCGATCTCTCGCTGATTCCAATAATCCCGGAGCCAGTCCTGAGCGCAAGGGCTCGACCGGGCTAATCGCCCGAAACGCGCCGCCACCCGCGAATTCCGAACCCGCACTTTCACCCAGGACTGTCGGCCCGATAAGTGCCGCGCCGGCAAATCCCGCCTCGCGCTGGGTAGCGCCTGCGACGCGCGCAGCGCCGCACCTGTCAGTGCCTTCCACAATCCTTGTTTCTGGCCCAGGCGACGGCAGCAGACCGTTCAGGCTCACTCTCCCGGAAAAACCGATCGCCGCTTCCTCTTCGTTTGCGATGACCTCGCAACTTTCTGTTCTTGTTTCTCCCGAGCCCGGACTTGCACCAGCTTATAGACCCGCTCGATTGCAAGCCGGTGAGCTGATCTCCTTCGTTTGGCCTCGTTATCCAAGGCCGGGAGACCGGCATGGATCAGCGGAAACCGTAAAAGTCCGCACCACCATCGGAGAGCACGGCCAGGTGCTGGATGTAAAGCACGTGAGTGGCTCGAGCTCTCTTCTTCCTGCTGCAGTGAGCGCCATTCGCCTGTGGCGTTACAAACCAACTCTTTTGAACAATAAGCCTGTCCAAATCCAAGAGGACGTCACCATTGAATTCCGCCCGCCACAGCATTTGCCCCGCGTGTCCACTCGGCATCCATCGCACAAGTAGTGGTGCTTGCAATGCTGCTTTTCAAATGAATTTTCTAATTGTGAGAACTTCTACAGGATCGGCATTCTTCACGTATCCATATATTGTGCTTCGCCGTTGCCAAACGACCAATTTTCCCAGGACGTTTCGAGCACGCTGACCAGCAGGTCTTGTCTTGCCAGCCCGGGAGACTCCTCAAGGATTTCCGCCATGCGCTTGAAGAGCTTTCTCTTCTGTTGCGGCTTGCGGCCCTGGCTCATTGTAATTTGCACAAAAACGATGCGATCCGAGCGATGCACTCCAAGATATTGCGGGTCGTAGATCAAATCGGCTGCAGCATGTTCGCTGATCACCTGGAAACGGTCGTCCGGCGAAATCGCGATCGCTTCCACCAGCGCGCGATGAACGCCATCTCCCAGCGCCTTTCGATACTCGGCCGTCGTGCCCGGCCGCAGAAATATTCGTACAAATGGCATCTCCGTTTCTCCCCATAATCCGATGCGAAGAAACACCGGCGTGGTACAACGCGATATACTCCGCGCATGCCTCTTCACGATCGACTCAAGAGAATCTCCTTGTCCTGTTTCTTTTGCGCCATTTCCGCCACGGCTGCTGCAGCGCAATCCACCCACTACGCCGTGAAGCTAACACCCGACTTCGAACACCAACTCTTGAATGGTGAAGAAACCATCGAATTTAAAGCCGATGCAGGTGTAATCGAGTGGGAGAAACAATTAGGCCTACAGATTGTGAACGCCAATATCACGAATGGAGCCGCAATCGTCACCGAACAAAAGGTCCGCGTGCGCTTGGATTCAAGCGGCAACCACACCGCGCAATTCAAATTCACAGCGGTAGCCGGGCGGGGCATCCAGTGGTTCGCCGATAATGCGGGGTTCGCAACGGCGTTTTACTGCGAGGCCTGGATGGTTTGCGACAACTCACCCGGCCAGCGCGCCACGCTCAAACTCGAAATTGTAGTTCCGCCCGGCCTGCAGCCGCACCGTGCGAATGAGTTCAGAGCCGTCGGACCCGGGAGCCGAGGGAAAGAATGGCGAGATTCCGACGGCGATCACTTCGTCTTTGAGCAGAGCGATCCAGTCCAAACATATTTGTTCAGCTTCGCTGTCGCCCGCCTTGCCGTCGGCGTCAAAGACAACTTTGCCATTTACGCCCAGAAGATGGATGCCAACAAGGCGGCATTTTCCAAAACGGAAGACGCCTACGCGTTTCTGCGCTCCGTCGCGTCCATTGACCCGATGAATTCGCACTACACGCAGGCGTTTCTGCCTGGTCCCAGCATGGGACAGGAAGCCGCCGGCATGGCTCTCATGTCGCAAGACGACCTCGTCGATCTGGTGGACAAGGATGACGTGCAATTGATGGCCCATGAAATGGCTCATCAATGGTGGGGCGTAACCGTTGGCATTCGGTCGTGGTCCGATTTCTGGCTCAACGAAGGCTTCGCAGAGTTCATGTCCGACGCCTACATCGAAAAGCACCAGGGCCGCGCGGCCTACGACAAACAAATGGCCGAGTTGCAAGCACGCATGGACAAACTGCGCGAAGCCGGGAAGGACCGCCCCCTCCATTGGGAAAAATGGAAAGACGCCCACGAAGCCTTAGGCCAAATTCCCTATGTCAAAGGCGCGCTGTTCCTCGCTCGCCTCAGAACCGAGCTCGGCGACGAATCCTTCTGGCGCGGCATCGCCCTCTACGCCTCCGCCAACGCCCGCCGCCTTGTCGACTCGCACGATTTCCAGCAAGCCATGGAAAAGGGCAGCAACCGCAACCTCCAATCCCTCTTCGACGAAGCCGTCTATCACTGAAAGGTTCCCTTCGCCCGAGCTAGGTGCCCCTCACGTCGGTTTGCGAGTGGGATTTTCGACTTAGCTTTTCTTGCCGTACGCCCAAGTCCCTCCGGACTGCGCCCCCGGCGCTAACTCCTTCTCTTCTTCCGCTTACAGTGCCAAATTCATTCGAACAGAGTACTATTCAATGAACTATTTGACAAAATATCATCCCCGAGTTACCATGGCTCGTGAGTTATCGTCCCCAGCGCCGCTCGATTCCGTCTTTCCTCACAGTGCGCTCCTCTTTTCCCGTTTTGGAAGCGCACGTCCTCTCTCTTTCTCACTCTCTTGTCGCTCTTCGCACCAAGAGTGTTTCACAACTCTTTTGCAATCAGCCTCTTCCACACTCTTTCTTAAAACTGCCGGGGTGTCACCCAAGAACTCCCATTCTGGAACTCACAGCCCGTCGTCCCAAAAACTGTCGTTCTTTCTTTTCATACAATTACAAATGCCCTCTCCCGCAACCCCTTTCCTTTGAAATCCTTACAAATCCCCGGGGGTATAGGTATAGGAGTCCCACCCATTTGATTCGTCGCCAAATGAGACTCACATGCCGCCAATGATAGAGTGGAGCGAGCCTTCGCAAAGCGCATCGACTTTCTGCGTTCGGTCGCAGGCTGTAACTTGGAGTGCGGCGGCTTGCCGCCGCTTTTCCCTTGTCCTACCGCCCGTACTTGGCAAGACGTCGGCCACGTGAGGAATCGCTCAGTGCCCAAAAGCTATCTCGAAGCCGCCACCGAAATCGCCCAGGAAGCTGGCAAAATCCTCGTTGAAGAATTGTCGCGCCCGCTGGACCTCCACTACAAAGGCGATGAAGTCGATCTCGTCACCCAAGCCGACAAGCGCTCCGAAAAAACCATTGTCGAGCGCCTCACAAAATACTTTCCTGACCACGCCATCGCCGCTGAAGAGGGAACCGGTCACGAAAGCGCCTCCGCCTCCGAATTCCGCTGGCACGTCGATCCGCTCGATGGCACCACCAATTTCGCTCACGGCTACCCCTGCTTTTGCGTTTCCATCGCGCTCGCCCAGCGCGACACACTTCTCGCCGCCGTCGTTTTCAATCCCTTCTACAACGAGCTCTTCACCGCTGCCCGCGGCTATGGCGCCACCTTCAACGGCAAGAAAATGCACGTCTCCAAAAACGCCACCGTCTCCACCAGCCTTCTCTGCACCGGCTTCCCCGTGCGCAACCGCAAAGCCAGCCCCAATCTCCAATACTATGGCGACTTCACCCAGCGCTCGCACGGCGTCCGTCGCGATGGCTCCGCCGCGCTCGATCTCGCCAGCGTCGCCGCCGGCCGCTTCGACGGTTTCTGGGAATTCGGCCTCAAGCCCTGGGACACCGCCGCCGGAGTCCTCCTCATCGAAGAAGCCGGTGGCAAAGTCACCGATTTCGCCGGAAATCCCTATCAGCTCGGCGGCCCCGTCATCCTCGCCACCAACGGCCTCATCCACGAAGAGATGCGCGCCATTGCTCTTGAAATCTCCCAACGCGTTCCCGCCGCTCCTCCCCGCCCGTCCGAAAGTGCCTGATATGTTTCGCCCTAGC